>ERZ773157.677-NODE-677-length-39038-cov-57.568479_pt1 | contig 39038 bp, 54 predicted proteins | sample MGYA00511480_ERZ773157 | MGnify/ENA primary metagenome ERZ773157 (study PRJEB29015, sample SAMEA2737863) | human gut metagenome | biome: human gut; feature: human-associated habitat; material: faeces | place: China | collected 2012 ... | reverse complement strand
GGCTCCTCGGGCTACGGCGCAAAGATCGGCTCCTCGGGCTACGGCGCAAAGATCGGCTCCTCGGGCTACGGCGCAAAGATCGGCTCCTCGGGCTACGGCGCAAAGATCGAAAGCGAAGGTAACAATGCTGTTGTAGCAGCCATAGGTATAGATTCAAAAATAAAGGCAAAGAAAGGTAGCTGGATTACCCTCGCTGAATATGGCGAGGATCTGAAACCAGTGTGCGTAAGGTCTGCACAGATCGATGGGAAATCGCTCAAGGAGGATGTTTTCTATCAACTGAAAGGCGGCGAGTTTGTCGAAGCAGCAGAATAACAGCAAATATCATCCACAAGTAAATCTTTACCAACATGCAAACCTTCTTTTCCGAAAGCACAGTCAAAAGTCTGTGGGGCACGCTTGCGGGCCGCCTCTGGCGTGCGTGGTACCGCCTCAAGAGCAAGGTGCGCCGGATGATCGACAAGTCCCGGCGCCGGGCACATAAACTCCAAAACCGGCTCCGTGTCTATCGGGTAGAAATTCGATAGGACTTATCGTAATTTTCTCATAGTCGGCATAATAAAAGTATATTTTTGCATAATGAAAAACTTTTATTATATTTGTAGTCGCCAAACCACCCGATAACGGGTATTTCAGAAATATACAAAACGCCTTTTAGGGCGTGTCCTTGGTTCACTTCTGCACCCGCAGTCGTGGTGGTTTGGCGACTAACTGAAGGGCACGTCCTTCTTTTTTTACATATTGTTTAACTTGTGTTTAACCAAATGCCAAACCACAACACAAGTGCCACAGCCCTGAAGAACAGTATGGGCGGCACACCTACGTACAAGTATCTGAACATAACTCCACTCTTGCGAGTTGGCTTTTCAGAGCATCCCGAAACCTATCTTGTTAATATTAGCGGAACAACACTCGACGATCACAAGGTCGAGGTATCTCGCGTCTATGATGAACTCCATCCATTGATGGCCATAGGACGTGCCGTTACGGAGTTCTACGACAACTATGTATGCGGCCGTATCGGCAGCATCATTATCAAACAACGAGTTGTCAAATAACCAATTCAGCTATGGCACACGTAATAACGCTTGCCGTTGTGATCGCACCGATCGCAGCGGTGTTCGGCTGGGTGCTGTCCGGTTCCCAGCGTATGCGGATCACCCGCTATCTGTTGAATGAAATTTTCGAACAGCGATGAATACTTCCTACTACGTCACCGACACGGCTCAAATGCTGCCGTCCACCCAGAATGAATCCTCCGGAGAGTATTACTTCTTCGAGAGCACCCGTTTCAACCGGCCGCAAACGACAATTCATCTGACCGATCAGGAGATTCGGACTTTCGCCAAACGCATCGCCGATTACATCACCCGAAGGACATTTTCGGGTCCTATGGAATCTTTCGACTTTCAGATAGAATATCACGGCGTTGCGGTGCAGGGACGCTATACGGTGGAAACCGAGCGACAGGGCGCGGTACATTCGATGGGAATGACGGAATGGATCGACGTTCTGATATGGGAGGAAACGAGCATAGCGAGCGCCTGGTGTACGGCCACGGACGAGGAGGTTCCCCGGGTGCTGGAGAAACTGAACGAACTGTTAAAATAATCGAATTGAATTTAACGGACTAACGAAAATGAAAAAATACACACAAGCGGATTTCGACGCCTTCGAGGTGATCGACGGAATCAAACAATGCCCCTCGGGGGATTACAGTGATATACGGGTATTCGGTGAGAGTTGCTCCTTCGGCGAGCGGTGCTCTTTCGGTAAGGAGTGCTCTTTCGGCAAGTGGTGCTCTTTCGGTGAGGATTGCTCTTTCGGTGAGGAGTGCTCTTTCGGCAAGTGGTGCTCTTTCGGTGAGGATTGCTCTTTCGGTGAGGAGTGCTCTTTCGGCAAGTGGTGCTCTTTCGGTAAGGAGTGCTCTTTCGGTGAGGATTGCTCTTTCGGTGAGGATTGCTCCTTCGGTGAGGATTGCTCTTTCGGTGAGGATTGCTCCTTCGGCGAGAATTGCTCTTTCGGCGCGTGTTGCTCTTTCGGCGAGCGGTGCTCCTTTGAAGGGAAAGGCGAATATATCGGCGATTATCCTTTCCTGGCTTTTGTCGGGTTCGGCTCCCGAATTGGCAGCAAGGTTTACTTTTTCAATCTGCAAGACGGCATTTATGTCCGTTGCGGCTGTTGGCTGTCAGATATAGCCGGGTTTCGGGAGAGGGTGAAGGCGAAGAATGCCGATGCGATGTACCTGGATTTATGCGATCTGGTCGAGAGGAAGTTTGACAGAAAAAACTGAAAAATACTGATGTATGAAAACGAGAATCGAGATTTACGAAATCAACTGCCCGCAAAACATTGTTGCCTCGGGTTCTTGGAATAGGCAACTCTCGGCTGCCGAGATACGCAAGGAAACCAAATATATGATGCGGTATAGCGATTCTAAAAAGTTCGCATCACGAGTGATAACCGATAGAGATTGAGAATATGGAACTGCGTAAAATATCCGAAGAACAGAAAAGATTACTGGATCGGCCACTGCCTTCAGAGGCAATATCGCCGCATCCGACAAAGAACTACCTGTCCACGATCAAAGCGATCTACGTTACCGAGCGTATGAATGACGTATTCGGAGTAGGTAGCTGGCGTGTCCGCTCCGAACAGGTTGCCCGAGATAATAAGATGGTGGTTGTCAAGGTAACATTCGAGATACCTGAATATGGTATCTATTATGAATGTTATGGAGGCAACGATAATTCAGATTTGGGTGATGCCCACAAGGGGGCTACAACCGATGCTTTGACAAAGATCGGGTCCTGGCTCGGGATTGGTGCCGATGTATTCAAGGGTAAATCGAGCAATATGTCAGCAAAATGCGCGGCAGCTGCTCCGGACCCTCTCGCTTCGGCCCGGCCCGATACACCCCGGGCAAAGCATCGGATTACGGCAGATATGCTTGACGATCCGATCAAGTGCGATTGTCTGCTTAATTGGGGTTATGACTTATGGACCGCTTCAGGCTATGCGGCAGATTTCGATATTGCCGCACGTCTTCTGAAATCTTATGACGCCGATGCTGACGTGCTTAAACGTTATGCGGCTTTGTTTAATTCTTATAAGATGGCTCGGCATGGAAAATAATTCATTATTGCTCTGTGAAACGGTCTCGGTCAGTGAATTGACCGCCCGGGCGGTCAGGGCTGTTGTAAACGGGGATATTGACCCGATAACGGCCCATGTCAATATCAGCAGGATGGAAGCGGCAATCAAGGCGTTCAAGGATAATGAAGAGATCCGGGACATCACACTCCGCGAATTATCCAAATACGGGAAATCGCACCAATTCGGGGATTGCCGGTTGGAAGAAGCCGAGGTCGGTGTCAAATACGATTATGCGAATTGCGGTGACAGTAAGTTATATGATATGTACGCAACTCTTGAATCCTTGAAAGCTGACATTAAAGAGCGAGAAACAATGCTTCGGCAACTGCCTGTTTCCGGGCTTGCCGATCCCCAAACGGGTGAGATGCTTTACCCGCCCGTTCGAAGTAGTAAAACGAGTATCAAAACAACATTCAAAAAACAACCGTAGCTATGTCAGAACTTATCAATGTATCGATTTGCGTTTCGGATATTCCCCGCGATCAAATTAAAATCGCCAAGAATGGCAAGAAGTATATCGCCGTATGCGTTTCGCAGCTCCGGGAACCGGATTCCTACGAAAATACCCATTCGGTATTTATGCGTCAGACCAAGGAGGAACGGGAGGCGAAAGTACCCCGTGTTTTCATTGGACGCGGTAAGGCCATAAACTTTAGTTCGATACCGGTTACGGCGGAGAGTGTTATGGATATGCCTCCGGCGGATAGGGTAGATGACCTTCCATTCTAATATTCGGAATCCCATGATCGGTTATGAAATCAAGTCTTGGGAGATTCGGCAAATAGTACGTATTCTGCGTGATTTGGAGTTTTGCGATGCCTCGACCATTCGGGGTCGGAATGCTATTCGGATGGGCAGAATCCTGTATAAAAAAATAATAAAACGCCATGCAAAGAATCGAACAAATACGGAAGGAAGCTCGGAATATTCAGATGGCTCTTGAATGTATGAATAATCCCAATATCGAAGCCATGATAGAGCGTTTGGACCAGCTGGGTGTTTATTACGCTCGCAGCGGTGAATTGTTGAGTGAGGTTGTCGGAATGCGTGACGCAGCGGTGGCCACGCTGTTTCACGATGAAAAAGAAACGATTATCAGTTTGTCACCATCGTTGGCGACAAAATTGGTGAACAGTTCTGCTTCGGAGCTGAATGCTTTAGAAAAGTGGTTGGACCGCATCAATGCATCTTGCAAGCATCAGTGCGACAACCTTCGGACTATGATAAGCTATGAGAAAGAACGCTTAAAATTGTAAACTATGCTTACACAACATTATCATATCATAGATTCAGAAGAATATCCGGACATAAGGGAAGTCGAGGTATATGTCAATGGAGCTTACTTCATCGAAATCAAAGATGTAGCTCCAGATGATGAATACCCCAACGGGATTGTCCTGACGCCCGAAATGGCGAAAGACCTTGTCGATGTATTGCAGAATATGCTAAAAGAAGACAATGATCAACAACCAAAATAACGCTATGGTATGGCCAGAATCAGAAGCATAAAACCCCAGTTTTGGGATGATCTGAAGATCGGCCGCTTATCGCGCGATGCCAGGCTGCTTTACATCGGACTTTGGAATTTTGCCGATGATTTGGGCGTAGTAATAGCCGACCCCGTTTGGCTGAAGTCTAAAATATTCCCTTACGACAAAATACAACTCCAACAATTCGAAGGCTGGTTGAAGATGCTCGAAGAAACCGGATTTATTAGTCTGCTTTCCGTTAAGTCGGAAAGATTCTATTATCTGCCAACCTTTTCCCGTCATCAAGTAATCAACAGACCTAATCTGGAGGATGTAAATATACGTAAAGAATTATTAGACAGCGCATTATATGAAATCACTGAACGATCACTGAATAATCACGGAACGATCACTGAACGATCAGTGACTATAAAAGGAGAGGATAAGGAGTATATTACTACCAGTACTTCTACTGGCGTAGAAGATACTGGAGTATCTGTGAGAGATAATATTATTTCTTACCCGGTAGAAGACTATAACGCAGGCGCGTGCGAGGGGACCGAGAACCCCGAATCCGATCTTCCTAAACGCAAATCCCGTAAGACGCTCCGCAAGGATGATGCAGGGATTGAAGAAGCTCGGATATTGACGTGGCGTGATGATTTTGAGATTTACAAAAACGAGTTACGCAAGGCCTATAAGACGCTCCTACAGGATGACGCTTGGATTTCGACGCAACAACGTTTCAACCCGAATCTCAACATTGCCCTCTCGCTCGAAAAGGCTTGCGTAAACTTCTGGGCAACGGAAGCCGGATGGCAGCATAAGCGAAAGCAGCGCACAAAGACTATCAACTGGAGGCAAACGCTCACCAATTCGATCAACAGCCCGCAAAACAAAGTTTACAATGACAACGGAATTAGCAAAAAAACCGCCAACAACGGCGTTAGCGAAGATTTCAAGCGTGGAGTTCTTGAAACGCTACTCAGTGGCGGCAATACAGAGTAGCTGCCGCCGTATGCAGTCGGCCGTGGCTTGTGCCGAATCCCAAATGCCGGTGTTATCTGTATTGCGAGCGACATACGGCGAAAAATGGACGGCTGCATATCTGGTACTTTGGATCGTCAATGTACAGGAGTTTTTCAATATTTCAGCCAAGATGAACGACGCACAGGTAACGGAAACGGCCTACATGATTTTGGACGATTTCTGGGCGTTGAACCTTGCCGATGTAAACCTGGTATTTACCAATGCCAAACGAGGGCAATACGGACAACTGTACGGACGAATAGACGGATCGATCATATACGGTTGGTTTCAGACATATTTCGAGGATCGATGCAATGCCTGCGAGAACCGCACGATACGGCAAGCCGAGGCTATGAGTAGCGATCACCCGGTAACGGACGCCAAAGCTGCGGAGTTTATCCGGCAATTGGTCGAAAAAAGAAAACGATCGAAATATCGGCGAGATGAAACACCTTGAATCGAACATCCAACGCGCTTTTGTACGTTGGTTCCGGCTTCAATACCCCGAGTATGCTTTGAATTTGACGAGCGTGCCCAATGGCGGATTGCGAAGTAAAACCGAGGCGGCCATCATGAAAGCTGAAGGGATGACGGCTGGAGCGGCGGATTTACTGTTACTTGTTCCCCGAGATGGGTTTGGTGTACTGGGACTGGAATTTAAGACCCAAGTAAAAGGAAGTCGTCAGACCCCAGCACAAAAACAATGGCAGAAATCTTTTGAACAGGTTGGAAACAAGTATGTACTTGTTCGCACACTGAATGAAGCTATAACGGCAGTTCAAAATTATTTGGATAAATGACAAAACGACAATTTTATCACTGGCTTCATTCTGCCGAGTGGTTCACTATGGGTAAAACGCATTGATTATATGACCAACCTTTCTTACCGCCAGGCAATGTTGATTAAACATACGGCCTGGATGAACACTCGCTTGCTCGCGCGGGGTCCTCGGCCGAAAGACGAGCGGTACGTGCCGCTCGCGGTGCGGATGCTTACGCTGGTCGGCTGCTTGAACTACGCGATGCTCGACCTTGAATCCGAACTCACGGCATCCGGCTTGTTCCACCATGAAACCAAGCGCCGTTATACGCAGGCTCAGACTTTGGTCACGCAGGCTCACGGCATCGCGTGGTCGATGCTTCGCAAGATCGACGACCGGGCCGCCCGGCAGTACAACGACAAGACAGACGAGGCGTATCGGACCATCAGCGGCTGCATCCTGTTGGAGGCTCCTCAAAGGTCTTACAACATCGTGTTGTCGCTGTGTAGGATCATCAGCTCTCTCAACGGTCGGATTTCGGGTCGCTACGACTTCAACCCGGCCAAACCTCTTGTACGCATCCCGGCTCTGTTGGAGTGTACCGGGATCGAGGATTGTAAAATAGACGGAATCATCGAATTGAATTTAATAGATTAACGAAAATGAAAGAATACACACAAGCGGATTTCGATGCCTTCGAGGTGATCGACGGAATCAAACAATACCCCTCGGGGGATTACAGTGATATACAAATATTCGGCGAGCGGTGCTCCTTCGGCGAGCGGTGCTCTTTCGGTAAGGAGTGCTCTTTCGGCAAGTGGTGCTCTTTCGGTGAGGATTGCTCTTTCGGTGAGGAGTGCTCTTTCGGCAAGTGGTGCTCTTTCGGTAAGGAGTGCTCTTTCGGTGAGGATTGCTCTTTCGGTGAGGATTGCTCCTTCGGTGAGGATTGCTCTTTCGGTGAGGATTGCTCCTTCGGCGAGAATTGCTCTTTCGGCGCGTGTTGCTCTTTCGGCGAGCGGTGCTCCTTTGAAGGGAAAGGCGAATATATCGGCGATTATCCTTTCCTGGCTTTTGTCGGGTTCGGCTCTCGGATTGGCAGCAAGGTTTACTTTTTCAACCTGCAAGACGGCATTTATGTCCGTTGCGGCTGCTGGCTGTCGGATATAGCCAGGTTCCGGGAGAGGGTGAAGGCGAAGAATACCGATGCGATGTACCTGGATTTGTGCGATCTGGTCGAGAGGAAGTTTAACAGGAAAAACTGAAAATACTACAAAGAGTGAATATAGGATTAGTAGATGTAGATGGTCATCATTTTCCGAACTTGGCATTGATGAAACTTTCGGCTTGGCATAAGTCGCACGGGGATTCGGTTGAGTTCGCCAATCCGATGTTCGGTAGGTACGATCGAGTGTATATGTCTAAAGTTTTCACTTTCACGGCTGATTGTGCAGACTACTACCCGTGCGAGATCGTACGGGCGGGAACAGGTTATAAGGACTATACAATAACATTACCAGACGAGATTGAACATATCTGTCCTGATTATTCGCTTTACAGTGTGAATGAGGCTTTCGGATTCCTAACACGCGGTTGCCCGAACGGTTGCCCGTGGTGCATCGTTCCGCACAAGGAAGGCTCCATCCGGCCGGCATCCCCGCTCCGGGAGTTCCTCGGCGATAAGCGTCGGGCTATATTATTGGATAACAATGTACTGGCGTCGGATTTCGGGCTGGAACAAATCGAAGAAATAATTCGCACGGGCATATCTGTTGATTTTAATCAAGGGTTGGATGCTCGCCGGGCGTGTGCCGATAAATATATACTTGACTTGCTATCGCGGGTTAAGTGGATAAGATACGTCCGGTTTGCATGCGACAGAATCAGTCAGTTAGATTCTGTGACAAAGGTTGTGCAGGAGTTGTCCAAGCGCGGCATAAAACCATATAGAATTTTTGTCTATGCTTTAATTGGGGATGTACACGAAAGTTTGGTCCGCATTGAGGCTCTGAAGCGATTGGGAGTAAGTCCCTTTGCCCAACCATATCGAGATTTCGAAAACAATATCGAACCGACAAAGGAGCAAAAGCGATTAGCCCGTTGGTGTAATCACAAATCTATTTTCAATAGTATTGATTTTAAGAATTATAAAGGATGAGAGCGAACGAATATCAGACACGCGCGATGAGTACGCGGCTGCCGAGTTGCGAGAATGCGACCTATATGCTTTTCGGCCTGATGGCCGAGGTGGGCGAAATCGCCGACAAGATCGCCAAATGGCGCCGAAAGGGAGTGTGCCGGCTGGATATGGATCATTTGGTCTTCAATACGGGTGATCTGCAAGAGGTGGAGGGTTACAAATCCGAGCTGATGAAAGAGGTCGGGGATTGTGCGTGGTTTATCGCGGGCATTGCCGATTGCTTCGGCTTCACGCTCGAAGAGGTCATGCAGCAGAACCTCGACAAACTCGCCAGCCGCCGCGAGCGCGGCGTGATCGACGGAAACGGCGATAACCGATGATCGCTTATGACCCACGCATCACTATTCAGCGGGATCGGAGGGCACGATTTGGTTGCGGATTTGCCCCCGGAATTTTACGCCTGGGAGAACCGGGACAACTTTGCGGAATGCGGGGCCGACCTCCTCACCCTGTGGTGCGGCGACAAGTGGAAAAACCTGCGCGAGTTCGGGCCAGGCGACCCTTTCGATTTCCGCGCCGTTCCCGTGGAATACCGGCCGTTCGAGAAAAAATGGCTGTACTACACGGGCAAGAGCCGGGGACTTATGGGAAGCCCGCGCTACGATGTGATGAAGCACCTTCTGCCGTGGTGGTGGCACTTCTCCACGCCGAACCTCCTGAAAATCGTGCCGGAGATGGACGAAGGTACGCTCCGTTCCGAATCCGAAACGGCGGAGGAGGATTTGCAACTCCTGCCACTCAACATGAAATGGATCGCCACTTACAATTACGCCCGCGTGCTCGATCTGGAAAGGCAGGCAAGGGCGGCGGGGACACGCCAGCTAAAGTCGGTACAACTGACGATTTTTTGAAACGATAAATGAATACGAGAAGATATGAAAACCAAACTACTGCGCCGACTGAGGCGGGAGGGGCGTTGTCAGATACGTGTCTATTCAGTTCGTAAGGATATGGATGGGACGGTTGTTGGCATACGCTACGGGTATAATTCGGATGAATATGCGCATCTATGGCATTTTGCGATGACTTCGGATGAACTTAAATCAGAAGCAATGAAGATATATATCCTCCGCCGCATTGCGGAGCTAAAAGGAAAGAGAAAATGAAAAAAGTAATGTTCAACGATCGCTACGGCTTGACGCTCGAAGAGGTCATGCAGCAGAACCTCGACAAACTCGCCAGCCGCCGCGAGCGCGGCGTGATCGACGGAAACGGCGATAACCGATGATCGCTTATGACCCACGCATCACTATTCAGCGGGATCGGAGGGCCCGACCTCGCCGCCGAGTGGGCTGGCTGGACGAACGCTTTCAACTGCGAGATCGATCCTTTTTGCCGCAAAGTATTGAAATATCACTTCCCGAATGCAGAACAATATGAAGACATCAGAACGACCGACTTCACTGTCTGGAAAGACCGTATCGACGTGCTTACCGGTGGATTCCCGTGCCAGCCGTTCTCGCTCGCAGGAAAGCGGCGAGGTACAGAAGACGATCGCTACCTGTGGCCCGCGATGCTCGACGTTATTCGGACTGTTCGACCGCGCTGGGTCGTTGGCGAGAACGTTTACGGAATCGTTAATTGGTCGGAAGGGATGGTCTTCGAACAGGTGTGCGCTGACCTGGAAGCGGCAGGATACGAGGTGCAGCCGTACATTATACCGGCTTGCGGTGTCGGCGCTCCCCACCGTCGGGACAGATGCTGGTTTGTTGCCCACCGTGCAGACGCAGGGTCTGAAACGATGCGTGAACGGTCGAACGGAGTTCATGCCGACAGTATTGCTTCCGACACCCCATGCCTCGGACGCATCACGCGGAGGTCAAAAAGTAACCGGACTATACAAAACGAGAAAATCGGGTCTAACATATATGTCCCTGTTGAACGATCTGGCAGTAAGCGGACTTTTACCGACCCCGACAGCGAACGATGCGAAGAATGTAACGCTTCCTGCCAGTCAGGGCATATGCAACGGACTACCCAAAACAGCGATGCAAAGCGACGAATACCGGACTGGAACGGGTTCCCGACTCAACCCCCTGTATGTGGCGGAGATGATGGGTTTCCCGGGGAATTGGCTGGTATCGCCTTTCCTCGGTGGCGCCGGGAAGCCGTCAAAGCCTGCGGAAACGCCATAGTCCCGCAGGTGGCATTGCAGATTTTTGAAACGATAAACGAATACGAGAAGATATGAAAAACACAGTTGCACTTCAAGGGATTAGATTCTGGAAAGTGGAAGATGGATATATGCTTACTACAAAAGTTGCCTGCGTCACAGCGTTTCGGAATTATATCGGAGTTCCGGCCTTATCCGGATTCTCCGACCTTGATACAACGCCTAATCCAACGGGTTATATTCCGATGCTTGCAACCGGGGTTAAAGATGAAAACGGACAGATGGTTTTTGAAAGGGATGTTGTAGTATTCGATGCAGAGAAATACACCGATGGAGAAGTTAGGGGATTATTATTATGCGATGTAAAATACGATCCTGAATTTGGCGGGTTCTGTTTATATCCAATCGAAGGAGAGGGGGACATGTTTCCCATGTGGAAAATAAGTGAATCCATACGTATTGTCGGTAATAAGTATGAGGGATATGATAGCTGTAACACTTGGAATTAGATGGATTGAATTATTTGGTGAAAACAAAAGCAAGATGCCCGATAAAATGCGCCGTTCACGATGGGAAAAATGGAAACAGTTATGCCGTGATAACGGAGGGTTTGAGATCGTTGAATATTGGAGTACTCCCGATTCTGTTTGCTTAAATTGTAAACATTGCGACGGTGACTGGTGTAGATTTCAGTCGCTTCCCTGCTCCGTGAACCCTATAACTACATTCTCAAGTAATGAAATCGGGATGGCTTGTATGGGGATAGGCTTTCATAATAAACAACAAGAACTATTCTAACTATGATACGAGTTTTTGTTACGAAGTAGAACATTGCAAAACTTTCAAACATTTTGAAACATTTTGAAACATTTTGAAACATTTTGAAACATTTTGAAATATGAGAGAAATTAAATTCCGGGGCAAGCGCCTCGACAACGGAGAGTGGTTGTATGGCAGCCTTGTCATTTTGAATGGGCGCTATTTTATATTCGATGATGAATCCGACGACGAAAATGATTGAGCTATGAAATTCACAACCCATTGCTTTGTCCGCGTCGAGGATGCGGAGAAGCGAAAAGATGTGATCGAGTGGTGTATGCATATTGGCTATGAATATATTTATCCCCCAAAAGAAGAGAGATTAGGCGATAAGGTAATATGTGACACTTATTGTGTCGGCGTGGCTCATGACGCACAAACATTCACCGCCTTGAATTGCATAGACTGCGGCACCAACATCGAGCTGTTCAGGGCGCTGGCGGCGATGAACAACGAGAACGATCAGGAGCAATGGTACTCATATACGGAATATCCGACTAATGAGAGTAAAAATGGGGTTAGACGGCTTATTTTTAACGAACATACGCGATTCGATTCTTTTGTAGATGTACCATCAGGTTATTACCGCAAGGCTACAGTCGAGGAGATCGTCGAATATTTCAAAAACAATGAGAAATGAAAACAATTGAGGAAAGAATACAAGAATATGTGGCCAATGCCTGGGTCGAACTTGATCAATTCAATGAAGACCATGTAACTTTTGAAAATATCGTTACATCCGCCTGTGTTGTTGGCGCTAATTTCGAATATGAGGAATTGACCCGCTGGCGTGATCCGAAAGGGGAGCTGCCGCAAAATGGACAACTCGTGTTGTGTAAAACCTCTGATAAGAAACTTCCATTTGTCACTGTTAAATATGACCGTTCTGAATGGTGGATATATGTGTATCCCGGATGGGCTGGTATTGGTCATAAGATTATCGGCTGGCGGCCGATTCACGAAAATGAGTAAGATGCTCTGTGCATTTTGACTAACCAAGTAACTAACCAAGAATATCTATGAACACGAAATTCAAATCAGACTACGAAAAAGCCTGCAACGCCTATTTGCAGGCTTTTTGCGAGAAACACGGCTATGATTATGAGGATGCTACGCGGAGCTGGGTCGGCGGCGATGTCGGCGGGATCACCGAATGCGCGGACTATATAGTTGGGATGGATGACATCATCACCGACATAGACCGGGACGCTCCGGAAGATGAGTTTGTAAAGTATTACGATTACTGTCTGCGGGTGGGGAGTATCGCCTGCGGCAAAATTAGTACGCCCAATTACAGCAGCTGGCTCTCGGGGTGTCCACGCATGAGTGAAGAACAGATCACCCGGCTGGAGGAGTTGCAGAGGGACATACGCAAGGCGGAAAGAGAGCTGGAAGAACAAATAAGGAAAGAGAAGTTTTAACCGGGAGAGGCAAAATCGCTCCCTTTTTTATTCATATGGCAGTAGATACATCTAAAAACGGTACAGTAGATCGTGCTAAACTTCTGGCAATAGAAAATAAATGTACGAGAATAATTCGAATTGCGGGGGTAACGTTTTATGTTGCTCCGGATAAGGATACACCAGAACACCGGAGGCACTTAATCCGCGTTTTGGAGAGTTGCGGTCGGCGATATACTCAAAAAGCAGGTAGCTATGAATCGGAGATTTGAGGTGAGAATCGACATTCCGAATAGTTGTGAATTGATTGGATGCAGATCGGACGGAAACATGGCAATTATTGTTTTCGAAGATTGCAGCGGCCCAGAGATCCGGCCAATCGGTTTTTGTCGGGAACATTCCGGAGAAGTACCGGACGCCTTCGAAGATGAATAAAAAAGAGGCAATTCCGAAGAATCACCCCTCACACCGATACAAATATAATGATTTATTCGGAATTTGCAAATGGGACGATATAGGAAAAACGAACGCAGAGGCGGGGCACGTGACGATTCCGAAATATACATCAGTTATTCACGGAATCGATTGCTCGAAATGATTATCTGCCGGGAAGCAAGGATGGGCGTGAGTTATCGCCATGATTTCGTCTATCGATTCAAGGCACACAAATCCTTGCCGTTTTTATGGCGGAAATTCAAAAGGAATATTAGAGAACACATTGACGGATGGCAGCAGGAGCTGCCTTTATTTTGATGAATTTGCGGAAAGGGAGAGGATAATAACCGTGCAATTCGGAATATATGATGTAGAATTACATCCGTTCATCCTATTGCATAATTGCAATTAGACGATAAAAGTGTTCTTTTGATTCATTCTGTTAATGTCGTTTCAAGCATTGAACTCTATTGGGCGGGAGCCGGACGTGAAGCTACTTTATAACGTATCTTTCGGGGCACACGAAGGAAGTGCGCCTTTCGCACGTTGTCGGGACATTGATGAAGATATAAAAGCCGATCTTATCCAGCTATTATATCGATTCTATCAATTCGCAGATTACGGCTACATAAATAGGGTAGCAGCATTCGCTGATCTCCAACAATGACATCAGATATTTAGTTTGTTCGTCCATAACCGTCGCATTTACCTTTGCAACAAATAAATTGGTGAATATCTTTCCAAAGCATTGTATTTATCTGTCCTGTCAGATAGGCTACTTCTTCGCCTTGCATCGGCATTGCGGATGCTACGGCGATGTCGTCGCACAGGTGCCGCAGTTCATGCTCGAAAGAGTTCAGGAATTGTGCCTGGGATGACGCCAATCCTACGACTACGACAGACCTTCGCCGGGTCTTGTTGGAATAGGTGAATCCCGAATCCATATCGGCCTTTTCCAAATTTTCCCGTACTCGCTCCATAATTGGCCTGGGACACTCTATCTGTTCCAAAGAAAAAAGGATAGAGCGCGTGTGATAGCCATGTACGGCGAAGTAAAACCGCACATGCCAATCATAGTTCTCTATCCTCAGATCCCGCAGCTTCATGTCGTTGAATACACTTTTTGAATCCTCACATACGGTCTTTCGAGCCGCGTTCTGGATTTGATTCTGTTACAGGACATCTTCCCACGGAACATTTGTTCCCGACCCTATCAGATCGGCGAAATATCGTGTGAAGGGCAGCCCGGGATAGGCGTCTTCATCGTCGATGAAATCCTTGACGAACAGGGCCAGGTGTTGTTCATCGGCAATGGATGATCCCCAGTAATCGGCCCGGGCCATATTCGCGACATATACACAGTCGTAGCCGTTGTCGTGCTTGAGCTCGATACCGTTCGTCTTGAGCAATTTGTCGATCTGCTCTTTGGTGATGGGTTCTATTTTCTTCCCGTCGCGGTCCTTCATGCGGCTGACGGCAAATTCACACATTTTCTTCGAAAAGGACCATCCGTTTTTTTCGAGGTATGCGCGAATATCTGCCGGCATGGAGTCCCTTGCGTCCAATCTTTCTCTGTCCATAGGTTTCGCTGTTAAAGAGAGGGGATTTCTCCCCTCTCCGGATTCGTTTTACCGGCGGAATCTGGAGTAGGGTCCGGTTCCCCGGACACCTCTTCGTTCGCCATATCCGTCGCTGCCGTATTCTCCGCCACGCTCACCGTAGCCGTCGGGCATGTAGCCTCCCGTGTGACGCTCCCCGTAGCCGTCGCGCATTTCGCGTTTGGCATCCTCGTAGCCACACTCGTAGGCTTCGCGCATCTTGCGTTCGATTTCTTCACGCTCGCCGTACCCGTCACCGCGGTACCGGCCTTCGATTTCCCACATTCTCATGATTTGCTTGTTTTAGCAGACATTTGCGATTTAAGAAAGGCGTCCAGCGATGACTTCATGGAGGCGAACTCCGTTTGCATCTGACGAAGTTGTCCCACCTCTGCCCGCAGCTCCTGGAGCTCCTTGTCGCGTTGCGCCTGACCCGCGTACGCGGGATTCACTTCGCGCATGATCTGATCGAAAACTTCCAGATTGGCCTTGTGTTTTTCGTAGGAATCCACAACGGACTGGCTCTGCTGCTTTGCCGCATTGATGGCGTCTATGAGCCGTTCGCGGGATGTCGTGACCGTGAGTCCGTCCTTTGTCACCATATCGGCATTTACCGGGACGACCCATTTCTGGTCCCCTACCGGGAAGCTGACGGAAGGCTGCGCCGGGGGAAAGTTCCCGGGAGCGGGGAAATAGGGCTGTGGCGCCTCTTCAAGCGTCGCCATGTAGTATTTGGGAGTTCCGCGCATATCGAGTACATATACCGGAGCGCCTTTGGTTAAATTCGCAAACATCTTCGGTTAATTGTTTTTTGAAAGCTCCGGAGGGGCGGTTTCCCCTCCTGAAGCCTTCGGTTTATTATTGGTTAAACGGCCCCTGTCATCAGTTGCAGGGTGTCGGTCTGTTTGTCGTAGAAGAGCTGGAATACACCCGTCCCCGGAATATCGGACACGGTGACATTGGCTCCGTTGTACGTGGTCACATTCTTGGTCACGCCGTTGGTTTCGAACAACACGGGAAGCGTGCCTGTCGTGCCTGCGGGTATTGCCTGCGACAGCTCGACCAGGACTATCCCCCTGTACCAGGAATTGGCAAAGGCGTGGTTTTGGAATGAGAACACGACATCGGCGGCATTGACCGTCACACCCGTAGTTTTGATGACCGGGATACCTCTGCGATTGACATACTGAAATGGGAATACTGCCATAGCATACCTCCTTTCCGTATTAACCCCAGAATCCGCCGTTGCCGCCGAGTCCGAACGCGGCACCGAAGCCCAGCCCGTATTGGGCGGCTACGCAGGCGGGCATCGCGTACACCTGCGGATTGGGAACCACGGTCGTAGGCGGCAGGCCGCACTCGATCTTTGCCAGCCGGTTGCTCAGATCGCCGATCGCAGCGTTGATGGGCGCTACGGCCTGGGCCTGCGACTGCATGATCGTCGCCGTCTGATGTTCTTGGGAGAGCTGCCCGGCCAATGCCGCGCTCTTGGCACGCTCGGCGTCGAGTTTGTTCTGCATCTCACGCATCTCGAGGGCACAGAAACGGTCGTTGATGACCTGCGTCTGGGCATCGATCTTCGAGCCGAGGGCATTGAACTGCGTGTTGGCGTTGCTCGTCAGGGTGTTGGTCTGATTGAGCGTTGCGAGCTGGCTTTCGTAGCCCTGGCGCTCGATGGCGGTGCGGACATCGCAGCAGCAGGAGGCCATCTGCGAAAGCACCTGTGCGTTGCCGGACTGCACGGCATTGATGATCTGCTGCGCCGAGAGGCCCGACTGTGCCTGGATGTTGCACAGAGCGGTCTGAATCTGCTGTACGGAACAGTTGAGCGAAGATGCGAGCTGGTTGATGGCGGTGCCGTTTCCCTGAATGGCATTCATCAGCAGCTGACGCCCTGCGTCGCCGTTCAGCTCGGCGGGAAGATTCGAGAGTCCGTTTCCGCGACCGCCGAAGCCACCCCATCCGTTGCCGCCCCAGAGAGCCCAGAGCAGGATCATCCACATCCACTCCCAGCCGTAGCCATTGCCGTAGCCGTTATTGCGGTTGTTTCCGTTCATCAACGCGGCCACGAGGTTGCCGTCCATTGCGCCACCGTTGTCGAACACTAAAGTTTTTTCGTTCATTGTTTTAGACTTTTACATTGTTGCGTCCGTTCGGCGGACGCTGCCGTTGAGCTCACAATGCAAAAATCGACATGAACGATGGGAGAATCAATCGTATCAGTCGCAGGTGGGACGGAGTTTGGACGCAATACGGACGAGGAGCATTTCGAACATTTTACCGCTTTGTTTGCGACGAAGATCGAATTGGGAAATCATCTTCTCTATGGGCCGTCGTGAGAAGTTCATCAGCGAGGATATGACCGGGGCGTGAAATCCCTGCCTCCAGAGGAAATAGACCAGTAAATACCTGGCATCCACGATCTCGGCGTTTTTGGCTTTGGATAGTATTCGCTCTTCCGAAATCTCCGTTTCTTGCGATACCGTGCCGAGAATTTGTCGGTAAAGTTCAGATTTGCACATATAGGATATTTCTCTTACCTTTGTTCACTCTCTTACCAAATAAAAATAAGTGCCAACACACTTGCAAAGGCTTTACAGCCCCTGTCGTGGTGTGTTGGCACCTTTATTATTAGCGGAAGGTAAGAGAGACGCTAATAAAGGCAGGGGCTTTTTTTACGCCCACCCCTGACGGGCGAAAGCTGTTAGAACAGATACTTTTTCAATGTCGGCCAAAGCAGGTAGAAGTAGATTGCCCCGACGGGAATCAACCCGGTTGCGAACAAGTTGCTGCTTTCGACCTGGCAATAGTAGAGTGTTCCTATCCCACCCACAATACAAACGAATGAGAAGAAGGCAAGGAAAAGCAGTCCGATTTTTTTAATTGTTTCCATAATTATAATTCGTTAAAAAGTTATTTCCGCCATAAATCCATACTTATGCTTCCTTGAACATAGGGGCCGTTATCGCGTGGGTCCCAGCCGAGGGATGCCGTGATATTGAACCTTCCGATGTTTCTGTGAAGTTGCCCTCCGATCCATACGCCACCCGTGCGATTAACGTAATAGACGCCTGCGGCAGGCCCGAGTTGCCATCGGTAGGGCGTTCGGATTATTTTCTGCTGCGTGATAGTACGTCCGTATGTTTCGATGTGTTCAAGGGTAGGGTGGCAGTCGCCCAGGGCTATTCCGCTCACTATGGCGAAGTAGCTGCTGTCGCGATATTCCCGGCGTTCGAATGGCAGCTGTACCGGCACACTGTCCCGGTTGGGATTTATTGTTACGGTGGTAAAGGTGGTATCCGCTGGGGCGAACAACCATTTCGGCACCTCTACCGAAATAGCCGAGGACAGTATTTTATGCGGTTGCGGTCTTTCGAAGTAGGCCGTATCGATTCGAGTATGCTCGATGATACGGACATCGACGGATCGCCTGCCGAGCCACCATCCGACAAGGAACAAGCCGGTCAGAAGGAGAGTCAGGATTATTTTCCGCAGTACCATAATGAGTACGAGCTATCAACCGTTGATGAACAGATCCCAGCCGGCCATCACGTCTGTCATGCAGGCATCAATGCCATTTTCTACGCGCGACATAGCTGCGACTATCGGGATCATCACATCGCGGTTGGTTGCCGTGATCCGTCCGTTTTCCGGGACACCGGACAATTCAGATACCGTACGGATATATGCTTCCGTGTCGTTCTCGCTCGGGGGTGCCCAGCGTGAAATCATCTTCCGAATGGTGTCAAGCCCGTATTTACGGCTGTAAGTGTTCAGGCATTTGAACATCGCGCGGTATCCCCACGCCATAGATTCGAACTGCTTGAATGCAGCGTCGCGGGAAGGTTCCACCTCTCCCTTCCAATGGGTTCCGTCCTTGCGGATATTCCCGGGATTGTTGTTACGAAGTCCTCTGGTCATTTTTTGTGCTGTTTAATATATTTTCTACATCTTCAGGATTTACATTGAGTTTGCGGGCTATTTCTCCGGTCAATGCTTTTCGAAACAGACGTAAGAATGGAAAGTTCGGATTGATGATTAAAGCGTTGCCACAACTCGACCATGCTTCTGCCAGGCAAATGGCAGAACCCAGGATCACGGTCGTAATCTTCGTTTCGATACCTCCTGTCGTAACGAATTTATCGATGAAAACGAATACCACGATCAGATTGAAGTAAACAGCCAATTTGAATATCGTAGCCCGCAGGAGTTCTGACAGGATAAATTCTCCGCGCTTTCGAGCAACGCATATTCCAAACAAAGCGTCGAAGGCTACGGCAATAAGCACCCCATAAAGTACGAGCTGGTACCCAGCGAAGAAATTCACGATGACGATCAATAGTCCTATAAGCCATCCTTGCACGGTCATAAGCGCTTCGGACAGCTTTGTAGCAATACCTTCCAACACCTTTTTCGTTTTATTAAATATTTTGTCCATAATTATTATATCTCGGTCCAGCCACCTGTTCCGCTGTTGGTCTTATAGACTTTCCCGTTTTGGATGCGTAACCCGCCATTTCCGATCAGGACTTCGAAAATATCTCCTGTGAATACCGCGTAGTTGCTCGATCCTTTCACGACGGCTACTCCGTTGGGTGCAATCAGGTTCTTGCGGATGTCAGTCACGAAAGAAAAAGTAATAGCCTCGACAGCTGCGGATGCCGCGTTTCCGAGTCCTCCGGGATAGGATGCTTCCACTGTTACTTTTATGTAGTAGTATGCCGGGGTCGTAAAACGATACCTAATGTTCTTGTTGATCTGTATCGATCCCGTGTCGTCATATGCGGAAGATTGCCGGAATATCGTGTCGGTAGTATCGGCTGTCCGGTTAATAATTTCGATCTTCACGCTTCCTCCGCCCCGGATCGTCCCCTTGACTTGTGCCGACATCTGCACCTCCGCTCCGCATTTGAATTGACTTGAGTTTCTGGAATCCGAGGCGAAAGGCTTCGTTTGAGAGGTTATGACCGCTATACTTTCCGTCGTTTGGCTCGACGGGACTTTGGAAGAGCCCAAAACCTGGCTTACGCTGTTTATGTTGTTAGTAGTGAGTATGATCTTGTTTCCGCTTGCGGTCGCATCGCTCACCTCTACGGAATTGTTTTTGACCTGCAGGATTCCGACGGTTCCTTTGGTTGCGTGTACTTCCCCGTCGGCGTGTACTCTGAACACGGCTTTTTTCCGGTTTGTGTAGTCGGCTCCCGACCAGAAGGGCACATCGTCTTCCTGCAAGCCGCTCACGCCGGCCGTCACGTCGCCTTCAGCATTTTTCAGCAACATCACATTGGTCATTATCAGACCGCCTTTCACCTCGGTACTTCCGTCTTCCATAGCCTTCTTGAGGTACTCTGTCGATTTGATGGATTCGTCTATCGCGTCGTCGATCAAGTCCGACATGTTGCTGCTTATTTCATAATAATCGGAGAATACTTTTCTGAACTCGGTGCCGGTTATCTCGGATGTCGTACTCATATCGGCCAGCAGGGGCGTGAGATAATCTTCGAGTGCCTGGAAATAGACCGTAAATGAATCCGTGGGGACATCATACTTTTCGGCATTCGCCATGATGCTCCAGTATTCGTTCTGTATGCGTACCCATTCGTTGGCCACCTGTTGTTTATCGGAGGGTGTCAGGCTCGAATCCGAGGCAATGTAGTCCACATCCAACTTCACCTGTTCGATCTGCGCCTGCACATCCTCTTCGGCCGTGATATACCCCGTGGGGGCCTTGTTGCCTTCCGTAAGCTGAATGTCGTAGAGATACATGGAAACACCTTTGCCGACATACATGTATATCTTCTGTACCACACGCGAAGCATCGATGGTGTGGACCACTTCATATACTCCTTCCGTTCCCGCCGGAGGAGCGGAAAGCACTTCTTTGGTGCCGTCTTCGTATACGATACGGAACGTAATTTCGGCACCCTGCTTGATTCGGGCTTTGAAGACGTACGGAGTATTCGGCTTGTATTTTATCTGGCCGCCGAAACAGTCGGGGACCGTCGAAACCTGGGAGGCGTTGGTTGCGGCAAGCCCGGCTTGTATAAGTTTGCTCCAATTGACATACAAATATGCTCCGTCCGCGTCCGCCCCCGAAGTTACGACATCCGTAACGCCCTCTTTGACACTGTTCCATTCCCGGATAAATTGTTTAGCGATATAGTTGCGGGCGCCGAACTGAAGATTCGCAATCTCGTCTTTGGCTTCGTTGGCTGCCGTATCATCGGTGTATTTGGATGCTTTGTCCCAATCCGAGCTCTCGAAATTGCCCGTTGCACGGGATTCGATACAGCGCATGATGTCACCACCTTCGCCCTGCGTCCAGATGTCACCCACATCGTAAGGTGTAGTCGGTGTTACGACGAATACACGACGTTTGGCATCGGCCGTGTCCTGCGCCCGCGCCGCCTCTTGCAGGGCCTTTACCACATCGCTGTCGGCGATCGGCGTCCATTTATAGGTTCCGTCCTCTTCTTTTACCCACCGCCACGATTTGCCCGCATCGGGGTTCGTCGTCTTGTCGCTCGATATGGTGAAGTGAATCTGCGGGTATTCCGCCGGAGTGATTTTGGCATTATCGGTTTTGCGGATGACAAAAGCTATGTAGGGATTGTCGCTTTCGACGGTATAGCTCTGGCTCCATACGTAACTTGCTATAACCGCTCCGGATGACGCTATCGGATTGTAACCCATCGTATAGCCTTCGCCCACCGACAGTACGGCGCCTTTGGGTATTCCTCCGACCGGAGTTTTGAGCCGGATGCGGGTGCTGTCGGCGATTTTGATCTGATCCCAGGTCTTAATGCCGTCGATATAGGATGCACCGATGCTTCCCTGCTCCCAACAGCCTGCGTCCGTCGGGTCGAAATTCGCGGGCAGCGTATTGGTGAACGTGTCGCCGATATGGTTTTCCTGCTCGCCGTCCGCTATCCATGTTTGGGCCGGTTCATTGTAAAGCGAGGGGGTATAGGGATAGAACCAGTTTTCCACGACACCGTCCAGCCGTTTGTTGATCTCGGACAATTCGCCGGGCAGCGTGTTATCGATGTAATCCTTAGCCTGCTGAGCTTTGCGATCGGCGGAATTGGCAGTGGCCTGGGCTTCGGTGGCCGTCTGATCGATCTGTTCGATGTCGAACTCCTTCTGGAACTGTCCCGTCGCGGGGTCGTAGAGCTTGCCTTGCTTCCAGCCTGCCTCCGGGGTGAATGCCACGCCGACGCCGTTGTCGCCGACAAGCCGGAACAGCTTGCTCCGGGTGTCCAGCAGCGCCTTCTTGTCCAGGCTGCTGATCATACCTTGCAGGTAGATATTATCCAGATAGGCCGAATAGCCCGACATTTGGATCCCGAAGACGGAGAGGTTCGTAAGGTCACCGAACTGTGCGGCGATATTCTCGGCCGTAAACTCCCAGTCGCTGACATTGCGGAGATAACGCTGGTAGGTGCGCGTCGAGTAGCGCGAGCTCTGCCGGGCGGGATTCGTGAACGATCCGTAGGCTACGAAGGTCATCGATTCCATCGGATCGATCTGCTTGGTAAAGGTGGCCGACAGGGGGCGCAGCTCGTAGCGGAACCGCTCGTTGCGGTCGCCCAGGACCTCCGTGATACGGAAATAGACCGTTGCGAAGCCTGCGAAAGAGAAGTTGCCCCGGCCGTCGTCGGAATCTGCCGTCGCATTGTTCGACGGGTCGAAGTCGTGGAAGATACCCATGCAGATATCCCCGACAGCTACGGCGCCGATCTCTCCCTCTTCGAGTTTGAGCGTTACGAGCTTCTGCTCCTTGTCCACGCTCTCGATCACCCCGGCGCCCGGAGCGCTCCAGTCGTCCCCGACGCTGATGCCCACACGGTTGTACCGAAGCTCCGGAACCTCCAGAAAACGACGGATGAAGAGGCTCTCCAACTCGCCGGCGCCTTTTTCACTTATAAACCCGCCCACTCCGGTAATACCGGAGGCATATGATGGTCCAAATTGTGCCCCTGCGTTGAAAGTCATTCTACCTTTGAACGTATCGGGTGCCTGCTTGTTGGCAAACTCCCATATTGCCCTTCGTGCAGAATAAGCATTTGTATCGGTCGGGAAAGTATTATCGTATCGGGTGATTAGATATATAGCCGCTCCATTCTCCGCAATGCCTATACGTTGGGAATAGAGCGATGCTTTCACGTCCGATTCAATACTGCCCAGGCGGGAATAAGGAGTATTGTCGCCTATCGTATAGGTTGCGATGTACTCGTTGTATAGTTTTTTTTCATAACCTTGAATCCGGGAAAGACGACCGTCTATACCGAATTGAGGACCCATTAATCGTACAGCCTGTCCTGCTTCGTAGTTTTTTTCGTTGTGTGTACAATACACGGGATTCGTTTCACAGTCATAGACTGTCGTGTCGCTGCTATGTTTGGCAGCATAGGAAGTGCCGACCTCAAGAAGTTCTTGTTCTGCTTCGTCTATGCGTTGCTGGGGGAGTTTGACGCCTGTGAGTACGAAAGTGTCAGGCCCTCGGTCATCATCTTTTCCACGAGGACGCATGTTTTCATTCGGTATAATCTGCTGACTTTCGCCGGACGTTTCGACTTGGGCGATGATTTCAAATTTCTTGTTGAATCCGTCTTCGGGTTTCCAGGTCGCGGGGTCGATATTGTCGCCATTGTCGTCGATAAGGGCGAGTTCGAAATCCCAGCCGATCAAATCGCCGCTCGTAAAATGTGCCCCCAGCGTTTCTCCTTCGATTACGTCTGAAGGTAGAAATGGCGTGTCGTTGCATACCATGACGTATGCCTTGTCGGTCTGCCCTTCAATGATTGTCCGATCGATAGTTTCTACCGAAGTGACGGTTTCCGTGTTCTTCGGGTAGATGTCGTCGAAAAACACTACGACTTCCTTGATTTCGTTTTTTGTAAGTCCGGGACGTGCGTCTATGTATTGCTGCCCATCCGGAAGCCGTAACCGGACTTCGGAAACGTGGTTCGTTACGCCGCCCTGTTCGGATTGTCCGTATTCTTTCGTCAGGTTGCGCGTGGAGCCGAATACATAGAAACGGGTCCCGTATTCGGAATCGTCCCCTTTCTTGGCCGGGATGCTTTTGACGACTTCTCCGCGTTTGAATGTTTCCGGCGTTCCGAAGTTCAGTTTTCCGAAATGCAGGGTTACGATACTGCCGTTCTCCTCGGTCCACCATTCGACATCGAAAGTCTCGGCAATGGATGATAAGGCATCCCAACAGGTATCGCCATTGAACGATACGAGCTTGTTGGTTTCCGGATGTTCGACATTTACACTTCCCATCTGCCAGTTGTTTCCTCCCAGTGCCTTGTTCATGTTGGCGACGATGAGCGCCCCGAAGGATGCCAAGTCTGTCGTGTTGTGGAATACAGCTTCAGGATTATCGCCTCCCAGCCAGAAGCAGATGAAATTTTTCATGTGGTTTTGCTGCGCCTGGAACTGAAGCGTGTATTTGTAGCCGCCGGTTTTGTTGTCGAAATCCGGATAAACCTCCGACATGATTTCGAATTTGCGGCCTTTGTAGGTGATGTATGATCCGAGGGGGAAATCCAGCGGGGTAAGCAAACTAAAGGGGAGTTCGATGTAATAATCCCCCATAAGTGCGTATTTGATAATGGCACTCGTTGTTACGGGCGCATCGTATATCGCTTTACCGGAAGGGTTGTATATTGTCATTTCGTCGATATATGTATCCTGTGCCATCACAGGGTCGATACAAAAGTGTGGGGTTTCGGCACATTATGCAAGTAATTTTAAGAAAAAATACAGAAAAACGCCCCGGTCTTTTGACCGGGGCAAGAGGGGGTTGCTTCCATCCGTATTTTAAGGTTTAAGCCATGAACTTTGCGGCTTAACGATTAGACGAGCGTTGTTATATGCCATCTTCAATGTTAAGCATGTGCGCGCTGTATAGGTATTATTCCCTATTTTATGCGTGGCTAAAGCTAAATCCGGATTGGGTGATCCAGGGGTAAGGCATAAGGGCAACAGAAGTTGTATTTTCCCTTCGTAATACTGGGGGACAGCTATTTTGTAATTTGACCTTGCTTTTTTTTGGGCTTCATTAATCGCGCCAACGAGTCTTCTGCGCATTTCGTCTGAACTCAGCCCTTGCATGTGTGCAGGAAATCTGTCCATGTTGTCCGCAATGATATGGTCGATTTGAGGGACTACCCTGCATTGAGGATTGAAAATCAAATCCTCGGGTTTCTGGAAAAAATCAGCAATGTCCGGAATATTATCGCCGAATTTGCTAATTAGCTGAATATCGCTTTCCCTGACAAATGCCTTGAAAACATAAGGCGATAAACCTTTCTCGGCTACATCTGGCCTATTGTTGCGTTCAGCAAGAGCAAATATGCTTTCCAAATTTGCAGTTACAAGTCCAGTATTGAAACATGCAAAATTGTTATCAGAAGAAAAGGATATTTTATTTTCAGATTTAATTTTGCGGAAAGTATGTTCGATATAACTTTTCAAAATGGAATATTTGGCTTGCGTAGCATCTGAGAAATCCCATGGTTCCGGATCTGCTATATTATTCGCAAGATATTCAATAGATGCGTCATAATTAGGGAACCAACAAAAGTCAAAAAGAGCCGAATGAAATTTTTTCATAAACGTAAGTTTTTTATATTCTCAATAAACAAACAGACATATTAAAGATGAAAATAAAATCCAAATAAGTACAAGCAAATAGGCTTTATATCAGACATTTATAAAGAAATCGTTTCTTTCAGTTTTTTTCGCTATTTTCTGTTAATTAGTTCTTTTTGGGTACATTTTTGTTCCTTGTTTGTTTCTTGATTTCGGTTTTAATTCGTACATTTGCATACGAAAAAGAACGAATGAAAGAATACGATTATGCCACGAATAAAGAAGCCTAAAAAAGTAAAAGAGCCCATCCGTCTTCGGATGAAGGATTTGTCCGATGGCAGCAAAAGTCTGTATCTGGATATATACCGCAATGGCAAGCGGACATATGAGTACCTGAAGCTGTATCTTATCCCGGGAACGGACAACAATACCCGTCGGCAGAATGAAATAACAATGGCCGCTGCGAATGCCATCAAGTCGAAACGCATTATCGAACTGACCAGCGGCGAAGCCGGTATCGTGAACCATACAGATAAGGTTTATCTGCTGGACTGGATGCAAACCTATTTGGAGTACCAAGAGAAACGCGACAAGAAAGGCATCGGTCAAATCAAGGCCGTTACCCATATCCTGAAAGAATATGCAGGGGAAAGGTTTTTGTTGGATCGGGTTGACCTCGCTTTTTGCCAAGGCTATATCGACTACATGCTGACGACCTTCCGCCCTAAAGGAAAGCCGATAGCAGCATCTACACGCAATACCTATTATCAGATATTCAACGGTGCCCTGAACACTGCCGTCCGGGCTAAACGGTTGTTGAGAAATCCGTTTAATGAAATGGAAAAATCGGAGAAGCCCAAAATGCCGGAGAGCGTGCGGTCCTATATGACCATCGAAGAGGTACGGGCGTTGATTGCCACTCCGGTACAGGATGGGAGGGTTAAAAACGCCTATCTGTTTTCCTGCTTCTGCGGACTGCGTATCAGCGATATTGTCGGCCTGAAATGGAAGAATGTCTTTGTCGATAACGGCCAATACCGTCTGGCGGTGGCTATGCAGAAGACCAAAGAACCGATTTACCTGCCACTCTCCAACGAGGCGTTGAAGTGGATGCCGGAGCGTGAGGACAAGGCGGCGGATGACCATGTGTTCAGCTTGCCTTCAAACATCAACCAGTATCTCAAGCCGTGGGCCGAAGCGGCCGGAATCACCAAGCGTTTTACTTTTCACACGGCCCGGCACACATTCGCGACCATGATGCTGACGCTCGGTGCGGATCTCTATACCGTATCGAAGCTGCTTGGTCATACCTCCGTGAGAATGACACAGGTGTACGCCAAAATCATCAACCAGAAAAAAGACGAAGCAGTCAATTTGGTCAACGGGCTATTCGACTGATGTAGTTATACATGTCAAATTCAATTTACAGGTAAATATTTCCGGCTTTTCTCCGACTTTTCAAATAGTCGAAGTAATGCCACTATTATAATAAGTATAAACCCATAAAAACAATTCGACATGAAAGGACAAAACAACAGGTCCTCTCTTTTTTTGAAGGGAGACCACATCTGCACCACTTCGCTACGGAACAGGATGTAGCGGAAGAATTTTACGAATTGCTCTCCGAAGCGAGGGAGCTTTATCTTCAAGACGTCATGGCAGGCGGCAAACGGTATGGCCGCTATGTGGATGACTTTATAAACAGTCACCGGTACATCGACTGCAACAGTGCGGTTTGCAGGAATTGCCATGAAATGAACATCCATATCATCAGAGGGCTGTTGATCGATTGCACAAGTCTCGTCAAAAGCCTCTTTACCGCAGAAACATTTTCTTTCGAGGAGTGCATGGCCTTGAAACGAAAGTACGACATTGCCGGAGTATGGTTCGGCTCTTCACGTATAGAAGATTCCAGAAACGATCCACCTCTCTCCTTCGGTTGTAATTTTTCCCGTGAACAGATGACAGGTATTGTGGCTTGCGCCAACGCTTATCATCTGTTTTGCGTTTCCACACTCCGCATCGAGGACATGGAAGCGCTTTTTGCCTGCAAGAAGGGCTTCTGCATACGTGTGAACAATATCCGCCATGTGGCGGTCCTGTTCGACGCGTTGCTCGAAAACACCTTCATCCTGCCTCACTGGCAGTCGGTTCTCGACAAGGGGCGGTTCCTGTTGTCCAAAGACGGCACAAGATACGTTACCGCTTCAAGCCTCTCGTCCGCCCTGTCTGCGGCGAGGAACAACATTACATCGGCAAACCTCGGCATACGAAAAGCCGTCAGCCGACTGAAAATATGACACGAAGTGCCAAAAAGCCAAGTATGTGAAAGATAAAACAGTGACAGTTGCCGTGATACGTGCATAGTATCACGCCGGTATTTCCGGCTGTCCGGTTCACATCACATAACTTTGACCTCCGTTAGCGCGCTGCATAACGGAGGTAACTCTCCATTGTCTAATTTTAACATGTATTTTATGCAAAACAGAACAACATTCATGGAGCGGTTGAGCGAACGGCTGACCGCCATAGAAGCGGTTCTCAAGAAGTTGGAACCGGTGGAAGGTCTGTTGGAGCGTGTGGCTTTGCTGGAAAATACCATTTACACGACCAAGAAGGTCTTCACTTTTCAAGAGGCGTGCATGTATATCGGCGTGTCCGAAAGTATGTTGTACAAACTCACATCGAACAAGGAAATCCCGCACTACAAGCCTCGCGGCAAGATGCTCTACTTTGCGAAGGAAGAGCTGGACGCGTGGCTCTTGCAAAACTACGAACCTACGGTGGACGATGCCATGCGTATGGCGACGGAAGTGTCCGCAACCCAACCGTTCTTTAACCAGAAGCGCTATGGAAAACGAAAAAAGAACTGACCGTAACTCGTGGGCGGAGCTGGACGAGAACCGCCTGTCGGATATCCTCACTGCATCGCAAATAAAGGCCACGGACACCTACGAGACTCCGCCCCAGATTATATGGATTGACAACTCCACCATAGCGACGCTCGGTAATTTCAGCGCTTCGACGGGTAAGGCGAAGGCGAAAAAGACGTTCAACGTCTCGGCCATCGTCGCCGCGTCGCTGGCGGGCCGGCAGGTCTTGAACTATCGGGCGCACCTGCCCGAAGGCAAACGCAGGATTCTGTACGTGGACACTGAACAGAGCCGTTTCCATTGCCACAACGTATTGGAACGCATTCTCCGCCTGGCGGGGCTGCCCACCACGACGGACAACGAGAATCTCGATTTCATTTGCCTGCGGGAATACACTCCTGCCGTCCGTATCGGGGTTATCGACTATGCCCTGCGTCAGAACAAGGGGTATGGGCTGGTCATCATAGACGGCATCCGCGACCTGATGCTCGACATCAACAGCACCAGCGAATCGGTGGAGGTCATCAACAAGATGATGGAGTGGTCGTCGAAATACGACCTGCACATCCATTGTGTGCTACACCTGAACAAGGGCGACAACAATGTGCGCGGGCATATCGGTACGGAAATGAGCAATAAGGCGGAAACGGTGCTGGTCATCACCAAAAGTGCGGAGAATCCCGTTATCAGTGAAGTTCATGCGCTGCATATCCGCGAGAAGGAGTTCAAACCGTTCGCCTTTTCCGTTGATGACGAAGGGTTGCCGGTCATGGTGGATAACTATTCGTTTGACGGCAGTGTAAGACCGAAAGCCCGGAGCAGCTTCATGGATTTGTCCATCGAACAGCACCGGGAGGCACTTTCCGCCGCTTTCGGGGACAGGCCCATCAAAGGTTTCGAGAACGTGCTGCAGGCCCTCATGGCTTCCTATGAGGCTATCGGGTTCAAACGGGGACGCAGCGTCATGATAAAACTGCTGCAATACCTGACGGAAAACCTGAAGCTGATCGTCAAACGGGACAAGCTCTTTTATTACGATGTGACCCCGACCGAAGCCCTGCTTTTCGACGAAGAATGCGAGGAAGCGGAAGGTGAAAAATAATTTAGTTTACTTTGGTCCGGGTATATATAGGAGAAAAACCAAAGTAAACTGTTTTTTGAAAACAAGTGAAAAGAAAATGACATGACCATAGCGGAAGCAAAACAACTGCGTATCGTGGACTATCTCGCCAGTCTCGGCTACCATCCCCAGAGTGTGATATCAAAACAATACTGGTATCTGTCACCGCTGCGCGATGAACGCACTCCGTCGTTCAAGGTCAACGACCGGCTCAACGAATGGTATGACTTTGGCGCAGCGACGGGCGGCGACCTTGTGGAACTGGGCAAATACCTGTACCGGACGAACAGCGTGAGCGAAGTGCTTGCCTGTATCGGGAGACATGAAAATGCTGCCCCGATACAAAGAGTGCGGATTCCGGGGACAACACCCCGTCCCGTCGAAGCTGACATGAAGGACGTGCTCGTCGTGCCGTTGCAGCACCATGCGCTACTCTCGTACCTTCATTCCCGTGGAATCGACGGGGACATCGGCCGCATGTTCTGCCGGGAGGTCCATTATGAATTACGTAAACGGCGCTACTTCGCTCTTGCCTTCGGCAACGCGGCGGGCGGGTACGAGGTGCGCAATCCTTATTATAAGGGCTGTATCCGGTGTAAGGACATCTCTGTCATCAGGCAATCTCATGGTGAAACACAGAACCGTGTTTGCGTGTTCGAGGGCTTCATGGATTTTCTCTCTTACCTGACGCTGAAACAGGCGGGTGATGATACGGTCTGCATCGACGCACCTTGTGATTACCTCGTGATGAACTCGGTGAACAACCTGAAAAAAGCATTGGAACACTTGCAGGTGTACGAGGAAATCCACTGTTATCTCGACAATGATCTCGCAGGGCAGAAAACGGAAGAGACCATCGCCGGCATGTATGGCGGGCGTGTACGCAACGAAGCACCCCGTTATCGCGAATACAAGGACCTGAACGATTACCTACGCGGAAAGAAACGGTAAGGCATCATCGTTACCCTTTCCCTTGAAAGCTCTCCTCCCGGAGGGCTTTTTTTATGCCCGATTTTTCTGCTTCGATACCTCAAAGTATGAAATTAAAGTTCAATTTTAGTGTTTCAAACTTATTTCTATGTAATAAAATACTGTTTGATATAAAGAGTTTTTGTTACATCAAATATAATATTTTTCTTTGCAACCGTACTTTTAAAGTTCAATTAAAGTTTAATTTCATACTTAAAAACAGATGGGTTCATACTTTATATTCGCCCTTGTACTGACGGTGCTGTACATCGTCTATTTCGCGGTCAATATCATCCGTGACCTGTATGGAAAGAAGGGAACGGAGAAGACTGACGAGGAAGTTTTCGACCTCGGTCCGATGGATTCCACGGAAGAGAGTGTCGAGGTTTCGGAGAACGAGACCGGGTTCAAAATCGGAAATGAAACATACGGCACGGAGACTGTACCTGCCGCTTCGCCTGCCGCCCAAAACGGCGACACCGGGAAAAAAGATGGAACAGCCAAGGATCGGCTCGAACGGCTGAAAGCCAAGGCAGAGGCACAGATGGAAAAGGTCGCACCCTACCTGTCCGACGGCTTTACCGACGAAGAGATGTATAAGGCAATGATTTCCAAAGGACGCTTGGACAACCGTCCCAGCCTGAAATGGAGACCGGTCAAAGATAAGCTGTAAGATGTCGAAAACGAAGAAGATACTATGTGCGCTTTGTTCCATCATCCCCTGTTCGGCTCTGGCGAAAAGCGGCAGCGTGAATTACAGTTGGGGGGCGGATGCGCTGGCGACGATGCACGACTACGTGGTAACGATGATGTTCTACGTCCAAGCTCTCTGTTGTGCCATCGCCGGGATTTGTGTGATTGTGTCCGGATTCCAGATTTACGTAAAGATGAACACGGGCGAGGACGGTATTACCAAGTCCGTCGTAACGCTTGTGGGCGCGTGCCTGTTCCTGATCGGTGCCTTCCTTGTCTTTCCTGCCTTTTTCGGCTATCGCATATAGAAACGGGATGCAGGAATGAGGTGCCGCCATAACGATTCGAAAGAACTGCAATACTTACCCTAAAATAAATAATCATGTTTCAAAAAACAAAAAGACAAATGAAAAGAATGTTTTCTGCTAAAAAGGTACAGATGCTCACACTGATGTTGCTGTGTGGCACGACGGCCGTCATGGCCCAAAACTCCGCAGGCGATTACTCCGCCGGTACGACCGCACTGGCGACCGTGACGGAGGAAATCGCCAAGTACGTCCCCGTCATGGTCAAACTGTGTTACGCCATTGCCGGTGTAGTGGCTATCGTAGGCGCTATCTCGGTGTACATCGCCATGAACAACGAGGAACAGGACGTGAAGAAAAAGATTATGATGATCGTTGGCGCATGTATTTTCTTAATCGCTGCCGCACAAGCACTTCCGATGTTCTTCGGTATCGGCGCATAACCCTCCCGCACGATGAAAGGCAAGGACGAACGCTATCCCGACTACCCGCTGTTCAAGGGCCTGCAACGGCCTTTGGAGTTCATGGGTATTCAGGGACGCTACATCTACTGGGCGGCGGGCGTTGCCGGCGGAGCCATCGTCGGATTTATCATCGCCTACTGCCTCGTGGGTTTCGTGGCCGGACTGGTCGTGCTGGTTGCGGTCGTCTCGACGGGTATTGCGCTTATCATGCTCAAACAGCGGAAAGGGCTGCATACCAAGAAAGACGGTCGCGGAGTGTATATCTACGCCCACTCGAAGAAACTGTGAGAAGAAAAGAAAAACCATCACGGGCAACGTGTGGTCTTGTTGAATGTTGAACGCGGGCCGGCCGCCTGAAATCCGGGTGGACCGGCCTTTTTTATTGTATTTTGAAATGACCTTGTACATCATTCTACTTTTTATCGCCTTGTGTGCCGGCATGGCCCTGTCGGTCTATGCGTTCGGTACCGGAGGCAAGCGTAAGCGTATCTTTCAGGACATCTATTTTTCTGTGGAAGATACGAACGGCGTGGGCGTGCTGTACACCAAGACGGGCGAATATTCAGCCATCCTGAAAATAGAGAATCCCGTGCAGAAATACTGTGCGAACATCGACAGCTACTACGAGTTCACGCACCTTTTCACCGCCCTCGCGCAGACGCTCGGCGAAGGATATGCCCTGCACAAACAGGACATCTTCATCCGGAAACAGTTCGAGAACGAGACGGGGGACAAACACGAGTTCCTCTCATCGGCCTACTTCCGTTACTTCAAGGGGCGTAACTATACGGACAGCGTGTGTTACCTGACCATCACGCAGGAGGCGAAGAAGAGCCGCCTGTTCTCGTTCGACAACAAGAAGTGGCGCGACTTTCTGGTCAAGATACGCAAAGTGCATGACCAGCTGCACGATGCCGGGGTACAGGCCAGGTTCCTGAACAAAGCCGAAGCGAGCGAATACGTGGACCGCTATTTCGCCATGAACTTCAAGGAGCGGATCGTGTCGATGACCAACTTCAAGGCGGACGACGAAACGGTCTCGATGGGCGACAAACGCTGCAAGGTATATAGCCTTGTCGATGTGGACTGTGCCGCACTGCCCTCACTGATACGGCCTTACACCAATATAGAGGTCAATAACACGGATATGCCCGTGGACCTGCTGGCTGCCATCGACAACATTCCGAATGCGGAGACGGTCGTCTATAACCAGATTGTCTTCCTGCCCAACCAGAAAAGGGAACTGGCCCTGCTGGACAAAAAGAAGAACCGGCACGCCAGTATTCCCAATCCGAGCAACCAGATGGCCGTGGAGGACATCAAGCGGGTGCAGGAGGTCATCGCGCGGGAAAGCAAGCAGCTCGTGTACACCCATTTCAACCTGATCGTCGCCGTACCGGCCGATACGGACCTGCAAAAATGCACGAACCACTTGGAGAATGCTTTCGGACGTATGGGTATCCATATTTCCAAAAGGGCGTACAACCAACTGGAACTGTTCGTGAACTCGTTTCCGGGTAACTGTTACGGCATGAACGAGGACTATGACCGCTTCCTGACGCTGGGTGACGCGGCGATGTGTCTGATGTATAAGGAGCACATACAGCACAGCGAGGAGACACCGCTGAAAATCTACTACACAGACCGCCAAGGCGTGCCGGTGGCTATCGACATCACGGGAAAGGAGGGGAAAAACAAGCTGACGGACAACTCGAACTTTTTCTGTCTCGGTCCTTCGGGCAGCGGCAAGAGCTTCCACATGAACTCTGTCGTGCGCCAGTTGTACGAGCAAGGAACGGACGTGGTGATGGTCGATACGGGTAACAGCTACGAGGGACTTTGCGAATACCTCGGCGGCAAGTACATTTCCTATACCGAGGAAAGACCGATTACGATGAACCCATTCCGCATCAATCGGGCGGAAATGAATGTGGAGAAGACGGGCTTCCTGAAAAACCTCGTGCTGCTCATCTGGAAAGGCTCGCAGGGTACGGTCACAAAGACAGAGGACCGCCTGATAGAACAGGTCATCACGGAGTATTACGACACTTATTTCAATGGGTTCGACGGCTTCACACCCCTGCAACGGGAGGATTTGCGTAAGGGGCTGCTCATCGACGACCGTAACCATGCCGAGAAGCAGGACGAGGACGAAGGAGAGCGGACCGGGCGTATCGAGCGCATGATCGACGAGATGGAACGCCGCCGTAAGGAGTTGAAAGTGGAAGAGCTGTCGTTCAACTCGTTCTATGAATTTTCCGTGCAGCGCATCCCCGACATCTGTGCCGAAAACCATATTTCGGGCATCGACATATCGACGTACCGTTACATGATGAAGGACTTCTATCGGGGCGGCAATCATGAAAAGACGCTGAACGAGAACATGGACAGTTCATTGTTCGATGAGACGTTCATCGTCTTCGAAATTGACAGTATAAAGGATGATCCTCTCCTGTTCCCTCTTGTCACACTGATTATCATGGATGTATTCTTACAGAAGATGCGTATCAAGAAGAACCGCAAAGTCCTGGTCATAGAGGAAGCGTGGAAGGCCATTGCCAGCCCGCTCATGGCCGAATACATCAAGTTTATGTACAAGACGGCCCGTAAGTTCTGGGCCTCGGTCGGCGTGGTGACGCAGGAGATACAGGACATCATCGGCAGCCCTATCGTCAAGGAAGCCATCATCAACAACTCCGACGTGGTGATGCTGCTTGACCAGAGCAAGTTCCGCGAGCGGTTCGATGAAATCAAGGCTATTCTCGGACTTACCGACGTGGACTGCAAAAAGATATTCACCATCAACCGGCTGGAAAACAAGGAAGGGCGCAGCTTCTTCCGAGAGGTGTTCATCCGCCGGGGGACGACCAGCGGCGTGTACGGCGTGGAAGAACCAAGAGAGTGTTACATGACCTACACCACCGAGCGGGCGGAGAAAGAAGCCCTGAAACTCTACAAGCGGGAATTGCGGTGCAGCCATCAGGAAGCTATCGAGGCGTACTGTCGGGATTGGAACGCCAGCGGTATCGGAAAATCCCTGCCGTTCGCCCAAAAGGTCAACGAGGCCGGGCGGATATTGAACCTTCATGTAAAACAATAACAATCAAATCATCAATTACAGAAAATGGAAAAGATAGACATCAGCCAAAGCGTGAAGACACTTGAGTTCGGGAGCAAATATGAAGCCCGTATCCAACGGATATTCCGTGAGTTCGACATCAAAACCATCCGGGATTTGTGCCAATGGCCCGGAAAGGACTTGGTAAGGGTACGCGACATGGGAAGAAAAAGCATCGAGGAAATAGAGGATGTTCTGGAAAGGTACAATCTCCGGTTGGGAATGCCCGGTAAGGAACTGGACGAATACGCCGGTATCGGAAATTCCGTGCAGGACGAGGAAGAAGAGGCGAAGTGGGAACAACGCAGGTACGAGATAGCCAAGGAGGTATTCATACACCACCGTCTGGTGGCAAATTCCGCCGTATATGAGGCCGACGAACTGATACGTGCACTAAGAGGCATGACGCGCCGTTGACGGGGGCTGTTTTTAACCGGGGAGGAATCCATGATGAAACGGCTGTCACTTATCCTTATGCTCCTGTCGCTCGTTGTCGTACAGCACATCCACGCGCAGTATTACAGCGTGAACTACGATGCGCGTACCGTGGCGGCAATGGCTACCGCTTTCGGTACGGAAGCCGTGGCGGAAAGCTATTACCGGGAGCAGGTCGATGACATACTCAAGCACTACAATGCGGCGGAAGTGGCCACGGCGGGGATTTTTGCCTCCAAGTTCTTGGAGCATAAAGCCTTTTCCGACCTCGGTATCTGGAACAGCAGTACGGAGAACTACTACTACCGCCGCATTTACCGCATGGTCTCGGAGAAGATCATACCCAAGATATGGGTGGTGGCGAAACTGATGCTCCGCTCACCGCAAACGGCTATCTACTGGGGCAGCTACCTGATGAAAATCTGCGACGAAACGAAAAGCCTGTGTATGCAGTTCGAGAGTGTAGTGACGAACAGCACGTTGGGCTTTTCGGACATCGTGTTTCTGGAAATCAACCGGAACATCGCCCCTCTGTTGAAACTCTCGGAGATAGGCGACATCGACTGGCAGCACATGCTGGACGACATCGCCAGCGTGCCGGGCAATTTCACCAAGGAGAACCTGCAACACGACATCGACAACCTCTACAACATGGGTGTCGGTCTCGCCTCGGCAGGTATCGGGAACATTGGTGACGCCCTGTTGCAAACCAGTTCGTTCCATGAGCTGATGGGCGGCAGGGTCAGCAAGGTCATCGACCTGTATGACCATTACGGTGCGCTCTTCGAGCAGGCGGAGCATGACCTCGGCGGCCTGCTGATTGACATGGTGGGCGGTGAGGACAACGTGGCGGGACTGTTCGATTTCAGCAACTACGACCTTACCTCCTGGATGACGGACTATCTGGACGAGACGGCGGGAAACTACTACACGCAACGGTGGTATATCGCCCGGCGTGAGCAAGGGAGTATCGCCTTGTGCGACTACTACCCGCCGACGGACGATAACAGCATACTGAACGGCGGCGAATGGACGCGTTTCGAGACAACCGATCCCGACTTTTATCCCAATGCCTCGCAACGGGAGCAGGCGCTCGCCAATTCGGAACGGTACGCCGGTTGGTCGAGAAGCCGGGTACAGCAGCTCAACAACCAGAATGACGGCTATACCTATAGTATCAACTACTGGCAGAACGGCTATATCATCAGCCGGGGCGGCAAACAGACGAAGAAGGCATACGCCTACGAAATCCATGTGAAGAAAAGCTGGAACCGGGAAGAGGTCGTCTATGAAGAGGTGTTCGATTCCTACTCGATGGACCTGAACACGTTCAAAGCCGGGCTTAACGCCCGACTCTCGGAGTTCAACGACAACGAGGAAGGTTATACCTATTATATAGCTTCTGACGCGCGGAACTATTATCAGGCGACGGACGCCGCGAAATTGCAAGGCTGCGAGAGCGTGACCATCAGTGTAACCTGTTCGGACGGGGCTACGCTCGGTCAGGGCACGACGCAGTACAAGTGCCGAACGTGCGGCAAATCCCTGAACGCCCATTCAAAGGAGTGTGCCATGCAGACCACGGTTACGGAGAACGAACTGGACTTGTCCGAGCTGGACGCCATGCTGCAGGAGGCAGAGAATCAGGTAGCCGCCATCCAGTCGCAAATCAACGCGTTGGAGAGCGAGAATGCCGACCTGCTGAAAAAAATCGCCGAGGCAAGCGTGGAAGATGCGGCGGTGTACCGGCAGCAGTACAACGCGAACAAGACACAGATAGACCGCCTGAAAAGCGAGCTGTCCGAATGGCAGAAGAAACAACGGGAATACACCGACGCGAAAACCGAGGCGTCGGGCGATAACGATGTGGCAACAGACGACTATTACCGCATACCGGCCATCATGCAGGACTGCAAGACGGCTTACAGCCTGTCGTGGCAGGACGGCGGGGCGTGGAACGGCTACACCTATGTCCGTAAGGCGACCATGCCGAACATCAACGGGGTCATCACGTTCAAGGCGACGGTCTCGATAGCCCGCAAACCGAAATATTTCCTCGGTATCAAGATACACCGTGCCATCGTGCAGATCAGTTGGGAACTGACCACGGAATACACCGACACGTATGTGGCCGACGTGCTGACGCTCGACCCTAACCTGTCGGACGCGGAGAAAACGAAACTGGTGAACGACCGTATTGCGGAGATTGCACGAGAGCATCCTTCGTGCAAGATCACGACGGAATATGCCCGTACCCCACCATTGGAAGAGACTCCGACCGGGGAGGTGTACCATCTGCTGTGGTCAAGCGACCGGCTCGAAATCGCACGGGAAGTGGATTCCCGGATTACGATGATATATGCCGACCTCGTGTCACTGGAGAAGATGATGCACTACAAACGGAGCATCATCGACGTGCTGAAGGACGTGCTGCCCGAATTGGATATGGACGAGGGACGCAGGCTGACGCTCGTGGAGGAATGCCACGAACGCTGGGTGGAGAATGCGCGGAACCTGCGGAGCGGAAACGGCAGGAACGGCAAAGGCAGCGGAAAGGAGGTGCGGCCATGAAACGTGCCCTGCTGATGGCAGTCGTGCTGCTGGCTCTCCTGCCCGGCATTGCCAAGGCGCAATGGACGTTCGACATCGTGTCGGTAGAAGCCTACATCAACGACCACAAGAAGCAACGCAGCCTGCTGCTGGCCCGCAGTACGCTGGAATACAGCAACAAGCTGCTGCACGAGTACAGCCGCAAAGAGGTCGGCGAGTACAAGGAACTGAATGTGGACTTGGACCGCTACACCCGTGCCTTCGACGTCATCGACGTGATGTACCAGTCCTTGCGGACGGTGCTGAACGTGAAAAGCACCTATACGGCGGTCAGCGACCGTATCGGCGATTACAAGAGACTGCTGGAGGACTTCAACGATAGAATCGTGAAACGGGGGCGCATCGACCCCGGCGATGCCGTGATACTGGCCATCAACGAAAAGGCAATACGGGACATCGCCGATGACGGGAAACAGCTTTACAAATCGGTCAGTGACCTCGTGCTGTATGCCACAGGGGCGGCAGAATGTTCGACCTCCGACCTGCTGATGGTGCTGGAAGCGGTGAACACGTCGCTGGACGACATCGAGCGGCACCTGAACCGGGCGTATATCGAGACGTGGCGGTACATACAGGTGCGCATCGGTTACTGGAAAGCGAAGATTTACCGTCCCAAGGTCAAGGAGATTATCGACGGGGCTTTCGGACGATGGCGCAAAGCGGGACGGCTGGATTATTAACGAACGATAAAAGGGAAAGAAGGCAAACTATCTACAGGTTAGAGTTTGACTTCCATGCCATCGACATCGGGAAATAAAAACAGAGAAAGAATTTTTAGTACAAACAAGCCTATTGGGATTATACCAAGGGATAAAAAGACATTCAGATTGATGCAATGGAAAAGATTGTTTTTGCAAAAGACATTACGTTAT
>ERZ773157.665-NODE-665-length-39354-cov-8.646301_pt1 | contig 39354 bp, 43 predicted proteins | sample MGYA00511480_ERZ773157 | MGnify/ENA primary metagenome ERZ773157 (study PRJEB29015, sample SAMEA2737863) | human gut metagenome | biome: human gut; feature: human-associated habitat; material: faeces | place: China | collected 2012 ... | reverse complement strand
GAGTGGCGCGGGTATGAGGAGAAGCCGGTGAAGGATGCTCAGGAAATCCTCGATGCCATTTCCGAACTGTTCGGTAAGGAGGTAGCGTCCGAATGACCTCTGAGAACGAATACCGCAATGCCGTTCGATATCTGCAAAACCTTCTGAACGGCGGTCTCATGGGCGCAAGGGGAACTTCTCCTCTGATGACAGCTATCGAAGCCTGCGAACTGCAGATTCCAAAACATCCCATCTCTAAAAGCTGGTCGCCGAATCTCTGCCCGCATTGCAATGCTGACCTTGGCGGAGACTGCAACGACGGCTACTACGAGAACCCTCACTATGACCGCTGCCCTGTCTGTGGTCAGCGGCTTGATTATAGTGAGTAAAGGAGCGTGAAATATCATGATGCAGCAAGAGTTTGAGAAGCTTACGAAGGTAAAAGTCACCTCGGAGGAATACAACGTCATTGAAGCCGCATACATGGCTTGTCAAGAAGACAAGCAGGTTTTCTGCAAGCAGTGGCTCAAAAAAGACGGTATCCGGAATCTGTTGAAGGACCGGCTTGCGGAAATCAAAAGTCTGAACAGTACCATCAAAGAACTGGAAAAGAAAATTGATACCCTCGAGGACTGGAAACCATCCATCAAGTACGGAACTCATTATTGCGATACTTTCTATCGCAACCTTTCCGCAGCCTGTGAAAGAAACGGCAAAAATCTGTTCGCTGTGCAGTCCGATGCAGAGGTATTCATTGCTGCCCGCTTCGGCTTCAACGCCTCAAAGCTCGTCATCATCCCGGATGTGGAGACTTATGAGTCGAACCGACACGGAACTGTCCGGCTTGCAAAGGCCGAAACCAGAAAACCCTTGTATGTCAGTGAAAGCTTCAACTATGCACGATTCGATGTGCTTTGCCAAGGCGGTCATATGCAGTGGGAACTGGTTGACGGCAAGCTGTGCGACTACGAAAGTCCCAATATCTAATCTGCGGGGAGCAATCGTTTCCCGTGCCCAACAACGCGCAGACCCCAATGCTGTCTGCGCACAATTTTCCAAAACCATATCAAAAAGGAGCGTATTTTTATGACCTTACCGACCAATCATCCGTATTTTTTTACTTGCCCCTCGTGTGGCTGCAAGCTGATTTCCGTATCCAGCGGTGTGAGGGCTAAGCCGCATTGCCCGGAATGTGACTACTTTGCCGATGACGCATTCGTAGTCAAGGACCGCGTCGTGAACGAGGCCATGAATGTCATCGCCGACAACGCGGAACTGGCTGAAAATTTTGCCGAGACCGTCAAAAACGAAATTGCAAGCGATGATGATACCTATGCACACATCGGGTTTCACCTGGCAAACGATATCCGGAATCAGAGTCCCGCATCTGAGGTGCTCTTGACCCTTTGCGGCTGGAACATCAACACGCTGCTCGACAAGACTCCGCCTATCGCCATCAGAGAATAATAGTAAAAAAGGAGAACGACAAAAATGTTTAACGACATCAACCTTTCCAACGCTTTAGCGTTGATTGACAAGCCCGTATGGGTCATCACAGAGGTTCGCGGCCGTAATAAGAACAACCGCACCTATTCCAAGTCCCGCAGCAAGAATGTGATTTATCCCGCCACTATCACAAATGTGCAGGTGTGGCGCGGGTATTCTCACAGCAAAGGGGATACCGGTTGCCCGAAATGTACCGTCACCGTCGATATCGCCACAAAGGACGATACCGGCACAGAGATTTACTTCGACCTTCCGAATGAGCTGCTGAATGTCACGGTGTTTGAAAGCAAGGAGGATGCCGAGAAGGAACTCGCATACCTCAATTCCAATAAAAACACCATGACCTATTCCGAGCAGCGTCAGCGCGAGGATAAAAACAACGCAAAGGTGTTCGGAATCACATGATTCGGAGAGAAACTCGCTTTTCTCCCTTGCCTATTTATGCGAACCGAATACAATTAGAACTGTACGATAGATACCATTCATAAACGGCATTCTGTGCTCGTACAATTCACAATTTCGCTTTAAGGCGGACTTCTCATCACGAGAGGCCCGCCTTTTTGTTTAAATTTTCAAAAAGGAGTGTTTTATTATGACCGAAAACGAAAAAGCAAGAGAGCTCATAGCTACCTCTGAAACGACCGTGAAGGTTGACCCCCAGAATGGCTGGTATCTCAAGCGGTTTGCCGCCCTGCAGTTCGAAGGCTCCGTGGACAATTTTGGGACAAATATGCCAATTCATGTCCTTGAACAGCAACTTCCGAAAGAGGATACCATGAAGTTGGATGACGCTGTCATTGAGGGTCAGGATATCGATTACAGCAGGTTTTATGACGAAAAGGGTAATGAATATTCGTCAGTTAGTGAACTTGTGCAGACACGGCTCGGCCTTGACGATGACGATGCCATTCAGGAATACAACAAGGAAAATCCTAGCTCGCCGTACATCCCGTATGAAAAGCTGCGGGACATGGATAAGAAGGATATTCCGGAAATGTTGTCGTCCGTCGTTGATGAAGCCGACTATGTGGATGCATACAAGGAAGTGACCCATGTCGCATCCTACCATGTGGAGGTCACTCCTATGAGCAACAACTATGAAGCCATGGGATTCGCGTTCACACATCAGGGACTCAAAGAGTACGAGAAGTCTATCGACAACCATATTTTCTATCCTTGCCGCTGTTACGCACATGCAGGGGAGAAATATGGCCGAGAAGCGGGTGACTTCTATCCTATCATGGAGTTTCTGCACAGTGCCGGTGAGCAGCTTCTGCGCGAGGATATCAGACGGTACGACATCAAGCCCGCCGTTATCAGAACAGAGGAGGAGATGCACGAATTCTACCGCACGCAGCCCGATGAGATGATTCTGGCCGCATTGGTAGAAGTCGATGACAAGGTAACCGGAAAACGCTATTGCAGCATCCGCGTCTGGTGCTCCGGGCACGAGGTTAGGACCCGGTCTACGGGTTCCTACTATGTCCTGAATAAGCACTATCTGACTGTCAACAAAGATGACATGGTTGCCACATACCCGTATCCGTTCTCTTGTGACGATGGTGCCAACACGCTGTTGAAAGCCACGGACACGAATATCCTGACACCCGTAGAGCGCCTTTTCCTCTGGACTGAATACAAGAATCCGAATCCCATTGATACAAAGAAAAAATAAGGAGAGTTTACCATGAATACCTACAATGTTGTCATTTCTGTTTCCACGACGGTCTGCATCGACGCTGAGAGTCCTGATGATGCTATCGAAAAGGTAAGTCAGGCGTTAAATAACGACGATGCAAACATGAGCGCTGATGTTGCCAGTAGAATTGGCGATTCCATGCGAAACTGTCACTATGAGGTGACGGATGCCATCCCGATGGATGAGTGAGGATGTTGAACTATGACTGAGATAGCATTTTTGGTGAAACACGACTCTGAGATGTACCGTAAGTACTTCAAACAAAAGAACGAGCTGGACAAGTTTGTCGGGTTCGCATCCGCGTTCATCGACAAATACTTCGTATCGCGTAACAAGGACTTCGATTACAGCTTTTCCACGAACATGCGCCTTACTGTGAAACTTCCGCCGAATGACGAAGAATGGTTTGGCGCACAGCTCATGAAGGAAAAGACGGAGAAGGGGTTATGCGTGTTCAAGAAGAACTCGCCCATGAATAAGCGCTGGCACAAGGAAGTTACATCGCACATCAATCCCGATTCTCTGACAGCAAGTAGATGGTGGTTCATGGATTTTCCGTATTGCGGGAAATGCCAAATCGCCATGTGGGATGACGGCTGCGGTAATGTTTACGGGTATTATTCCACCCAGGCTGCGCGTCACAACTCCGGAAAATTGCCCGATTATGTGCAACCCATCAAGATGAGCGAGTATTACATCGCTCAGGAGCGCTGCAAGGAACTCGATTCTCTTTTGTCAGAGGCTGTGGACAAGGGGAACCGCGCATCTCATATCGGCTCCTATAAGGCAACCTTCAAAAAGACCAGCGATGGTTCGGACGGTACAGGCTTTGAGGATAGTACCAGCGTATGTTTCTCGGTTGAGCATTGTGCAATGCCGTCTAATACGCGAACCGCTATCGTTGGCCTTCTTCACGATTATTGCTTGAAAAATCAGCGGTCTCTTGATGACCTTGCCGAGTTCGAGTACCTCGGACCTGCCGAGAAAGCCGACAGCCTCGCCTAAATCGCAATTTTACGCATAAAAAATCAATAGGGAGTGCAAATCATGACTCGTTTCTACATTGAAAACGCAGAAGAATTCGACCGTGCATGCCGGTTACTGGACAAGCGCGATGTTCCTTACGACATCGATGGCGGTGACCGTATCATGGTCGCGGATTGCTACGCCATTCAGGTCATTGGGGTGTTCGAGTTGTTCGACATCGACTACGAGGAGGTATGAGCATGCTGCGACTTAACAAAATCAGTCCCAAAAAGCCTTGCCCGTTTTGTGGTGCCTTCCTTGAAAACGAAGCACCCAGCACTATCTGGTGTCATCCGCAAAACAGCTGCTTGCTGAGCCTCCGTGGCATTACCGGAGACGACCAAATTGCTCAGTGGGATACGCGCTTCGATGCAAAGGGAAAGAAGGTGCTTGACGATGCTGAATGAGCTTTTTGCTCGCGAAATCCTTGAAACGAGCATTGCGCTTGGCATCCTCCAAGAGATGAACGGCGGCGTCGTTATTTACCATGAAGCAAGCAAAGAAAACCTTCCTGCCGGGTGGTATATCGACGACAAGAATTATACCACGTTTTCGATTGCCACTGACCCGGAAGCTATAAGAGAACTCAAGCCGTGTCTGGTTGAGGCTGGATATCAGTATGAGGAAAGGGAAGCGTTTTGGGAGAATATCCTTGGCAACACGGCTCCCAAACTTCGCTTGCCGATAAAAGTATCGCAAATCTGAAAGGGGAACTATTATGACCGATAAGAGCATTTTTACCGCGACCCGTATTCGCGGAGAGGAAAAGGAATTTCTCGGCAGTGTCCTGCTCAGTTCTGAAACGGATACCGCTTCCGAATTTTTCCGCAACATCATCAAGAAAGATGTAAAGGATGTCGAGGTTCAGAAGACCGAAACTGGCTATGTCTTGACCGACAAAGCCGACCGCGACACCTGCTACATCCTGACCCGTACGCAGCTTGACGATGCTTTCTGGAATAGCTGCACAGCTGATAAGAAGCATTGACACTTTTCCCGTCCACCGTTTGGTGGGCGGGATTTTTTGTTGACGCCGGAAAAGTTTGCAGCACGAACGAAGCATTCGAACTGCAGGGGGATGAAATGGAGGTGGAATAAGGGCAAAGAGGCTGCTGCACTTGGATTTTGTCCTTGTGCAACAGCCTCTGCTTTTATTTTCTTGTAAGCTCTTGATGGCAAAGACCAGCGGCGCGTAATCGCAAAAGTCCGGCCGTCCCCACAGCTAGTGATGCCACATTTTGTTGTGGGCTACGTTGCCCTACTGGTGGTCGCGGTAAACGTTCTGACTTCCACTCCTGCAGCGGGCAGAGCGGTGGAGATTTTCTGTACGAAGGCAAGAGCTTTCGGCCCGTCGCCGTGGATGCAGACGGAATCAGCCTGCAAAGTTACCGTGCTGCCATCGTTGGCCTGTACAGTGCCCTGCTTTGCCATCTGCAAGACCCGCACTATAGCAGTGTCCTCGTCCTCAACCATCGCACCAGGCGTGCCGCGGGGCACTAAAGTTCCGTCCGGCTGGTAGCCGCGGTCGGCAAATACCTCGCTGGCGACCGGCAGGCCGATGGCGTGGGCGGCCTTGATCATTTCGCTGCCGGACAGGGCCAGCAACACCGCACCGGGGGCCGCAGCCTGCACGGCGCGGCAGATGGCCGCCGCCAGCGCCGAGTCTTTGGCAGCCATGTTGTAGAGTGCGCCGTGTGGCTTGACGTGGTGCAGCGGCACACCCGCCGCATCGCAGAAGGCTTTCAGTGCGCCAATTTGATACACTACGTCGGCCTCAGCTTCGGCGGGGCTGATTGCCATTTTGCGGCGGCCAAAGCCCTGCAAGTCGGGCAGGCCGGGGTGTGCGCCCACCTGCACGCCGTATTTTTTGCACAACAATACGCTCTTTTTCATTACGGATGGGTCTCCCGCGTGGAACCCGCAGGCAATGTTCGCGCTGGTCACGTAGGGTAGAATTTCATCGTCCATCCCGATGGTGTACGCGCCGAAACTCTCGCCCAAATCACAGTTCAAATCAATGGTTGGCATTACAAAGCCCCCCTCTTAAAATTTCAGCGCCGTGTTTTTCACATCGGTCACAAACATATGTCCCGGCGCGTGGGTGATGCAGAACTCGGGTTTTGAGTGCATGACCACGGCCTGCGGCGTGACCCCACAGGGCCAGAATACAGGCGTTTCACCCGGGCGTATCGTCACGGCGTCGCCGTAGTCGGGGTGGGCCAGGTCAGTAATGCCGATAGCCTCCGGTGTGCCGATCTGCACCGGTGCTCCGTGTACGCGGGGCATGCCCGCCGTGATGGCTACCGCCGCGGGCACCTGCGCATATGGGATGGGCCGCATACTGACGACCATGTTGCCGCTGAACACCCCCGCAGGCGTGCAGGGAATGTTGGTGTTGTACATCGGCACGTTGACGCCCTCCTCGATCTGGCGCACCGGGATGTCGGCGTCCAGCAGGGCCGACTCAAACGAGAAGCTGCACCCGATAAGGAAGCTGACCAAATCGTCCCGTTCTTCAAAATACAGCGTCACATCGGTAGTTTCTTCGATTAGTTCGCCATTTTGGTAAATGCGGTAGCGCGGGAGGTCCTGCGCGATATCGCTGCCCGGCGCAAATTGGGAGAAACTGCGCTCCCCGGCATCTGCCACTTCCAGCAGGGGGCAGGCCTTGGGGTTGCGCTGGCAGAATAGCAGAAAGTCCCATGCCAGCGCTTTGGGCAGCACAACCAGGTTGCCTTGGGCATAGCCGTCGCAATAGCCGGTAGTGGGGGCATCCAGCTTACCCGCCCGGATCAGCGCACGAACCTCAGCCGGGGGAAATGCGGAATATTTCATACAACACACCTTCTTTTACAAACGATTTCGTACCTGCTGCCGCAAGACGGCCTGCTGCCGGGCGGCTTGTACAGCCTGGGCGGGGGTCACAAAGGTGAAGCATACTCGCTGACCCGGACGCAGCTGCGCCAGCGCGGGCAGGTCAGCGGAGATGACCGTTGCAATTTTGGCGTAGCCGCCGGTTGTCTGGTGGTCGGCCAGCATCACGATGGGCTGACCGTCGGCGGAGACCTGCACCGAACCGGGCACAATGCCATCGGAGAGGATGTCCGCGCCATGGTGCATTGCCAGCGGCGGGCCCGCCAGCTTGCAGGCCATGCGGTCACAGTTGGGTGTCAATGTGTAGATGCCGTGGGTAAAATCATGTAAACCCTGCGCGGTGAACGCGGCATCCTGCGGGCCGGGTACGGTGCGCAGCAGCGGCAAAGTCTGTGCCCCCTGCACGCGCACAGAATGGGTGCCCCGGCACACGGCCTTGTCCCGCAGCGGGCGGTCCAGATGTTTGGCCGTAATGATCCGCCAGAGCGCGGCGGTATCGCATACCCCGGTGGGGAGCGTGTCGCCTTTTGCCAGCTTGCGGCCTTTCAAGCCGCCGATGCCGCATTTCACATCGGTGGCGCGGCTGCCCAGCACGGGTGGGGTGGCAATGCCGCCGCCCACAGCCAAGTAACTGCGCAAACCAGACGCAGCCACGCCGATTTTCAGTGTACTGCCTGCCTTCGCCAGCAGCGGCGCGTAATAGGGCACGGGTACGCCATCCAGCGCGGCAGGGCTTTCCGCCCCAGTCAGCGAAAAAACGGCGTCCGCCTCAAATCGCAGTGCCGGGCCGCGCAGGGTGGATTCCAGCACCGCCGCGCCCGGGTCATTGCCGACCAGTGCGTTGGCAAGGCGGTAGGCGTAGCTGTCTGCCGCGCCGCAGCTGCGGTAGCCTTGCGCTGCATACCCCACCCGGCCCGCGTCCTGCACAGTGGTCAGAGGGGCGAGATCCAGTACTGTGATGCTCATACTGTGCCCTCCTTGGCCTCCAAGGCCGCAAATTCTGCTGCCGTGATGGGGGTAAAGCGTATCCTGTCCCCCGCCGCGTAAGGCAGCGTACCTGAGGCTGGGTCAAACAGTTTGAGCGGCGTGCGGCCAATCAGCTGCCAGCCGCCCGGGCTGGCAATGGGATAAATACCGGTCTGCTCACCGCCGATGCCCACCGCCCCGGCCGGGATGGTCGTGCGGGGCGTACCCAGCCGCGGGGTGAACAGCCGTTCATCCAGACCGCCGAGATATGGAAACCCCGGTAGAAAGCCCAGCATATAGATCCGATATTCCCGCCCGGCGTGCAGGGCAATGACTTCTTCCTCGGTCAACCCGGCGTGCTGCGCCACAAAGGGCAGGTCGGGGCCGAAATCGCCGCCATAGCATACAGGAATTGTAACGAGCCTTCCTTCCCCTGCCGCAGCGTCCGCACCGTCGGCGTCAGCCAGCTTTTGCACGGCGTCGGCTATGGTATCGTATTCCGTTACAAGTGGGTCATACGTGATGAGCAGCGAGGCAAAGGCGGGTACTGTTTCCACCACGCCGGGGAGCTTTGCGGCCAGCACACGGCTGTTCAGTGCCGCCACCGCCGCGCCGATATCCGGCGCAATGCGCTGTGCAAACTCTGCCAGCAGGGCGCAGTCCCCCACCGGATGCAGCTGAAACGACAGCATAGCCGCCGCCTCCTTCCATATTATATAGTCAGTCAAAGAAATGCTTTGCCAGCACCGGGCCGAACCAGTGATCCGATTTGTGGGAGTACCGCACCGCGTAGGCCGTACACTGGCGCATCAGGCTGACGATGCCCACATTCATCCGGGTGCTGAAGCCATCGATGCCTGGCAGCAGTGAGCCGGTCATATCGATAAACCCATTGCGTGCCGCCACCCGCATGACCTCGGATTCCATCTCCTCATGGTGGAGAATCTCCATATCTTTCTTGAGATATGCCAGCGCCGCCATCAGGCCGTAACAGCCCCAGTCGGAGCAGGTCGCCGTGATGATGTTGTCGGCCTTGGTGGCGCTCAAAATGCCACCGCCGCAGCCACATTGGCACTCGCCCTCCGCGGTGAAGGGCACGTACTTTTTGATATGCTCGGCAATCGTGCCCATGCCGATCTCATTGCCCAGGTCGCCGATGGCGATGTTCGGCACGCCGTTGGCACGCAAGGTATCCCACAAAACATCGCTGCGGGCCTGCAGGGCGGTCACATCCAGACCAACGGCATTGTGGCAGACGCCCACCGTATTCGCGCCGCAGGCTTCCACCGAGACGACCGCTGCAGGCTTGCGGGCGGCCAGCTCGTTAGCCTGGGCCGGGGCGGCGGCGATGTCCTTCGTAAAGGCGACGACGCCCATGCTCAACGGCAAGGCCTGCACAGTGTCTAAATCCTCGTAGATATGCAGCCCCACGACGGCGGCACACTTTTCAATGGCCTGCACGCTGTCGTCCGGGCATACGATGACTGGTTTCGCACCGAAGGCCATCACCAGCGCCCGGGCCAGCAGCATGGCACTGACTGTGCCGTCCATCTCGGGCACTTTATGCGGCAGCAGCACAAACCCGGTGATAATGTACACAAGGTCGTTCTCTTTTACTGTATCGCACAGCACCTGTGCCGCGTGCATCGTCAACGGCTCACCGGTGTAGGCACGGCTGCCCGCGTAGAGAATACGGCAGACTCCGTAGCCGCGCGGATCCAGATTCATCAAAGCATCGAGGTTTTCGCCCACGTTGCGTTTTTCCAGTTCATCGCGGGTCATCTTGCACACCCCCCTGTTCAGTCCACGACGGTCGTTTTGCCGGTGTAGGCGTAGTATTCGCGCAGCACCTCATCCTGGATGGCCTTGAGAGTGGCCGGGTCTTTGCCGCCCGCGGGCTTTCCGTCCACCTCACAGGCATGCAGGCAGAAGTTGGAGGACGATGTCACGATGATCTCGTCGGCGTTCATCAGATCGTCCAGCGTGAAGCACTTTTCCATGACCGTGATGCCCAAGCGGTAGCAGGCCTGGATCATGTGGGTCTTGGCGATACCTCGCAGGATAAATTCATCGTTGGGGTGCGAATAAAATACGCCATCCTTGAGGATGGACACGTTGGAGTGGGCACACTCAGTCACGATATCGCCGCGGTGGAGCACAGTCTCCTGCACGCCGATACGCTTGGCGTGCTGCGCCGCCACAACGCTAGGCAGCAGGTTCAATGTTTTGATGTTGCAGTGATAGAAACGCGTATCTTCCTCGGTGTTGAGCTTGATGGGCACATCGGGGTCGTTCAGGTGGTTCTGGCGGATGGATACCCACAGCTTGCCGGGAAGATTTTCGGCGTAGACATGGTTGCGGGTCTCGACACCGCGCGTAACCTGCCAGTAGACAAAGTGCGTTGTTCCGTCCACTTTGGCAAGCAAGTCGGTCAGCAGCTTGCCCAGTTCCTCTTTCGGCATCGGGATGTTGATATCCAATGCCTTGGCGCTGGTGTAAAAGCGGTCGAGGTGGTCCTGCATCAGATACACCTTGCCGTTGGCACCGACTGTCGCGTCATACACGCCGTCGCCGAAGAAGTGTACCCGGTCATTGAAAGGAACCGTCAATTCTTCCGGCGTGCCGATTTTACCGTCATAGTATGCAAGTGCTTCCATCGTTCTTTCCTCCCTGATTTTGTTGTTTATCGCGGGCACTTTACCCCGAATTTTAATTCGATGACCCGCTTGATGACTTCGACACAGTTGTCCAAGCCAATGGCGGCGCTATCCAGGCAGAGGTCATAGTTTTCGACCCGCTTCCACTGGCGGCCGGTGTGGTACTTGTAATAGCTCTCCCGGTAGTGGTCCAGCTTATCAATGTAGTGCATCGCCTGGCTGCGGCCGATGCCCTGGCGCTTCATCTCCCGCTCGATGCGATCCTCATAAGGGGCATCGATGTAGACAGTCAGCACATTGGGCTTATCTTTCAGCACAAAGTCCGCCGCGCGGCCTACGCAGACATAGCTTTCCTCGTCCAGCAATTCCCGCAGAACCTTGGCCTGATAGTTGAAGAGGTTCTGGTCGCTGATGAAGTTGCCGCTCTCCGGCGGGATGAAGCTGCCGTCGTAGACATGCTGCGATACGCGGTAGAGCAGTGTTTTCTTGGTATTCTCATCGGCGGCGGCAAAAATTTTCTCGTTGATGCCGCTGTCCTCGGCTGCCAGGCGCAACAGTTTCCGGTCGTACAGGTCGATATCAAAATCCTGTGCCAGTTTTTTGCCAATATAACTGCCGCCGCCCGACCCGCAAGTGCGGGTGATGGCCACGGCGAAGTAGGGATAGTTCGGATACATAGTGGCCCCCTTACTGCCCCAGATAGGCTTTCTTCACGCGGGCGTCGTTCAGCAATTCCTTGGCGTCGCCCTCAATTGTAATCGTGCCGGTTTCCAGCACATAGGCGCGGTCAGAGATTGCCAACGCCATTTTCGCATTCTGCTCCACCAGCAAAATCGTAATGCCCTGCTTGTTGACCTCCCGGATAATGGCAAAAATCTCCTTGACCAGCAACGGAGACAGGCCCATCGACGGCTCATCCATCAAAATCATCTTGGGTTTGCCCATCAGGGCGCGGCCAACGGCCAGCATCTGCTGCTCGCCGCCGGAGAGCGTACCCGCCAGCTGGCGTTTGCGCTCTTTTAAGCGGGGGAACCGCTCGTAAACGTCGGCCATCGTTTTCGCCATGTCGGTTGGGTCGGTGAACGCCCCCATCTCAAGATTTTCTTCCACCGTCATCTGGGGAAAAATGTGCCGTCCTTCCGGCACATGCGCCAATTTCAACGTAATAATTTTGCTGGGCTCGGTTTTGCGCAGGTCGTGCCCGTCAAAGGTGATGGAGCCGCCAGCCGCCTTTTCCAGCCCGGTAATCGTGCGCAGGGTCGTGGTTTTGCCCGCGCCGTTCGCGCCAATCAGGGAAACGATCTCGCCGTCCTTCACCGTCATGGACACCCCGTTCAGCGCATGAACTGCGCCGTAGTTGACGTGCAGCTCCTTGATTTCAAGCATCGGCGGCCTCCTTCGCTTCGTCCTTGCCCAGATACGCCTCGATGACGTGCGGGTCGTTGGCAATCTGCTCCGGCGTACCGGAGGCGATCGTCGTACCGAAATCCAACACCTGGATACGCTCGCAGATCTTCATGACAAGGCTCATATCGTGCTCGATGAGCAGGACGGACACTTTAAATCCATTGCGGATATAGTTGATAATTTCCAGCAGTTCCTCGGTCTCGGTGGGGTTCATACCCGCCGCCGGTTCGTCAAGGAGCAGCAGTTTCATGTCGGTGGCCAGTGCACGGGCAATTTCCAGGCGGCGCTGCTCACCGTAGGGCAGGTTGTCGGCCTCCAAGTCCTCCTTGCCGGAAAGGTGAACAACTTCTAGCAGCTCTTTGGCGCGGGCGGTGACTTCTGCCTCCTGCTGCCAGTATTTCTTGGTGCGGAAGATAGCATCCGCCATACCGTAGGTCGTGTGGGCCTGCATAGCGGTCTTGACGTTCTCTATGACCGACATTTTTTTGAACAGGCGGATGTTCTGGAACGTCCGGGCAATGCCCGCGTGGACGATTTGATGCGTCTTTTTTCCGTTCATCCGCTCACCGCAGAGATAGAACGAGCCCTCGGTCGGCTTGTAAACGCCGGTAATCAGGTTAAAGACCGTTGTTTTGCCTGCGCCGTTGGGGCCGATGAGGCCGACCAGTTCGGACTCGCCGATCTCCATGTTGAAGTCATCCACGGCTTTCAGGCCGCCGAACTGGATACCCAGATGTTGGGCTTTCAATACGGGTGCTGCCATATTGCTCACGCTCCTTTCTTGGCTTTCGCCTTGGGATGGGCCAAGCGGCCCATTAGGCGGGTCAGGCTGAACTCCCACCGGCCGAAGATGCCGCCCGGGCGGAACAGCATGACCAGCACCAGCACGACCGAGTAGGCCAGCATACGGTAGGTGGAGAAGTCGCGCATCAACTCCGGCAGGCTGGACAGGAACGCCGCGCCGATAATGGAGCCGGTCAGCGAGCCGGTGCCGCCGATAATGACCTCGGAAAGCAGCTCGGCCGAATAGTTGAAGTTGAAGTTGGTGGGAATCATGGCGGTCATGTAGTGGGCGTAAACGCCGCCGCCAATGCCTGCAAAGAACGCGGAGACCGCGAAGGTCAGCACCTTGTAATAGGTCACGTTGATGCCGGAGGCCGACGCCGCGATGTAATCCTCGCGGATAGCCTGTACCGTACGGCCAAAGCGGCTGCGCACAAACAGGAACATGATGGTTACGCAGACGACCATGATCCAGAACGCGCGGTCAAACGTCGAAAGTTTGAGGATACCGCTCATCGTCTTGCCGCCGCCGGTGATGGAAAAGTTGCAGAAACACACGCGGATGATTTCGGCAAAGGCCATGGTGACAATAGCCAGATAGTCGCCCCGCAGCCGCAGCGCCGGGATGCCGACCGCAACGCCCATAAGCCCCGCGGCCAGGCCGCCCGCCAGAATGGCGACGAGCAGCAACCCTAAATCAGAAAGCCCATGCCCAGCCAGCGCACCGGAGACGATGGCGGAGACATATGCGCCCACCGAGACAAAGCCCGCGTGGCCCATGGAAAACTCACCCATAAAGCCAACGACCAGGTTCAGCGATGTGACCATGATGATGGTATAGCAGGCGGTGGTACAAATGCCCTGGATGTAGGTCGTGCTTTTGCCAAAAGCATTGAAGGTAAAGGTCAGCGTGATGGCCGCATATAGCAGTGCGACACCGACCAGATTCAGCCCATAGGAGGCCAGCCGTCGTTTCGTCATCTTGTTCACGCCCCCTTACACTTTTTCGCCGACATTCTTGCCCAGAATACCGGAAGGCTTGACCAGCAGGATCACGATCAGGGTGCCGTAGGTCACGGCCTCATACCAGCCGGGGGCAAACAGCTTGACGAAGATTTCGATAAGACCAATCAGAATACCGCCCAGCATCGCACCGGGGATGATGCCGATGCCGCCGAGCACGGCAGCGATAAACGCCTTCATGCCCATCATCGAGCCCATGTCATTCGTAACACGGGGGTAGGTTGCACAGTACATCAGCGCGGCCACGGCAGCCAGACCGGAGCCGATGGCAAAGGTCGTCGTGATGATTTTGTTGACATTGATGCCCACCAAAGTGGACGCATCCTTGTCCTGCGGCACAGCACGCATCGCCTTGCCGAGTTTCGTTTTCTTGACAAAGAGCTGCAAAGCAACCATCATGCCCAGCCCGATAGCAATGGTCAGCAGCACATTCAGCGGCAGCGCCACACCGCCCACAGTGACGGTCGGCAGGCTGAAGATGGCCTGCACATTGTGTGGCTTGGCGCCGAACAGCACCATGGCCAGGTTCTCAAGGAAGATGCTCATTGCCAGCGCCGTGATCAGTGCCGACATCGGCCCGGCCTTGCGCACGGGGCGGTAGGCGAACGTTTCCACCAGCACGCCCACGACCGCGCAGACAGCGATGGCGACAATGACTGCCAGCCAGGCCGGCATACCTGCGTTGACCATCAGCGGAATCGTGTAGAACAGCGTGTATGCGCCAATCATGATAAAATCACCATGCGCGAAGTTGATCATACGGATGATGCCATAGACCATTGTGTAGCCAAGGGCAATCAGTGCGTAAATCGCGCCCTGGTTCAATCCATTGATCAGGCTTTGGAAAAACAATGAGAAGCTCATTTGTGGTCCATTCTCCTTTCCTACGGTGTTTCAAAAAAAGAAATGTACACGGCAGGCGTTCCTTGCGGGTTGCAGCACCACCGTGTACATCTCCCATCCGTCTTTGGACTTTAATTTTTATTCAGCCTTGGAAACGACCTTGCCGTCAGAGCCGAGCGTTTCCGTCCACTTGACTGCGCCGTCCACATAGGTGTTGATGGCAATGCTCTTGATAGCGTCGCCGTTCTCGTCCAGCATGATGTCGCCACCGACACCGGTGAAGCTCATGCCGGTCATGCCCTTGACAAGGCTGGCCGTATCAGTGCCGCCTGCATTCTCGGCGGCCTGCACCAGCATGTACATAGCGTCATAATACAGGGCTGCGCAGGCGTTTAGGCTTTCGGTGCCGTACTTTTCCGTGTACTTCTGCACGAAGTTCTGGACAGCCGGGGCTGTATCTTCGCTGGAGTAGTGGTTCGTAAAGTAGCAATCATCAAACTGTGCGGAAAGGCCGGTCGTGTCGGAGCCATCCCAGGCATCGCCGCCCATGATCGCGCCGGTAAAGCCTGCGTTGCGTGCCGCGCTAACAAACAGCGGGACCGTATCCAGGAAGCAGGGGTAGTACAGCAGCTCCGCGCCGCTGGCAACCGCCTGTGCCGCCTGCGAGGAGAAGTCGGTATCGGTGGACATGCACTCGCCGGTGTAGGCGACCTCGATGCCGTTGGCCTCGCAGTTTTCAATAAAGGCATCCTTCAGACCGTTGGAGTAGTCATCGTCCTTAGCATAGATGACCGCGGCCTTGGTAAAGCCCTTGTCCTTGGCGAACAGCGCTGCCATCTTGCCCTGATACGGGTCAATGAAGCAGTTGCGGAAGATCGTAGAACCCTTCAGGGTGACATCGGCGTTGGTTGCACCGGTCGCCAGCAGCAGCATACCGTCCTTGGAGGCCTGCTCTGCCATGGGCAGTGTGACCGAAGAGAAGAAGCTGCCGACGATAGCCTCCGGAGAGTCCGCCATGACCTTGTTATAGGCGTTCATGGCCTGCTTGGCGTCCTTGGCATCGTCAGCGACCTTACCGCCGTTGACGATTTCGATCTTGTAGCCGGAGTCCCCGGCGTTGATTTCCTCGACAGCCATATCAATGGCATTCTGAGCGCCCTCACCGTAGATGGCGGAGCCACCGGTCATCGAGCAGACAACACCAACGCGAATGATATTATCCTCGCCGCCGTCGGATGCCGCAGCAGCAGTGCTGGTGGTTGTCTCACTGGATGCGGCCCCGCCCTGCTGGGCACTGGACCCGCAGCCTGCCAGTAGGCTCACGGACATAGCGGCTGCAACGGTAAGTGCAAGAACTCGATTACGCTTTTTCATGGTGTGACCCCTCTTTCTGGATGTTTGCCATTTTACAATAGTCCCTCTTTCACCCAAAACAAAAGGCGCACGGCACCGCAAATCCGGTGCTGCACGCCTTTGTGCGAATACGAAAAGGGGCCGCGGCTTTTGCAAGTCCGCGACCCCTTTGTCCCGTTCGTGTTCTGTGATGATGCTGCTATTATAGCAGACTGCTCAAAAAACGCAAGTCTATTTTGGTAGTTCCTTCAAAATCATTGTGTATAGGGCTTTTTGACCGAAGATTGCAAAGTTTTCTCTGTATCTGGTAGAAGATTGTTAATTGTGGCGCGTACATTTGTGTTTTACACGCGGGCAGTTGTTCGTTACTTATAGGATAGGGATCCATGTACTGATCAAACCGGCCAGGGTTCAGCGAAAGCGGGTTCTCGCTCAGGATGCCGCCAAAGCCTTTTTTGAACAGCACATCCTGATAGTCGGGCGTGACCTCCCCCACCGCCTACCGCCATTTTGAGTCGCTGTCAATGACGCCGGTGTCGACACCGATGTGCCGCGTTTCAGCAGGCAGCCGCGCAAGGAATGCTTCTTCCAGCGACTTTCCTTTCCAGTAAGGGAAGATTTTTTCCCGCACAAAATGGCGCTGGTCGTCCGTCATGATATAAGGGTCCTGCGGGCGGGTGGCAAAGTGGTCCATCTCGCGGTCGACCCATTGCCACGAAAATTCTGGCGTCAGGATACCGCACTTGCGGTATTCGCCGATGGCCCCGACGATGAGTTCCCCCTCAAAAATATGCACCCCCAGCCCGGCGCAGCAGTCATAAAACGCCTGTGCGCTGCGGATGCAGGCGGGCTTTCCCTCGCTCGTTTTATAGGATTCCGTCCAGAGCGCGGCACGTTCACAGGAAATCTGCGGCTTTGCAATCACATAGTTTTGTCGTATCTTTTCAATTCGTGCGGTAAGCATATTTCATTCCCTCCATTCGGCCAATGCCGATTGAGTATGCACTACCACGCTGATTTGCGCTGCGTCAATGGCCTTCGGAATTTAGCACAAAACACAAAAGATTCTTATGAATTTTGTACGCAATGCCGAAAAGTCGAAAGGCTTTGCCCAACAGAATCGGGCAAAGCCTTTCGCGTTTCTTCTATTTTTTCTCTTTTTGCCCCAGCCGATATTTGAAATCTCTATATCCAAACATCACGATTTCCCGCGCTGTGCCGTCAGGCTTGCGGGCATAGATGCCGGGCAACGGCATACCGTTGAAGGTGTTGTTCTTGCAGGTCGTATAAATCGCCATATCACCGAATACCAGCAAATCTCCCACTTCGGGTACGGCGTCAAAGCCGTAATCGCCGATTACGTCCCCGGCTAGGCAGGTCGGCCCGGCCAAGCGCACGGTACAGGGCTTCTCGCCGGGTTCGCCCGCCCCCAGCAACGGCGGGCGGTAGGGCATCTCGATGACGTCCGGCATATGGCAGGCGGCGCTGGCGTCCAAAATCGCAATCGTCGTATCGCCGTTTTTCACCACATCCAGCACACGGGTCAAGAGATACCCCGCGTTCAGGGCGCAGGCTTCGCCTGGTTCGAGATAGACCGTCACGCCCCAATCGTGCTGGGCGCGACGGATGCAGCGTTCCAGTGTGGCCATGTCGTAGCCAGGGCGGGTGATGTGATGCCCGCCGCCAAAGTTCAGCCACTTTATTTTGGGCAGCAAATCGCCGAATTTCTCCGCTACTGCGTCCAGTGTCACGGCCAGCGCGTCAGCGTCCTGCTCACATAAGGTGTGGAAATGCAGACCATCCAACAGCTGCGGCAGCGCTGGGTTCGCCGCCACAGCGGCATCCCACTGGGCGCGGGTCGTGCCCAGGCGGCTGCCGGGGGCGCAGGGGTCGTAAATCGCGTGGCCGTCCTGGGTCGAGCACTCGGGGTTGATGCGCAGCCCCACGCTCTTCCCTGCCGCCTTGGCCGCAGGGCCGAACTTTGCCAGCTGTGCCGGTGAGTTGAACACGATATGGTCGGCGTACCGCAGCAGCTCGTTCATCTCGTCCGCGCGGTAGGCTGCACAGAAAACATGCACTTCCCTATCGGGCATTTCCTCCGCACCCAGCCGCGCCTCAAACAGGCCGCTGGCCTCGGTACCCGCCAGGTGCGGTGCCAACAGCGGATACAAATCGTAGTTGCTGAACGCCTTTTGTGCTAACAGTACCCTGCACCCGGTGCGCCGGGAAAGACTGCCCAGAATCTCCGCGTTACGGGTCAGGGCGGCTTCGTCCAGCAGGTAGCAGGGCGTGGGCAGGGCGGAAAATTCCGGCGGCACTGTGCCGCCGATGGCCGCAAACGGCGGCCGTGCATCGTACAGTGCCATCAGTCCACCAGAACCGGGTCATGGTTCTCGCTGCGGGGCAGGCCGTACTTGTCCAGTGCATCGAGGAATGGATCGGGGTTGAACTCCTCGACCGTGTAGACGCCCGGCTTGACCCACTCGCCGGTCAGCATCATCAGGGCACCGCACATGGCAGGCACACCGGTCGTGTAGCTGATGGCCTGACTGCCGACCTCGCGGTAGCACTCCTGATGGTCGCAGATATTATAGATGTAGTAGGTCTTGTCCTTGCCGTCCTTTTTTCCGGTGAAGATGCAGCCGATGTTCGTCTTGCCCTTCGTGCGGGGGCCGAGGCTGGCGGGGTCGGGCAGCAGCGCCTTCAGGAACTGAATCGGTACGATCTCCTGACCGTTGTAGTTGATGGGCGTGGTGGAGAGCATACCCACGTCCTCCAGGCAGCGCATATGGTCAAGGTAGCTCTGGCCGAAGGTCATGAAGAAGCGGATGCGCTTGACATCGGGCAGATTCTTACCCAAGGACTCAATTTCCTCGTGATGCAGCAGGTACATATCCTTCTGGCCGACCTGATCAAAGTTGTACTCGCGCTTGATGCTCATGGGTGGGATCTCGACCCACTTGCCGTTCTCCATGTAGCTGCCGGGGGCAGAGACCTCGCGCAGGTTGATCTCGGGGTTGAAGTTGGTGGCAAAGGCGTAGCCGTGGTCACCGCCGTTGCAGTCCAGAATGTCGATCGTGTCGATGGAATCGAATTCATGCTTGGCAGCGTAGGCACAGTAGGCCTGGGTCACGCCCGGGTCAAAGCCGCAGCCCAGCAGGGCGGTCAGGCCGGCGTCCTCAAACTTTTTCTTGTAGGCCCACTGCCAGCTGTAGTCAAAGTAGGCGGAGAAGCCGGCCTCCTTGCAGCGCTTCTCATAGATGGCGCGCCATTCCGGGTCATCGGTGTTTTCCGGCTCGTAGTTGGCGGTGTCCATGTAGTTGACACCGCAGGCGAGGCAGGCGTCCATGATGGTGAGGTCCTGATACGGCAGGGCAATGTTCATGACGAGGTCGGGTTTATAGCTGTTGATGAGGTCACACAGCTGCTGCACATCGTCGGCATCGACCTGGGCGGTGGTGATTTTGGTTTTGGTGTTGGGGGTCAGCTTGGCAGCCAGCGCGTCGCACTTGGACTTCGTGCGGCTGGCAATGCACAGTTCGGTGAAAACATCGCTGACTTGGCAGCACTTGGAGATGGCGACGCTTGCCACGCCGCCGCAGCCGATAACAAGAACTTTGCTCATGATGGAACTCCTTTATGTTTGAATTTATAATAGATTTTTACTTTTCCAACGCCAGCAGCAACTCTCTTAACACCTTGCAGGCTGTGGCGGTGGAAACACCGCTCTGGTCAAGCATGGGAGCCAGTTCGTTGACGTCCGCGCCAACGATGTTCGCCTTTGTCACGGTGCGGATGGCCTGCAAAAGCTGCAAAAAGCTGACGCCGCCCGCTTCGGGCGTGCCTGTGCCGGGGAAGGCCGACGGATCCAGGCAATCCAGGTCGATCGTCAGATACACTGGCACATCGGCCTGGCACAGCCAGTCGGTCAACTCGGCCAGACCGGTGAAGTCGAACTTGTGCATATCGGTGTGCCGCGCGGCGAACTGGAATTCTTCCCTATCGCCGCTACGGATGCAGAATTGGTGGATGCGCCCGTCGCCAATCAAATCGTGGCAGCGGCGCAGCACGCAGGCGTGGCTGAGCTGTGCGCCGAGGTAATCGTCCCGCAGATCGGCGTGGGCGTCAAAATGCACAATGTGCAGATCCGGATACTTGCGCACCGTCGCACGCACCGCGCCCAAGGTGACAAGGTGTTCCCCGCCCAGCAGCAGCGGCAGCTTGCCGTCCCGCAGGATCTCGGCCGCGCGGGATTCAATGTCCACAAGGGCGCTTTCCGACGAGCCGAAGCAGAGCTCCAAGTCTCCGCTGTCAAACACATTGCCGTCAGTCAGATCCTTGTCCTGATAGGGGCTGTACGTTTCCAGGCCATAGCTTTCGTGCCGCATGGCCGCGGGGCCAAAGCGTGCGCCGGGGCGGTAGCTGGTCGTGGAATCAAACGGCGCACCGTACAAAACAATGCTGGCTGTGCGGTAGCTGCTATCGCAGCCGATGAAATTTTCTACATTGCGATGCAGCATTAACGCACCTCCACTTCCCGCAGCATTTCTTCCAGAAAGGCGGGTAGATAAAATGCCCCGACGTGCAGCCGAGAGGTGTAATAGCGAGTGCGCATGTTCAGCGCGTTCCACGCGGCGGCATCCATATCATTGATGGGATGATATTTTTTACTGGCAAAACCGAACAGCCAGTACCCCGCTGCAAACGTCGGGATGTGCGCCTGATACACCTTGCTGATGGGAAAAGTGCTGGCAATGCGCTGGTGGCTGCGCTGCATGGCGGTGGCATCCTCGGCATAGAATGGGCTGCCCTGCTGGTTGACCATGATGCCGTCCGCCCGCAGAGCGTTATAGCAGCTGCCGTAAAATTCGCGGGTGAACAGCCCCTCCGATGGGCCGAACGGGTCAGAGGAATCCACGATAATCAAGTCGTACTCGTCCTCGCACTTGCGGATGAATTTCAGCGCGTTCTCGTAGTAGATGTGTACGCGGCGATCGTCCATGCGGCAGGCGTTGCCAGGCAGATAGGCACGGCAGGCCTCGATGACCTGGGGGTCCATCTCGACAAGGTCGATGCTCTCGACGCGGTCATAGCGGGTCAGTTCCCGCACCACGCCGCCGTCACCCGCGCCGATGACCAGAATGTCCTTGGCGTTTTTGTGCACCGACATCGGCACATGGGTGATCATCTCGTCGTAGATGAACTCGTCGCGCTCGGTCAGCATGACGTTGCCGTCCAGCGTCAGCACGCGGCCAAACTCCGGTGTTTCAAAAATGTCGATGCGCTGATAGTCGCTCTGCTTGGAGTAAAGCTGGCGGTTGACCCGGATGCTGTGCTTGACATCGGGGGTGTGAAACTCCGAAAACCACATTTCCATTGTAAAACCTCCCTGTCAGGCCAGCACGTTCAGGCGCAGAATGTCGGGGTCTTCCGGTCCGGTCATGCTGCAGCCCTTGGCCTTGGCGTACTCGATATAGTCTAAAATTTCAGCGGTGATGCGCTCGCCCGGGGCCAGAATCGGGATGCCCGGTGGGTAGCACATGACGAACTCGCTGCACACCATGCCCTCGGTCTCGCGCAGGGGCAGGCTCTTCTTGGGGGCGTAGAACGCTTCCTGCGGGCTGGCGGCGACCTCGGGGTCAATGTACTCTTGGCTCAACAGGCCCGCACCGTCGGTGTGGTAGCGGCGTTTGATTTCGGCCAGTGCGCTGACAAGGCGCTCGACCTCCTGCGGGCGGTCACCGATGGAGAGATAAGCCAGTATATTGCCGATGTCGCCAAACTCGATCTGAATGTCGTATTCGTCGCGCAGGATGTCATAGACCTCAATGCCCGCAAGACCGATGTCCAGCGTGTGGACGCTGAGTTTTGTCGTATCAAAGTCAAAAACGGAGTTTCCGTTGCAAAGCTCCTTGCCGAAGGCATAGTACCCGCCCACGGCGTTGATCTCCTCGCGGGCGTACTCGGCCATATCGGCCACCTGATGGAACACCTGCCGCCCGCGCAATGCGAGATTGCGGCGGGAAATATCAAGGCTCGACATCAGCAGGTAACTGCCGGACGTCGTCTGGGTCAGGTTGATGATCTGCCGCACATAGCCCGCGTGGACATTGGGGCCGGTCAGCAGCAGACTGGACTGGGTCAGGCTGCCGCCGCTCTTGTGCATCGAGACGGAGGCCATATCTGCGCCCGCCGCCATGGCAGAGACAGGCAGCCCGCCGCCAAAATAGAAGTGTGTGCCGTGGGCTTCGTCGGCCAGGCAGAGCATCCCGGCGTCGTGGGCCATCCGCACAATGGCGCGCAGATCGCTGCAAATGCCGTAGTAGGTGGGGTTGTTCACCAGCACGGCCACGGCGTTGGGGTGCTCGGCAATGGCCTTGGCCACCTGCTCCCGCTTCATGCCCAGACTGATTCCGAGGCGGTTGTCCACCTCCGGGTTGACGTAGACCGGCACCGCACCGCAGAGCACCAGCGCGTTCAGCACGCTGCGGTGCACGTTGCGCGGCAGAATGATCTCATCCCCGCGCTTGCAGGCGGTCAGCACCATGCTTTGTACCGAGCTGGTCGTGCCGCCCACCATTAAAAAGGCGTGTGCCGCGCCGAACGCATCGGCGGCCAGCTCCTCGGCCTCGCGGATGACCGAAACCGGGTGGCAGAGATTGTCCAGCGGCTTCATGCTGTTGACGTCCACGCCGACGCACTGCTGGCCCAGAAACGCGGTCAGCTCCGGGTTGCCGCGCCCGCGCTTGTGGCCCGGCACGTCAAAGGGCACGACGCGCATACGGCGGAAGTTTTCCAGCGCTTCATGGATGGGTGCGCGGCGCTGGTCTAGCCGGGTGCGCTTTGTTTCTCCGTTCATTTTTACCTCCGTTCGCGGTCCCCTTGCAAAATAAAAAACGCAAGCCGTGCACATACGTGCAGACTTGCGTTTGAATCCAGCGTATTTTTGCACAGGCCGAAAACCCCCGGTACCACACCGGGAGAGCGTCCTGCATGATTCAAAAAGGCTGAGCGTGTCAGAGTCTATATAGCAATTACACTTTTACTACTCTTTATTGACCGTTTCACAAGTCTGCACGCCAAAACGTGCAATTTCATGGTTGTAAAGGAACCAACTTATAAAATTTGAGCTTTTAACTCAATCAATAAGGCAACCAAAGTTGCCGATCGGCAGTGGACCCGGCTGTCCGTATGGCCTTAGCCCCCGATGGGCGGTCCGTAGGTAAATTGCTTTGAAAAACTCTTACAAACTCGATTCGTCTTTCAAAATCTAAGAAAGTATAACATGACAAAATTGCTGTGTCAATATTTTGGTGAAAAATAATTTATAGAGTGGTTTTCCTGCAATTCTCAAAGATTGTCGCGCGGCTACGGAATCGTTTCCGATAAATTTGTCACTATTTTTGGAACATTTCCACAAAAACAGGGGGTGCAAATTTGTGCATCAGGCCGATTTTGCAGTAAATCGCAAAAAACGATTGATTATTGCGCCGGAAAGGTGTATTATAAGATCAATCCGAAACGGAAACGTTTCCGACGAAACAAATCAACACCCTTGCAAATCATTGTTTTTCTTGAGAAGGAGGAAAAAACATGAACGCAAAAAAGACACTCTCGATGACTCTGGCAGCCGCTATGGCTGCGGGTCTGCTGGCAGGCTGCGGCGGCAGCTCCTCTACGGCTGCTTCCTCTACCAGTACCAGCACCGAATCCAAGGCTGAATCCACTGCCGCTTCTACCGAGGCGACCACTGATGCAGCCGGCAAGGTCTACTACCTGAACTTCAAGCCCGAGCAGGACGAAGCCTGGCAGAATCTGGCCAAGAAGTACACCGAGGAGACCGGTGTTCCCGTCACCGTCGTGACCGCCGCCTCCGGCCAGTATGAGACCACCCTGATGAGCGAGATGGCCAAGAGCGATGCGCCCACCCTGTTCCAGGTCAATGGCCCTGTCGGTCTGGCAAACTGGAAGGATTACTGCTATGATCTGACCGGTACCAAGATCCTCGGCGATCTGACGAGCGATTCCTACGCCCTGAAGGATGGCGACGCCACGCTGGGTGTTGGCTACGTTATCGAGAGCTACGGCCTGATCACCAACAAGACCCTGCTGGAGAAGGCCGGCTACACCGTTGACGACATCAAGAGCTTTGCCGACCTGAAGAAGGTTGCCGAGGACATCACCGCCCGCAAGGACGAGCTGGGCTTCTCTGCCTTCAGCTCCGCCGGTATGGACGGCTCCTCTGACTGGCGCTACAAGACCCATCTGGCCAACCTGCCCATCTACTTCGAGTATCAGGAGGACGGCATCGACAACACCGACGCCATCAAGGGCACCTATCTCGACAACTACAAGGATATTTTTGACCTGTACATCAACAACTCCACCTGCGATCCTGCTGAACTGGCTGGCAAGACCGGCGACGACAGCCGCAACGAGTTCCTGAACGAAGAGGCCGTCTTCTTCCAGAACGGTTCCTGGGAGTACAACAACCTCGTCGGCGATGGCAAGCCCTTCACCGATGATGATCTGACCATGATCCCCATCTACGTTGGCGCTGGCGACGAGGCCAATCAGGGTCTGTGCACCGGCACTGAGAACTACTGGTGCGTCAACAAGGAAGCCAGCGAGGACGACATCAACGCAACGCTCGACTTCATCTACTGGTGCGTTTCCTCTGACGAGGGCACCAAGGCCATGGCGGATGACATGGGCTTCGTTATCCCCTTCAAGAATGCTGCTGAGTCCCCGAACCTCTTCGTCAAGGTCGACAAGGAAATGACCGCTGCCGGTAAGACCCCTGTGGCTTGGAACTTCTCCACCATGCCTTCCGAGAACTGGAAGAACGGTGTTGGTTCTGCTCTGACCGCTTACGCCGCCGGTACCGGCAGCTGGGATGATGTCGTCACCGCTTTCGTCGATGGCTGGGCATCCGAGGCTGCTCTGAACGCTGCTGCATAACATAAGATCGTTTTCTCTACTCTGAAAGCTTTTTCTCCTTACCTAGTATTACCGGTTAGCGGGGCGGGCGGTTTCGCCCGCCCCGCTTCTTTTGCAGAAAACAAAAATTACAACAAAGGGAGCATACTTATGGAAAAAGCCATTCGACGTTATTGGCCTGTTTTCGTACTGCCGACCCTCATCGCCTTTATTATCGGCTTTGTCTGGCCGTTTATCTGGGGTGCAGGGCTGTCGTTCTGCAAGTTCACCACCGTCAAAAATGTGCAGTTTGCGGGCTTAAGCAACTACGCAATGATTTGGTCGGATAACACCTTCACCCATGCGTTCTGGTTCACAGCGGCGTTCACCGTCGTGTCCACCCTGCTGATCAACGTGCTGGCCTTTGCCATCGCGCTGCTTCTCACCCGCGGTATGCACGGCACCAACGCTTTCCGCACCATCTTCTTCCTGCCGAACCTGATCGGCGGCATCGTGCTGGGCTATATCTGGCAGATCCTGCTCAACGGCCTGCTGTCCTCCTGGGGTAAGTCGCTGCTGGCGCTGAATGCCACCTACGGCTTCTGGGGTTTGATCATCCTGATGTGCTGGCAGCAGATCGGCTACATGATGATCATCTATATTGCCGGTTTGCAGAATGTGCCTGTGGATCTGGTAGAGGCCGCACGCATTGACGGTGCAACAAGCAGCCAGATTTTGTTCAAAATCAAAATCCCGATGGTTATGCCCAGCGTGACGATCTGCACCTTCCTGACGCTGACGAACTCCTTCAAGCTGTTCGACCAGAACCTCTCGCTGACAGCCGGTGAGCCTGCAAAGCAGTCCATGATGCTGGCCTACAACATCTACGACACGTTCTACGCACGCTCCGGACCCCAGTGGAAGGGCATCGGTCAGGCCAAGGCCGTCGTTTTCTTCCTGTTTGTGGTCGTTTTTTCGCTGCTCCAGCTGCATTTTACCCGCTCTAAGGAGGTGCAGGCATAATGGGTGCTACTAAAAAAGACCGCCGCATCAACGCGGTACTGTCCGTTCTGCTCACGATCCTGTGCATCGCCTGGATGTACCCGGTGTTCATGATTTTGATGAACTCCCTCAAGACCGAGCGCGCCATCACGACGAGCCACGCCTTTGAGCTGCCGAACGCCGAGACCTTCGTCGGCCTGAAAAACTACATTTATGGCATTCAGGAAATGGACTTTTTGTCCTCTTTCTGGTATAGTTTAGTGATCACGGTTTCGTCTGTGGCACTGATTTTGCTGTGCTGCTCCATGTGCGCATGGTATATCACCCGTGTGCAGAACACCTTGTCCAAAGGTATGTACTATCTGTGCGTATTCAGCATGATTGTTCCCTTCCAGATGGTCATGTTCACACTGGCAAAAACCGCTGATACCTTAAAGCTGAATAACCCCTACAACATCTGCATCATCTATCTGGGCTTCGGCGCGGGACTTGCGGTGTTCATGTTCACCGGCTTTGTAAAATCCATGCCGATTGCTATTGAAGAAGCCGCTATGATCGACGGCTGCAATCCCATCCAGATTTTCTTCAAGGTCGTCTGCCCGATTTTGAAGCCGACGATGATCTCTACCGCCATTTTGGAAACCATGTGGGTCTGGAACGACTATCTGCTGCCCACGCTGGTGCTGGACATCAAGACCTACCGCACGATTCCTATGGCTATCCAGTATTTCCGCGGCAGCTACGGCAAGGTGGAGATGGCACCCATGATGGCCTGCATCATGATTACGGTGTTGCCTGTTATCGTGCTGTACCTGATCTGCCAGAAATATATTATCGATGGCGTGGTCGCCGGTGCAGTCAAGGGGTAAATTTGACACTTCTTCAAGAAAGAGGATTGGCAAATGACCATCAAAGACATCGCGCGGGAGTCCGGCTATGCGGTCGGGACCGTCTCACGAGCCTTAAATAACGCCCCCGGCGTCAGTGCAGAAACCCGTCAAAAAATATTGGAAATCGTAAACCGCCACAATTATGAACCGAACGCCAACGCCAAGCATCTGAAGCAGCAGGCCAACGATGGGATCGCACTGATTGTGAAAGGCACCCAGAATATGCTGTTTGCCGGCATTTTGGAACCGCTGCAGCAGATCATTGAGGAAAGCGGCTACGTTGCGACGGTCTACTATATTGACGAGGAGGCCAACGAGGTTGCGCAGGCCCGGCGCATCTGCACAGAGCGCAAACCCCATGGTATATTGTTTCTCGGCTCAAATCCGGAATACTTCACGCCGGAGTTGGAGGCACTGGGTATCCCCTGCCTGCTGCTGACAAACAGCGCGGCATCCCTGCGCATCCGCAATTTGTCCAGTGTGTCCGTAGACGATATGGCTGCATCGGACACGATGATCGAATATCTGTACAAAAAGGGGCACCGCCGCATCGGAATCATCGGCGGCAAGCCCAATCTTTCCCGTCCAAGTCTCGCCCGTCTGGCCGGCTGTCAGGGTGCTATGCTGCGCCTTGGTCTGCCGTTTGACATGGAAAAGCAGTATGCGTATGCGCGGTTCTCGCTTTCCAGCGGGTATGAGGCAATGGAGTATCTCTTAAAGCACAGCCCCGACATTACGGCAGTGTTTGCCATGTCCGACCTGATGGCGCTCGGCGCAATTCGTGCGCTGCGAGATCACGGGCTGTGTGTGCCGCAGGATATTTCCGTCACAGGTTTTGACGGCATTGCGCTGGGACAGTACAGTGTGCCCCGGCTGACGACCATCCGGCAGAATATGGGGCAATTGGCGCAGCGTTCGGCGCGGATTCTGCTCCACAACATCCAAAAACCCGGCAATGCCGTGCACGAGATCGTCTCCTTCGATCTGACCGAAGGAGAAAGCGTGCGCGAACTGTGAACGAAAGACATCCCGGCTGCTTACTATCAAAAGAAAGAGGGGTTCTCTGATGAGAGCAAGCGGCATTCTAATGCCCATTTCAAGTCTGCCCTCGCCTTACGGTATTGGTACCATGGGTGCAGCCGCGCGCAGCTTTGTGGACTTTTTAGTCAAGTCCGGGCAGGCATACTGGCAGATTCTGCCTGTCTGCCCCACCAGCTACGGCGACAGTCCCTATCAGTCGTTCTCGACCTTTGCGGGCAACCCGTATTTTATCGATCTGGACGATCTGGCAAAGCAGGGACTGCTGCTGCCGGAGGAATATGCGTCCATCGACTGGGAATGCACCCCCGACTGCATCAACTACGGCGTCATGTACGAAAAGCGCTACGCAGTGCTGCGCTGTGCTGCCAAACGTCTGCTGGCAAAGCCCGGTGCCGACTACCGCCGCTTTGTGAAGGAAAACGACTTTTGGCTGCCCGACTACGCGCTGTTCATGGCGCTGAAGGATGCCCACAACGGAGCCTGCTGGCTGGAATGGGAAGAACCGCTGCGGCGCCGTGAGCCCGCTGCCCTGGCAGCAGCCCGGCAGCAGTACGCCGACGATGTGGCGTTCTGGCAGGCTGTACAGTTTATGTTCTACAGTCAGTGGCAGGCGCTGAAGCACTACGCCAACCAGCAGGAAATCCGCATCATCGGCGACCTTCCCATCTATGTGGCGCTGGACAGCGTCGATGTGTGGAGCTGCCCGCAGGAGTTCCAGCTCGACGAGAACCTGCTGCCCACCGAGGTGGCAGGCTGCCCGCCGGACGGCTTCTCCGCCACAGGCCAGCTGTGGGGCAACCCGCTGTTCGACTGGGACTCTATGGCCAAGACCGGCTACGCATGGTGGGTGCGGCGCATCAAACACATGTGCAGCATCTATGATGTGGTTCGCATTGACCACTTCCGCGGATTTGCGGGCTATTATGCTATCCCCTACGGGGAAGCAACCGCCCGGAACGGCCGCTGGCGCGAAGGTCCCGGCTATGCGCTGTTTGCTGCCATAAAGAAAAAGCTGGGCAGCCCGCGCATCATCGCCGAGGATTTGGGATTCCTGACGGAAGATGTCACTGCCCTGCTGAAGCAATGCGGCTATCCCGGCATGAAAGTGTTGGAGTTTGCCTTTGACAGCCGTGACGGCGGCGATTACCGCCCCCACAGCTACCCCAAGAACTGTATTGCCTATGTAGGCACCCACGACAACGAGCCTGTGAACGGCTGGATGGAAACCGCCGCCCCTGAGGACGTGGCGTGCGCCGTGCGTTACCTGAATCTGACGAAGAAAGAGGGCTATCACTGGGGCATGATGCGCGGCATCTGGTCCAGTGCTGCCGATCTGGCTGTCGTGCAGGCACAGGATCTGCTGGGCCTTGGGCATGAATCCCGCATGAACACGCCGTCCACTCTGGGCGGCAACTGGTGCTGGCGTGCCGAACCCGGTGTCTTTAACACGCGGCTGGCCAAAAAGCTGCACAGTGAAATGGAACTGTACGGACGTTTGCCGGAATGAAAACAGCCTTCGTGCTATGGTGTCGGCTCGTCCTCCGTGCGGGATCCGCTGCCTAAACACATAAAGGCTGCATTCAAATTATTCAACCGTTGTATCACACGATACAACGGTATTTTTATTGACAAAAAGTTCCTGCCGCTTAGCGCTGCTTTACCTTCTTCCGATAGGTTCATTCCCCATCTTGCTTTCTGCCTACAATCAAAATGCTGCAACTGTTGTCCCTGCGGCAAGGAGGGCAGCGGAGATTTTTTGCACGAAGGCGAGGGCTTTGGGACCGTCGCCGTGGACGCAGACAGAATCGGCCTGCAGGGTTACGGTGCTGCCGTCGTCGGCCTGTACGGTACCCTGCGCTGCCATCTGCAAGACCCGCGCAATGGCGGTATCCTCGTCCTCGATCATTGCGCCGGGAGCGCCGCGTGGCACAAGGCTGCCGTCGGCCTGGTAGCCGCGGTCTGCGAATACCTCGCTGGCAACGGGCAGTCCGATGGCGTTTGCGGCCTTGACCATCTCGCTGCCGGAGAGTGCCAGCAACACAGCACCGGGAGCTGCAGCCTGCACAGCGCGGCAGATGGCCGCCGCCAGCACCGGATCCCTGGCGGCCATGTTGTACAGCGCGCCGTGGGGTTTGACGTGGTGCAGCGGTACGCCCGCCGCGTCGCAGAATGCCTTCAGCGCACCGATCTGGTACATCACGTCGGCCTCGGCTTCGGCGGGGGAAATTGCCATTCTGCGGCGGCCAAAGCCCTGCAAATCCGGCAGTCCCGGGTGTGCACCCACCTGCACGCCGTACTTTTTGCACAGCAGAACGCTCTTTTGCATTACGGACGGATCGCCCGCGTGGAACCCGCAGGCAATGTTCGCGCTGGTCACATAGGGCAAAATTTCGGCATCCATGCCGATGGTGTACGCGCCGAAGCTCTCGCCCAGGTCGCAGTTTAAATCAATGGACGGCATTGCAACATCCCCCTTAGTATTTCAGCAGTGTGTTTTTTACGTCGGTCACAAACATATACCCCGGCGCATGCGTGATGCAGAATTCCGGCTTCGAGTGCATGACCACGGCCTGGGGCGTGACCCCGCAGGGCCAGAAAACCGGTGTTTCGCCCGGACGAATCGTCACGGCATCGCCGTAATCAGGGTGGGCCAGATCGGTGATGCCGATGGCCTCCGGCGTGCCGATCTGCACCGGCGCACCGTGCACGCGGGGCATGTCCGCCGTGATGGCCACCGCCGCAGGCACCTGCGCGTGGGGAATCGGACGCATACTGACGACCATATTTCCGCTGAACACCCCCGCGGGCGTGCAGGGAATGTTGGTGTTGTACATCGGTACATTGACGCCTTCCTCGATCTGGCGCACCGGGATGTCCGCGTCAAGCAGCGCCGACTCAAAGGAGAAGCTACACCCGATGAGGAAGCTGACCAAATCGGACCGTTCCTCAAAATAGCGCACCACATCGGTGGTTTCCTCGGTCAATTCGCCGTTTCGGTAGATGCGGTAGCGCGGGATGTCCTGCGCAATATCGCTGCCCGGGGCAAATTGGGAGAAGCTGCGCTCCCCGGCATCGGCCACTTCCAGCAGCGGGCAGGCCTTGGGGTTGCGCTGGCAGAACAGCAGGAAATCCCACGCCAGTGCCTTGGGAAGCACCACCAGATTGCCCTGGGCGTAGCCGTCGCAGCAGCCTGTGGTCGGGGCATCCAGCTTGCCCGCGCGGATCAACGCCCGAATCTCAGCCGGGGGAAATGCGGAATAGTTCATAACGTGCACCTTCTTTTACAAGCGATCTCTTACCCGCTGCCACAGGGCCGCCTGCTGCCGGGCAGCCTGCACGGCCCGGGACGGCGTCACAAAGGTAAAGCATACCCGCTGCCCGGGGCGGAGCTGCGCCAGCGCGGGCAAGTCGGCAGAAATCACCGTGGCAATTTTGGCATAGCCGCCCGTGGTCTGGTGGTCGGCCAGCATGACAATGGGCTGCCCGTCGGCGGAGACCTGCACCGACCCGGGCACAATACCGTCGGAGAGAATATCCGCGCCGCGGCGCATTTGCAGCGGCGTGCCCGCCAGCTTGCAGGCCATACGGTCACAGTCCGGCGTCAGGGTATAGATACCGTGGATAAAATCCTGTCGGCCCTGCACGGTAAAGGCGGCGTCCTGCGGGCCGGGCACGGCACGCAGCAGCGGCAGCATCTGCATCCCCTGCACGCGCATGGGGTGCAGCCCGCCGCACACAGCCTTGTCCCGCAAGGGACGGTCCAGCCGTTTGGCAGTGATGGCCTGCCACAGCGCGGCGGTATCACATGAGCCTATGGCCAGGGTATCGCCCGCGGTCAGCTTGCGGCCCTCCAGGCCGCCGATGCCGCATTTTACATCGGTGGCGCGGCTGCCCAGCACTGGCGGGGTGGCAATGCCGCCGCCCACGGCCAGATAGCTGCGCAGTCCTGTTTTTGCCGCCCCCATCTGCAGCACACTGCCTGCTTTGGCAAGCAGCGGTGCGTAATAGGGTACGGGCGTACTGTCCAGCGCAGCAGGGCTTTCGGCCCCCGTCAGAGCAAAGACGGTGTCCGTTTCAAACCGCAGGGCCGCGCCGCGCAGGGTGCATTCCAGCACGGCTGCACCCGGGTCGTTGCCGACCAGCACATTGCCCAGACGGTAGGCGTATCCGTCCGCTGCGCCGCAGCTGCGGTAGCCCTGGGCAGCATAGCCCACGCGGCCCGCATCCTGCACAGTTGTAAGCGGGCCGGGGTCCAGTACGGTGATGCTCATGCCGTGCCCTCCTTTGCCGCCAGGGCTGCAAATTCCGCCGCGGTGATGGGTTCAAATTTTATGCGGTCCCCCGCCGTGTAGGGCAGTGCGCCCGATTCCGGGTCAAACAGTTTGCGCGGCGTGCGGCCGATGAGCTGCCAGCCGCCCGGGCTGGCAATGGGGTAAATGCCGGTCTGTTCGCCGCCGATGCCCACCGCCCCGGCCGGGATGGCCGTACGCGGTGTATTCAGCCGCGGGGTAAACAATCGTTCGTCCAGCCCGCCCAGGTACGGGAACCCCGGCAGGAACCCCAGCATATAAATACGGTATTCCCGCCCGGTGTGCAGCGCGATGACTTCTGCTTCGGTCAGCCCCGCGTGCTTTGCCACAAAGGGCAGGTCGGGGCCGAAATCGCCGCCGTAGCATACGGGGATCGTGACCAGCCTCCCCTCCCCCGCCGCGGTGTCCGCGCCGTCAGCGTCACGCAACCCTTGCAGGGCTGCCGCCAGCGTGTCATAGTCGGTCACAAGCGGATCATACACCACCAGCAGCGACGCAAAAGCGGGCACTGTCTCGGTCACGCCGGGCAGCTTGGCCGCCAAAACGCAGCTGTTCAGTGCCGCCACCGCCGCGCCGATCTCCGGTGCAATGCGCTGGGTGAATCCTGCCAGCAGGGCGCAGTCCCCAACCGGGTGTACCGTAAACGGCAGCATGACCGCTGCCCCCTTTCTTCTATAATAGTCAGTCAAAAATAGTCAGTCAAAGAAGTGCTTTGCCAACACAGGGCCGAACCAGTGATCCGACTTGTGGGAGTACCGTACCGCGTAGGCCGTGCACTGGCGCATCAGACTGACGATGCCGACGTTCATGCGCGTGCTGAATCCGTCAATGCCCGGCAGCAGTGAGCCCGTCATATCAATAAACCCGTTGCGTGCCGCCACCCGCATGACCTCGGACTCCATGTCCTCGTGGTGCAGGATCTCCATATCTTTTTTGAGATACGCCAGCGCGGCCATCAAGCCGTAGCAGCCCCAGTCGGAGCAGGTGGCTGTGATAATGTTGTCAGTCCTGGTGGCGCTTAATATGCCCCCGCCGCAGCCGCATTGGCACTCGCCCCTGTCGGTGAACGGCACATATTTTTTGATGTGGTCGGCAATCGTGCCCATGCCGATCTCATTGCCCAAGTCACCGATGGCGATATTCGGCACACCGTCGGCGCGCAGTTTTTCCCACAGCACATCGCTGCGGGCCTGCAAGGCGGTCACGTCCAGCCCGACGGCATTGTGACAGACCCCCAGGGCGTTCGCGCCGCAGGCTTCGACAGAGACGACTGCCGCGGGCTTGCGGGCAGCCAGTTCGGCAGCCTGGGCCGGGGCGTCGGCCAGATTTTTGGTAAAGGCCGCGACCCCCATGCTTAAAGGCAGCGTCTGCACGATGTCGAGGTCTTCATAGATATGCAGACCAACGACGGCGGCGCACTTTTCTATGGCCTGGACGCTGTCGGCGGGGCATACGATGACCGGCTTTGCACCGAACGCCATCACCAACGCGCGGGCCAGCAGCATGGAACTGACCGTGCCGTCCATCTCGGGCACTTTATGCGGCAGCAGGACGAATCCGGTAATAATGTACACCAGATCGTTCTCTTTTACCGCATCGCACAGCACCTGCGCCGCGTGCATCGTCAGAGGTTCACCGGTATAGGCGCGGCTGCCCGCGTACAAAATGCGGCAGACACCGTAGCCGCGGGGGTCAAGATTCATCAAAGCATCGAGATTTTCGCCTACGTTGCGCTTTTCCAGTTCGTCACGGGTCATCCTTCCCACCCCCGTTTCAGTCCACAACGGTTGTTTTGCCGGTGTAGGCGTAGTATTCGCGCAGGACCTCGTTCTGAATCGCTTTCAGCGTGGCGGGGTCTTTGCCGCCCGCGGGCTTGCCGTCCACCTCGCAGGCGTGCAGGCAGAAGTTGGAGGACGACGTCACGATGATCTCATCGGCGTTGCGCAGGTCATCCAGCGTAAAGCATTTTTCCATGACTGTAATGCCCAGGCGGTAGCACGCTTGGATCATGTGGGTCTTGGCGATACCGCGCAGGATAAATTCATCGTTGGGATGAGAATAAAATACGCCGTCCTTCAGAATCGACACGTTGGAGTGGGCGCACTCGGTCACGATGTCACCGCGGTGGAACACCGTCTCCTGCACGCCGATGCGCTTTGCGTGCTGTGCCGCTACAACGCTGGGCAGCAAGTTCAGCGTCTTGATGTTGCAGTGATAAAAGCGTGTATCTTCCTCGGTGTTGAGCTTGATGGGCACATCCGGGTCGTTCAAATGGTTCTGGCGGATGGACACCCACAGCTTGCCGGGTAGGTCCTCGGCGTAGACGTGGTTGCGGGTCTCGACGCCGCGGGTGACCTGCCAGTAAACAAAATGCGTTGTACCGTCTACTTTGGCCAGCAGGTCGGTCAGCAGTCTGCCAAGCTCGTCTTTCGGCATCGGGATGTGGATATCCAATGCCCTGGCGCTGGTGTAAAAGCGGTCAAGGTGGTCCTGCATCAGGTAGACCTTGCCGTTTGCGCCGACAGTGGCGTCGTATACACCGTCACCGAAGAAATGCACACGATCATTGAAGGGAACTGTCAGTTCCTCCGGTGTGCCGATTTTTCCGTCATAATAGGCCAGTGCTTCCATAAGTCTTTCCTCCCCTGTTGCTTTTTACCGCGGGCACTTTGCCCCAAATTTCAGTTCAATAACTTTCTTGATGACCTCCACGCAGTTATCCAGCCCAACCGCGGCGCTGTCCAGGCAGAGGTCGTAATTTTCCACACGCTTCCACTGGCGGCCCGTATGATACTTATAGTAACTTTCCCGATAGTGGTCGAGCTTATCAATGTAGTGGATGGCCTGGCTGCGTCCGATGCCCTGGCGCTTCATCTCCCGCTCAATGCGGTCCTCATAGGGCGCGTCGATGTAGACGGTCAGCACGTTGGGTTTGTCTTTCAGCACAAAATCCGCCGCGCGGCCCACGCAGATGTAGCTTTCCTCGTTCAGCAGCTCCCGCAGGACCTTAGCCTGATAGTTGAAAAGGTTCTGGTCGCTGATGAAATTGCCGCTCTCCGGCGGGATGACGCTGCCGTCGTAAATATGCCGCGAAACACGGTATAGCAGCGTTTTTTTGGTGTTTTCATCGGCAGCGGCAAAGATTTTTTCATTGATGCCGCTGTCCTCGGCTGCCAGGCGCAGCAGTTTGCGGTCATACAGATCAATACCAAAATCCTGCGCCAGCTTTTTGCCGATGTAACTGCCGCCGCCCGACCCGCAGGTGCGGGTAATGGCCACGGCAAAGTAGGGATAGTTCGGATACATAGCACTTCCTCCTTACTGCCCCAAATAGGCTTTTTTGACGCGAGCGTCGTTCAGCAGCTCCTGCGCATCGCCGGAAAGCGTGATGGTGCCGGTTTCCAGCACGTAGGCACGGTCAGAGATGGCCAGCGCCATCTTGGCATTCTGCTCCACCAGCAGAATCGTAATGCCCTGCTTGTTCACCTCCCGGATGATGGCAAAAATTTCCTTTACCAACAGCGGGGACAGACCCATGGACGGCTCATCCATCAAAATCATCTTCGGCTTTCCCATCAGGGCGCGGCCCACGGCCAGCATCTGCTGCTCGCCGCCGGAGAGCGTGCCAGCCAGCTGGCGCTTGCGCTCTTTTAAGCGGGGAAACCGCTCGTAGACATCGGCCATCGTTCTGGCCATGTCGGTTTGGTCGGTAAAAGCCCCCATCTCGAGGTTTTCTTCCACCGTCATCTGGGGGAAGATGTGCCGCCCTTCCGGCACATGGGCCAGTTTCAGCGTGATAATTTTGCTGGGTTCGATCTTGCGCAGGTCGTGCCCGTCGAAGGTGATGGAGCCGCTTGCCGCCTTTTCCAGGCCGGTTATCGTGCGCAGGGTCGTTGTTTTTCCCGCGCCGTTCGCCCCAATCAACGAGACGATCTCGCCATCCTTCACGGTCATGGATACGCCGTTCAGCGCGTGGACGGCACCGTAGTTGACATACAGGTCTTTGATCTCAAGCATTGGCGGCCTCCCCCGGTTCATCCTTGCCCAGATATGCCTCGATGACATGCGGGTCGTTGGCAATCTGCTCCGGCGTGCCGGAAGCAATCGTGGTGCCGAAATCCAGCACCTGAATGCGCTCGCAGATCTTCATGACAAGGCTCATATCATGCTCGATGAGCAGGACGGACACTTTAAATTCCTTGCGGATGTAGTTGATGATTTCCAGCAGCTCCTCGGTCTCGGTGGGGTTCATGCCCGCAGCCGGTTCGTCAAGCAGCAGCAGCTTCATATCGGTGGCCAGGGCACGGGCAATCTCCAGGCGGCGCTGCTCACCGTAAGGCAGATTGTCGGCCTCCAGATCCTCCTTGCCGGAGAGGTGCACGACGGCCAGCAGTTCCTTGGCGCGGGCGGTGATTTCCGCCTCCTGCTGCCAGTACTTTTTGGTACGGAAGATGGCGTCCGCCATGCCGTAGGTCGTGTGGCCCTGCATGGCCGTCTTGACGTTCTCGATGACAGTCATCTTTTTGAACAGGCGGATGTTCTGGAACGTGCGGGCAATGCCAGCATGGACGATCTGATGCGTTTTTTTGCCGTTCATCCGCTCACCGCAGAGGTAGAACGAACCCTCGGTGGGTTTGTAGACGCCGGTAATGAGGTTGAAAACTGTCGTCTTGCCCGCGCCGTTGGGGCCGATGAGCCCGACCAACTCGGACTCGCCAATTTCCATGTTGAAGTCATCCACAGCCTTCAGGCCGCCGAACTGGATGCCGAGATGCTGTGCTTTCAATACGGGTGCTGCCATAACGGGTTCACGCTCCTTTCGCGGCTTTTGCCTTGGGGTGCCGAATGCCGTCCAACAGGCGGGTCAGGCTGAACTCCCAGCGTCCGAAGATACCGCCCGGGCGGAACAGCATGACCAGCACCAGCACGACCGAGTAGGCCAGCATACGGTAGGTGGAGAAATCACGCATCAGCTCCGGCAGGCTGGACAAGAATGCCGCACCGATGATGGAGCCGGTCAGCGAGCCTGTGCCGCCGATGATGACTTCAGAGAGCAGCTCTGCCGAATAGTTGAAGTTGAAGTTTGTGGGGATCATCGCGGTCATGTAGTGGGCGTAGACGCTGCCGCCGACGCCCGCAAAGAACGCCGAGACCGCAAAGGTCAGTACCTTGTAGTAGGTCACGTTGATGCCCGAGGCCGACGCCGCAATGTAATCCTCGCGGATGGCCTGCACCGTGCGGCCAAAGCGGCTGCGCACAAACAGAAACATAACCGTCACGCAGACGACCATGATCCAGAATGCGCGGTCAAACGTGGAAAGCTTGAGAATGCCGCTCATCGTCTTGCCGCCGCCCGTAATGGAAAAGTTGCAGAAGCAGACGCGGATAATCTCGGCAAAAGCCATCGTAACGATAGCCAGGTAGTCGCCCCGCAGCCGCAGTGCCGGGATGCCGACTGCAATGCCCATAAGGCCCGCGGCCAGGCCGCCCGCCAGAATCGCAACGAGCAGCAGCGCCAGATCCGAAAGCCCGTGCCCGGCCAGCGCGCCGGACACGATGGCGGACACATACGCCCCCACCGAGACAAAGCCCGCATGACCCATCGAGAACTCACCCATAAAGCCCACGACGAGGTTGAGCGACGTGACCATGATGATCGTGTAGCAGGCCGTCGTGCAGATGCCCTGGATGTAAGTCGTGCTTTTGCCGAAGACGTTGAAGGTAAAAGCCAGCGTGATGGCCGCGTACAGCAGCGCGACACCAACCAGATTCAGGCCGTAGGAGGCCAGCCGTCGTTTCGTCATTTTGTTCACGCTCCCTTACACTTTTTCACCGACATTCTTGCCCAGAATACCGGAAGGCTTCACCAGCAGAATCACGATCAGCGTACCGTAGGTCACGGCCTCGTACCAGCCGGGGGCAAACAGCTTGACAAAAATTTCAATCAGGCCGATCAGGATACCTCCCAGCATCGCGCCGGGGATGATTCCGATGCCGCCCAGCACGGCGGCGATAAACGCCTTCATGCCCATCATGCTGCCCATATCGTTCGTGACGCGGGGATAGGTGGCGCAGTACATCAGCGCCGCTACCGCCGCCAGGCCCGAGCCGATGGCAAAGGTCGTGGTGATAATTTTGTTGACATTGATACCTACCAAAGTTGACGCATCCTTATCCTGCGGCACGGCACGCATCGCCTTGCCGAGCTTCGTCTTTTTGACGAAAAGCTGCAAGGCAATCATAATGCCCAGGCCAATGGCAATCGTCAGCAGTACGTTCAGCGGCAGGGCCACGCTGCCCACGGTGATGGTGGGCAGGCTGAAGATGGCCTGCACGTTGTGGGGCTTGGCACCAAACAGTACCATGGCCAGGTTCTCCAAAAAGATGCTCATAGCCAGCGCCGTGATCAGCGCGGACATCGGTCCTGCCTTGCGCACGGGGCGGTAGGCAAAGGTTTCGACCAGTACGCCCACCAACGCGCATACCGCAATAGCAACGATAACCGAAAGCCATGCGGGCATCCCGGCGTTGATCATCAGCGGGATGGTATAGAACAGCGTGTATGCGCCGATCATGATAAAGTCACCGTGGGCGAAGTTGATCATGCGGATAATGCCGTAGACCATTGTGTAGCCCAAGGCAATCAGCGCATAAATTGCGCCCTGGTTTAAGCCGTTTATCAGGCTTTGAAAAAACAGTGAGAAAGTCATCTGGTCCATTCCCCTTTCCTAAACGCAAAGGGCGGGGCCTTTTCCCCCGCCCCAATGCGATTGTATCTTACTCTGCCTTGGAAACGACCGTGCCGTCGGACCCCAGTGTCTCGGTCCACTTGACTTCGCCGTCAATGTAGGTATTGATTGCAATGCTCTTGATTGCGTCGCCGTTCTCGTCCAGCGTAATGTCGCCGCCGACACCGGTGAAGCTCATGCCGGTCATACCCTTGACAAGGCTTGCCGTGTCGGTACCGCCTGCGTTCTCGGCGGCCTGCACCAGCATATACATAGCGTCGTAATACAGGGCTGCGCAGGCGTTCAGGCTTTCGGTGCCGTACTTTTCTGTGTACTTGGCAACAAAGT
>ERZ773157.650-NODE-650-length-40239-cov-5.927807_pt1 | contig 40239 bp, 22 predicted proteins | sample MGYA00511480_ERZ773157 | MGnify/ENA primary metagenome ERZ773157 (study PRJEB29015, sample SAMEA2737863) | human gut metagenome | biome: human gut; feature: human-associated habitat; material: faeces | place: China | collected 2012 ... | reverse complement strand
ATCGTCCTGATCGTATTCTCGATCTGCCGGTTGGCATCGGCGATCAACTGCTGCGCCTCCAGCTTGGCCTTTTTGAGTATCTCCTGCCGCTCGGCCCTGATCTTCGACAGCTGCCCGGCATAGGTCTGCTCCAGCTCCTCGACCTTACGGTCGGTCTGGCGGATGCGGTCGCGCTTCTGCTCCCAGTAATGCTTGTCGCGGGCGATCTCGCGCAGCTGCTTCTCGATGTTGATATGGTCGCTGCCGGCCTTCTCGCCCGCCGCGCGGATAATATCCTCCGGGAGCCCGATCTTGCGGGCGATCTCCACGGCGAACGAACTGCCCGGCTTGCCCGTTTCGAGGCGGAACAGCGGGCGGATATTCTGCACGTCGAACATCATGGCACCGTTGGCGATGCCCTCGGTATTCGACGCATAGTATTTGATATTGGCATAGTGGGTCGTGATGACGCCGTAGCACCCTTTGGCCAGCAGGCGTTCGAGGATGGCCTCGGCAATGGCGCCGCCGATGACCGGCTCGGTACCCGACCCGAACTCGTCGATCAGCACCAGCGTCGACGACGAAGCCCCCGCGAGCATGTTCTTCATGTTGAGCAGGTGCGACGAGTAGGTCGACAGGTCGTCGTCGATCGACTGCTCGTCGCCGATGTCGATGAAGATCGAACGGAACACGGGCAGTTCCGACACCTCCGACGCCGGGACGGGGAACCCGCACTGGAACATGTACTGCACGAGACCGGTGGTCTTGAGGCAGACCGACTTGCCGCCCGCATTGGGTCCCGAAATGACAAGGATATGCTTGCGGCGGTCGAGCTGCATGTCGAGCGGCACGACCTCGCGCCCCTGCGCCCGCAGGGTTTGCTGCAGGAGCGGGTGGCGGGCATTCTTCAGCACCAGCCGGTCATCGTCCGAGATGATCGGTTTCACGCAGCCGTTCTGCGATGCCCAGCGTCCCTTGGCACGCAGCATGTCGATCTCGGCCAGGTAGTCGCCCGAATCGGCGATCAGCCCCGCGTCGGGACGGATCGCTTCGGTAAACTCCGTGAGGATGCGCACCACCTCGCGCCGCTCGGCGTACTCCAGTTCGCGCAGTTCGTTGTTGATCTCTACCACCTCGACCGGTTCGACGTAGAAGGTTTTGCCCGTCGCCGATTCGTCGTGGATAAAGCCGTTCAGTTTGCGTTTGTTGCCCGCCGAAACCGGGATCACGGCCTTGCCGTCGCGGATCGAGATCTGGGCGTCGGCATCGACGATGCCCGCCCCCTTGGCCGCAGACAGCACGGCCTGCAACCGCTTGGCCGCCTGCCCTTCGCGTTCGCGGATGGAGCGGCGGATCTCCTGCAGGGCGGGCGAGGCGTTGTCCTTCACCTGGCCGAAGCGGTCGAGAATGCCGTCGATGCGCTGCACGATCTCCGGAAAGGCCGCAACGCCCCGCGTGCGGGCATGGAGGGCCGGATAACGCTCCTCGCGGCTGATGATGAACGAGACGATGCCGCCGATTGCGGCCAGCGCCCGGCGCAGGGTCACGACCTCCTCCACGTCGAGGAACGAACCTTCGACGCGCAGTTTGGCGACGATGTAATCGACGTCGGGGTACTCGCCCCCGGGGAAATCATGCTCCATATCCAGCAGCAGGCGCATTTCGTCGGCGAGCGCCAGCCGCCGTTCGATCTCGCGCGCAGAGGTCGAAAAGCCCTCCGCGACGAGCCGCTCGCGGGCGGCGCGCATGGTGCAACGTGCCGCGACCTGCTCGCGGAGCCGGTCGAAACCTATCTTTTGCTCGAATGTAGCAGGGTAAATCATGAGGAATGAAAAATTAAAAATGAAAAATTAAGAATTGGCCGACCGTCCGAAGATTCATTTTGCGCTCTCGATATGGCAATATGGCCGGACGGGACATGATGAAAAACATTCCTGCCGGCTCCTTTCCAATTTTTAATTCTTAATTTTTAATTCTTAATTTCACCGAGTCCCGCTCGGCCCTGGCCGCAGCTTTGGCGGCTTTGCGCTCGGCCTTCTCCTGCATCTTCTCGGGACTGCGCCCGAAAAGCGAGAAATGCACGTAGCGGCCGGGATACTGCTCGAGGTTGGCCAGCAGCGAGGCGAGATTAGCGCTGGCCTCGGTCAGCGAATCGTAGAGCGCAGGATCGTTCATCAGTTTGCCGACGGTCCCCTCGCCCGCCTCGACCTTTGCCAGCAGACCGTTCACCTCGTCCACAGCGTCCGTAAGCCTGCGGGCGAACCCGGCGTCGGCCAGCTCCCCGGTTATCCGGTTCAGGCTGCCGACGATGCTGTCCACACGCGGGGTATTCCTGCCCAGCATCGCGGAGAACTCCGTAAGGTCGTCGACGGCGGCTTTCAGGTTGCGCTTCTCGGCGTCGAGCAGGCCGGCCATGTCGCCCGTAATGGCGTTCAGGTGGCTCAACGTCCCGGAAATATTCTGCGCGTTGGCCTCCATCAGGCGATTGAGATTGGTCAGCGTGCGCGAGAGGTCGCCCGTCACCTGCGACACCTTCTGCTTGAAGAAATCCAGCTCCGACCCGGCCACGTCCATCAGGTCGCGTTCGCGCACCGAACGCAGCGTGTCGCCCTTCTGGAGATAGGTGCGCGCCGTGCCGTAGTTGATTTCGATGGCCTTTCCGCCCATCAGCCCGTTGCTGTAAATCTTGGCCTCGGAGTCGGTCGGAATGTGATACTGACGTTTGATGGTGAACTGCAACACGACGTTGTCGCTGCGCTGCGGATCGAACGAAATGCCCGTCACCGTACCGATCTTGACGCCTTTCATCATAATCGGCGACGCCGCCTGCACGCCGTTGATCTGGTCGTAGGCGGCGTAATAGACCGAATTGCGGCTGAAAATGTCGAATCCTTTCAAAAACCGGATTCCGGCCCACGCGGCAATGATCATCGTCACGCCGAAAATTCCGATTTTAACTTCCCTTTTCATATCTGTACTTTTATTTTACAATTTGCGTACCCCGGCACGCGACCACGAAGGCCCCGGGAAATACCTTGCGCACCTCGGCCAGCTTCCGCTGTGCGGCTTCACGGGTGCCGTACTCGCCCACACCGTATTTATAGGGGAACCGCCCCTCGGCCGCATACTCCTTCACCTTGCCGCGGTAGGCACGGAACTGCGCCGAGGCGAGGGGTACGGGCGACGCCGAAGCCATCACCTGAATCGTATAGCGCAGGGGCTGTACGGCCGGTTTCTCCGGGGTTCTGACCGGAGCGGCCGTCGCGGTCTTTCCCTCCGCGGGCTGCGCCGCTGCGGTCTTTTCAGCGGACTTTGCCGCAGGCTTTTCAACGCTCTTTTCCGCGGCCTTTCCGGCAGACTTTTCCGCAGGCTGTTCCGCGGCCGGTTTCGCGGCAGCGGCCTGCTCCTCCTCGGCCATCCGGGTCCCGAGCACATAGACCGAATAGTTGCGGATCGCCTGGTAGAGCGACCGGGCGATCTCGTTCTGCCCCTTATCGGACTTCATGTAGGCCAGTTCCTGCTGGTTGGACATGAACCCGATCTCGGTCAGCACGCCCGGCATGTCCGTCGCATAGAGCACCCGCAGCAGCTGCGGCTTTATGCCGCGCGAATGGCGGCCCGCCTTGAGGTAGCTGTTCTGAATGCAGCGGGCGAAAGCCATGCTGTATTCGCCGTAGGTGAACTGGAGATTCTGAATGTAAGCCCGCACGATGGCCGCCGTCCGTTCGTCGGACATGTCGATCAGATCCTCGCGGTTGTTTTCGAACAGGGCGTTCTCGTTGTAGCGCTGCTCCTTCGAACTCTCGCCCATGATCAGCGTCTCGACGCCCCGCACGCCCGTCGCCCGGGGTGCGGCGTTGGCGTGGATCGAGATGAAGAGGTCGCCCCCGGCCTTGTTGGCAATGTCGGCCCGCGCCTGCAGGTCGGCCGCCAGGTCCGCCCCCAGAGTCCTGTCCGCCGTGCGGGTGTAGACCACCTTCACGCCCGGCATCCCCTCCTCGACGAGCTTTCCGAGTTTGAGCGCCACCTTCAGCGTGAGGTCCTTTTCATAGACCCCGCCGTAGTGCGCGCCGGGGAATTTTCCCCCGTGCCCGGCGTCGATGACCACGACTTCGACGCCGTGCGCAATATTCCCCGCAGACGCAACGTTCATAAGAACAGTTGCAGCCGCGAAGGCGAATAGCAGCAAAAGTCGTGTGCGCATATTTAATGGAGTCAAATGTGAGCTTTCTGTAATTTTTTACCTATCTTTGTCGCGCCTAAAAAACCCGGCGGGAGTGCATCGAGGCCCCGATCCAGGCGTTTTTGCCGACATGTCGGCAAAGGTACGAAAAATTATTGGGATTTTGGATAGAATCAGGGTAAAATATCTGTTTTCGGCGGCGGCACTCCTCCTCTTCGCCCAGTTGGTGTTCGGCTCGTCCGTACCCCGGGGAATGCTTGCCTCGGCAGCCGAAGACAGCCTCCGCCAACGCCTGTCCGATTCCCTCCGGATCCATTCCGAAGCCGCGGCCGAAGTGCCGGAAGTTGCGACCCAAAGCCGCCGCGACCGCCGCGAGCAGGCACGCGCCGCCCGGGAACAGGCACGCCGCCGCGCCGCATTCGAAGCCCTGCCGCAGGAGCAGCGCGATTCGCTCTTCGGCGCACAGCTCGATTCGCTCATCACGCAGAAAGGCGACTCGCTCGAAGGCCGCGGGGCGGACACCATCGCCCGCGACACGGTGAAAGAGAAAAAGCCCCAGAAACCGGGGGCGTTCCTCGACGACCCGATCACGGGCAAGAACACCGACTCGCTGGTCTACGACGTGCGCAACAAGCTGGTCTACATCTACAACAAGGGCGACGTCACCTACCAGAACAGCAACCTCAAGGCCGACTACATGCGCATCGACATGGATTCGAAGATGGTCTACGCCTACGGCAAGCCCGACACGCTCGACGGCAAGGATATTGTCACCAAACCCGAATTCACCGAAGGGTCGGCCACCTACCAGATGGACACGATCACCTACAACCTCGACTCGAAGAAGGCGAAAATCAAGGGCGTGGCCACGCAGCAGGGCGACGGCTGGCTGGTGGGCGGCAGCGTGAAGAAGATGCCCGACAACACGATCAACATCGAGCACGGCAAGTACACCACCTGCGACCATACGGACCACCCCCACTTCTACCTGGCGATGACCAAGGCGAAGGTCATACCCGGCAAGAAGGTGATCACCGGCCCGGCCTACCTGGTGATGGAGGACGTGCCGATCTACTTCCTCGGCATCCCCGAGGGCTTCTTCCCGATCAACATGGGCCCCAAGTCGGGCCTGCTGATGCCCACCTACGGCGAGGAGTACTCCAAAGGTTTCTTCCTGCGCGACCTGGGCTATTACTTCACCCTGGGCGAATACGCCGACCTGGCGGTGCGCGGCGGATTCTACACGCTGGGATCGTGGGAGGCTTCGGCCGCCTCGCGCTACATCAAGCGCTACAAGTACAGCGGCAGTTTCAACATGCAGTATTCGAATGTCAAGACGGGCGAAAAGGGCGAGGACGACTACATCAAGCAGAGCAACTTCCGCATCCAGTGGACCCACTCGCAGGACCCCAAGGCCAACCCGGGTTCGACCTTCTCGGCCTCGGTGAACTTCGCCACGAGCGGTTACAGCCGCTATTCAGCCACGAACCTCAACGACATCCTCTCGACGCAGACCAACTCGACGGTCTCCTACTCGAAGAACTGGGCCGGAACGCCCTTCTCGCTGTCGGCGAACATGGCCATCTCGCAGAACTCGCAGAACAAGACCATCTCCATCACGCTCCCCACGATGGTCTTCAACGTCTCGCGCTTCTACCCCTTCAAACGCAAGGAGAAGCAGGGCAAGGACCGCTGGTACGAGAAGATCTCGATGCAGTACACGGGTAAGATGACCAACTCGGTGACCACCACCGAATCGGAGGTCTTCTCCAAGGAGACGCTTGAAAACATGAAAAACGGCATCGAGCACTCGATTCCGATTTCGGCGTCGTTCAACCTGTTAAACTACATCAACCTCTCGCCGTCGGTCAACTACAACGAGAAGTGGTATTTCAAGAAGGTCGAGTTCGAGTGGAACCCCGTCACCAACCAGACCGACACGCTGCCGACGAACTACGGTTTCTACCGCCTCTACAACTACAACTTCAGCGTTTCGGCCTCCACGACGGTCTACGGCATGTACGACTTCACGAAGAAGAGCCGCGACCGCAAGATCCAGGCGATCCGCCACACGCTGACCCCCTCGATCGGCTTCTCCTACGCCCCGGACTTCAGCGACCCCAAATACGGCTATTACAAGACCCGCCAGACCGACTCCACGGGCCGCTTCACGACCTATTCGCCCTATGCCGTCAACGCCTACGGCGTCCCCTCGTCGGGCCGTTCGATGTCGATGAACTTCTCGCTGTCGCAGAACCTCGAAATGAAGGTCCTCTCGAAACGCGACACCTCGGGCGTGAAGAAGATCAAGCTGATCGACGAACTGCGCATCAGCGGTTCGTACAACTTCCTGGCCGACTCGATGGGACTTTCGAACATCCCGGTCTCGTTCCGTACGACGCTGTTCAACAATTTCGGCATCAACCTCTCGCTGACGCTCGACCCCTACCGCGTCTCGCCCGAGGGCAAGCGTTACAACAAGCTCTTCTTCCCGGGCCGCGTCGTCTCGACGGGCTGGTCGTTCGGCTATACGTTCAAATCGCGCAACGACCGGAGCGAAACGGCCATCAACGACATCACGTCGATACCTCCGGAGTACCAGAACCCGTTCTACGACCCTTACGGGCAGATGGACCCCGTGCTGCGAAGACAGTACATGGCGCAAAGCTACTACGACTTCTCGCTGCCGTGGAACTTCGGATTCAACTACGCGGTCAACTACTCGATCTCGTACACCAACAACGGCACGACGGGCTACCGGAAGAACGTCACCCAAACCATCGGCTTCAACGGTTCGCTGAACGTCACCCCCAAGACGGGCATCACCTTCCAGGGCGGCTACGACATCAAGGCCAACAAACTGACCACCTCGTCGGTCTCGATCACGCGCGACCTCCACTGCTGGCAGATGTCCTTTTCGTGGATTCCGTTCGGCTACCACCGTTCGTGGAGTTTCAACATCGGCGTCAAGGCCGCATCGCTCTCCGACCTGAAATACGACAAATCGCAGTCGATGTACGACAATATGTATTGACGCATACCCGCTTATACATACAGGACTTTCCATCTGTAACGGCAAAACGCCGAAACAGCTATTTCCGCGTCACCGGCGCCGGCGCGCGGTCGATGTAATTGGGATAGCGGAACTGCGGCATCCCGAGGGCCATCACCGCGCAGATGCGGCGGTCGCCCAGTCCCAGCATCGCGGCCAGCTTCGCCTTCCTGTCCTGCCGGACGGCCGTCAGCACGAACCCCATGTATATCTGGCTCACGCCCAGCGCCTCGGCCATCAGCGAAGCGTTTTCATACGCCAGGTTCCCGTCCTCCGCACCGAACCGGCTTTCCCTGGGCGCATGGATGAACAGCACCGCCGTCGCGCCCCGCAGCACGCGGTCGCGGCCCTCGGCATATTCGCGCCGCAGGCGTTTGAACACCGGCACATAGCGATAAACGCCCGGCACGAGGCGGCTCAGCCACGGCCGCACGAGCGGATGCAGCAGCCGCTTTTCGAGTGTGCCGAAAATCCCGAGCGTATATTCCGTGACAGCGCGCAGCTGCGCCGCGTCGGTCACCAGCGTATACCCCAGCTGGCGGGCATTGCTCGCCGTCGGGGCGCGGTCCGCCGCCGCAACGATGCGGTCCAGCAGCTCCTGCGACACGGGGCGCGCCGAAAGTGCGCGGTTCGACCGCCGCACGGCCAGCAGCAGTTCCACCTGCTCGGGCGTGGGCATCGCGCCGTAATCCACCGCATGCACCCGCTCGGCCGGAAACTCCGCATGGTTCACCGCCCCGTGGGGCAGGCGGCCACGCAATGTCCGCAAAGGATGCAGTTTTCGGGTTTATGCAGCGTCACGTCGCCCCCGGCTTTTTCCTGCACGAAAATCTGCGAAGGGCACACCTTCACGCAGCGGCCGCAGCGGATGCAGCTCGCATCATTCACACCGATCGTATCCATAATTTTCGTATCTTTAATGTCGTAACGGCACCTCTATAAAATAGAACGCCCGCCATGCATCCGGTCATCATCCGCCCTTCCGGCGCACTGTCCGCCAGCGAATACCCCGAAGCGGGCGCTCCCCACGTCAAAATGCTCCTGCGCGGATAAAAAAATCCGGCGGCAAGGTTCTCCCCGCCGCCGGACCGTCAGTCATCAATGTTTCACGCCCCCCATTTCGGCAGGGTTGTGCCTGTATTTGAAAACCACGGCGAAAACCACGGCCACCACGAGCGCGTACCCTGCGAAGATGAACCAAGAATCGGGCCACCCGTATGCGTCCACGACGGCGCCCGCGGCATACGAGCCGAAGAAGGCGCCGAAACCGTTGGTCATAATCATAAAGACGCCCTGCGCCGAGGAGCGGATCTCGCGGCTGGTCTCCTTTTCGACGAAGAGCGAGCCGGAGATGTTGAAGAAGTCGAACGCCACGCCGTAGACGATCATCGAAAGCACGAGGAACGCCGCACCCGATCCCGGATCGCCGATGCCGAAGAACCCGAAGCGCAGCACCCAGGCCAGCATCGAAATCAGCATCACTTTCTTAATGCCGAAACGCCGGAGGAAGAAAGGAATCAGCAGAATGCAGAGCGTTTCGGACATCTGCGACAGCGAGAGCAGGATCACCGAGTGCTTCACGATGGCCGAATCGGCATACTGGGGCATCGAGCCGAAATTCTGAATGTAGCTGTCGCCGAAGGCGTTGGTGATCTGCAAAGCGGCGCCCAGCAGCATCGAGAAGACGAAGAAAATGGCCATCCGCTTCTCCTTGAAGAGCGCGAAGGCCCGCAAGCCCAGCGTATCGACCCACGACTGCTTCTGCGCGCTGCGCTCGACGGGACACCCCGGCAGCGAGAACGAGTAGGCCGCCAGTACGAACGACAGCAGGGCCGAAACGTAGAGCTGCCACTCGGTGAGCTTGATCTGCACGCCCCCGATGTGCGTCAGGTCAACGAACCACATGGCGGCGATGAATCCCACGGTTCCCCATACGCGGATGGGCGGGAAATGCTTCACGGTATCGAGCCGGGCCAGATCGAGGGCATTGTAGGCCACGGAGTTCGACAGGGCGATGGTCGGCATGTAGAACATCACGCTCAGCAGCATGCAGCTGTACAGCGGGGCGTAAGCCGTCTGCGAGGCCGCGGCGATGAGAAACGCGCCGCTGATGAAATGGCAGATGCCCAGCAGTTTCTGCGCCGGAATCCAGCGATCGGCGATAATCCCCATCACGGCGGGCATGAACAGCGAGGCGATTCCCATCGTCGCGAAGAAGCTGCCGATCTGCAATCCCGAGAAGTCGAGTCCGCCTCCCAGGTAGGCGCCCAGCGAGATAAGCCACGAACCCCAGATCGCATACTGAAGGAAGTTCATGGCGATAAGCCGAAATTTAATTCCCATAATTTTCTGATTTTGTGTAAATTTTAAGTTTCAAGCGGTTTTTTCTGCGTAGATTGAAACAAATGTATGAAATTTTTTCCGGATTTTTCTTTGCATTTGCAAAATAAAGTTCTACTTTTGCATCACCAAAATCTATTGAGCTATGGTGTAACGGTAACACAACAGATTCTGGTCCTGTTATTCCAGGTTCGAATCCTGGTAGCTCAACGAAGCCCTGCATTCCCCGAATGCGGGGCTTTTCCGTCTCTTGCCGGCGCGCTTCTCCCCGTTCCGAACGGGCCGCAGAATCCGCGGTTCCCCTCCGGACATTCCTTTCAAACGAAAAGCCACGCCGAACGGCCCTCTCCCCAAATCGAAACACGAAAAGCAGCAAAAATGTTAAAAAACGATTATTTTTTATGCATCCTATTTGCCCGATAACAATATTTTGGTTACATTTGCTTTCGGAAATGAATCTTTTCGAAACTCATTTCCGATAAAAAAACGATCAAAATTAGAGCCGTGAATTTACTTTACCGCCGATTGTTCGATCACCACCGTCCGGTTACGGCACGAGCCTGCTCGCGCCGCAGGGGACTTGTAAATTTCCCCCCCCCCTCGCCGCGCCGAATACCCGGAGTTAAGTAAACCGTCACCGCCCGCGATTGACGCGTGCATATTGCCGTATATGGCAATATGCACGCGTTTTTCATTGTGTCCGACCGGCAGCCGACAACTTTTCACCCAACCATAAAACACGAAACTATGACCCTAAATCTACGAGAATCCCTGAACTTCATCCTGAAGCCGGCGCTGTTGCTGGCGGGGTGTCTCTGCATGGCGTGCAGCAGCGGAGACAAACATGTCGACGATCCCGACGGACCCGACAATCCGGGCGGCGGCGATGAATACGAGGACATACAGGTAGTGAACGGCAAAGTCCGTTTCTATCTCCGCGAGGCGGAAAATTCCGTCCGCAAGGCCATGGGAACCGGCGAACGGGCATGGAGCAAATCGCTCGTCTCGGTCAACGGAAAATCCTATGCCGTCGAAAGCGATGAAAACGGCCGCTACTACGTCGAGGCGAGCGCTTCGAGCTCCGGGACCTACAACGCCATCCTGACCAATTCAGGCTCCTCCGGCTGGTACGGCTCTTCGGCCTATGCCGACGTGAAACTGCCCTACTCGCAGTTCTGGGCCGCCACGGCGGCATCGCTGCAATCGTATCCCATGTACGGCTCCTACACCAAGGAGAACGGCAACAAGCTGGTGTTCGACGACGCCTTCGCCGTGCTGGACCTGGCCCTGACCGGGTCGGCCAAAATCGCCTCGGTGAAGGTCGAGAACCTCGCAGAAAGCCCCCTGGCAGGCTATGCGAATTTCCTGCCCTCGCGCGGCTACCTCTCAATCACCGGCGGTGTCGGTTTCGCCGTGCTGAACTGCACCGACAACGGCAAATGCGTCTCGCTGGAGAGCGGCACGCCGAAACATTTCTACGTGATGCTGGCTCCGGGCGACTATCCGTCGGGCCTGAAAATCACCATTTCCGATTCGGAGCACCGCGCCATGGAGCACACGCTGACGACTGCGCAGCTGACGGCGGGGAAGGCCACGTCCGTAACGCTGAAATACGCCCCCGACTCCGACCTGGTGTTTTACGAGAGTTTCGACAATTTCGTCTGGGGCGGCAACATCATGGGCGGCCAGGAGTCGACGGGATACGCTCCGACGGCCGAAGCCGTCACCCCCGGTACGGGAACCGGACGCGACGGCTATGCGGACTCCTTCGAGAAGGTCGCCTACAACAACCCCGGCTCGGCGTTCATCCAGTCGAACACGTGGGACGAGATCAGCGGCAAAACGGTCGGCACGTCCCACCTGATGTCCGATTCGTACGTCGCGAGCCGCAATATCGCCGACTATACCTATATGTTCCGCTGCCAGGAATACCAGGGCTATCTGGCTTGCGGCACAGGTAACACGGGGCGGGGCATTTTCCAGACCGCAGCCCTGAAATCCATCGACGGCATACGTTCCGTGAAGGTTTCGTTCGATTTCTGCTACCAGTACGGATCGACGGATCTCCTGCTGTTCCAGGTGGTGAACGGCGGCATGATCGCGTCGGCCTCCGTCGACGGCAAGAGCATCGCCCTGACGGCCGACAATTCGGGCTACACGAGCGCCTCGGGGAGATACATCGTCGAAAAGAGCCACGTAACGCTCCCGTCGAGCGAAGCGGCCGTCAAGAAGTGGCACAACGTGGAGGTCGTCGTAAACAACGCGACCGACGGCACGATGCTCTACTGGGCCGGCAACGACGTGAGCAGCGGCGTGCACGGCTTCTACGTGGACAATATCGAGGTCCGCGCGCTCGGCGAGATGGGCCGCGGCTCCGACAACCTGCGCGTGCTCTACTGGAACATCCAGAACGGCATGTGGTCCGACCAGGCGAACAATTACAACAACTTCGTCGCGTGGGTGAAGAAATACGATCCCGACATCTGCGTATGGTGCGAATCGGCCACCATCTACAAGGACAATACGAATTCGGCGCAAGCCTCCTCCGCCCGGTTCCTGCCCGACGGCTGGGCGGCACTGGCGGCCCGTTACGGCCACGCCTACACGGCCGTCGGCGGCTGGCGCGACAACTATCCGCAGACCATCACGTCGAAATATCCGATCGAGACGCTGCTGAAAATAACCGATTCGGACCAGGCGGGCAAGCCCGTGTCCCACGGCGCCGCCATTCAGCGGGTTACCGTGAAGGGCCGGACGATAAACATCGTGACGCTCCACACGTGGCCGCAGGCCTATGGATTCGGAGTCGGCTCGGCCGATCAGGCGGCGAGCGCCGCCAACAAGGAGGGCGACAAGTACCGCGAATTCGAGATCAAGTACATCTGCGCGCAGACCGTCAACAATCCCGCGTACGCTTCCTGTCAGGATTGGCTGATGATGGGCGACTTCAACTCGCGGTCGCGCGCCGACAACTGGTACTACGGCTATCCCGAGAACGACACCCGGCTGCTGGTCCACAACCACATTCTGGACCATACCGACCTCAAGGACATCATCGCCGAGCGCTACCCGGGAAGCTTCATATCGTCGACTTACGGCAACGCCCGTATCGACTACATGTATGCGTCGCCCTCGATGTACGCCCGCATAGTGAACGCACTGACCGTCATGGACAAGTGGACCACGGCGACCCAAAGCCCCTACGTGTCCAACTTCTACGACCCGTCGGACCATCGCCCGATCCTGGCGGACTTCGAGCTGAAACAGTAGACCTCCCGTCGATCAACCGACCCCAATAAATAAAACCCAATCTTAACCTTTTTACCAATTATGAGAAAAACATTCCTGACGAAGGGTTTCGTCCGTTTTTCACGCGGATTGGCCGGAGCCGCATTAATCGCGGCGACAATCGGCATCACGTCGTGTGAAACGCATTCGAACTCCGATCGTAACGAATCGATCAAGGTCTACGCGGACCCGATCGCAAAAGAGCCTATCGACGCCGGCATCGTCGGCGTGAAAGGCGGTCTCGCCAAACTCTACGTGGACGCCAATATCGACTTTGTCGCGACGTGGGAAGACGACGCAGCGACGCCGTGGGCCAAGGTGGTGGATTACTCTTCGACAGATCCCCAGACGGGGCTTCGCGTGATAACCCTGAAGGCCAACCGGCGCAGCACGACGTCGAGCTACTACACGCGGCGCACGGGCATGCTGATTCTGGCAGCCTCCGACGGCGAACTGAACTACAACCGGATAATCCCCATCCACCAAGGCTCCACGGCCCGCGTGAGCAATGATTTCGCGACCCTGAAGTACGGCAAGACCGACCCGCGCTTCACCGACGGCGAAACCCCGATCGACAACTGGACCACGGCCCAGAAAAACCTCGGGTTCACGTCCACGACGATCGAAGGGGAGGAGGTCGCCCACTGCTACGGCAAGAACGGCTACCTGAAACTGGGCGACGACAAGGGCCACGGAGCCGACCTGATTTCGCCCTACACCAACACGCTCCGCAGCGACTCGCTGCTGATGGTTTCGTTCCGCGCCGTGGCCTTCACCGATTACATGACCGGCGCCCGGGACGACAACAAGATCACGGTCGAGGTGCTCGGCGGGGGCGTCATCCGTGATTTCGCCCAATCCGAAAAGACCACGATCGACCTCGAAGCCGGCTATTACGACATTTCGAGCGAGGAGTTCCCCGAAGACATGTGGGAGGGTCACGATTTCCTCGTCTTCGTCGCCGGCACGAAAGCCAACCCGATTACGGCCAACACGCGGGTCCGCATCATCTGCGGCTCCCTCACGCAGAACTCCGCCGTCAACAACCGCATTTACCTCGACAATTTCTACATCCGCCGTCTGCAGAAGGTCGAAGAGGACTACTTTGCCGAAAACAACGGCAGCGGTAAGGACATCATCCTGGGAGCGCCTTTCGACGAGGAGGAACAAGAGTAAAAAAGAGGAACAAGTCGTTTCAACAAAAAAAAGCCTAAAATGAATAAAATTCTTCACTCAATAAGAGCATCCGTCCGAGTGATGTCGCTGGTGGCGGTACTGATACTGCTCGCGGCGCACACGGCGCCGGCAACGGCTCAACAAAAGGCCCAGACTGTCAGCGGAACCGTCCTCGACCCGGACGGCAACCCGCTGATCGGCGCCACGGTCGTGGTCGTCAAAGGCACGCAGGGCGCAGTCACCGATGTCAAAGGCAAATTCACCATCAAGGCCAAGCCTTCGGACAGCCTCCAGATTTCGTACCTGGGTTACAAGACCGAGACCCTGAACGTGGGTTCGCGGACGAACTTCACCGTCAGGATGGAGAAGGACTCCTCCACCGACATCGACGAAATCGTGGTCATCGGTTACGGCCAGGTCGCCAAAAAGGACCTGACCGGTTCGGTCGCGACGGTCAAGATGAACGACATCAAGGACGTACCGGTTCTTTCGGTCGACAACGCCCTTCAGGGACGTATCGCCGGAGCCGACTTCATGTCGACCACCGGTGAGCCGGGCGCCACGACCACCATCCGCATCCGCGGCACGCGCTCGATCAACGCGTCGAACGAGCCGCTGATCGTCGTCGACGGCGTGATGGACGCCATCCACGACCTGAACGACATCAACTCCGACGACATCGCAGGCATATCCGTCCTCAAGGACGCCTCCTCGACGGCGATCTACGGTTCGCGCGGCGCAAACGGCGTCATCCTCATCACCACCAAGCGGGGTCTCGGCTCCAAGGGCAAGGTCAACATCACCTTCAAGACCGACATGGGCTTCTCCCAACTGCCCCGTCAGCTCGACATTATGAACGCGTCGGAATTCGCGCAGTACCGCAACGACTACGCCTATTTCGGCAGCGACGCCAACCACCCCGACGTAGGCAAGGACACGCCCCTCTCCGGTTCGGTCTATTCCGACCCGCTCTCGCTGGGCGAAGGGACGAACTGGATCAACGAGATCACCCGCACGGCCCTCTATTCCAACTACGCCCTCTCGCTGTCGGGAACCAGCGACAAATCGTCGTATTACGCTTCGTTCTCCTACAACGACACCGAAGGTATCATCCAGGACAGCGGCCAGCAGCGTTTCACGGGACGTATCAACCTCGAACGCCAGTTGTTCAAATGGATGAAAGTCGGCTATACGGGTTCGTACACCTGGCGTCACAACGACCAGAACAAATCCTCCATCGGCGGAACGGCCTGGTACAGCAGCGCCCAGTATCTGTCACCGCTGCTCAAGCCGAACGACACGTATAACCCGCTGTATTACAACGGGCAGAAGATCAACACGCAGCGTGCGCTGATCGACCTGAACACCTATTACCTCGAACGCCACTCGAACAACCACGCCTTCACGCTGAAACTGGAGCCGGTGAAGAACTTCACGATCAACAGCACCTTCTCCTACTATCTCTACCAGCGGCATACCTACCGTTACTATCCGGGAACCCTTCCCCTGAAAGGCGAGAACGAAGGCGGCGAGGCCTACCGCGCCGAGTGGGACGAGCACTCGTTCTCGTGGGAGACCACGGCCGGCTACAAGTTCGAGAAGAACGGCCATTCGTTCGACGTTCTCGGCGGTTTCTCGGCTTACAGTTTCGCCTCGCACGATTTCAACCTGAGCGGCAAAGGCTACATGGACGACGCCATCCTGTGGAACAACATGAACGCCGTGCAGGACAAAGAGACCTATTCGGCGGGCACTTCCTACTCGAAGAAAACCAAAACATCGGTCTACGCGCGTCTGAACTACAACTGGAAGTCGCGCTATTACCTGACCGTGACGGGACGTTACGACGGAGCCTCGAACTTCGCGGCCAACAACAAGTGGGCGTTCTTCCCGTCGGCCGCCCTCAAGTGGAACATTTCGAACGAGAATTTCCTGAAGGACTGCAACTGGATCGACGACCTGTCGCTGCGCCTGAGCGCCGGTCTGACGGGTAACGACGCGATCAGCACCTACCGTTCGCTCGCCACCCTCTCCTCGACGACGGGCGGCTATCTGTTCGACGGATCGCAGCCCGTGGCGTTCTACCGCAGCCGCCTGGACTCCCCGGACCTCACGTGGGAGAAGACCACGGCCTACAACGTGGCGATCGACTGGTCGATGTTCAAAGGCCGCCTGAACATCACGGCCGAAGCCTACAAATCCAAAACGACCGACCTGCTGATGTCGCTGGCCGTTGCGGCCCAAACCGGTTACACGTCACGCTGGACCAACATCGGCTCGACCTCGAACAAGGGTATCGAGCTGTCGGTCGAGAGCCACAACATCGTCCGCCCGAAGTTCCACTGGTCGACGACGCTCACCCTGTCGCACAACGAACAGAAGGTCGACGACATCGGTTCCGAGGACTTCATTTCGGCCTACAACTCGCCGGGCAACAACCCCTACATGATGTACGGCTACGTCAAGGGCTACCCGCTCAACTCGCTCTGGGGATTCAAATACGGCGGCACGTGGAAGAGCGCCGAGGAACGCGAGGAAAACGCGGTGACGAAAACCTACGTCAGCCCGGCCAACACCGACGGAGGCCCGCGCTACTACGACACCAACCACGACGGCGTGCTCTCGCGCGAAGACCTGATCTACCAGGGCAACGCCGACCCGTATCTGTACGGAGGTTTGCAGAACACGTTCTACATCCACGGTTTCAAGCTGGGCGTCTACTTCGCCTACTCGCTCGGCGGCAAGATCTACAACTATTCGGAGATCTACATGGCCGGTTCGCAGTTCGCTAACCAGTACCGCTACATGCTGAACGCCTGGCATCCCGTCCGGAACCCGAATTCCGACATTCCGCGGGCCGGAGCGAAAAGCGACGCCGCGCTTCCGAGCGACTTTATGATCCACGACGCTTCGTACCTCCGGCTGAAGAACATCACGCTGTCGTACACGTTCGACCTCAAGAAAAAATGCTCGTGGATGAAAGACCTCACCCTGAGCGTATCGGGCGAAAACCTCTTTCTGTGGAAAAAGTACAACGGATTCGACCCCGACGTTTCCAGCGAGGGAACCTCGTCGACGCTGCGCCGTATGGACCTGGGCGCCTATCCCAAGCCCCGCACCATCATATTCAGCCTTCAGTTGAGATACTAACCTAACAGAATTAAGACGATGAAACTCAAACATATATTCTACACGGCCGCGGCCATGGCCATGCTTTCGTTTCAGGCATGCACGCTGGACGAAGACACATCGGGCATCTCGAATCCCGACGACTTCTTCCGCAAATTTTCGGAATGCCAGTCGGTCGTAAACGGATGCTACATTCCGATCAAGTCGATCTACACCTATACCTACATGATCGCCACCGAGTGTGTCACCGACATCGCCTACTGCCCGTCGGGAACGCTCGACGCCAGCCTGGACATCTCGCCCGCCGTGCCGCGCATGGGTTCGACGGTCTGGCGCAACGGCTACCTCGGCGTACAGCGCTGCAACTTCGCCGTCAACGGCATCGAGCGCGCCTATAAAAACGAGGTGATCAGCGAGGAGCAGTACCACCAGCTGCTTTGCGAAGCGAAAACCCTGCGGGCGTTCTTCTACTGGACGCTGACCTGCTTCTTCGGCAACGTTCCGTTCTATTTCGACGACGTTACGGACAACGAGGTTTTGAGCCGGATTCAGGTGCTGCCGCGCATGGACGCCAACGAGACCCGCAACAAGGTCATCGAAGACCTTCAGTCGATAGCTCCCCTCGCCGCCCAAACCCGCACCTACGACAACGAGGCCAATCGTCTGGGAGCCTCCTGCGCCTACATGCTCATCGCCAAGATGGCCATGTGGAACAAGCAGTGGGACGTGGCGCTGGACGCGCTGGAGCAGATCGAAACGATTTACGGTCCGCTGTCGCAGTACGACTACGCCGAGAATATCCTGTTCCGGAACAAGAACACCCCGGAGTCGATCATGGAAATTCAGCACACCTACACCCAGGGCGCCCTTACCTACACGTCCAACGTGGCCTGCATCTGCCAGCCCTACCCGCGTGCGGCCAATTCGGCGATCTACGACGGCGTGGAGATTCCCGAACTGGGCGACCAGGCGACCGTCTGGTCGGCGATGCGTCCGAACGTCTATTTCAGCCAGGGTCTCCAGTCCAAAATGGGCAAGGACATCCGCGCCAAGTACAACATGGCATGGGGATACGAGGACAAGACGTTCAACAGCACCAACACCCGCCCGTGGTGCGGACCGAAGTTCTGGTGTCCGAACATGCAGTCCTCGGCCGACGGCAACAACTACAAGGTCTTCCGCTATGCCGACGCGCTGCTGATGATGGCCGAGTGCTATTTCTATAAGGAAAACTACGAAAAGGCGGTCGAATACCTCGACATGACCCGCACGCGCGCCAATCTGTCCAAGTACACCTTCCGCACCCCCGCGCGCCTCGAGGAGGAGATCCGCAACGAGCGCGCCCGCGAGCTTTTCGGCGAATTCCAGCGCAAGTACGACCTGGTCCGCTGGGGTATCTGGTACGAAGCCGTAACGGACAACAGCGACTACGCCTATCTGCAACTCAACACGGCTAACAGCCGGATCAAACCGTGCCACCGCTACTACCCCATTCCCGACACGGAGGTCACCTACTCGAAGAACAACCTCGACAACAACGAATACAAGGCTTACGGCTTGTAATAATCCGAAACTTTCAGACGAATGAAAACAATATTCAATAAACAGAAAAGATCGGTCGCCGGCGTACTGATCGCCCTGACGGCCCTGACGACGGCCCTGACCGGCTGCCAGGAGGATTTCGAGCTGGACCTGCCTCTGGCGGTCTCGGCGCGCGAACTTTCCCTGACCAAGGATGCCGGTTCGACGCACGTGCTGGTCTACTCGAACGGCGACTGGACGGCGCGCTTCACGCGTCCCGTGAAGTGGGCCTCCCTCAACAAACTCCAGGGATACGGCAATAACGAAATCGTATTCACCTATTCGGCCAACTACGGCATTTCGAGAAAGATCGGCGTCGTGTTCGAGAAAGGTTCCCTGACCGATACGGTGATGTTCTCGCAGGCCGGAGCCATCACCGACGCTTCGCTCTCGTTCTCGAAACCGGCGGTTACGCTGCTGAAGTCCCGGTCGCAGATCTTCACGCCGATCAGCACCAACCTGCGCTACTGCATCGACGATCTGGAAGCCAGCGTCACCTATTACGACAACGACGGCCTGCCCAACGATCCCGTCACCGTCCTGACCCGCGCCGAAGAGGGCGAAGAGGGCGGCGAAGGCGAAGGCGGCGACGAACCGCAGGCGCAGCCCGTCGAACCGTGGATCTCCAACGTCTCGGCCACCTACAAGGGAATCACGTTCGAGGTCACGGACAACGACTCCGGATTCGCGCGCATCGCCGATCTGACCCTCTTCATCGAAGACGCCAAGGGCGAGATCACCAAATCGGTGCTCACCGTCACGCAGGGCATCGCCCTGCCGGCGCTCAAGCTGGACAGCAATGCCGAAACGTACGAAGGTTACGCCCAGGATTGCGCGGTTCCGGCCACGACCAACAACCTCGTGCCCTACTCCGACCAGATCGGTTACGACGTGGCGTACGACGTTCCCGTCGCGGAGGGCGCCGAGTGGATTCTGAAGCCCGCGATCACCGACGACGGCCTGACGTTCTCGCTGGCCAAAAACGAGGGTTCGGAGCCGCGCACCGCCACGATCCGGCTCAACTTCACCGACGAACACGGCAACTCCGTTTCGGCCTCGTGCAAAATCACCCAGAAGCCCTACCCGACCGCTGCCGATTTCGCCGCGGTGCGCGCCCTGACTCCGGGCGAGATCACGCTCCAGCAGTATATCGAAGGCTACATCGTCAGCGACCCCGACAGCAAGAACGTCGTTTCGAGTCCCCAGACCCAACAGTTCTTCTTCGACCGCGGCGAAAACGACCGGACGGCCTATATCGAGAGCCTCGACGGCAAGTGGGGCTTCTGCCTGAAATTCGCCTCCTCCGAAGACAACACGCCGGCCCGCTTCTCGAAGGTGCGCCTCTCCCTGAACGGGGCCACGCTCGAAAAGAAGAACTCCCCCGAGTGCTACACCATCACGGGACTTACTGCGGCCAACATCCTCGAAACCTCGACGCCCGACGAGTTCAAGATTCCGGTCAAGACGAAGACGATCGGCGAACTCACCGACGACGACATCTTCACGCTGGTGTCGGTCACCAACCTCGAAATCATGTGCAAGGACGGCGCCTACACCAACTGCACCGACGGCTATTCGTTCAAGGACAACATCAACCCGATCGGCACGGCTACCGCCCCGCGCTGGGACGTGGCCCCGCTGATGTGCTACGACAACACGGGCCGGACCATCTACATGCTGACCAATACGGCCGCTCCCTGGCGGCGTTTCAGCTCGGGCCGCGACCTGGATTTCAACTCCGTCGTACCGCAGGGTTCGGGCACGTTCCGCGGCATCGTCGTGGCTGACGACGTCGCCCCGATCCGCTTCGGCGACCTGGGCCGCTACCAGTTGCGCGCCATGACCGCCGAGGAGATCGCGCTGACCGACGAACCGTTCTCGAAAACCGTCGTCGAGTGGAACTGGAACGACCGCAAGACCGACCTCATACCGGAGATCGGCGAAGGCGAGATCAATAAATACGGCGCCACGCAGGGTGCCGCAGCGGACTTCAACAACGTCGTCTGCTCGGGCAAGGGAGGCGCCTCCTCCGAACAGAAAGGTCTGGTGGCAAACGGCGGCATCACGTTCACCCAGCAATGGTGGGATTTCGACGCCGACAAGGGCAAATACTTCGACATTTCGTTCTCCACGCAGGGAATCAGCGGTTCGAACATGGTCTTCGGCATCGTCTGGGGCCACGGCTCGATGAGCAACACGACCCTCTCCGGCCCGGCGCACTGGAACCTGCTCTATTCGGTCGACGGCGGAGCGACGTTCCAGGCCGTTCCCGACAGCCCGATCATCAAGAAGCGTTCGATCACGTGGTGGTCGACCACGTCGCAGGATTCGACCCCGGGCTTCACCGAGCACCTGCGCAAACTGCCCGCCGACTGCTTCGGCCGGGAGAAAGTGGTTCTGCGCTTGCAGGTGGCCGACAAGGTTACCGACATCGACCCCAAAGCCACGTCTTCGAACTACCTGACGGCGCTGGGCATCGAGAAGGGAACGCTGACGCCGTCCGTTGCGGCCGGTAACAGCCAGGCCCGTATCGGAACGATAACGGTACGCTACAACTAAACGAATTGCGGTCGCGCGGCGGATGCACCGTCCGCCGCGCACGGCCGGAACAAACAACAACGAATAAAACGTATAGAATATGAACTGTCGTAAATCGATATTTAAATTTTTAGGCATTGCGGCCGTATGCGCAGCCTCGGCGGCCTGCAGCGTCGACGACGCCGACGATCTGGCCCTGGTCAAACTGGGCGCGCTGAAGAAGGAGTTCGTCGTCGAAGCCGATGCGAATACGTTCGACATCGACATCTACGCCAACAGCGCCTTCCATATCGAGCGTATCAACCAGGCCGACTGGATCAGCCTGACCTGCGGTGAGACGGAGGACGGAAAGGGCGCCATCACCGCCGAATGCGAATTCAACGAAGGCTTCAAACGCAAAGCGGGCTTCGTGCTCTGCTCCGACGTGGACGCGCGCCGCGACACGGTCTACGTCAAGCAGAAGGCGCTCGTGGACGCCAAGATCGAGTTCGCCAACTCGTCCGTCATCGTCGCCGGAGCCGGCGGCGAGAACATCTCGCCGATCGAGACCAACATTCCCTTCTCGGAGATCACGGTCGACATCGAGTATGCCAAGGCCGACAACGCCGATTGGATCGAGAGTCTCGAAATCGTGGATTCCGAGAGCGAAAATCGCAGTCTGGCCATCACGACCGAGGCGAACGCCGCAGATGAAATCCCGCGTTCGGCTACCGTGTCGCTCTCCTTCACCGACGGCTGGGAGGAGACCGTCTCCGTCGAATTCAACCTCCTGCAGCGCACGGCGAAGGAGACCCTCGGACGTCAGATCACATTCGAGGAGTTCCGCCAAACGTATGCCATGAACAAGAAGGTCGAAGACTACGTCATCCTCGAAGGCATCGTGGTGAGCAACACCAAGAGCCACAATGCGGGCGAGAACACGCAAAGCACGACCGCAAAGATCGACTACAGCATATCGGAGCGGACCGTCTACCTCGAAACCTACGACGGCAAATACGGCATCGCCGTCCAGACCGCCACGGCCGAAGACAACGTCTTCGAACAGTACGACCACGTGCAGATTCTCATTCAGGGCGCCTCGGGCTACCTGGTCGAGACCCCCGACCGCTATGAACTGCGCAACGTCACCAAGGCGATGGTCATTTCGCGCATCGCGGGTTCGGCATCGGACGTTCCCGTGAAGGAGAAGTGGATGAGCCAGCTCACCGACGACGACATCTACACCTACGTCACCCTGAAGGACGTCGAGTTCCCCGTACGCAAAGGCGCAATCACGCCCATCAACGAGGGCTATGCGATCGGCACGGGCGCAAGCCGCATCAGCAAATACCCGCTGCTCGTGCGCGACATCAACGGCGATGACATGTACATGCTGACCAACACCAACTGCGCCTACCGCAGCGACGGCACGCGCCTGCCCTACGGCTCGGGCAAGATTTCGGGCGTCATCGTCCACGAGCGTTTCTCGCGTTTCGAATGGCGCGACGGAGCCGACCCGGCCGAAATGGACGACGATCCGACGCTCGGCTTCATCGGCCGCTACCAGATCCGCCACCAGACCAAGGGCGACATCTGGGACAACATGCAGAACAGCGTCGAAGACAGTTTCTCGGCCCTGCTGACGGAGTACCGCTACTGGAATCCCGACAAAGAGAACAAGGTCCAGAAACCCACCTACGGAACGAACGGCTACCTGACGCACACCTATCAGGAGAAGTACACCGGCTCCGCCAGCAAAGAGTACCTGCAGGCCACCTTCCAGCAGCACATGTGGGGCGGCGGAACCTACGAATACCTGGGTCCCGTCGGCAACAATGCCTCCTATATCTTCGGAGCCAACTTCGGCAACAAGAACGGCATCGGCGTAGTGATCGACCCCGCGAAGGAGAGCTGGAATCCGCTGATGGACGATCTGGTGAGCCGCAATCCCGACGGAACGCTGGAGTGGTGCGGTCCCTATGCCAAGGATAAAAACGCGGCAAACGGCACGGGTGGCTGGCCGGGCAACAATGAGATTGCGACGAATTCCACGCAAATCAACTACAACGGCAGCACGGGTATGCGCGGCAAGGGGAATGTATACGGTTCCTGCTACACCGCCTTCGCCAACCACTTCTGGTGGGACGACGACACCGACCGCCCCTACGCCTGGCTGATCAACTTCTCGACCGAAGGCATCACGACATCGCATATCTCGATGCAGATTTCCGTTATGAACACGCAGCAGAGCTTCTTCTCGCCCCGTTTCTGGTGTGCCGAATGGTCGCTGACCGATTCGCAGGCCGCAAAGGACGACTCGCAGTGGAATCTGATCGGCGAATACACCATCCCCGACGTTTCCGTCTGGGCGAACACGCTCTATTCGTCGTGCGTAGCCTACAAAAGCATCGACTTCGAGCTTCCCCAGGAGATTCTCGGCCACGAAAACGTCTACATCCGGCTTCGCCCGACGAGCGACCTCTGCAGCGACGGCTCCGACTACGCCAACGCGCGCCTGAACCAGAGCGCCAGCGGCGCTGCCCTGGCCGCGGAACACGCCAGCAGCCTCGAATATTTCGCCATCCGCTATAACAAATAGCGGCGTGTAACGAACGGTCGAAGCGGGGAGAGGACGACCGTCCTTTCCCCGCTTTTCCCGAAAGCCGTCCCATGCCGCAAACCGCAAAAACCGCAACCATGAAAAAACTGTTGCTTTTATTGGCCGCCCTGCTCGCAATATCCGCCGGCGGCATATGCTGTTCGGGTTCGGGCGACGATCCCGGAGAACAGGAAAAACCCGTCGATCCGCCCCCTTCGCCCGACGACGGCGTCGACTGGTCGAAGATCGACCCGAAAGCCACCGTGCGCGGGGTCGTGACGTGCGCCGGCGCCGCCGTGCAGGGCGTCGTCGTGACCGACGGCGTGAACATGACGCGCACGAACAAACAGGGGGCCTACGGGCTGCGCACGTCGTCCGACAAGTCGAAACTGGTCTACCTGACCGTCCCGTCGGGTTACGAGGTCGAATCCACGCGTGGGTTCATCCCCCGCTTCTACCGCAGGGTCACCGCTCCCACGAGCGTGGAGCAGGTGCAGCGGCACGACTTCACGCTGAAAAAGGTGAACAACGACCGCCACATTATGATCGTGTCGGCCGACATGCATATCCGCAACCGGGCGATGATCAAGACCACATCGTCGGCCACGCCGTCGATCTGTCCCCCGAAGGGCGAACTGGACTCCACGACGTTCCGCCGCACCTACCTCAAGACGCTGCGCGACTACGTCAAAGCCCTGCCCGCAGGCGTGCCGGTCTACGGCATGAATCTGGGCGACATGACGCAGGAGTCGCACTGGACCAACGCCAACAAGGCGACGCTGGCCAATTTCGTCAACGTCTGCGAACGCGGGGGCATGCCGATCCAGACCTTCCACGCCATCGGCAACCACGACCACGACATGGCCGTGCAGAACATCGCCGGCGACGACGACTCGGCGGCCGAACTGGCCTATATCTCCGCGCTCGGGCCGACATACTACGCCGTCAACATCGGCAAGGTGCACTACGTCGTGTTCGACAATACGCAGTATGTCAACACCGGCGGCGACCGGTCATTCGCCGTCCGCCTCAACCGGCGTCAGATGGACTGGGCGCAGAAGGACGCCGACTACATGCCGTCGGACGTCGAGCGCATCGTAATCGCGTGGCATTGCCCGGCCTTCCGCCGCAACCCGGGGGCCTCGTCGCCCAACCCGATGGACAACGCCGACGAATTGCTCGACATCTACAAGGACAAGCAGCTGCCTGTCACGATCTGGTCGGGGCACAACCACATCGCCGAAACGGTCACCGTACCGCGCAGCGACATGAGCGTGACCGAGTACACGCACCCGTGCGTATGCGGCGCATGGTGGTATTTCCCGCTCTGCCACGACGGCGCCCCGGCGACATTCACCCGTTACGATTTCAGCGGCGGAACGATCACGGAGCGGCGGAGCGTGAATTTCAGCGACAGCGACGAGCAATACTGCCGGGTCTACAACTCGGGGCTGAAAAACGCCGAAGGCAGGCCGGTCGTGCGCCTCAACGTCTGGGACTGGCATCCGACGTGGAAATTCGAATGCCGCGAAAACGGAGCCGCGGTTCCCGCCTCGCAGCTGAAGGCGGTCCGGGAGTACGACGACTATTACGTCACGGTCCACGACGCCTGCGGCAACGACATCTCCTCGTTCAGCTTCCTCGACAAATACCGCACCGACCACATGCTCGAATACACGCCCGTAACGCCGTCCGCCGAGATCCGGATAACCGCCACCGACGAATACGGCCGCCAGCTCTTCACCGTCACCACCAAGGCGGAGAACTGACCGGACGCAATCCGGCCTGTAACGAAGCGTCCCGGAGCGAATGCTCCGGGACGCTTTTCAATCATCGGGCAATCCCTACTTCGTCACACAGATATCGTCGATGAACCAGCGCGAGAACTCGCCCGAAGCGGGTTCGCTCGTAAAGCGCAGGGCCGTGGAGGCCGTCGCGCCGTCGATCGTCAGCGAATAGGTGTTGAACGCATCGGTCGCCAGTCCCGACACGACCTTCTTCGTCGCGCCGTCGATCGTTCCGCCGCCGATCACCTCGACGACGATCTCCGTCAGATCGCCCTTCTTGTCCTTGGGTTCGGTCGCCTTACCCTTGGGGCGATCCGAACAGGTCTTGTAGGCCATCGCGCGGAAAGAGAGGTTCAGATCGCCCGTTGCGTTCAGCGCCGGCGTGAGCAGTGCCCCCGCCTTATTCTCATACTCTGCCCGCTTCACGGCCTGCGACTCGACATAACCGATCTGGGCATAACCCGGACGCTGATGAACGTTGGTGCCCGAAAGTCCGTTTTTCAGCACGGCGTCCCATTCCGAGATGTCGCTGCCGCAATAGTTCAGCATGGCAGCCAACTTATCGCCGTAGAGGTAGTCCAACCCTTCGGTCAACCCGTCGAAAGGCTCGAAATAAACCGCTCCGACCGGTTTCGGTGTACTGAATTTCGGCACGGCCTCAATCGCGACGCACGAATGCAGGCGCGAATCCGAATTGTATCCAGCCGTACCGCCGTTGCAACTGACGTTGTCTGTCGGATAAAGTTTCAGTAGCAGCGTCTGGCCCTTCATCAGCCGCAACTGCGGCGTCAGGGTCACCGTAAAATAATAGAAATAGCCGCTGCTCGCAATCGCCCCGGGAATCGAGATGGCTGTCGAGCCGTCGGAGGGAGTGACGTACTCCGTGCCGTCGGTCGAATAGGCCACCGCCCAGTTCTTCGGAGCGCCGCCCGTTCCCGACATACCGAATGAGATGCGGAACGATGCAGGCATATCCTCGGCCAAAGGCACGGTCAGCAGGAAATAGGAGTCCTGACCGTAAACCATCGACTTGGCCGGAATGTTGTCATGCGCGGCCTCATCGGCCCAGTGCGTCAGCCGGAAATGGCTGCTGTTCGACGTCGGGGCCACCTTTGCCGTCAGCACGACGCATTTGGTGACATCCTTGTCCTCGACCTTGAAGTCTGCCCCCAATTTGTCGAACGTGCCATCGGTCACCGTCACGTACTTGCAATCCTTGTTGGCCTGCGAGGCGGCGTAGAACGAGAAGACATAGGGCAGCCTGATTCCAACCTGGGCGCCGAAGCGCAGCCCGGTGAGTTCCTTGTCCCCGGCCGTGCAGGGGCGGATCGCATAGGCGCCGTCCTGCGGCACAACGATTCCCTTGAGCACTCCGCTACCCGTCGGCGCAGGATCAATGCCAAACGAGGAAGCCTGCGAAGCCACCAGCCGGAAACGGTTGTTGTCGGGGTCCTGCATCGACAGATCGTCCTTGAGCGTTATACCGTTCAGCGAACCGCCTTCCGGCACGTAGACCTGGGAATAAATGCCTGCATACATCGACTCGTAGGCTCCCGACCGAAGCTCCTCGTAGGTGATCTTCAAGGCTTCGATCTTCACCTGCGTCGTCTCCGTGCGGCTCACCTTGTCGTCCGCGGCGGGTTTCACCTCCATCACGCCGGTTTCGGGATTCACCCCGACGACCGCCCCCTTCAGGTCGATCTCCAGCTCCTCGCCCGGCTTGCGGTAGAGCACCTCGTCGGTGCGGAGCGTAATGCCGCAGTTGGCTTTCAGGGCGCTCTGGAGCGCGATGCAGTTGTCGTAATAGTTATTGTCCTGGACGCTCGACACCACGATTCCGCGCATCTTCACGTCCTGCGTCACGGAGTAGTCGCCGTCGGCGGCCAGTTTCCGCAGATCGGGGATCGAGAGATACCCCTCGGCCGTCGCCGAAGCCTGCACGAAGGACAACTCCTCCACGACCGCGGCATTCCGTTTGGCCGCAACGCGTATCGTCAGCGCACGGGAGCCGGAAGTATTGTTTTCGGCAATGGACACCGCCACGGTCGCCATGCCCGTGGCCTCGGTCTGCGAGAGTTCGGCCCACGAGGTGTCGTCGCCCGCGACGGAGATCGTCCAGTCGCAGTTGGCCTCGACGTCGAACGAGAGCGTCGTGGCGAACGACGGCGCGAGAATCGCGTGCGTGTTCAGCGCTACCCGCTGCATCGGCAGCGCCACGTCGTCCTTGCACGCTCCGGCCGCGAGCAGCAGCGCGAAGGCCGCCGCCGCCCGGAAAAAGCTATTCAAGAGTCTGTTTTTCATAATCGCTTACTTTTTGAGGTCTACCAGTACGGGAAGGTGGTCGGAGACCGTCATCACGTTGATCTCCTCGTACGAGGGCACGGCGGTGCGCAGCACCTCGTACGACGGCGAATTGCCCGTGTAGACGAGCACATAGTCGATGCGCGACGGCGAAGAGGTGTTCACGAAGGTATTGGCCGAGGTGCTGATGATCTTCCACGATTCGAGCGCCGCTGCCGGAAGCTTCGACGTGTTGAGGTCCCCCGCCAGGTAGATCGGCTTGGTATAGGCGGCGTAGTTGGCGGCGATATACTCGGTTATGATCTCGAACGACCGCTGGCGGTTCTCATCGCTCTGGTGGCAGAAGTGCGTGGCGATGAAGATGTAGCCGTCGAACTCCGCGAGGAAGAACTTCCGCGCCTCGGTTCCCGGCAGATCGCCCGCATAGGTGTTTTTAGGCGCCGTCTTGCAGAGGATGCCGATGCCGTAGTCGCCGCCGCGGTAGCTGATCGTCTTGCAGTAGTAGGGCCGCATCCCCGTGCGGTCGGCCAGTTCCTGCAACTGGTCGGTCTGATGCCACGTGGTGTTCTTGTCCAGTTCCTGCAACGCGATCACGTCGGGGTCCATCAGCGAGATGACCTTGGCCGTGTTGTTGTAGTTCGCGCGGTCGGTCCCGGAGTTCTGGGTCCATCCCTCGCAGCGGTGGGTGTTGTAGGTCGCCAGCCGCACCGAGTTGGGCAGGCGGTCGTAACCCTGTCCGTCGTAGGGATTGTCGGGTGCGTCGGAGGTCATGTCCCCGAAATCGAAGTCGGAGTTGTCGCCCTCCAGCCCGGAGCAGGCCGCCCCGGACAACGCCAGGCAGCAGCCGGAGAAGGCGAGCAGTATGAATCGCTTGATTTTCATAATCATTCTTTTTTTCAGGTTAGAAATTCAGGCCGTCGTTCCAGCCGGGGTTCTGCGTAATGGCGCCCTGGGTCAGCACCCGGTCGTCGGTGGGCACGGGATAGAGGTAGTCGCGCTCCTCGTTCCACGAACGGGCGTAATCCGTATGGATAATGATGTAGCCGCTGTCGCCCCCGCTCAAGAAGATCTCCTTGTTCAGCTCGTAGACCGCCGGGGCCGAGGTCGCGGGCTTCGAGCCGGACCAGATGCAGACGTCGTTCACGCCGTCGTTGTTCAGGTCGTAGGACCCCGTGCCGGGGAAATACAGCCCCGTGAAGGGTTTTTCGAAACGCTTGCCCTCCTTCCAGCGCATGATGTCCCAGTAGCGGAGGTTCTCCATCAGCAGTTCGACGGTGCGTTCGCGGCGGATTTCGAGGATCACGCCCTTGTTGTCGCCCGTCACGTTGGCATAGCCGGTCTCCGGCGAAGCCAGATAGGGGTCGGGCGAGGCGTTGGCCTTCGTGAGCGAGAGGTTGGCGACGCCCGCACGGTCGCGCAGCGGCTTGATCGCAAGGTCGATGTCTTCCTGCGTGAGGGTTCCCAGCTCGGCCTTGGCCTCGGCGTAGTTGAGCATCACCTCGGCGGCGCGCAGCAGCGGCAGGTCGTTCGTCGAAGCGTTGTACGAATCGTACTTGGCCGACTGGAGGTACTTCACCAGCTGGTACCCGGTCATCGTCGCCGCAAGGTTCGGGGCCGACAGCGCCGTGTCGTCGATGCGCTTGTACCCGGGCGTGCGGACCGTCTGTGCGAAGCGGCCGTCCCGGTTTTTGCTCTCCTCGGGGAGCTGCATCGTCTCCCAGCCGGGCTGCGAGGTGAAGGGCGTGCCGTCCTTCATCAGATACATGTTGGCGATGTTCTTCAGCAGGCCGGGGCGTCCCATCGTGATGCTCGTGAGGTAGCCGTTGACGTCGTGCTTCAGACCGATAGCCGTGTTGTAGGCCCGGGCGAGCACGATTTCGGTGTCGAGGGCCTTGAGCGACGAGAAAAGGTTGAGATACGGCGTCGTTCCCGTCGTGTAGACCGAGTATCCGCTCTCGTCGGTGAAGCGCTTCGACGCCGTCGCGCAGGCCGTGAGATAGCTTTCCCAGTCCTTCAGCCCGTGATACTTGCGGAAGGTTCCCTCGAACAGGCAGACGCGGCTCTTGAGCGCCAGCGCCGCCCAGCGCGTCACGCGGTAGACCGACCTTTCGACGGGCAGGTTGGTAACGGCGAAATCGAGGTCTTCGATCACCTTCTGCATCACCATCTCGCGCGGATCGCGGCCCTTTTCGAAGAGCAGCGGGTCGCCGGCGTCGATCGGACGGTCGACCCAGGGCACGTCGCCGTAATGCTTCACCTTCTCGAAGTAGAACCACGCCCGGAAGAAGCGCGCCACGCCCTCGTACTCGAGCCGCACGTGCTCGTCGGCACAGTTGGAGGAGTATTGGAGGAAGAAATTGATGTCGCGCAGCTTCTCCCACTTCCAGGAGCCAGCCGTCGCGGGCACGGTGCGGTTGCCCAGCACCTCGCTCGTGAGCGTGGTCTTGGCGATGATGTCGGCCGTCTCGCCGTAGATGGTCCCGGCGGAGGGAAACATCGTGTAGAAATCGTTGGTGTAGAGCTGGCACTCCTCCTCCGTGTGGAAGAAGTTATCGGGAGTGAGCCGGTCCTTCGGGTAGCGGTCGAGCGCGTCCTCGCAGCTGCAAAGTCCGCACGCCGCCACACCGGTCAGTATATAAAGAATGTATTTTTTCATAACGGCAATCGCTTTAGAAGGTTAAGTTCAGACCCACGGAATAGGTCCTGCACCAGGGATAGACGTTCGACTTCTTGTCCGAATCGGCGGCAGCCTGCTCGGGATCGAGGAAATCGTTTTTCAGGGCGCTCCACGTGGCGAGGTTCTCGCCGCTGAAGTAGACACGGCACTCCTTGATGCCGACCTTCGAGGTCAGCCGCTTGGGAATCGTGTAGCCGAGGGTGAGGTTTTTCAGCCGGCAGTAGGCCAGATTTTGCAGGTAACGGTCGTTGGTATAGTAGGCCGTGCCCTGCGTCGAGTTGAGCGACGTATAGGCGCGGGCGCGCGGGAGATAGGCGTCGGGATTGCTCTCGCTCCACACCTGACTCATAAAATTTTTCGGAATGAAGGTCGCATAGGGACGGCTGTACGGCCCCCAGAAGCGCAGGTTGTCCGCGCCGGGATACCAGTCGAGCCGGCCGATGCCCTGCATGAACACCGAGAGGTCGAATCCGTACCACGAAAGGTTGAGCGTGAGTCCGTATTGGTAGCGGGGCGACGAGTTGCCGATCACGCGGCGGTCTCCCGGGTCTTCCAGCGTTCCCTTGCCGCCGTCGACGATACCGCTTCCGTCCAGGTCGAGGTACTTGATGTCGCCTCCGCGAACGCCCTTTCCATAGGCTCCCGTCGCGGAATAATATCCTGCGGCGACCTTCGAAAGGTCCACGCGCGAAGCGTACTCGGCGGCCTCCTCGTCGTTGCGGAACAGCCCGTCGACCTTATAGCCCCAGATTTCGCCGTACTTCTTGCCCACATAAGGGTCTCCGATCAGCCCCGAGGGGTTGTCGCACTTGGTGTACTCGGCCGTGTAGTCCGAGAACGTCCCCGTGATGCCGTAGCTGAAGGTGCTTCCGGCGAGTTTGAACGAGTCGCGCCAGCCCAGCACCAGTTCGTAACCTTTCGTACGGAGGTTGTTCGAGTTGACCTGCGGTTCGTTGGCGCCGTAGATCGAGGGCAGCGACTTGCCCTTGCCCAGGATGCCCTTCGTGTCGCGGATGTAGAAATCGGCCGTCAGCGAGAGACGGTTGCTGAACATGTTGAGATCCGCGCCGAGGTTCTTCGAGATGACCTTCTCCCAGGTCTGGTTGCCCGATACGGGATCGCTCACCGTGGCGTGCTGGCCGAGAATCGTACCGTCGAACGAATAGTCGCCCATCGAGCCCTTGGTCGTGATGGTCTGGATGAAGTCGTAGTAACCGATCTGCTGGTTGCCGAGCGAACCGTACGAAAGTCGGATCTTGAGGTTGTCGACCGTCTTGCGCAGCGGTTCGAAGAACGCCTCCTCGCTGATGCGGTATGCCGCCGAGAACGAGGGGAAGAAGCCGTAACGCTTGCCGCGCGGGAAACGCGACGTACCGTCGTAGCGTCCGTTGACTTCGGCCAGGTACTTGCCCTTGTAATCGTAAGCCGCGCGGTAGAACCAGCCCATGATGGCGTATTCGTTGCGGCCTCCGTTGAGCGTGAAGTTGGTCGTGCCCTTGGCGAGGTTGAAGTCCGAGAGGTCCTCGGACAGCAGTCCGTCGTTGGCCGCCGTGAGGTCGCGGTAATACTTGGCCTCGTAGTTGTAACCGGCGATCAGCGTCAGGTTGTGCTTCTCGCTGAAGGTCTTGTTGTAGGTTCCGTAGACGTCGGCCACATAGTAGTTCTGGTCCCAGACGACCTCCTTGTACTTGTTGGGGAAGCTTCCTTCGGGTTCGGTCATCACCTCGCCCGGATACTGCGAATACTGGACATTGACGCTGCGGTAGTCGTTGTGGAGGTATCCCTGCGTATAGCTGAAGTCGGCCTTTACGTTGAAGTTTTTGTGCAGTTTGAACGTGGCTTCGAACGTCGTGGTGATCTCCTGCGTCTTCTTGTTGCCGAAGCTCTTGCCCTTCTGCATCATGGCGCTGTAACCGTCCATCAGGTAGTGGGTCGACGACTGGGTCATCGAGGTGTGCGACACGGCCGTACCGTCGGGATTCACCGGCACGAACGACGCCAGGGCGTGCAGCGTGGGTTTGCGGAAGTTGTTATACTCGTCCTCGTAACCGTAATACTTGTAGTTCGACTGGAAGAACTTGGTGTTGCTGGCGATGGTCAGCCAGGGTTTGATCTCGGCCTGGAGCTTCACGCGGAAGTTGTAGGACTTGAACATGTCCGGCTCGATGCGGTTGACGCCCTTCTGCTGGTAATAGCGTCCGCTGACCATGTAGGAGAGCGCCTTGGTTCCGCCCTTGATGTTGATGTTGTGGTCCCACGTCGGGCGGCTGTCGTCGTAGAGGTAGTTGTACCAGTCGAAGTTGGCCAGATAGACGTACTGCTGACGGCCGTTGCGCCTGTCGGTGACGACCCACGGACGCGCCGGGTTCTCGGTCTTGTCGTTGCGCCGCTCCCAGAGAGCCTTGTAGTCGGCCTCGGTGTAGGAGGTGTAGGGGGTGTTCTGCGTGGCCATCATAAAGAAGTCGGCGATCTTGGCCGAGTAGTATCCGCGTGTCTCGTAGTCGGTCGAGGTCGTGGGGCTGGAGACGGAGAAATAGCCGTTGTACGACACTTCGGCCTTCTCGTTGTACTTGCCGCTCTTGGTGGTGATCAGGATGACGCCGAAGGCTCCGCGTGCGCCGTAGATGGCGGCGGACGAAGCGTCCTTCAGGACCGTGATCGACTCGATGTCGTTCGAGTTGATGCGGTCGGGATAGGTCTCGACGCCGTCGATCAGCACCAGGGGGCTGCCGCCGTTGGGCGAGGTCGTACCGCGGATGTTGTAGGTCGCTCCGGCTCCGGGCTGTCCCGACGAGAGCGTCACGTTGAGGTTGGGGATCACGCCCTGCAAGGCGCGGCCCACGTTCGACACGGGACGGTCTTTCAGCTCCTTCTGCGACACGGTGGCCACGGCTCCCGTGAGGTTGGCCTTCTTCTGCACGCCGTATCCCACCACGACCACCTCGTCGATGCTCTGCTGGGCGTAGGTCAGCACCACGTCGAAGAACGTGCGGCTTCCGACCGCCGATTTGTAGGTGTCGAAGCCGATGAACGACACTTCGAGCATGGCTTCGGCCGTAAGCGCCGGGAGGGTGAGCGTGAAGCTGCCGTTCATGTCGGTCGATATGCCCCGGGTCTGCCCGGCATCGGTCACGAGGACCGTGGCGCCGATCACGGGCGCGCCCTTCTCGTCCTTGACGACGCCCTTCACCGTCTGGCGCTGGGGCGCGGCGTCCTTGACGAGGATGATCCTCCGGTTCTCGAAACGGCACGAACAGTCGGGCAGCATCTGCCGCACCACCTCGGACACGGGCTTGCGCACGGCCGCGACGGACACGATCCGCTTGAGGTCGAAGTCGCCGTTATTGTAGAAAAACGTGTAATTGGTCAGTCGCTCTATCTCTTTCAAAACCTGTTCGACAGAGACGTTTTCCTTGGCAATGCTAACCGTGGGGGGGGGAGTTTGCGCCCGTCCTCCCGTGGTCAGAAAAAGCAATAGCAGGGCTGCACCAAGGATTTTAGCTTGGATAAGTTTACGCATGGGTTTGTAATTTAGGTAATGGTCGAAACGGCCGGAACGGATTCTGCGTTCCGGAAGTGAAAGCGGGAAAGTCCGGGTCCTTTTTACATAGGCGCGTAATTTTTAGGAATTTTTCGGTTGTTTGGGAATGATCGTTATGCGCCGCCCTGCGCAGACGTAGTCCATCTCCACGACGAGCGACATGGCTTTCAGAATCTCCTCGATACTTTCGTTGCGGATCAGCTTGAACGACATGCGCACCTGCCGGGTCCACGCCTCGGGAGCGTCGATCTCGACGGCGTACCAGCGTTCGAGGTTGGTGAGAATGTCGGCCAGCGAGGTGTCGTCGAACGACAACGAGCCGCCCATCCACTGCGAGTAGTTGCGCGTCGAGACCCGCGAGCGCGAGGCGCGCCCCTCCTTCCTGTCGAACACCAGCCTGTCGCCGGGTTTCAGCGTCACGGGCGCCGGCAGACGGCCGCCGTAGGCGCGGATGCTGCCGTTGCAGAGAATGGCCTCCGTGGTCGCGAACTCGGCGTAGTTGATCACGTCGAACTCCGTGCCGAGCACCTCGATGTTCATATCCTCCATCTGCAGGATGAACGGACGGTCGGCATCGTGCCGGACCTTGAAGAAGCCTTCGCCGTCGAGTTCCACCACCCTGCGGCGCCCCGTCAGGTCGCCGTAGTACCGGAGCACGCTCCCGGCGTTGAGCCAGATATGCGTACCGTCGGGCAGTACGTACTCGCCCTTGTCGTGGGCCGAGGTGACGATGTTGGTTTCGATCTTCGTGCGCAGGTAATCCTTCACCACGACGTAGTTCGTTCCGGCGGCCAGCAGCACGACGGCGGCCGCGGCTGCGACGTTGCGCCAGATGCGGCGGACGCGGAACCGCTCGCCGCGGCGCATCGCCTCGTGGAGCCGTTCGAGTTTGCGTTCACGGCCTCCCGGCTCTTCGGCCCGGAGTCCGTTCCAGTAGTTTTCCAGCGCCCGCTCCTTTTCATCGCGCGAGGCGGGGTCGCGCAGCCACTCCGCGAAGCGCTGCTGCACCTCCCCGGGCATGTCGCTGCCGAGGAAGGTTTCGATAATGGTTTTTATTCGATTTACAGACATAACGATCTTTCCCGTTTCACCAATAAGACGGTTCACGCGGCCGTTACGCACGCCCGAAAGGTGAAAAAAGTTTTTAGAAGAAAAACAGGATCAGCGTGACGAGTTTGCGCAGTTCGGACAAGGCCCTCGAAATCTGATTTTCGACGGTGCGTGTGGAGATGCCAAGACGCCGGGCGATTTCGTCGTTGGCGATGCCCTCCTCACGGCTCATGCGGAAGATGCGCTGCCGCTGCCCGGGCATCTTCTCCACCGCCAGCTGAATCAGCAGCAGCAGGTCGCGGTTGTCCACGTCCGGAAGTTCGTATTCGGGCAGCAGATTGGTCTGCCGGGCGAAGTTGGTCCGCACCGTGCGGCTGTCAAAACGGTCGTATACGGCATTGCGGGCCATGCGGAACAGGTAGGAGCCGAAGGCCGTGACGCCGGCCATCGTGCTGCGGTTCTGCCAGATTTTCAGGAACAGGTCGTGGGTGATGTCCTCGGCCTCTGCCCGGTTCTTGAGCATGCGGCACAGAAACTCCTCGGTCTTCGCCGCATACCTCATGTAGAGGGCGTCGAACGACGCGCGGTCGCCGCGGGCAAGTTTTTCGAGCAGTGTTCTTTCGTCTTCCATGGGAAATAGCCGGTATGAACGGGGACGGGGTAAAAGTAGTAATTTTTTACTACTTCGTCGCGGCCCGTGCAAAATTTAGTCGTTTTTTCATTTCTGCAGCGGGCGGAAGCGGCGTTTCGGATTCCAGACGCCGGAGGCCTTTCGTTTCGATAATCGAAACGCCGCCTCCCGGAATAACCGATTATCGAAACCGGAGCGGCGATAATCCGTTCGATACACGAAATTAGAACATCGCATTTCGGATTGTTTCGATTTTCGTCTTGGTTCGCCCGCTGAAATGGCGTACGTTTGTACCAGTTCCGAAAGGGGCTATGAAGAATTCAGTTTGCATGTAGTGACGCCCACAGAAGTTGGAAGGATTGCTTGACAGTGACGCAACTATGTTCCGCACATCCGGAGGCTTCGAGGGGAGGGTTGTGAAACCCTCCCCTTTCCTTTCGTGCCCGCCGGAGAGACTCCGCATCGGGAACGGGGCGTCAGCCCAGCTGGGCGACGATCTCGCGCTGACGCTTGAAATAGTGGATGCGCCGCAGCTCTCCGCTGCCGGATATGAGCGTCGAAAACCGGCTCTGGGTCTTGATCCATTTCTTCACATATTCGTACATCAGCGGATCGGGCGTCCGCAGTCCGTTCAGCGAGAACATTCCGATGTTCACGGCCTGGTGTCTGCTGGTCGTGACATAGCTGTACGACGACTCGAGGTCGATGTCCGAAAGATAGAGGAAGATCTTGTTGCCGTTCTCGAACTCCCCCTTGACCGCCACCGTCTCCATCTCGTCGAGCATGGCGAAGAGTTCGTCCCGGAGCACGCGAACGCTCTCCTGCGAAATCAGGTGCATCTCCCGGTAGGCGCGCAGGGCGTTGAGCCAGTGCTTGAAATTGCTGTCGTCGAAGATCAGGTAGGTCGTCGCGACCGACTGCACCCACCGGACATACTCCCGGCAGTTGCGCTGCAATTCCGCGGGGAGCTTCAGCTCCTCGAAGGTCCTCACGGCGGGGTTGCCCACTTCGTGCTGGTAAAGCCATTTGAAGAGCTTGAACCGGTTCAGGTTGTCGTATTTGCCGTAGAACTCCGCCGGCAGCGAATTGGTCGCCGTGGCAAATTCGGTCGTGGGGTCTGACGCCACCTCGCGCATAAAGGCGATGTCGCGTTCCAGAATCTCGTTATAGGTTTCGAGCAGCGCGGTGAACTCCTTGAACTTGAGCTGGAATGACAACTTGTCCGTAGCCGCCAGCCCCACCACCCGGTCGAGCGAGAAGTGCATCCGCGCGCACAGCGCGCTGGCTTCGCCGAAGGTGAACGGCACCTCGCCGCGCAGCCTCCTGTAAGCGGCCTCGCGGCCTATGTTCAGCATGTCCATCAGCAGCGAAGCCGGATTCGAATGCTGCGGCGTATGCGCATGGATCGCCTCGATCAATGCGGCATTCGATTTTTCAAGCATAGATATAGTCAACAAAAAATTCTCTTCCCAAGTCGCAAAGATACGAAAAAACCGGACGGTTGCAAAACTGAATCGCGCCCGGCGGGGGGGGGCGGACAGACGCGTCGGCGCCCGCGGCGCCGAAGATCCGAATGCCCGACCCGGAACCGCAGCCTGCCGTTCCGGTCCCCGGGATACGAAAAGAGGAGGGCCTGTGCAGGCCCTCCTCCGGAATCGGTGAACGGATCGCTTATTTTCCCAGACCCATCTTTTCGATGAGGGCGCGGGTTTCGGGCTTGTGGCCGCGGAAACGCACGTAGAGTTCCATCGGGTGCTCCGTGCCGCCCTTCGAGAGGACGTTCTCGCGGAACGACGAAGCCGCCTCGCGGTTGAAGATGCCCTTCTCCTTGAAGAGCGAGAAAGCGTCGGCCTCGAGCACCTCGGCCCACTTGTAACCGTAGTATCCGGCGGCGTAACCGCCCGAGAAGATGTGGCCGAAGGCCGGAGCCATCGCCGTTCCGGAAACGACGGGCAGCACCTGCGTCGGGGCCATCGAGACGGCTTCGAACTGCTCCACGTCGCCCTCGAACGGCTCGGTGAGCGTATGCCATGCCATGTCGGTCATGCCGAACGACAGCTGGCGCACGTTGGCGTAAGCCGCCAGATAGTTCTGCGCGGCGACGATGCGGTCGACGATCTCGGCGGGCATCGGCTCGCCGGTCTCGTAGTGCACGGCCCACAGGTCGAGGAACTCCTTCTCGGTCGCCCAGTTCTCCATCAGCTGCGAGGGCAGTTCCACGAAGTCGCGGTAGACGTTCGTGCCGGTCTGCGACTCGTACTTGCCCTCGCCCAGCATGCCGTGCAGGGCGTGTCCGAATTCGTGGAGGAAGGTCTCCAGCTCGTCGAACGTCAGCAGCGACGGAGCCGTTTCGGAGGGCTTGGTGAAGTTCATCACCAGCGACACCAGCGGACGGATCTCCTTGCCGTCCTCGATCTTCGTGCCGCGGAACTCGGTCATCCACGCCCCCGAACGCTTCGACTCGCGGGGGAAGAAGTCGAGGTAGAGGACCGCCATGAAGCGTCCGTCGGCGTCCGTCACGTCGTAGGCCGTCACGTCGGGATGGTACACCTCGATCTTGTCGTCGGGCGTGAAATTCAGCCCGTAGAGCTTGTTGGCCAGCATGAAGACGCCCTTCTTCACGTTTTCGAGTTTCAGGTAGGGTTTCACCAGCTCGTCGTTCAGGGCATATTTCTCATCCTTGTATTTCTCGGTGTAATAGGACCAGTCCCAGGGCATCAGCTGTCCCTTGAAACCGAGCGTAGCGGCGTAGTCGCTCACCGTGCGGTAGTCGGCGTCGGCATAGGACTTGGTCGCGGCCAGCAGTTCCGCGAGGAAGTCGTTGACCGTTTTCGTATTCTCGGCCATGCGGCGTTCGAGCACGTAATCGGCATAGCACTTGTAGCCCAGCAGGTTGGCGATCTTCAGACGCGTATTGGCGATTTTCTTCACGATCTCCGTGTTGTCGAACTCGCCGCCCAGCGCCCTCGAATTGCTGGCTTTCCAGAGTTTCTCCTTCAGTTCGCGGTTCGAGGAATAGGTCATAAACGGCAGGTAGCTGGGATGTTGCAGCGTCACGGTCCAGCCCTTCTCGCCGCGGGCCTTGGCCTCGGCGGCCATGCCTTCGCGGACGAATGCGGGCAGCTCGGCCACCACCTTCGGATCGGTGATGTTGAGCGTGAAGGCGTTGGTCGCAGCCAGCGAATTCTGGCCGAATTTGAGCGTCATCTCTCCCAACTCGGTCGTATATTGCCGGTAGAGCTCCTGCTTGTCGGCCGGAAGCGCCGCACCGTTGCGGGCGAAGCTCTTGTAGGTCTTCTCCAACAGCCGTTTGTCCTCCTTCGAAAGGAACCAGCCGGGATTCTCGTAGACGGCCTTCACACGGGCGAAGAGCGCCGGATCGAGCGCGATGTCGTTGCTCAGCGCCGTCAGCTTGGGCTGCACGTCGAGCGCGATGCGCTGCATCTCGTCGTTGGAATCGGCTTCGAGCAGGTTGTAGAACAACCCTTCGATTCGGGAAAGCAGTTCGCCGGAACGTTCCAGAGCGACGATCGTATTGTGGAACGAAGGCTTGGCGGGATTCTTCACGATGGCCTCGATCTCGGCCCGCTGTACGGCGATGGCCGCATCGAACGCCGGTTCGTAATCTTTCAGTTCGATCCGCTCGAACGGGGGCGTGGCATAGGGCGTCTCCCACTCCGCGAGCAGCGGATTCGAGGTATCGATCTCGGGCAGGTCGGCCACGGGCATCGTGCGATCGGCACACCCTGCGACCAGAAGCGTCAGTGACATAAACGACAGAATTTTTTTCATTGTAACGTACTTATTTGAGGTTTTCTTGCTTATCGCGCAGTTCGAGCAGGTTCGCCGGCGGCATGAGCTGCCGCTCCGCAGCCGGACGGACGACCGCCAGCGAGTCGGTTTCGGACTCCGGCTCCACCCAGAATCCGCAGGCCTTCAACAACGGCGCCTTGTCGGGATCCTGACCGCGGAAATCGCGGTAGAGCGTCATGCCGTCGGCCTCGCCGCCGCGGCTGAGCAGCTTCTCGCGAAAAGCGCGGGCGATCTTGCGGTTGAAGATGTCGCCGCTCTGACGGAACGCCTCGTAGGCATCCTTGTCGAGCACCTGCGCCCAGATATAGAAATAGTAACCCGCCGAATAGCCGCCGTCGAAAATATGGCTGAAATAGGGGTAGCGGTAACGCGGTTCGATCTGCGGGATCAGCCCCCGTTTCGTATAGAGCGCTTCGCGTTCGAAGGCATCGACGTCGAACGGCGCATACTCCCGCTGCGAATGGATGTCCATGTCCGACAGGGCGGCGGCCAGCAGCTCGGTCATCTCGAATCCCTGGTTGAACTGCGCGCTGCGACGGATCTTCCGCACGAGCGATTCCGGAATCTTGTCGTTGGTGCGGTAGTGCAGCGCATA
>ERZ773157.643-NODE-643-length-40362-cov-6.941797_pt1 | contig 40362 bp, 30 predicted proteins | sample MGYA00511480_ERZ773157 | MGnify/ENA primary metagenome ERZ773157 (study PRJEB29015, sample SAMEA2737863) | human gut metagenome | biome: human gut; feature: human-associated habitat; material: faeces | place: China | collected 2012 ... | reverse complement strand
GAAAACAAACAGTTCTATTTTTTATATTTCTATGCACTTTGTTGGCATGCAATACAACATAACCTTAGGAAATCCGTAACACCACCTGTAAGCGGCAGTTCATAACCTAAACCCCGGTTATTCATATCTCAATGCATCGATTACTTCCATCTTGGCTGCCTTGTTTGCAGGATAGTATCCGAAGAATACTCCTGTCAGCATGGAGAAGAATAAGGAAAGTACAATAGCGGATAATGACGGCCGTACCGACATAATAATGTAGCTTGAATATTCAGAATACATATTCTGGATCACAAACTCCGCTGCTTTGCCTAATACAAATCCATTAAACACCCCGATCAATATCCCGATCATTCCACCAAAGATACAGAGTACGATCGCTTCTATGACAAACTGCATACGGATGGTGCTCCTCTTCGCTCCAAGTGCCATCCGGACACCGATCTCCCTTGTACGCTCGGTAATAGACACAAGCATGATGTTCATGACACCGACACCGCCTACGATCAATGAGATCAATGCAATGCCGGACACTGCGATCGTGATCACATTAATGACGGTATTGATCATTCCCATATCAGACGCCATATTATAGGTAGTAACATGGAAATTTTCATTGTTTGCATATTTCTCTTCAAAAAAGTTTGTAACATCTGTCGTTGCCTGATCGATATCTGCCAGGGAATTGACCATCAGGTTAAAGTTTGTGTAACCGGACTGATCCTTTCCCATCAGCTTAAAACAGGTCTGGATTGGAATATACATTGTAGTATAACGGTCTTTTTCCGGGACGCTGGTGTCCACCTTGCCAAAAAGTGCTGCATTATATTCGTATATACCTACAATTGTAAAATTATATAGATTTCCATCGCTGCCTGCATAAGTGATCTGTTCTCCTATTGGATTTTCATCTCCAAAATACTGCTTTGCCATGGTATCTGCCACAATGCAGACGTTCTTCTTTGTTTTGTTATCCTGTTTTGTAAGGTTTCTTCCGGCATACATCTTTAATTTCATATAATCAATATACTCGGAAGTAGTCCCCTGAACGGATACATTGGCATAAGTATTTTTGTCCTGCCGGATCTGTCCGTTTCCAAGAAATTCAGAAGCTGCTATTCCATCAAATTCATCCGGATATTTTTCCACCAGTTCATCGATCATCTCCTGTGTCACAAAGTCCGATGTTTTCATTTCCGGGTATTCCCAGGTATCCCAGTCTGCATCATCTTCCGGATATCTTGCATCCACATATGCCTGAACCGTATTGCCACCCAGTGAATTTAAGGTGGATGTCAAAGTAGTCTGAATGGAATTACCGATCGTCGTGATTGTGATGACTGCACTGATACCGATGATGATTCCTAACATGGTCAGAACCGAACGCATTTTATTGCTGAAAATGCTGGTGATCGCCTCTTTTATATTTTCCAAAAACATCAGCCTTCACCTCCATTATCTGACACGATATTACCATCTAAGATCGTAACGATCCGTTTTGTCTCCGCCGCGAGTTCCTGTGAATGCGTGATCAACACGATGGTTTTTCCCTGCTCCTCATGCAGCTTATGAAAAAGATCCATGACCATATGTCCGGTTTTGGAATCCAACGCTCCGGTCGGCTCATCCGCTAAGATGATCGCCGGATCATTGATCATTGCGCGTGCGATCGCCACCCTCTGTTTCTGTCCACCGGAAAGCTCGTTTGGTTTATGAAAAGCCCGTTCCTCCATGCCAACCATTTTCAACATTTCCATGGCACGTTCTTTTTGATTTTTTTCCTTCTCAGTACTATATAACAGCGGAACCATAACATTTTTTAATGCATTTGCCTTGGGAAGAAGGTTAAAATTCTGAAAAACAAAACCGATTCTTTTGTTCCGGATCGCACTTCGCATGGAATCATCCATTTTATTTACATCTTTTCCCTCCAGAAAGTAAGTTCCCTCAGTCTGGCGGTCCAGGACACCGATGATATTCATCAATGTACTTTTTCCGGAACCGGACTCACCGACGATGGAGACAAATTCTCCCTGATCGACTGACAGGCTGATTCCATTTAAAATCTGCAGTTCATTCGGCTTGCCTATGTAATAACGTTTTATAATATTCTCCATACGGATTACTGGTTCACTCACGATCATTCTGCCTCCGTACTCATCATGCCTTCTGTGTCAAGTGCCTGATTGGAATATATCTGTTCCGGAGCAAACACCTGACCTTCGGTGACAGAAAATGTATTATCGTAGATCAGCTGGTCGCCCTCTTTCAGATCGCCGCCTGTCACTTCTGTATAATAGTCTACCTCTTCACCGACTTTGATATTTTTCCGGACTGCAGTTGCTGTTCCATCTTCATTTGCTTCCGCTACCAGAACATAGGAATCTCCGTTGTCATCCTGCCGGATCAGATCATATGGAACTGCAAGCTGTGTACCTCTGTCTTTGATCACAATTTTGGCTTTTGCACTCATTCCAACCAATAGCTCTGTGTTATCGATTGTGATCTCTGCAGAATAACCGCTTGAGGTATTGGTATCTGTACCGTTTGTGTTGGTGGACTGATTTTTTACTCTGACCACACGTGTTACCGTACCTTTGATCTCTTCATCCCCCGTTGCATCCGTTGAAACGGTTGCAGGCATTCCTTCCTGGATCTTTAAAATGTCAGCTTCCTCAACATTTACGATCACTTTTAAGGAAGATGTATCCTCGATCGTGATCATGGTCGTTCCTGCTGTGTTTTTATCTCCGACTGATACATTGACGGCTGTGACAACTCCACCGATTGGTGCAGAAAGTGTACAGTCGGCAAGCTGTTTTTGTAACTGTTCCAGCTGGTCTTTTGACTCTGTGGTCGTGCTTGCCTGGTATTTTTGCATGTCAACGGTATTCTGAGCTGATGCTACACTTCTGTCTGTGCTCTTTAATACGGACGCGTAGTTATCATTCGCTGTATCCAATGCTTTCTGTGCTGCCTCTAAAGACGATTTGAAGCCTTCTAATTTTGCATCATATTCAGAAGTGTCCTCATGGTTATTTTTCAGATAATAAATATAATCCCCGCACTCTGCCACCTTTTTCTTATATTTATCAACATCACTCTGTGCCTCATCAATCGCTTTCTGCGCAGCTTCTAGAGAATCCTGCTGATCCTGCTTATTTTGAACCAGACTTTCCTGCTTCTGTGCAGCATCGTTTGCTGCGATCGCATTTGCATTATTAATATTTGTCTTTAACTCTGCAATCTGTTTTTCAATATCCTTCTGATCCAATGTCACAAGCGGATCACCCTCTTTTACAATGTCACCCACCTGAACGTTCACGGCTGTGATCTCTGCTGCTGCAAGGGACATGACATTTGTCTTGCTCTGTCCTGCGATCGTTCCCTTCAAAGAAACTGAATCGGATAAATCCCTTTTCTCTACCGGTTCTACCTCAACCATATTCGCTGCTGTCTCAATCTGTGAAGTCATATTTTTAACAGCGCTGCCGATCAATACAATTACAATAGCTGCAATCACTAAAACGATCAGCCATACTTTCTTCTTTTTCTTTGGTACTTCAGCCACTTCTGTCTTTTTTTCTTTTTTATGAAAGAAATGCTTTTTTTCCTTTACATTGTTGTCTTCCATGCTTACATGATCTCCTTTTTTTCCTTGTCTTTTTTGACCTATGGCAAATTGTACCATATTGTTTTCAGAAAAAAAGGGGATTAATGTAATCTTAATATTTCTTTCACGTTTCTTTATGAAAAGGAATGATTTCTAAAAAAGGTCTAAAAAATTATCTGGCATTTTTCGTTCCTTTTGCTGCTAACTAACACAAGTCCCGCCAACAGCAAAACCGGGAAAAGAATTGAGGCTCCAATTCCCACGCGCAGATTATTGGAAAACACACTCGAAACAAATCCCACGAGTGTCGGTCCACCGGAACAGCCAAGGTCTCCTGCCAGCGCAAGCAGTGCAAAAAGCACTGTACCACCCCGCTTTAAGGATGCGGACGCTTTGCTAAACGTTCCCGGCCACATAATTCCAACTGAAAAGCCGCAGATTGCGCAGCCCACAAGCTCTACCGCCGGAACCGGCACAAATGCGATCAGCAGATAAGAGCCAATGCAAAGCAGCGTACTTAATTTCATAAACTGATCCAGATCGAATCTGTCTCCATATTTTCCATAAATCAAGCGGGAAGTTCCCATTAAAATAGAGAATGCCATCGGTCCCACCAGATCACCGATCGTTTTGGTGATTCCAAGTCCCTGCTCCGCAAACGTTGATGCCCACTGGCTCACCGCCTGCTCGGATGCACCGGAGCACACCATCATGATCATTAAAAACCAGAATACTTTTTCCCGGAAAAGTTCTCCCATGGTCATGCCCTTCTCGCCCTCTTCATGCAGACTGTAGATTGGCACTTTTGTGAATAAAATCATATTGCAGACCGGAATGATCACTCACAACAGTGTGAGGATTTTCCAGTGTTCCGTTCCAAACAGTGCGAAAAACACTGTGGAAAATAAAACAACGCCGGTACATCCCCAGCAGTAAAAGGAATGTAAAAGGCTCATTGCTGCTTCCTTATTATCCGTCGGACATGCCTCAATGATCGGGCTGACTAACACCTCCAGCAAACCGCCACCCACTGCATAAATCACGACCGACATTAAAATGCCAACAAACGGATCTGCGAAAAGTTCCGGCAAAACCGTGAGCAGTACCAGCCCTGCCGCCGCACAGATATGTGCAATAATCACAGATGCCCGGTAACCGATTTTATCAATGAATCCAGCCGAGAGCAGATCTATCAGAAGCTATATCACAAAATTAATCGTAATAAGCAGTGTGATCTTCGTCAGTGGAATCTGGTATGTTTTCTGAAATGTCACGAATAACAGCGGAACAAAGCTGTTGACAATCGCCTGAACAATATAACCGATAAAACAGGCGTATGTTGTTTTTTTTATAGTCTTGTTTCATTTTTATCCTCGCTTTTTATATGTGTTTTCAGCCAAAGCCTCCTTCTTTTATAGCACATAAATTTCTTTTTTAAAAGCAAAAATCACCTTCCATGACATTGCGCACGGTAAGTGTCATGAAAAGTGATTTTATCACGCATTTTTTAATAAACGTTTCTAATTTTTTACTCTATTTTTCATATAAGAATTCTTCCGGCAGTATCACATTAAAAGCTTTTGCAAGATCACGGAAATTATCCGGCGTGATGGTCTGTCTCTTATTCGGCTGCATTGATAACATTTTCACAAGGATCTCTGCGGATTTTTCAGCGGTATGCATTAACCCAAATGTCAGGTCAAAATCTTCTCCCGAAGCAAACATTCCGTGATGCGCCCAGATTGCAAGATTGTATTTCTTCATTAATTCACTGGTTGCCACTGCGATGTCACGACCGCCCGGAACCATCCACGGCACCACACCGACACCTTCCGGGAAGATAACCGGACATTCTGTTGACATTTCCCATAATTCTCTTGTAAACACCTTATCTTCCAGTGGCAATACAAAAGTCAGCGCAATAATATTGGTTGGATGTGCATGGTATATCACTCTGTGCTTTCCACCTGTTGCGATCATTTTTACCTCATGATTCATCAGATGGGTTGGCAGTTCGGAGGTTGGTCTGCCGCCATTTACCAGTCCCCACACGATACGGTAGTTTTCCCCTTTCTCATCCAACTCGATGATACAGATGGAATCCTCCGGTTTGATGATCACATTGCGGAAATATTTACCGCTTCCGGTTACAATAAAATATTCCTTTGCAAGTTTTGGAACTGTCGTTCCGATCGGCTGCCATTCTTTCGGTTCAAAATCTTCCTTTACGGCTTCCACTTCTTCCAGCCGGATACGATAGGAAAGGTTTCCGCCATTTCTCTCGTGCCATCCCTACTCCCATCCATCGTTTGCCGTGCGGATAAAATTCTTTACAAATTCTGCATCTAATACTCTCATTTTTCTTTCCTCCATTTTGGTTTTCTATCATTGATTTCGTGTTCAAAACTAACTGCATTCTTTTTTACATGGTTTGTCTGGCTATCGATTTAACAGTACTTCTTTCTCATATCTCTCTACTTCTGCAAACCAGTTCTTATCTGCGGGAACTCCACATTCCTCACAGTATTTGGTCCATACATCTCCAAATGGAAATGTCTTTAATTCTTCCTGCATGACCATCAGCTCGGTCAGGCGATTCTCATCCTGTAATTTTTTAAGTTCTGCATTCGGTGTACAGAGCGCCGATAATAATGCTTTCTGCCAGCTTCTAAATCCCACAGTCCATGCACTGATGCGGTTGATACTTGCATCAAAATAATCCAGTGCCATATGTACCCTGTCAATCGCATCACATCTTACGATCTCTTTTGCCATTTCTTTTGTCTCATCATCGAATAAGACGACATGGTCAGAATCCCATCTTACCGGTCTTGTAATGTGAAGTGCGATCTCCGGGAAATAGCACAGTAATGCCGGTATTTTATCCGACACTACTTCTGTAGGATGATAATGTCCATTGTCCATCAGCGGAAGGACATTCTCGTGTGTCGCCGCAAATGTCAATGTAAACTCGGCTGATCCCGCTGTGTAAGACTCCACACCAATTCCGAATACCTTAGACTCCACACATGGTTTTACCAGCTTTGGATCATGCGGTTCTGCAATGATCTGTTCGATAGAATCCTTATATCTCATGCGCGGTTCCATTCGGTCTGCCGGAATATCTTTGTATCCATCCCCAATCCAGATATTCATCACACATGGAACACCTGTCTCTTTTGCAAAATATTCCGAAATGCGGATACATGCTTTTCCATGCTCGATCCAGAACTTTCTTGTCTCCTCGTCCGGGCTTGTCAGTGTCAGTCCGTCTTTTACTTGGTCATGTGAGAAAAATGTCGGATTAAAATCAATCCCAACATGGTGTTTCTTTGCAAAGTCTACCCATTTTCTGAAATGCTTTGGCTCTAATTTGTCGCGGTCTGCAAATTCGCCTTTCTCAAAGATTGCATAGCTTGCATGAAGATTTAATTTCTTTTTGCCGGGCATGAGGCTCATCGCCTCTTCCATGTCCTGCATCAGCTGTTCCGGTGTCTTTGCCTTTCCGGGATAGTTTCCGGTTGTCTGGATTCCGCCGGTCAAAGGTCCGTCATGGTCAAATCCTGTCACGTCATCGCCCTGCCAGCAATGAAGTGATACCGGGATTTCTTTTAATTTTGCGATCGCTGCATCTGTATCAACACCGACATCTGCATACATTTTTCTGGCCGCTTCATATCTTTCCTGTACCGTCATAAAATTTTTACCTCACCTTTCTGCCGGGCACAACATCCGCTTCCGGCATATATTTTTTTCTGATATTCCTGATTGTTATTTCTCATATTTTTTTATTTCAAAAGACTCAAAGATACATTTTCTTGCAGCCTGTAAATTTTCAAGTTCTCCTGCTGCAATGATCTGCGCCATCAAATTTCCGATTGCTGTTGCCTCTGTTGGACCGGCATAAACTGTTTTTCCGGTTGCCTTCGCAGTCAGTTCATTCAAATACGCTGCATTGGCTCCTCCCCCGACAACATGGATGCTTTCATATGTAATTTCTGACATCTCCTCGATTTCTCTGATCGTCTGTGCGTAGCATTGTGCAAGACTGTTATAAATCACGCACGCTGTTTCTGCGATTCCCTCCGGTATCCGCTGTCCGGTCTCTGCGCAGGCTTTTTGCACTTCTTCTGTCATGCTTTGCGGTGCTAAAAAGCGGTCGTCATTACAGTCTACCAAAGATGCAATGTCCGCCCTTGCCGCCGCCTCGCAGATCTCTCCGAATCCCTGCTTTGGTTCCAGTTCTTTTCGGGCCGACTGTATCATCCAAAGTCCCATGATATTTTTCAGATAGCGAAAACGATACGCATATCCTCCCTCGTTCGTAAAATTATGAAGTCTGCTTTCCGGTGAACAGTCTGCTTGTTTTAATTCAGTTCCCATCAGTGACCACGTTCCGGAACTGATGTAAATGATATTGTCCTCATTTGTCGGAACTGCCATCACTGCAGAACCGGTGTCATGTGTTGCCGGTAAGACGACTTCACAGTCAAATCCGACCTCTTTCTGAATTTCTTTCGTCAAATTTCCCAGTACCGTTCCCGGCTTCTTTATTTTCTGGAAAATCTGTTTTGGATATCCTAACATTTCAATCAGTTCATAATCCCAGTCTTTTGTTTCCGGGGATACTAACTGTGTTGTGGTGGCATTCGTATATTCTGATGCCTTCTCTCCTGTCAAAAGATAATTAAAATACTCCGGGATCATCAGCATGGTCTCTGCGTGTTCGAGAATTTCGGGATTGTTGGATTTTACCGCCATCAACTGATAAATGGTGTTGAAAATCTGCTTCTGGATGCCTGTTCTCTCATATAACTTTTCTTCCGGGATGATCTCATAGACTTTCTCATCCATCCCTGCGGTACGGCTGTCCCGATAACCGACTGCATCTCCAAGCATTTTATTCTTTTTATCCAACAGGACAAAATCAACTGCCCAGGTATCAATTCCCATACTCACCGGGATTTTTCCCGCTTCTTTACACTTTTTCATTCCCTCTAAAATTGCTCTGAAAAGTGCTTTTACATTCCAGCTTTTCTGTCCGTTCTCTTCGGTCATTCCATTCGGAAAACGATACATTTCTTCCAATACCATTTTTCCGTCTTCCATATGTCCTAATATGTGTCTGCCGCTAGAAGCTCCAATGTCGATTGCAAGATAATACTGCTCCATATTTTCCCCCTCTCCTGCATCTGTGTTCCTTTTCTATTTTTTATTTTAGGAAAAAAATGAGCGCAAAAAAAGAACACTTTTTGTTCAAAAAAGTGTTCTTATTTGCCCAAATTGTTTTCAGCAGAGCCACTGATAGGTTCCTTCTTCCACTGTCTCCCTCTGTCCGTTCGGCAAAACCACTTCCGATTTTACCGGCGTATTCAATGAGATATGACAGCCATCCTCCTCATACTTCCAGGAGCTTTCAATTTTTCCTGCTCTTGAGAGATAACTTCCGCTCACACCGCCAAGCCGTCTGTCCGGATACGGCTCGAAATGCAATTCTGCAAAACCCGGTTTCTGTGGTTTGATTCCGAGAATATACTGATAATAAAATTCTCCGACACTGCCAAATGCATAGTGATTGAAAGAAACCATATTGTCGCCGGAACCTGCCATTTTCTCTTCGTTGACCGTTCCATCCGGTTTTAATGCATCCCAGCGCTCCCATGTCGTGGTCGCACCGCATTTTATCTGATACATCCAGCCCGGACAGCCTTCCTGTAGCAGGATATCATAGGCGAGTTCTGTCTCTCCCGCTTCCACTAAAAGTGGAAGCAGATGTTCCGTTGCAAAGAATCCTGTCTGGAGACCATTTTTGCGGATATTGGCAGCAAAATTCTTCTTCACCAGTTCCCGCAGTTCTCCCTCCGGCAATACAAATTTTAATGCCATAATATAAGCAGACTGATAATCTTTTGCCACAATTCCTTTTTTGCTCACGAATTTCTCAATATATGCTTTCGTTGTGGCTTCCAGCTGTCTGCGGTATCTGTCTGCATCAGCTTTTTTCCCAAGACGCTCTGCCGTCTCGCTGATGACCTTCAGATCATGTACGATAAAGGCATTCGATACCGGATTGTTGTGCATTGCCTGCCATGCGATCCCTTTTCCCATTGCAAGCCAGTCTCCCAAAGAAGGTCCAATCCAGAGATCTTTCTTTCCCATTTTCCGGATTTCCGCCTCCACAAAAAGTTTCATGCTCTCGTACTGGCGTGGCAGTGCTTCCTCGTCTCCAAACTGCTGATAGAGCATTTCCGGTAAAATTGTGACTGCATTTCCCCAGCCTAACATGCTGATAAAACCAATTCCGGCAGGTCCGGTCTGCGGCACAGTGGCACACACATACCCTTCCGTGTTGTCAAGCTGTCCCAGTTCCAGATCACGCAAAAAGTTTTTCCAGAAATCATTGGTGTCAAAATTGTAGGCTCCGGTGCGTGCAAACACCTGACCATCCCCGGTATAACCCATACGTTCATCCCGCTGCGGACAGTCGGTCGGCACTTCCACATAGTTGGATTTCTGCCCCCAGACCTGATTCTCATATAACTTCTGAACCATTGGATTCTCACACGAAAAGTATCCGGTGCGCTTCATATCGGTGTGAAGCGCATACGCTTTGATCATGCCCGACTGATAATCTACGCCTGAGAGTTCCATATATCGAAATCCCATATAGGTAAAACGCGGACGGTATTTTTTCTTTTCCGCTCCGGCATGATAGATGATAGTTGCCTTTGCTTTCCGCAAATTGGAAGTGTAAAGACTTCCATCTGCATTTAAAATCTCTCCGTGGCGGATTGTAATTGTCTCATTTGTGAGAAAAGAAGGATTAATTTCAACAATTCCAGCAAAGTTCTGTCCAAAATCAAGAATCGTCACTTTTCCTGTCTGCTTTGCCTCTTTCACCTCCATCTCTTCCTGTAACGTGACTTCGGTCAATGTCGGCTCCAACGCAAAATCCAGTTCGTTTTTGAAAGATACCGGATGTCCGATCACCTGATTTCTTCCATCCGCAAAATAAATCTCACCGTCATACTCCCCGGCGTATTCGTAAGGAGATTCCAGTTCGTCCGTCTGCTCGCCGGATACAATGTCCCGGACGCCACCCGCATCCTCGATGTTTAAAATCCACGATACTGCAGGTTTTTCCCCGTAAATCTGTGTCTTGTTCTCACAGAGGAAACGGCCGCAATACCAGCCCTGTCCAAGATAAACCCGCAATGTGTTCTCACCCTCACGAAGCAGTGCGCTCACCTCATGAGTCTGGTAAAGCACACGCCTCGGATAGTAGGAATATCCTGGTGCAAACATCTGTTTTCCGATTTTGACGCCATTGATCTCTGCCTCATATACTCCGAGTGCGGTTGCTGTGAACACTGCTTTCTTCACATCTTTCACGGTAAATTTCTGCTCATATACAAATACCTCTCCCTCGCGGTACCCGCGGTCTGAGGTGATAAAATGCATTTTCAGTTCTTCCATTCCCTGCGTTTCCTCCTTCCAGCTATGCACTAACGAACATACTGATTCATAAACTCTGCACTTAACTCCATGGACTTTAACGGAGAATTGTCCACCCAGTTTTTGTGGCTTTCTAAGATCACTGCATCCACGTTGACTTTTTCTGCCTGCGTGATCAGGGAAACAAGATCCATGTTTCCATAGCCGAGTTCCATGCTGTCCGATTTTAAGATCGGTGTCATGGCAGGTTTTGACAGTCTTGTTCCACGGTCATTGATATGGTAAAGCTTCATTCTTGTGTCAAGCTTTCTCATCAGTTCCAGTGCATTTACGCCTGCTTCTGTTGGCCAGTAGGAATCCAGTTCAAAATTCACACACGAAGCATCCGTCTCAGAGAGGATCAGATCATATGCCGTTTTTCCCGGTTCAACTTTCAAAAATTCACAGTTGTGGTTGTGATATAAAAGCTCCACGCCCGCCTCTTTTAAAATTTTTCCGGAAGCATTTAAGTCCTGACACAAGCCAAGCACTGCATTTTTATCGGAATAATCAAAACGGTACATTCCGGTGATGACCACGTATTTTATGCCAAATTTTTCAGCCTCCCTGATAACAGTCTCCGGCTCTCTTTTTATCGTGCCAAGATCCTCATGGATACTTGTCACGGCAAGTCCTGCCTCTTTCACGAGGGCATTCCAGTCATAATCCCCGCCTTTTCCGACCGGCATACCGGCTGCTTTTGTGAGCATTCTGACCAGAAAAGAGGTCGGTTTTATCATAAACCCATTCAGTTCAATGCCGTCATATCCGGCCGCTTTGATCCTCTTTAAAGATTCTGCTGCCTGTTTTTCATTCTTTGTCACAGTTCCAAGCATAATCTGCTGTATTGCTTTTGTCATGTTCGTAACCATCCCTTTCCTATGCCTGATTTTTCGGGATTTTCTGTAATGCGTCGTTGAGCGCTTTCATCTGTTCCTCGCTCACTGCGTCACCTGCCTGTTTTAAAAGGCTGACTAATGTCATCCGCTGCATCATGCGCTGCAATGCCGGGTTATCTTTCACACTTTCTGCCACATCGCCACGGCTTGCTGATGCCTGCGCCATCAGACGTTGTACGATCGCATTTGCCATCTCGTTCTGTGCAAGCTCGCCGAGCGTATCCGAGATAGAATAATGGTCTGCCTTAAAATCATCCCTGTCAAACCAGTTGACAACATCTCCCTGTTTGTTAAATATATAATCTTGATTTGATTTTTGTACTTTTTTTACAGTGATCTCGTCTTCACAGGTACCGGACACTGCCCTGATCTTGTGTGTTCCTGTGATTGGAACTTTGAATTTAAATACTTTGGAACCTTCGGATGTTTCTCTCTCCACGCCATCCACAAAGAGTGTGACGCTCTGCTCATTGGAATAAACCTTGATCTCCGTCACATCTTCGGTACGCTCCACATACCTTCTGCCACATACATGGACAAATGGAGTTTTGCTCCAATATGCTTTATACAGATAAAAGGCATCTTTTTTCAGCTTACGGTCGATGGTCACAAGACCTTTCTGGTTCACACCGTGTTTTCCACCCTCATCTCTTCCGTCTGCCGCAAAATCAAACAGATTCCAGACATGTGTTGCCCACAGATACGGGCGCTCCTCGATCATTTTTGCCATATGCTCATGATAAATACACTGATATTCCTCTGTGTAATCGCCCCGTTCCGGATTTGCACTGTGGTAAGCCGGATTGGCGTCTGCGCCATACTCGGAAAGTCCGATCACACGATCCGGATATGTTTTGTGATACGCATCAAAGAAACTGTCATTCTGTTCTAACTCTCCTAAATACCAGCCAAAATACAGATTATAGCTGTTCATTTCCGGGATCTCTAACATTGGGCTGTCCGTCTCTAACATAAACACGTCTGCCATAACCGTTGGTCTTGTCGTATCCAGTGCATGGCACAAATCATTTAATTTTCTGTGATTTTCCAATAATTCCTCATTTACGGCACTTGCTGCAGTGATCTCATTGGAAAGTCCCCAGCAGACGATGGATGGATGATTGTAATTCTGAACGACCAGCTCCCTCATCTGGCTTAATGTATTCTCTGTTCCATCTGACATGTGCATCGTAATGTACGGAATTTCTGCCCATACGATCATACCGTTTTCATCACACAGATCATAAAATTCCTGCGCATGCTGATAATGTGCAAGACGGATGGTATTCGCTCCAAGCTCTTTTATGATCTCCATATCCTCACGGTGCATCTCATTTGTCAGCGCATTGCCTGCTCCGGCGCGGTCCTGATGACGGCTCACACCGCGAAGCGGATAAGACCTTCCATTTAAGAAAAATCCTTTCTGCGGATCAATGGAAAAACTTCTGCATCCAAAGGTTGTCTCTACGCTATCTCCATCAGACAGTTCCGCTTTTGCCGTATATAAATACGGATCATCCACGCCATCCCAGAGATGTACATTGGTAAGTTCAAACACTGCTTTTGCATATCCATGCTCTACAGGAACACTCTTTTTCTCATCTCCCACCGTCACCATAACGTCAGCAGATTTTCCCTCTATCCAGAGTTCCACAGTCACTTCTGCGTCTGCCTTTTTTGCTCCGGCGTCTAAAATCGTTACCTCCGGTGTCACCTTAATACCATTACTTCCTGCATACTCCATGCAGAAATGGTTTTCCGGCACAGTCACCAGCTTCACCATGCGGTACAGTCCGCCGTAAAATGTGAAATCTGCCTTCTGCGGATAGACTTTTGTGTTATCGGAATTATCAACGAGCACTTCTAACTGATTCTGTTCTTTTAAATGTTCTGTGACATCCACACGGAATCTGGAATATCCACCTTCATGATGGAAAAGCTCTGTTCCGTTTACAAGCACATCTGCCGTCATGGCTGCTCCGTCAAACTCCAGATAAGCCTTTCCGTTTTGATCCATCTCCGGTTTTTTGAATGTGCAGGCATATTTACAGGTTCCACGGTAGTAATCGTTTCCACCGTCCTGCCCATCCACTGCGTTCCAGGTGTGAGGAAGTGTTACGTTTTCCCCTTCCACACTGTCCGGGTTTTTATAAAAAATCCAGTTTTTATCCAATACTGTCGTCTGTCTCATCTTTGTCATTCCTCCTGTATTTTCTGTCTGTGTTCAGACTTTTTTGTCTCTGCTTATTTCATCTCATCAATCACTTTTTCTACTTCTGCCTGCTTTTTCTCCTGAATGCTCTTCTGCACTTCTTCCATTTTTTCTTTTGAGAGCGGTGTTTTGCTCATTGCGCAGAGTGTACATACCCAACCGATCAGTGGAAGTCCAAAGTACAGGCTCATCGTCATCCAGAAAATTGCCGGTGTGGATGGATCGGATGGCTGTGGCATTGTCGATGTATATCCGATCAGTGCTACCAGTCCGGTTGCGATTGCCGCGCTGAAAGAAGATACCAGTTTGTCGATAAAACTGTAAGTTCCTGTCACTGCTGCCGGTATGAATTTACCGCTTCTGTCTAATTCATAGTCAATAATATCTGCCATCATGGCATTGCTTGACATCGTAACGCACATTTTAGCTCCATTTAAGATTAAAGTAAGTACGACATACGCGATCATCATCGGCGCTGCTGTCGCGATCAGCGTCGGATCGATCAGTATAAATAATACGACAAGTATAGCTGTCACTGTCATGCATACATAAGTCCATGTCACCATTGATTCTTTGTTTCCGTGCTTTCCGGCATATTTTGCACCAATAAATGCAAACACGATAGACGGCAGCATTCCGATCACACTGAGGATTGTTCCAAGCTGCATATTGCCGATAATAATACCAAATAACATCGTTGTGACCACTGCCTGACTTGCTGTCTGGCTTGCGATCTTATCGGAACTTGCCGCTACGATAAAGGTCTGTAATGCACGGTTGGATTTGATCAGTTCCCACATATCTTTTACTTTTACCGGCTCCGCTTTTTTCTGTGTGCTGACGCCTTTAAAGTTTTCCGGCTTATCAATATCTGTAACTGCAATGCAGCATAAGATCAGTCCCACTCCTGATACTGCCACACAGACAATACAGGAAGCTGCCAACATCTCTACCGAATATACATTTCCATATTTTGGAAGCAGCATAACCATGATCACAATATTTAAGATCATCGGCACCAGATAGTTATATGCAGTGCTCCACACGCCGACCATCGGACGCTGTTTCGGATCGTTCGTAAGCATTGCCGGAACAATTTGTGCTGTGACATTACACATGGTATAACCTATAATATAGAGACAATACAGAATTACAAACAATACAATTCCATGTCCTTTTCCGCTTGCCCAGCAATACATGATAAGAACTGCCAGTGATTCGATCACCCATCCGGCTGCCATCAAAATACGGATTTTACCGAATCTCGTGTTCATCTTATCAATAACGATTGCAATGATTGGATCGGTCACACCATCTAAAATTCTTGTTGCCGTCAGGATAATTCCAACGACCGCTGTTGCAATTCCATATCCTTCGTTTGCAACATAACTTGCCAATCCTAACAATACATAAAAACACATTCCAATTCCTGAGCTGCACCCTGCGAGTGCAATTCTCCATGTCTTAGCCCGGCGATATGTAACTCCACTAGTTTCTGCCACCTGCTGTTTTTTCTTTCCAAACATCTTTTCTTCCTCCAATACGTTTGTCTTTGTTGATGTCTTTATTCTAACCTCTATCTTCTATTCATGTGTTTACAAATTCACGTATATGTAATAAAATTCATGTTATATAATTATATTACATCATTTTTCTAACATTTTCACGAGTTTGTAAACCTACAATTTCATAAAATCTTATATTATCTATGTAACGCAATAGATAATTGCGAAACTCTTAGATACTTGAATTAAATTACGAAAAGTTGACAAGAGCAAAAGAAAACACTGGGGAACCGCCGGTTCTTAGAAGGCAGGAACGACTGTTAGTCGTGACTGGCTTCTTAGTACCGTTGCGAGTGACACGTAGCGGAAGCGTGTTTTCGTTGATCTTGTTAACTTTTCGTAATATTCATAACATAAAATTGAGTTTCGCAATCGCCTAATGTAACGCAACCATGAAGGGAGAAAAATTTTATGAAATTACCAGAACATTTTTTGATCGGAGCAGCCACCGCCGCACATCAGGTAGAGGGAAACAACATCCACAGTGATTTATGGGCAATGGAACATATGAAGCATACCAGTTTTTCGGAACCATCGTTAGATGCGGTCGACCACTATCACCGTTATGAGGAAGACATTAAACTTCTGGCAGATGCCGGATTAAATGCCTATCGCTTTTCCATTGAATGGGCAAGGATCGAACCGGAAGAAGGTTCTTTTGACCTGAATGAAGTGGAGCACTACCGTGATGTCATTGCTTGTTGTAAAAAATATGCAGTGGAACCTTTTGTCACCCTTCACCATTTTTCCAGCCCAAAATGGCTCATGAGCAAAGGCGGATGGGAAGCAGAGACAACCCCTGCGGACTTTGCACACTATGTGCATTTCATTATCGAGCAGCTTGGAAGTGAACTTCATTACATATGTACGATCAACGAAGCCAATATGGGCATTCAGGTCGCAGCCATCGCAGAGCGTTACAAACGCCAGATGATGGCACAGATGCAGGCTGCACGATCCGGCGGTGACAGTGCCGACGGAAGCGTTCAGGTTGGCATCAACCTCCAGAAAATGATGGAAGGTCAGAAAGCTGCCGCCGCTGAGAACCTCGAAGTATTCGGCGTGGAAAAAGTAGAAAACTTCACTTCCATGCGTACCAGAGAGGGCGACCTTCTCATCATGAAAGCTCATGAACTTGCAAAGAAAGAGATCAAATCCCTCTATCCCGACATAAAAGTCGGACTCACGTTAAGTCTGCACGATATCCAACCACAGGCAGGCGGTGAAGAACGTGCCAGAAAGGAATGGGACGAAGAATTTCTGCACTATCTTCCTTATATTAAAGAGGACGATTTCTTAGGAGTACAGAATTATACACGTTCTCTCATTGGACCGGATGGACAGTTACCAAATCCGGAAGGCGCAGAGCTTACCCAGATGAATTATGAATTTTACCCACAGGCTTTAGAACATGTCATCCGGGAAGTGGCAAAAGATTTCCACGGAGATCTCTATGTAACAGAAAATGGAATTGCAACCTCTGATGATAGTAGACGTGTTGCCTTTATCGACACAGCCTTAAAAGGAGTTGCCTCCTGCATTGCAGATGGTCTTCCGGTAAAAAGCTACTTCCACTGGAGCCTTTTAGATAACTTTGAATGGCAGAAAGGCTACTCCATGACCTTTGGGCTGATTGCAGTCGACCGCACCACACAGACACGCTGCCCGAAGGAAAGTTTATCCTTCCTCGGCCACTGGAATCAATAGATAAAAGCAGGAAAGGAAACCAGGCATGAATATTAAAGAACGTCTCTCTTTTTTTCAGGAAATGGTACAATGTGAATACCCGCTTCACCTCTGGAGATATGATCCGGATTTTGAACTGATCGAGACAGACTGCCCGGCAGAAATGATGCTGCCGGATATTATATCCATGCTTGGTTTTTCTTCTCTCGTTCTCTCCCACATTGAGAGTGGAAAACGTCTTCCGCTCATTCTCGATACGGAATTTGGTCTTTTATGGATTGCCGGATTTGAGTATCGAGGGTTTGAGCTGAAACAGATCCACATTATGGGACCAGCCTTTACCGGAAGCAGCTCCCATCTGATCCTGCGCAAAAAATTAGACTCCTACCAGCTTACCGTGAAGCTGCGCTCTAAAATCATCCGACAGATTGAGAGTGTTCCGATCATTCCATCTTCCACACTGCTCTCCTACGCCGTAATGTTTCACTGTGCGATCACCGGAGAAAAAATATCCGCAGACATGATCTCCTTCTCCGCTCACAGCGAAGCAACGGACACAGACGAACTTACTCTCGTTGCCGATGAACATCCTGGAATCTGGATGGCAGAACAGACTTTTCTTTCCATGATCCGTGAGGGAAATCCGGATTACCGGAGGGCACTCGGCAAATCCATGACTTTAAGCTCCGGTATGAAGGTGGAACTTGGAGATATGCTGCGTGCCAATAAAAATAATCTGCTCGTACTTCTCACCCTCTGCAGCCGTGCCGCCATCGAAGGTGGATTAAATCCCTCCACTGCATATACCTTAAATGATTATTACGGAAAACGGATCGAGGAATGTAAAACGACTGCCGACACCAACAACCTGGGCAATGAATTTTTAGACGATTATGTCAGAAGAGTCCGCGCCGCCCACGAGACGGACGAGCACGCAAAACAAATTGCCGATATCTGTGATTATATCACGCTTCATATCCGGGAGCCTTTATCCATCTCGCTTCTCTCGAAGCGGCTTGGATACACCGAATACTATTTTTCCCACAAATTCAAGGATGTGATGGGAAAAAGCGTCAACAATTATATCCGGCAGAAAAAAACAGAAGAAGCCAAGCTTCTCCTGTCCGGTACCCGTATGTCAATTTCAGAGATCAGCGATGAGCTGTCCTTCAGCAGCCGTAGTTACTTTTTTTCCAGCTTCCAGAAGGAAACCGGCATGTCCCCGACAAAATACCGGCAGCTCTACACAAAATCATAGGAAAAGCAAAAGCAGGATTTTTTCGCTGTCTTTCACTCACTGATACGGTATCTGCGCGGCGTCATCCCATATTTTTTCTGAAATATCCGATGAAAATAGCTGATATTGTCATAGCCGACCGCCATGGAGATATCCATCACATTCATTGCTGTCGTGCGGAGCAGATATGCCGCCTGGCTCAGCCGCTTTGCCTGGATCAGATCTGTATAAGTCTTTCCGGTTCTTTTTTTGATTTCCTTTGACAGCCAGCAAATATCAAAATGCAGTTCCTCTGCAAGTTCTGTCAGTTCACCGCTTTTATAATGTTCCTCCACATAACTCAACACCTGAATAATGAACTTCTGCTGCTCACTGGCTGCATCCGTCTCCATCTTATCCATATGATTCATCAGCTGCAAAAATAAAAGTCCCATCGTTGCCTGATTGATGCTCCGCTTGTTCGGCTGTTTATTCACGATCGTCCAGATCAGATTTTCTAAAAGATTCTGCACCGGAAGCACCTCTGCAACCTTAAAATGCAGATATCCTGCCGAATGATTTTCGCCCCTCAGACAGTCCACGATAAAATCTCGCAACTGGTTTTCCTCTGTCTCCATCATCTTTAACCCATAGTCAAAAAATTCCGGGAGAATGATAAAATTCACTGCCACATCCCCTTCTCCTGCCGGATAAATCTCCTGCACGGCATTCTGGTTTAAAATGAGCAGTTCTCCCTGCTTTAAAATCACATCTTCCCCATTGATCACATGATGTGTGCTGCCGGAACACATATAGATCATCTCCACATAATTATGGGTATGTTCCGGAAAATGGATAAATCTCGTATGCGTCCGCACCTGAATGAGTTTTCCTGCCTCCAAAAGCTTTGTGGCGTCGATCACATTCGAGTTTTCTTCCATATAGATTTCTTTTTCAATGGTCTTTTCCCCGGATAAAATACGCTGTTCTTCCGGTGTGATCTCCTGTAATTTTTCCAGAATCTCCCCTGTCATCGTCTCCTCTGCTCCTTAAAATACGTCATCATCTCATGTGTCAGGCTTAACTTCTCCCTATCCTCCGGGACATCGTGATAATCCACCCACTCTGCCACGGAGAGCTCTTCCTCGTCTAAGTGGATCTCTTCCTCCTCTGCAAGCTCACAGAAATAGCCGAGTAAAAGATTGCTGTCAAAGCCCCATGGCTGGCTCTTATAGTAACGGATGTTCTTCACAGCAAGTCCGACTTCCTCCATGACTTCCCTTTTGACTGTCTCCTCTGCTGTCTCTCCGATCTCTGTAAATCCGGCGATAAGCGCATACCTTTTGTACTCTCTGCCCGCATATTTTGTCATGAGGATTTTATCGCCGTGCGTGACTCCCACGATGACCGCAGGTGCGATCTTCGGAAATACCATGTTCGTGCAGCACGGACACTGAAGCATCCGCTGCATTTCGCTGTGAACCAGTTTTTTCCCACATCTGCCGCAGAACTGATTGTCACGATACCACACAAATAAATGCCATGCAGTAGCAGCTGCGAGGACACGTTCCTTCGGCTGCATTGGACGGACATCAAACATCTTATAAAAACGAAACTCGCCAATCTTGGTATCCGCTCCTATTTCAGTCAGAAAGTATTCTTCCTCCCCTATAGAAAAAAGATAAATACAAGACGGCACTTCTCTTCCCAGTATATTTTCGTTGTAATCCTTCCACTGCTCATAAGTCAAAAACTGCAATTCTCCATTATATTCCAGATATACCGTTCGCTCTCCAAAACCAAACATCCTGCTGCCTGCATGCGGTACTTTCTTTTTATATGAATTATCCAATTGCATTGGTGCAATATCCTGTATCATTTCCTTAGATTCCTTTCATTTTGAAGCTTTTCCTATTGTAAAACATTTTGATTTTTTGTACAATAAGATTATATTGTTGTAAAAAAAAGAGGCTGCCGGATCATGGCTGCTTCCAAGGGGTTTTTATCATGTATCACAATAAAAAAATCGGGATTTTTATCTCCCACATTATGGGATTTTACCAGAAGAATGTATGTCAGGGTATTATTGACAAAGCTCTGGAATACGGTTACACTGCTGAGATTTTTGCTTCTATGGATGGGGAGAATCTCGGGGACTACAGTCTGGGAGAGGAAAGCATTCTGACATTGCCGAATTTTGATGATTTAAGCGGTGTTATTTTTGCGTCTGAAACTTATCCAAACGAACAGTTAAAGGATCAGATCTATTCCCTGCTGAAAGAAAAATGTCACTGTCCTATCATAGAGATTGCTGTTTATAAGCAGCAGTTTCCTTCGGTTTCCTTAGAAAATAACCATCCTTTTTTTGATATTACAGAACATCTCATCACAGAACATCACTACAAAAATATCTGTTATTTTGGATGTGCCGATGAGAGTTTCTTTTCGGATGCCAGAGAAAAGTTTTACCGGGACGCATTAAAAAAACATGGCATTGCACCACACGCACATTCCATCTATACCGGAACCTACACTGCGCAGTCCGCTGCTGAAGCACTCCGCTTCTTTGAAGAAAATGAAACAAAACCGGATGCGGTTGTCTGTTACAATGATAAACTGGCACTTTTATTAATGACTGCTGCCATCTCTGCCGGTTATCATATTCCAGAGGACCTTGCGATCACCGGCTGTGACCACAGTGAAGAAGGACAGAATCTCACACCTTCTCTCACGACCGTCTCTTTCCCTGTCTATGAACTTGGGGAAGCTTCCGTAGAAAAACTGATGAAATTAATCCATGAGGAAAATGTTCCTGCCATCACTGTGGTACATGCACAGATGGTTCTGGAAAATTCCTGTGGATGCAGTCTTACAAAAGAGACTCCTGCTATTTACTTTGAGCAGAAACTGACCAGTCAGATTGCTTCTCTGGAGTCTTCTATTTTAAGTTCCATGAAAATGTCTGCTGAATTCCAAAATATTGCCGACATAGATGAAGCGATGGATCTGTTGGAGAATTACGTTCATTCTATTCCAAACTGTTCCGAATTTTATCTGTGTCTGTACGCCAACTGGGACAGCGTTTCCCAGCACATACTGGAATTAACGGAAAATGAAATGGATTTTGAGCCAAGTCAGGATGAGATTATTTTAAAATTAAGTCTGCGGGATGGCAAAAGACTGCCGGAATGCAGTTTTACCAAGCGTTCCCTCTTGCCGGAACATATCTACAGACAGTCAGATTCTGCCTACCTTTATTTTCCGCTGTTCTTCAAGAATAAGACTTTTGGCTATATTGCCTTAGCTTACGAGAACAACCGCATTGACTATCACTTCCAGCTCGTGCACTGGTTCATGAATATCAACCAGTTATTAAAACGTTTGAGTGACGCAAAACGTACTTCCATCCTCGTCTCTCACTTGGAGGACATTTACACCAAGGATGCGCTGACCGGACTTTATAACAAACACGGCTATCTGCACCGTGAAACGCTGTTACTTCAGGAAGCTGCAGAAAACCAAAGTACTGTGACCTGTTTTCTGTTTGATTTAAACCGCCTGAAATATATCAATGACCACTATGGTCATAATGAGGGGGATTTTGCGATTCAGGTCATCGGACATGCCCTATCCAGTGTCACCCGTTCCACCGATATCTGCGCAAGATTCAGTAGCGATGAATTTTATCTGCTGACAATGGATTACACAAAAGAAGATGCCGATGAACTCCTCACCCGCGTCTATAAGTACTTAGATAATTATAATAAAATAAGCCACAAGGAATATAAGATCTCTGCCAGCGGCGGCTATGCCCAGTCCACACCGGGTGCATCCCTTTCCAAAGAAGATGTCAAAGCTTTATTTTCCAAGGCAGATGAACATATGTACCAGCAAAAACAGATTTTTCATCAGGATTTGGATAAATAAGCATTGTGACGGTATTCTGTCGGAGATACTCCACAGGTTGCTTTAAAAATTTTCATAAAATGCTTTTCATTGTCATACCCGACTGCCTGACTGATCTCGATAATCTTCATATCGGTTTCGGTCAGGAGTTTTTTTGCCTCTCTCATGCGGATTTCCTTGAGATAATTCACAAAATTGCTTCCGGTATACTGCTTGAATGAGTAGGAAAACAGGGAGTAATTCATGGAAATATAATTGGAGACAACCGCCATATTCAGATCCTTTGCATAATTTTCTTCTATATAATCCACAGCCATTTTGATTTTCTGTACATTCTTGTTCTGGTCATAGCTGCTATTGATCTTCTCATGAAGCTGCAACACAAATTCCATTACCTTGTCCTCGTAGGAATCGATACAATTTTCACTCCAGATTTCTTTGCATTCCAATAAAAGTTCTCCCTCTGTCTCTAAAGCATTCTGATAGGTTTTCTCTACCTCCGTAAAGAAATCTTTCATACAGCTCTCAAAAACAGCCTCATCAATTCTTCCATTTTTCACTTCATAAAAGAACTGATGAAAACTCTTTTCCAGATCGTCTGTATGATCTGTTCCGATCAACTGGACGCGTTGGATTCTGGCTGCCTCCTCTGTCAACTTAGCGGCCTCCGTGATAAGACCTTCCGGTATCTTTTCCTGAAATACACCGTACTGCGCTTCCACTTTATTGCGGACAAATGCTTTCTTTCGCATCATGACAGACTCCGCATATGCCTGACGGATGCTCTCTAAGCCACAATGCGCCGCACTGATTCCAATGTAACCATCCTGCAATTCGTTTTTCAATAAGAGGGAAAGGTTCTCTGCCGGAACAATAAAAATATCATTGTCATTCATATTTTTCATGAAAATATAATTATCGTCGGACAGTTCTCCTCTCTTGACCTGATTCTGGCAGCACACATAATAATTTCCGGTATAAAAATGATCTGCATACTGACTTTCGATTGTGCGCTGTTCCTCCCCGGAAATCTCATCGGAAAGCATCAGGTGCCGCATCTGCTGATAACCAATTTTCTGATTGTTCTCCTCTTTCTCTTTCCGGCTCTCAATCTCTGCATTGAGTTTTTTTAAGATTTCGGTGATTTTTTCACGCTCAATCGGTTTTAAAATATACTCCCGCACCCCGTTTCTTAACATTTCCACCGCATAGGCAAAATCATCATAACCACTGATTGCCACGGTAAGTGGAATATGTTCGAGGCTCTGCATTTTCTGTACCAGTTCGATGCCATCCATCTTCGGCATACGGATGTCCGTAAACATCACATCAATCTCCTGCTCTTTCAGAATTTCAAGCGCAGTCTCTCCATTGTTGCACTCCATAATGGTCTCGATTGGCACACCACTTCGCATAATCATTGTTTTGATTCCCTGACGGATCATTTTCTCATCTTCAACGATCAAAACTGTTTTCATTATCTTCCTTACCCTCTTCTAATCCTGTATCTCTCTTCTGTCACAGTCCCCTGTGCCTTTATTTTTCACTTATGCTCCGGGTCATTTTCCTCTGACTGTCTATGCGTGATTGGAATCCGGACCATAATTTTTGTATAACACCCCAATTTGGATGCGATCTCGATTCCATACTGATCTCCAAATGCAATATGGATACGGTCCTGTACATTTTTCAGACCAATTCCATTGCCGGAGCCTCCGTTGGAATCAATTTTTCCTGCAATCTTTAACCGAAGCTTCTCCACTTCTTCTTCTGACATACCTTTTCCGGCATCTGTGATCTCGATCACACAGTCATCTCCGTCTAAAATGCCCTTGATATAGATATTTGTGTCCTCTGCCATCTGTTCGATTCCATGATAAATGGCATTCTCGACGATCGGCTGCAGGGACATCTTCGGAATCTCCTGCTTTAATACCTGTTCCGGCAGGTTTAAGGACAAATAGATTTCATAGTCAAACCGCAGGTTGATCAACGCCATGTAGTTTTTAATGTACTCTAACTCCTGCTCCACAAGCACATTTCCTGATACCCACTTCATACTGTAACGCAGCAGTTTCCCCAATGCGGTCACCGCATCAGAAATGGCGTATTCTTCATCAATCTCTGCCATCATCTTAATCGATTCTAACACATTATAAATAAAATGTGCATTGATCTGATTCTGCAAAGCCCGGATCTCAGAATTTTTTGCTAACATCTCACGGTTTAAATTATCTTCCATCAGCTCCTTGATACGTTCCAACATCTTATTGATCTGCGTTCCGAGTTCGCCCATCTCATCTTTGCCACAGTTTTCGATCACGACATCAAGATCACCCTTCTGTACTTTTCGAATGGACTTTAAGATCTCATAAAACTGCTTTAACAGATGCTGCACAATACGGTTGATAAAGAACGCCAGCAATATGATAAATGCCAGCATGACAGCCACAAACACATCACGCATAAAATATACATTATGAACATTTTTTGTGATATCCTTCACACAGATCAGTGTACCGGAGAGTTCGCGCATCTGCATATAAGAGATTACAAGATTTTTTCCATCCAATTTTTTATAAATGGTCTGTATCTTGTCCTCTGTGGGACGCTGTTTTAAAATATCGTCAAGCAGCGCTGAAGATTCTGTCTGCTCTTTCTGTCCAAAATAGGTTACTCCCTCATCCGAATAAAAGAAACTCCACTCATCCTCAATTCCCTCGTACAGGCTTGGAAACATATTCTCCATCGTCATGGCAGACTCGATCACACCAACTTTTCCATTGGCACTGTCAATAATCGGTGTGACAAGTGAAATAATCTTCCGATTCTGGTTCATCGTATAGGAATTGAAAATATTATCTGTGTAATCAAAATTCCAGCCGACATATTTATCCTGCTTGGACCACTCCTGTTTTTTCATACGGGATGCATTGTATAAAATGGGCATCATCTCCTGCACACTGTCATTCACCGCATAGACACGGACACCATACAGCAATGGGTTATTGTTAACTAACCGTTCCAACGCCGACACTTCGTTATTTTTAAAATCCAGCCAGTCGGCCGTAGAGATTTCTCCCCCAATCGCAGATGCATTCAACATTTGAAGCAGGGAATCATCACTTAAGAAAAACTGTGTGGACATATTGATAGAATCAATCTTTGTCTTGATTCCATCCTCATTCCGCTGCATTGTATATTCCATGTAATCCATGTTCTCCTGCACCGCATTCTGCTCCATAACATAGAACAAAACCCCTGCTAACACCCCGATTGGAATCACCATAAACAGAATGATAATACTGGTAAATTTGATATTTAGCTTTGTATTTCGAAACAGCTCTCTTATTTTTTTCATTCGCTAATTCCCATTTTTTCCTTTGCTGCATTCATTAATACTGTTTTCTGTTTCAAAACTTCCTGATAGCCCATGGCATTCCTTTTTCCCACAAATTCTTCAAATATTTCATCAAACTGTGCTTCATTTGATGCGAGAAGAAGCTTTGGCAGTGTCTCACTCCAGAGTTTGGTACATTTTTCATCCATAGCTGCAATTTCAGGACTTGTCGACAAACTCACATCATACTGTCCATTGTAGACTGTATATTTGCATGCCCACACGAGTAACTGTTCAGTAGCAGGACCTGCCTTCTGCTCCCACTGAAGTTGCATGACATTATTCTGCAGCATCCAATAAGCATCATCTGCGCCGTATAACCTGTCGTAAGTCTCCCGGTCGGAATTTAAAATTTTGCTGACGTCCTCTTTTAATACCGGCTTACCATCCACGATATCGTAAGTAACCCCTTCCACACCGAGATAGATCAACATCTGTCCATGCTCACTCATCATATAGTCCATAAACGCTATGGCGCGTTCCGGAAATTTACATTTTTTTGAGATCAGCGTCAATGTCCATCCATTCATATTGTTAGTCGGCAGTGTCGGATCATCCCCATTGGAATTTCTCGGTCCCTCAACCGCCATGTAAATGCTGTCCGGATCATTCTCATACAATGCTTTTTGCTGTGAGATCGTATCACTGTACTGATAGAGCATACAAAAATACCGACCTTTTGCCAGTTTTTCTTCCATCTGTATCCGTGTATCCACAAAGATATCATTGGCAAGCAGCCCTTCCTCCCCCAGTTCACGGAACATTTTTAACCATATAACATACTCTGGGTCTGTATATCTGTCATAATATTTCCCATCCTTTTCCCACGGAACCGCAAGAAAATTCATCAGATATTTGTCAAAGGAAACATTTCCCTGATTATCAAATACATGGGATCCCACCGGGATCAATTTTTCCCCATTCACCTCAGGAAACATCTCTGCCGCTTTCTCCACTGCTGCTTTAAATCCTTCCGGTGTTGTCATATCCGGACTTCCAATTGCCTCATAAATATCTTTACGTACCAGAAACGTCTGATTGGATATGATGTCATCATGCTCTTTCACTTGTTTTGGTGTAACCGTGGAACACGGATATCCATAAATATTGCCATCATCCATTGTATACCAGTTCACCACATCTGCATCTGTGACCTGCCAGAAATAGGCATCATAATCATCTGCAAGTTCATTTAATGCATAGACCATGTTCTCTTCGATCATCTGGTTCACCTGTGGCTCCCAATACCCTAATGTGATCAGATCAGGCAGAGAATCCGATGCGATCAGTGCATTTAATTTTTCTGTTTCATTCCCGATTGGTGTAATAAAATTAATATTTACTCCTGTCTCCTCTGTAATCTTTTGAGAGACTGCATTCTCTCCCCACGGTATTGCAAACCAGGAATAATTGACATACCAGTCTAACGTAACAGGTTCTCCGGCATATTTTTTCCATGCCGGTGTATCCTCATCACCCTGTGAGGTGTCCTCCACCTGAGATGTCTCCACAGCCTGTCCTTCTCTTTCCGCTCCGCAGCCCGTCAAAACATTTGTCATCCCGGCTGTCATGGTCACTGCCATGCCCCATGCGATCATTTTTCTGATTCTGTATGTAACCATAAAACTTCCCCTTTATTTCTGTTTCCAAGTATCTTTATCATACCATTTTCTTTCGTTTCCCGCAAACCCCGACAGAGCAAATTTCCTGTTTTCATGACATTTTCCGAGTTCTTTTTACTTTCTTTTTAAACACACAAAAGCGCTACCCCAATTTTTTGAGTAGCGTTTCTGTTTTTATCTATTTAGAGAAGAATATGGTAAGGAAACTATTTTATGTACTGTCATTATTCTTTTACAGCACCTGCAGAAATACTGCTGATGATGTATTTAGAGAAGAATGCAAATACGAGTAAAATCGGAATAACAGAAATTGCAACGGCGAGATAAATTGCGCCCTGGTTTGCAGTAATATCTGTTGATGCCCTTAAAGTTGCCATCATAACCGGTAATGTAAATTTCTCATTTTTATTTAAGATAATCATAGGTAACAGGTAAGCATTCCATCCACCGATGAATCCCATGATACTCATGGTTGCAATCCCAGGTGACATGATTGGGATTGCGATTCTGTGGAATGTATATAACTCGCTTGCTCCATCAATTCTGGCTGCCTCGATCAGTGAAGGTGGCATAACGGAAAGTACATACTGTCTTAAGAAAAATACGGTTCCCGGTGAAGCAATTGCCGGAATAATCAATGGGATATAAGAGTTTACCAGATGAAGTTTGGTACATAAGTTATAAAAACCGATCAGACCAAGCTGTCCAGGTATCATCATGAAAATTAAAATCGTCATGAATAATACTTTATTTCCCTTGAATTTGTACATTGCCAGTGCATAAGCTGTCATAGCGGAAAAGTATGCACAGAGTAATGTAGATGGAACTGCTACTTTCAAACTGTTCCACATACCTAAAAACAGGTTGAAGTATTTAAATACAGTAGCCCAGTTTTCTTTTAAATAAACACTCGGAATCAGAGTAAATGATTTCATAATCTCAGATCCGCTTCGTGTTGCGTTGACAATCATTAATAAAAATGGAAACATACACACTACACTAAGCAGGATTAGTAAGATATATAAAATTGTTTTTTTGATTTTATATCCAATGCCGTTCATAGTAATCCTCCTTATTTCGTCTTAGATGAAGCCCGTTTTTTTGCACGGCGTGCTGCTGCTTTCTCTTCATCCTGGTTAAACACTTTTAACTGTATAATGGAAACAGCTAAAATGATAAGGAATAATACATAGGCGATTGCGGATGCATAACCAGTCTGTGTTGTTCCTGTTGTAAATCCAAATTTATAGAGATACATTACCACGGTGTATACGGAGTTATAAGATGCCCCTGCCGGATTTGACATCAGATACGGCAGATCGAACATCTGTAATCCACCAATCAGTGATGTGATTGCTACATAAAGTAACATCGGTCTTAATAATGGTAATGTGATTTTTCCAAATACGGTCCATCTTCCGGCTCCGTCAATTGCTGCTGCCTCGAAATAATCTTTTGAGATTCCCTGCACACCAGCCATTAACATAATGAAGGAGTTACCAAACCACATCCAGGAACTGATCACTGCGATGGTCACACCTGCTGTTGCAGATGATCCAAGCCAGTCGACCGGAGTGTAATTTGCACCAAATAACCGATAGATGCTTGCAATAATCTGGTTGAACGTTCCATAACGCCAATCCAGTAATGTCTGAAATAAGAATGCAACAGATGTTGCTGCAATTAAGTTCGGTAAGTAATAAATAATACGGAAAATTCCAAGTCCTTTGATTTTGTATTTGATATCACTAAATACAATGGTAAGTAAAAATGCAAGTCCGAGCTGTAATACGATATTCACACCCCAGATCCTTACCGTGTTCCAAAGCGCTCTCCAGAAAAATTTGTCTGTGAATACACGCTTGTAGTTGTCAAACCAGACCCAGGATGTCACACCGACTCCTGCAATCTTGGCATTTGTAAAACTGAAATATAAGGTTCTTAATACCGGATAAACACTAAAAATACAAAATACAATAACAAATGGTAAAACGAAGAAGTATCCCACGTTATCATATTTTTTCAAACCATTTTTATTCTTTCCCATATTCTGCCATTCTCCTTCTTCATAACTATCTCAGAGGATAGCCATTCTTTTCCTGTACTCTTTTGTCTTTTCTTACAGTCTGCACATTCACTGTGCAGACTGTAAGAAAAATGATTTTGGAGATATTTTTATCTGTTTACTGTGATTTCAGGATATGTTGCTTCAATTGTATCGTAGAAGTCAGAGATTGCCTCATCCTTTGTCTTCTCACCAGTTTTAACAGAAGAGACTGCATTTCCCCAAGCATCGCCGATACCTTTGTCGTATCTTGTTACTTTAGAAGTATCAATGTACTGTGCCTGATCTAACCAGAACTGGTATAATTTCTCACCACCGTAAATCTGGTTCTCATCATCTTTGTGTTTATCAAGAGCTGATTTCAAAGAAACTGTATCACCCTGTGAGTATTCAATCCACCAGTTAGCTGTATCTTCATTTAATGTACAGAATTTTACGAATTCCCAAGCTGTGTCTTTTCTTTCAGACTGAGAAGAAATACCGATATATGTACCACCGTCAAATCCTGCTGCTGGTCCAGAGCAAACGCCCCATAATCCAGATGTCTCGCCTACGTTATCTCTCATAGTAAGTACACCCCAGGAAGGAAGACCAAATGCGAATACAGTTGTTGTATCAAGTCCTTTTGTTGCCTCTGCGAACTGATCTGCATCCCAAACGTTAACGGAATCATCTGCATTAGACTGGATATCTGCTGTTAAGATAGGTACCTCGCCAGCCATAGCCTGATACCAAGGTGTTGACCACTGGCTTGCATATGCTGTTAAGTCATTCTGATATAAGTCAACGCAAAGATCCATGTAATCAATTCTGGACTGGTCAACATTTAATGTTCCATCTACTACCCATGCACTATCACCGGAGAATACGTTCATCTCTGCATCAGAAGAGAAGATTCTGTATCCAGCATCTTTTAATGTCTGAGCTGTCTCTAAGATAGTAGGATAATCTTTGAATAATTTTCCAACTTCGTCCGGATCATCTGTTCCGAATACTTCTTTTGCGATATCTCTTCTGTAGTAGATACCTGCTGGTGTGATCTGGTAAGAGATTGCTCTCTGGATACCATCGTCATCCTGTCCAACCTGCCATACATAATCAACGATCTGATCTGCATAATCCTGTGCATTGTATGGTGCCTGGTTTAAATCCTCGAAGAAACCTGCATCAAAGAAATCCTCTAACATCTTTGGCTCACCAACGATGATATCCGGTTCTTTTTCTCCTGCAAGTAATGCTGTCTGAACTTTTGTTGGGTAATCAGCTGGCTCGATAACCACTGTATCAACCTCTACACCAGTCTGTTCCTGGAATCTCTTACCAAAGTCGATCAAGTCGTTTGATAATGTCCATACAACTAACTTTTCATCGCTGGATGCATTTGCTGTGCTTCCCTTTGTCTCTGTTCCTGCTGCTGCATTATCGCTTGTGCTTGCTGTGTCGCCACATGCTGCCATGGATAATGTCATTGCACTTACGAGCAATACTGATACTACTTTTTTCCAATTCATATATAATCCTCCTTGTTTTACGAAGCAAAATCCGAACCCATTGGTGAGGAGAGGATTTTGCCTCCTTATTGTTCTGCAGAAAAGTGAATTTGCTTTCTGCTGTTACACAACACTTTGTTGTTTGTTGATAATTGAATTATAAGTTCAATCCCCTCTTGTAAAAATGCTTTAAATTTTAAAATGGTGTCTTTTTTTTAGGTGTCCTTTCTCCCATCAGCGCAGATTCTTTTTCTGTTTCTTCCCAGAACTTTTTGTTTTCGTAGTCCGTTGTGATAATTTTCATGCGATATTGTACTATGTGTGTCGTTCTTATCGAACATCAATCTCAATGGATGTCACAAGCCCCTCACGGACATCCACTGCTATTTTTTCTCCTGCAACGCCGCTGCCCACATTGGCAACGCTTCCATTCTGATAGATAAACTTCATGGAAGCAATCTCATAATGTCCCGGAATGTAGTCGGTGACATCTGCAAACTGATACGTTACCTTTGTCTTTCCAAACAGCATGGCAGATACTTTTCCATTTTCCGGAATCAGATATGCCGGTACCGCAGGCTGTGGCGTGAAATGCAGTTCTCCATTTTTCATGGATAAAATATGGCTGCCAAACATCATCTGTTTCCACATACTGATAAACTCGATGGTCGATCCACTTAAGCGTGCCACAAAACCTTTGCCGTGATATGCTTTGTTTGGATTTTTACTGCTTGCGATAAAGGATGAATTCTCATAAATACTTCTTCCATATACTTCCTTATCCAAAAATGGGATCGCAGCTTTGTGGAAATCCTCAAAAAATGCTTCATACATGCCATTTCGGATGAGTTCCAACAGATACTTATATTCCATATGAAGCCAGATGGACTCATTCTCCAGCCAGCCAGGTGTGAAGGCTCTCGCTCTTCCAAGTTCAAAGGATGCATTCTGCAAAGAAGCATTGACCTTATACATGGAAAGTTTTTCATCATAGAGATCACTGTGTCTCACCTGCTCATATAATTTTGCCTTTTTCTCTTTTCCGGTCTTTAATTTCAGATAACGAACCGGTCCTTCCAGGAAATATGGAACTTCACGAACCATAAATTTTAATGGCTTGTAGCCGTCTTTTACTTTCTCATACTCTAAAACTTCATAAGTAAAATAGGTCGGGCAGATACCATTTCCCAATATGCATGCTTTTTCAATTCCGCAGGTTACTGTTTCCAGAAAATCGTTTAAAATTTTTACAACTTTCTCTGTGGAAACAAGATTCTTCACACCGGATATTCCGGAGAATACTTTCTCTCGGTAAGCCTCTTTTGCATCGTTGATCTGATTCCAGAAGGAAAGGATCTCACCCTCTTTCTGAATCTCTTCCTTAGCTGCATAGCTCTGCTTTTTGCAGAAACCGATCGCATCTTTCTCACTTGCATTGATCAGATCAAGCTGCTGTAAGAAATCAGAAAATTCTTCAATCAGTTCCAGTTCTCCCGGATATCGTTTTAATGCCCCGATCGTGTATTCCAACATTCTGGCAAGCTCATAGGTCTCTGCCATGGAAGAACCAAACATGCCCGGCATACCATTTAACGCGTCATACCAGCCAGGTTTTCCACCTTCCATCTCCACACCCATACCGTAAGCGTCCAGCGCTGCAAATTTTGTGGTGCAGAGTAACACTAATTTTTCCAGCAGCGTCATCTTTAAAACTTTTCCGGACTGATTTGCTTCACGCACCAGTTTTTCTTCCGTATTTCTACGGCTCTTTTCATTCAATGCATAATATTGTCTCAGGCCATTTTCCGTCTCTTCATAGCGACTGTATCTCGGATTGATATTTACCCGTGAAAGGAACGTCGTATAAACTCTCTCATACAGTAATTCCTTCTCTTTTTCCGGGAATACTTCCAGATAATCTTCCACAAGATCCAGATTGTAAGTCCAGTGGTCGCTCCAGTAGCCTTCCAGGAAATTGCCGTTCACAAGTCCATCCGCCTGATCGAGCACCTGGAAAAACAGATTTTCGGTCTCTTTTTCGCCAAAATTCTCTTCGATTTTCCGATATAAGGAACCCGGTGTGAATGGTTTTTTGATATATTCACAAAACTCCTGTTTTTCCTGCTCGGTTGTAAATAAATTTTCGTGAAGAGCCAGCAGACTGCCTGCTTTTTCTTCTGCAACCTGATAAGTCAGTTTTTCCACGCCCAGTGGGTTATAACCATCTAGCTGGATCAGGCTGTAAAATGTTTTGATATTCTCCCTTCCCACAAATGGTGCAAAGAAAGTGTCACATCTGCGGTTCTGGTTGACATCGCGGAAATTTCCATTTCCCTGTGAATAGAACTCCGGCAGCATGGAAAAATAGTTGTAATCTCTTTCCAGATCGCCATGCTTTCTGGAATACACGTAAAAAATCTTATGACTGCCAAGCCGGATCGGATATCCGCCTCTTAGGACGTTATCCATATAAGTATACTGACAGTAAGCATCAAAATCTTTCGACGCAGTCTCTGTCGCAATTCCGCTGCAAAGATGTTCTACCAGTTCCTCTGCCTCTTTTGCTTTTGCATGAAAATAAGCCGCGTCCAGTTTTTTTGCTGCATATGCTTTTAATAAGTCTTTGTTCTCCACCTGTCCGATGATCTCATAGAAGCAAATGCTCTCATCCGCAGCAAGTTCTGCCTCTGTTCCATAAAAACTGCATGGCAGCTGGTTCATGGTAATCTGCTCTTTTACCAACAGTTCTTTTACTGCAGTCCCTTCAAATCCAATCGGCTTCTGTAAGGAAGTATCATAGGAGAATACAACTGTCGGATCAACGACCGGCTGTAATCTCGTGCCATCAGAAAGGCATCCGATGGAAAAATTGCCGCCCTCCATCTTTGTGACTGCGGCGGTATCTGCCATGCTGGCACGTACCCTGAAATACGGCCGTCCCTCTTTCACATCCTCGACCTGCATCCACGCTTTGGATGTCTGGCACATATTTTTCATACTGTCAATTCCAACCCCATATGGGATCAGTGCCGGCATGCCGTCTAATACTTCTATTTTGGCATATTCCCCGGTGGTATTGGTCAGTTCCACCCTGCGCACCAGCGCACCGATTTTTTCTCCCGGAAGTGTGAAATAGTCCACCTTTGCATTCACGCCAAGTACGTCATTTTCCTCTTCAATTTTTAATCCGTTCCTGGCAATTTCCATGCGGTGTGTCCGGTTTTCATCTGCAAAAAGCTCCGTCACTTTTCCATCTTTTTTTACAAAAGTACGGAATCCTGTCGTTTTCACATTCTGGTACGCCTGATGTGCCGGATAAAATTCCATGATCGAATGATCTTTATTGTCGACTCCGAAACTGACCACGCACTGTCCACGGTTTACATAATAGCACCAGATAGGAATTCCCTTCTCTCCGGAAATGCCTGGAAGAAAGCTTGCAAACGTGCTCTTTTTTCCATAGTTTTCAATTAAAAATTTTTTCTCTGCCATATTCTTCTCCAATCCATTTTTCGCAATTGTTTATAATGTAATATTTTCCTAGGCAAGAACCACTTCGATCAGATGTGTCTCATTGCCAGAAAGTTTCTCGATCATATTCTTAGGAAGAATTGCATCATGCTGTTTTGGCACAAAATTTATCTTCTCTCCGTCCACCGTTACATCTGCAATCTGATATTCTCCATAATCCTTGTCTTCACAGTTCAAATAAGTGATCTTCCAGTTTTTGTCTGCAAACTTCAGTGTAAGGGATGCCTTTTTCTCTTCATCAAACTGCTCTTTTAAAAGTTTTGGGTCTAAGATCATATCACCGATCTGACCTCTTACTCCGAACATCTCTGTGATCACCGTCAGCATATACCAGCTCGCAGCGCCCGTCAGATAATGGTACATACCGCGTCCTCTGCCATTGAAGTATTCCGGAATTCCAGGATAGATGTGGCTCACTTCGAAGTTTGCCGACTGTCTGTACAATGCATGCAAGGACTTACAACCTTCCTTTGCAAATCCACGTTTGTAAAGCGCATTGGCATACATCACTGCCATATGGGAAAAGACTGCTCCGTTTTCTTTATCTCCGTAGGAAAATCCAAACATTCTTCCAAGATCTGTCTTGACTTCCCCGAAATCTGTGTTCAGACGGTAGCCACCCACTTTTTCATCATAGAGATAACGGTCTGCACTCTTCGTGATCTGCCGGATTTGCTCTTCTGTTGCAGTGCCAGCCATGATGGAAAATACCTGGCCGGTTAACATCATGCGGACACCGGTTTTTGTATCTCCTTCTACCTGACGTCCATGATTATCATAGTAACCGTTAAACCAGCCGTTTTCTTCCGAATCCTTTACCCACTCATTTTTCCGGATATGCTCCATTAACCACTCCGATTTGTGACGCAGGTTTTCAGTCAGTTTTTCAATGGAGATCTCTACTTTTTCTCCACTCGTATCATGCTCACACGTATGTAAATATTCCTCTAATACATGCAGCTTCTTCTCAACAGAATCGTATAATGCCGGATTATCTTCTAAAAGAATCACGATCTCTGCCAGAAGGGAAACCGTTTCTTTTCCGGTTTTCTTCTGGTATGCCTCCAGCAATTCTGCAATATCGGCAAGGTTGCCTGCATAAGCATTGGAAAATGCCACGCTCTCGCCCTTCTCAGAAGCCATATCCAGCGCATCATTCCAGTCTGCGCCGCGCAGTCTTATGTTATTGTGTTCTCCAACTTCATAAAAAGCGGTAAGATTCTGTAACAGCAGATGCTCTAAAATCGTACCCTCTTCCCGCACGCCGCGCTTGGTCTTCTGCCAGCAGCCATAGGATTCATCCCACAGTGTATCTGTCCTGGTTCCTCTTGCAATCTGTTTGTCTTTAAAATAAGCTGCCTCTTTTTCTAACAGTTCAAGATCTCCGGTCTGGTCAATATAAAACTTTGTTGTGATCATTGGCCATACACCATGATCCATCCACACTCTTGTGATATTATTCCGGTCTGCAACAAACTCTCCCTGTTTACTTCCGATGATCGTTGCATTACTTCCATCTATACGGACACCGGCAAAGTTATCAAGCAGCATCTGTCTTACTCCATCCGGATTCATAATTAAAAGTGCCAGACAATCCTGCCAGAGATCACGCCAGCCTCTTCCTCCCTTTCCGTAATCATGATGCGGAAGGAAGGAACAGCCATAAATACGACGCAGAATTGGCTGAAAGCTTACCCAGTGCATAAACTGGTTGAAATCTGAATCTCCGGTATGATAAGCAACATTTACTTTTTCCTGCCAGTATGCTTTTGTTTTTTCCAGTTCTTCCAGTACTTTCTCTCTGGTCGTATAAGTTTTGGAAAGATTCCTGATCTCCTGAATATCTTCTGTAATTCCGGTAAAGATCAGATAACTGCATTCCTCTTCCGGCTCTAATGTAATCTCTGAAAAATGAAGACCACCAACTGCCTCTAATCCTTCTATCTTTGTTCCTGCCTTGACCCCCTCTGCATTTTTTACAATGGCATATGGTCTCTCAAAGTTACCGCCCTCTCCGACAAAATCCTCTGCTGTCGGATAAAAATCCACCGGCTTTTCTCCATTGCCACTCCAGCCCACGCAGTAATAAGTCATATGGTTGACCTGATGTCCTCTCTCATCGAAAGACAATGTCGGTGTCACCAGAACGCCTGTGTCTGTAGTTTCGATTCTATGTAATAAAGATGTTACATGTCTGTGGTCACGGATATTGTCCGCGCTTCTTCCATATAATGGTATCGCCGCCGTTGGTGTAACTGTCTGCGCCATGCGTCCTGTGTTTGTGATCGTCACCAGCATGATCTCAACGTTTTTATCTACTGGAATAAAAGAAAGTATTTCTCCGCGAAGCTGATACTTTTTGGATTCCCTTGTCGTCTTCTGCCACATAAATCCGGCTGTCACTTCACTGTCATCCTGCATTTCCGTAAATTTCTTACTTAACTCTTCTGCTGAATGACCAGTCAAAGACCAGCTTCCGATTCCCTTCACATTGCACCAGAAGTTTCTGCTGTTTCGGTTATTGACAAGATTTTCCGCACTTACCGGCTCCAGTAAAAATGTATTCTGATCTATCTTCGCATCACCGCCGAGATTCGGTGTGAAGGAACTTTTTAATCCTGCTTCCCCTGCAATTGGAAAATAAAGATAGCTGATATTTTCCGCTTTTTTCAAATGGAATGTTCCCTGTGTATCTTCAAATTGATATCCTTTCATCCTGATTCTACCCTTCCTATTTTGATATTTTTATTCTAAGAAAAAACAAGACACAAAAAAGGACACTCTTTTTCAAAAAGGTGTCCTTTTTTTATATCTTACCGGATCAGACCGTTCTCATATTCACAGATCACTTTTCGTTCTCCTGCAAAAGTCACCGAATCTCCCGATTCATTGATAATATGGTTCATGCCCGGATATCCGGTCAGCATCACAGTACAGATATTGTGTACTTTCACTCCATTCTTATCCGGCACCTCCATGGCGGTATCAAGTTTCACTGACGCATCCCGGTTATACAGGTAAACACCAAGCCCCCATGCTTCAAACGCATCCACAGCGCCATCCACATAAAAAGAAGCATATCCATTCTTCTGTCCCTCATGGCTCATCCAGACCTCCTGAGTTGGAACATCATATGGGATCTCGCTCTGATACATATACACTTTTCCGTGATCTCCATTCCATACCGTCTGATACTGTTCAAAATGTTCTACCATCAGCGCATACATCGTGACCTCATCTCCGTTGATGATGATTCCATTTTCTGCCTTGTTTTCTTCCCACGCCACATTGTCTCCGTGGTCTGCACGCCATACCCAGAAGTTATCCCCGACCACATGGCTGCTGTTGATCGTAGCGCAGCACTTGACGCTTACCGGTGTGTCTGTATCTGTTCCTCCAACACGGAAAAACAGATCGCTTAAATAAATATTTTTCCCATTATCCTCGGATTTCTGGTCCTCGCTGCCAACGACAAGAAGATTGTCCGATTTTGTTTCCCCGGCATCAAAAAGCAGTCCTGCAAGGATCAGTCCCTGTACATCCCCTGTTTCCAGACAGACATTTCCTTTTGCTGCACGCAGGGTTGCCAGTCCCATGCCAAGCACGATCGTATCCGGGCGGTTTACGACAATCGGTTCCTCAAGGTCATAAATTCCAGGTGTCAGAAGCAGATTTTTTCCTTCTTCCAATGCCTGATTCATCGTCTCTGCCGTATCTTTCTCCGGCTTTGCAACGTAAAACTGGTCAATCGGGATTTTTTCTCCCTCACTGCCATTTTCCCAGGAAACACCAACAGCATTTTCCCGCTCTTTTGGCACATAGACCATATAACCTTCCTCATCGTCATAGATCAAAAATGGTTTTTCCTGCATGGCTTCAGTCTTCTCCACCTCTGTATGCGGAACGACCGGCCAGGTTCCGGTTGGATTTTTTCCTTCTTCAGTACCGACAAAGACCATATTCCAGTTAGAACCCATCCACGCTTTCCAGTTACAGTTTCTGGAAAGCCACTGCTGCTGTGAGCCGGAATCCGTCATCAGATCGGTGTTGGAGTCCGCCAGAAATCCACCACTGCACCATCCGTATTCATCATGTAAAAATAATGCACCATCGACCTGCACTCTCCGCATAAACGTTGCCTGTGAAACCGCCCACATGGTATTTGTTTCCAATTCCATATTCTCTACTCCGCGCCAGAAATTGCAGCATGCATTGTGATTTGACGGATCATCTGCAAGCCATCTTGCGGTGCATTGCAGACTCTGTAATTTTGTGTCTGTCGGAAGTTCTCCAAGTCCTGCCACCTGTGTGTAAAACCCAACATTCGCCTCGATCGTTTCATCATACTCTCCCGGCATAAAATAGATGGCATAACGCTCCTCTCCAAACTGATTTGCTTCCTGTTTCTCATAAATAGCATCTAATGTTTCTGCCACCTGCTTTGGATCATCCTCCGGCGAAAAGATATAGGTATTCCCGCCAAATAATTCTGTGTGAAACTCTGTATCCCTTGTTGTCATATCTTTTATATCCATTTTACTGTTTTCCTTTGTTCCGCACCCCATCATAGGCATATAGGCTGCCCCGAATAGAAGCAGCATTTTCCCATAGTGTCTCTTTTTCATGTTTTTTTCCTCCCTGTCCCTTATCAGCATAACGGTATCCGGGCACAAAAAAAGGACACCTTTTTTCACAAAGGTATCCTTTTTCCATATAGAAATATTTTTTTAAAAGTACTCCATAATAAAGTTTTTCTTTGGATAAAAAATCTGCCCGATGGTTCCATTCTGTATTACCTTCTGATCCAGTATCTCTACCGAATCGTAATCTGATATCTCACCCTCTGCAAATCCCCGGAAAATACCGTGTGCAAAATCTGCAATATCCATGGTAATCTACGGCACCTGATCCTGTGGCATACGCTCAATCGCAGTCAGTGTTCCGTTGGTAAAACGAATCCAGTAACTGCCGTTATTTTGTGGTAATACAGAATTGGTGATCCCAAGGATCACCTGTCCGTTTCCACGGTAAGCCGCCTTTTTCAACACACGCTCCACATTCACCACTCTCACCATGCCAAGCGGTATCTGATTTTCAGAAAAAGCTCCCATAGACCATTCCTTTACCAGACATTCCATCGTCTTGCATGCAGGAATCGTAAAGATTACCTGCACATGATCGCTTTCCATTGTTTTTACCAGTGCTAAAAATCCCTGAAGGCCTTCCTTCCCTGCATAAACTAACCGGGTGCAGACAACAATCTGTCCCTCGTTCCGCATCTCTTTATGGATGGTAAAATAAGCTGACGGCTTCCCACTGCCACGGTAATACAGGTATGTAAACTCCTGATCCTTATACGGATTAGACTCTGTCACAAACGCATATTCATAACCTTCATTGTGGATCATACCGTTATACTTCACTTCCCATGCTCCGTACAACTGCTTTACATCTGAAAGCACCTGTTTCCGGTTGGATTCATCCACCAATACAAAATAGCCATCTTTCATATCAAAAGAAGGAATCATGGACAAAAGATACTGACACTGCTTTCCGAAACATCCAATCTCGAAACCGAATTTCCGATAATACAACATTCATCTACACAAGATCACAGCATAAATTGTGCCACCACATAATTATTTAAGTCCATCCCTTTGTCA
>ERZ773157.633-NODE-633-length-40888-cov-8.461343_pt1 | contig 40888 bp, 31 predicted proteins | sample MGYA00511480_ERZ773157 | MGnify/ENA primary metagenome ERZ773157 (study PRJEB29015, sample SAMEA2737863) | human gut metagenome | biome: human gut; feature: human-associated habitat; material: faeces | place: China | collected 2012 ... | reverse complement strand
CGGGTGCAGGGCAGAGCCCTGCCGGAGTCCAGAGGCAGAGCCTCTGGCGCCTCCCTTGTACACGAAAAATTCATACTTTCCTTGCAAATCCACCAAATTTGAGCCAGAATTTCGGCTAAATTCCGGTGGATTTTTTTTTGAATGTGTGCTATACTATATGAACGAGGGGTCTGTGCGTTGCAAAACAGACCGCAATCAAACGCCGCCATTCCGGAATGATGATGCTGGGGAAGTCGGAATTGTGGAATGAAGAAAAGGAAGTCGCCGGTGGAGGGCTTGCAATGCCCGTCCTGCGGTGATGGAATCGGCAGCGTTTGGCAAACGACGGGGAAAGGCTGCGAAAGCGGACACGGGCAGGGCAGTCCTGCGCGGGCAGTTTTCGGCTGCAAGGCGCAACGGATAAAATGCGTTTTTTCCCGGCATGGAAATAATGCTGATGGAGTTCGGCGAAACGCGGGTTTGCCGTGTCCAGCAGCAGTTTTCCGCAAAAATGGCTTTTTTACTTCCGTGATGGAAGTATGTGAAAGAGAAGAAACGAAAACGTTTGAAAGAGAGTGATGGTATGACCCCGAGAACGAAAGCAGCGCAGCCGGCAAGCCGCCTGCGGATTGTCAGCCTTGGCGGTGTGGATGAAATCGGCAAGAACATGACAGTTTTTGAATATGAGGATGACATTGTGGTGGTTGACTGCGGCAGCATTTTCCCCAAAGAGGATATGCTGGGCGTCGATCTGGTCATTCCGGATGTGTCCTATCTGGTGGAGAAGAAACGCAACGTGCGCGGATACCTCTTCACCCACGGGCACGAGGACCACATCGGCGCGACGCCGTACATCCTGCGCCAAGTGCCCGCGCCGCTCTACGGAACGAAATTGACGCTGGCGCTGGTGGACTTAAAGCTCAAGGAGCACCGCATTCAGGGCATCCCGATGCAGGTGGTGCAGCCGCGCGACGAGGTGCGGCTGGGCAAGAACTTCACGGCGAAGTTCATCCACGTCAGCCACTCCATCGCGGGGGCGTGCGCCATTGCGCTCACCTGCCCGGCGGGTACGGTCGTCGTCACCGGCGACTTCAAAATTGACTACACGCCCGTCGATGGGCATATCACTGACCTTGCGTCCTTCGCCGAGCTGGGCGAGCGCGGCGTGCTGGCGATGCTGTGTGAATCCACCAACGTCGAGCGCCCCGGTCACACCATCTCCGAAAAGAAAATCGGCGTGACGTTCGAGAACATGTTCCGCGACGCGCAGGGGCGTGTGATTGTCGCCATGTTCGCGTCGAACATCCACCGTATGCAGATGGTCATTGACAACGCCCTGCGCTACGGCCGCCGCGTCTGCTTCATCGGGCGCAGCATGGTCAACGTCAGCCGCGTGGCGATGCAGATTGGCGAACTGCGGATTCCGCCGGAAGCCATTATTGAGGCGGACGCGCTCGACCAGTACCCGGACAACGAGATTCTGGTGATGACGACGGGCAGTCAGGGCGAGCCGATGGCAGGCTTGACGCGCATGGCGTACAGCGAGCACCGCAAGCTGCAAATCCGGCAGAGCGATACGGTGATTATCTCCGCCACGCCCATTCCCGGCAACGAGAAGAGCATCAGCCGCGTCATCGACCAGCTGTACCGCTGCGGCGCGAACGTCATCTATAAGGCACTGGCGGAGGTGCACGTCTCCGGTCACGCCTGTCAGGAAGAACTCAAACTCATGCACGCGCTGGTGAAGCCGAAGTACTTCATCCCCGTTCACGGCGAATACCGTATGCTGTGGCAGCACGCGGTGCTGGCGGAGTCGATGGGCATGAACTCCACCGACATCGTGCTTCCCGAAACGGGGCAGGTTATCGAGATGAATCAGGAAGGGCTGTATCTGGCGGAACAGATTCCGACCGGCGCGGTGCTGGTGGACGGTCTGGGCATCGGCGACGTGGGCAACGTCGTCCTGCGCGACCGCAAGCACCTCAGTCAGGATGGCCTGATTATCGTCGTCATGGCGATTAACCGCGACGACCAGCGCCTTGTCTCCGGCCCGGATATCATCAGCCGCGGCTTCATCTACGTCCGCGAGAATGAGGATATTATTGAGAACACGCGCGATGTTGTCCGGCAGATTCTGTCGCAGTCGTCGCTGGCGGGCGAGGACTGGCCGGCGCTCAAGAACCGCATCAAGGATGAATTGCACCGCTTCATCTTCGAGAAAATCAAGCGCAACCCGATGATTCTGCCCATTATCCTTGACGTTTGACATGGGGGCGCACATCTGATACAATAGGGAGGAACGCTGCAACATGCGTTTCTCTCTTTTTCGTGGGAAATCGGGATGAATCAAGCGGACAGAAACGTTTCTAATTACGGATAGCGTATCGAAAGGATGGACATGCTGTTATGGAACATGCTACGGCACACCGCTTGGCGCAGGAAATCCGCCAGAGCGAGGAGTATCAGACGTATCACGCACTGAAAGAGGAGGTTATGGCGGACGAAACGACCGCCGCGCTCCTGAAGGAGTACAAGAAGCTGCAGCTGCGCCTGCAAATGGCGGCTGTCTCCGGCACGCAGCCGGATAACGACGACATGCAGCGCTTTCAGGGCATTTCGGCGCTGCTGTTCGGCAAGCTGGAGGTCAGCCAGTACCTGCTGGCGGAAATGCGTTTGCAGCAGGAAGTGGCGGGCATTCTGCGCATCATCACCGACGCAGCGGACATTGACATGGGGATGGGACAATAATTCCGGATTCTCCAAAGGGGGGCAGGCTTGTTGAGCAAGAAGCATGACAGCTACGAGAGCATCCGCGACGAGCGGCGATATGGCCCGTACTGGTACAGCGCGCTGTGGCGCATCATCCGCCCAATCCTGATTGGCTTGGGCGCGGTGCTGGTGGTGGCGGGCATCCTGTTCAGCGTGTGGAACAAGGTGTACGGTGAGTTCATTGCGCCGCCGGATGAAAACAGCACGGCGCAGGTGCCTTTCACCATCGAGAGCGGACAGAGCCTGACCCGCGTGGCGAACCGGCTGGAGGAAGCCGGGCTGATTCGCAATCGCACGGTGTTCAAATACTACTGCGATTTCGCGGGCTGGGGGCAGAAAATCCAGTCCGGCAGCTACACGCTCAGCCCGTCGATGACCATGCGGCAGATTGCCGACCAGCTCACGCGCGGCGACGGCAACCCGATTGTGCGCAATATCACGCTCATTCCCGGCTGGACGATTGAGCAGTTCGCCGAGCAGCTGGTCAAAGACGGCGTGCTGACGGACAGCGCGGAGTTCTTGGCCCTGTGCAAGAGCGGCACGAGCTTCAGCGAATTTTACTCCGTGCAGGATGTGCTGAACAGCCGGAACGTCAGCCAGCGCCGCTATGTGCTGGAGGGGTATCTCGCGCCCGACACCTACGAAATCTACATCGGCGCGACGGCAAGCGAAATCATCCGCAAGCTGATTACGCAGACCGAGCGGGTGTTCTCCGTCGCCTGTGAGGATCGCGCGGAAGAGATGGGCTACACGATGGACGAGATTCTGACGCTGGCAAGCATGATTGAGAAGGAAGCGTCCAAGGCGGATTTCACGAAGGTGTCCGCCGTATTCCACAACCGCCTGAAAGCGGGCATGAAGCTGCAGAGCGACGTGACGATTCACTACATCACGGGCGTAAGGAAAATGTCGCTGACGGGCAGTGATTTGGCGCTTGACAGCCTCTACAACACCTATCAGGTGACGGGGCTGCCGCTGGGCCCGATTTGCGCGCCGAGCGCGGACGCCATCAACGCGGCGCTCTACCCGGACGAGACGTTCGTGGCGGAAAACTACCTGTATTTCTGCGCGACGAGTCCCGAAAGCACGGAGCTGCACTTCTCCCGCACCTTGCAGGAGCATGAACAGGCGGTCGCCATCTACGCGCCGCTGTGGCAGCAGTACGACAAGGAAAGAGGCATTGAGTAAATGACCAACCGGATGCCGGAGCTGCTGTGCCCGGCGGGGAATCTTGAATCGCTGGAGGCGGCACTGCATTTCGGCGCGGACGCGGTCTATGGCGGTATGCGGCAGTTCGGCCTGCGCGCCTTCGCGGGCAATTTCGACGAGGAGGCGCTGACGCAGGCGGTCGAAAAGATGCACGGCGCGGGCAAGAAGTTCTACCTGACGATGAACATCTTTCCGTTTGACGACCAGATGGATGATTTCATCGCGGCGGCGAAAGCAGCACGGGACATCGGCGTGGATGCGGCGATTGTCAGCGATTTGGGCGCGATTGCCGCCCTGCGCCGCGAAGTGCCGGAGCTGCCCCTGCACGTCAGCACACAAGCGAGCACCGTCAACGCGGAAGCCGTGCGCGTCTATCGCGACATGGGCTGCGAGCGCGTGATTCTGGCGCGTGAAACGTCCATCGCGCGGGCGAAGGAAATCATCCGCCGCGTGCCGGAGATGGAAATTGAGACGTTTGTGCATGGCGCATCGTGCATGGCGTACAGCGGGCGGTGCCTGCTCAGCGCGGCCATGGCGGGGCGGAGCGGCAATCAGGGCGAATGCGCCCAGCCGTGCCGCTGGCATTACAGCGTGGTGGAGGAGAAGCGCCCCGGCGAGTACATGCCCGTCTGCGAGGACGAAAATGGCACATACATATTTTCCGCGCATGATTTGAACCTGATGCCGCTTTTGCCGGAACTGGTGGACGCGGGCATCAAGAGCCTCAAAATCGAGGGGCGGATGAAAACGGCGTATTACGTCGCGACGGTGACGGCGGCATACCGTCGTGCGCTGGATCTGCTGGCGGATGGCGGCGATTTCGCGGCGGCGCTCCCCGGCTTGATGGCGGAATTATCCTGCGCGAGCCACCGTGACAGCGACACCGGCTTTGCGCTGGGCAAGCCAGCAAATCCCGGCGGCGCGGACGGCTTCCATCAGGAGCGGGAATATCTGGCGCATGTGGTGGAGGGCAGCCGCGATGGGCGCGGCACACGCTTTCTGCTCAAAAATCGCTTCAAGGCGGGCGAGACAATCGAACTGCTGACGCCGTCGGGCGTGCACGCATTCGAGGCGACGCCGTTCCTGCGCGAAAAGACGGGCGAAATCGTCGATACGCTGGGCATCGGCGGCGAAATCATCCGCATGGACGTGCCTTTCGCGACTGAAACAGGTGACTTCCTCCGCGGCGAAACACGGAATCACCGAAAGTAAGCGCTTTTCCCGAAACCCGCAAGCAAGTCAACAAAAGCCGGACAAAAGCCAAACTGAAAAATGCGGTCAAGCTGGGCAACAACAGCCGCTCTTTCCCCCAACAAACATGGGTGGCGGGGGAGTCCAGAGGGGGCTGAAGTCCAGACTTGCACGCTCTTCAGCCCCCTCTGGGCGTTCTTTGGTTACTTTCTGGCGCGCCAGAAAGTAACAACATCGCCTCCGCAGAGGCGACTGGAGCAGCAATAAAAATCAAGCCTGCTTTTACACCAATGTCGGCTGACGAACGCCCAAATTCCCTTTCACGACAGCCGTGAAGCGCGAAAAAATCCCCGGAATCTTTCCGGCAAGGTTGCACAAAACCCAAAAGTGTGCTACAATCAGATTGATATTCCTTTCACATGAAGGAAGTGGGCGGAAATGCCCCAAGATAACAAATGCACTGGAGGAGAATGAGGATGGCAGGGCATGTGTCTGACGCGGTAATCCGTCGGCTGCCGGGATATTATCGGCATCTGCGGGAACTGGAAAGCGCAGGTGTGGAGCAGATTTCGTCGCAGGAGCTGGGCGAGCGGATGCACCTCACGCCGTCGCAGATTCGGCAGGACATCAACTGCTTCGGCGGCTTCGGACGTCAGGGGTACGGGTATAAGGTGTCGGATCTGAAAATGCACATTGGCGAAATTCTGGGACTTGACCGTGAGCATACGGAGATTATCGTGGGCGCGGGCAATATCGGCTGCGCGATTGCGAAATATCCGACGTTCCAGCGCGAGGGCTTCCGGCCGCTGGCGATGTTCGACAACGACCCGGAGAAAATCGGCGTGCCGGTGGGCGATATTCCCGTGTACAGCATGGAGGAAATGCCGAACTTCCTGAAGGAGAACATGCCGGATATTGCGGTGCTGGCACTGCCCCGACGCGTCGCGCAGGAAGCGCTGGACAAGCTCTACGCCTGCGGCATCCGCGCGGTGTGGAACTTCGCGCCGACCGATCTAACCCATCCGGACGACATGCTGGTGGTTAATGTCCACCTGACGGACAGCTTGCAGACGCTGACTTACCACATGGCACACCGGAACGAGGAAAACAGCAAGTAAATCACACCCAGCCCTCCGCAGCAGCCGCTGTGCAAGGGCTGGAATCCATTTTGGAGGAATGACATGAGCAACATTTCGGGCGGAACGCAGCGCCCGCGCCGCAGCCAGCAGACGCGCCTGACGGAAAAATTGGCGCCGGAGACGAAGCCGCGCCAGCCCGCCATGCGCCAGCCGAAGGGACGCTCACAGCGGCTGATAGAAGAGGAAGCGCGCCGGAGCGCCCCGCCCAAAACACGCGGCACACCCACGGGCAAGCGTCCATCCGCGCCGAAGCGGAAAACGACACGCAAACCGCGCAAGGGGCGCAAAAAGCGCAGCAGCACCTTCCTATGGCTGCTTGTCATGCTGATTTCGCTGACGTGCACGGCGGGGCTGCTGCTGCTTGCCGCGCCGCAGATGCTGGGCATGGAGTTGGCCGGGCTGCCGACGCTGGCGTTCGTCAACGGCAGCATCATCCGGTATGACGCAGAGCGAATCGCGAATTTCAATGAGGCGGTCGCGCTGGTCAACACCGACCGCATTTTCCCCGGCGTGACGATTGACGGCATCAACGTTGGCGGAATGACCCGCGCGGACGCCGAAAGCGCCTTGGGGCAGGGCGGCGTGGACAATTCCCGCGTGAACCTGCATGTGGTGGCGGATGCGTACACCTACGACATCACGGGTTACGACGTGCCGCTCTACCGCAACGTGAGCGAGATGGCGGCGGTTGCCTATGCCGCTGGGCGCGGGAACACAACCGCCCTGCGCGGTTCGGGGCGGACGCCGCTGAGCGAGCGCGTCGCGACGATTCGCGCGATGCAGCAAAGCCCCGTGACGCTTCAGACGCAAATCACCTACGACCGCGATGCCGTGCGAAAAATCGCGGAGAATATCGCGGCGGATGTGACCTGCACGCCCGTCAACGCGACGGTGGAGTCCTTTGACCCGGCGACGAAGCAGTTCACCTTCAACAGCGACATCAGCGGCGCGTATCTGGATGCCAACAGCGTGTATCAGACGCTCACGGGCGTGCTGGACATGGGCAATTACACTGCGTCCCTGCGTTTGCAGTCGGACACGGTGCTGGCGGACGTGACAAAATCACAGATTGTGGGCAAGTTCGGGCGCATTTCCACCTACACGACGAAAACCACCAGCAATTCCAACCGCAACACGAACATCGACCTGTCCTGCCAAGCCATCAACGGTTATAAGGTTGCGCCGGGGGATACGTTCTCCTTCAATCAGGCGACGGGGCAGCGCACGGCGGCGAAGGGCTACAAGGAAGCAACAGCGATTTCCGGCGGGCAGAGCGTGCCGGAGGTGGGCGGCGGCGTATGCCAGACCAGCTCGACGCTCTTTAACGCCGTCGCGCGCGCGAATCTGGAAATCGTCTACCGCAGCCCGCACGCGTGGCCGAGTTCCTACGTCCAGAAGGGGATGGACGCGACGGTCAACTGGCCGAATCTGGACTTCAAGTTCAAGAACGATACCGAGTGGCCGATTTACATCGTCGCGAATTATTCCAAGCAGAAGTGCACCGTCGAAATTTACGGGATGCTCCTGCCCGACGGCGTGTCGATTGACCTGGAAAGCACCGTCACGCGCACGATTGACCCGCCGAGCGACACCAAGTACGTCCAGAACACGAAACTCGCCGCCGGTACGCAGGAGACGACCATCAAAAAGCGCACCGGCTACGTCGTCGAAACCTACCAAATCTGGTATCAGAACGGCAAGGAAGTCGACCGCAAGCTGCTCTGTACGTCAACGTATAAGGCGTATCAGGAAACAGTCGAGTATAATTAAAAAACCGCCCGGTTATCTGCCAAACACAGATGTACCGGGCGGTTCTTTTTGCTTTTCGCGGAATCGCGAACAAACCACCGAATTACCTTCAGTCTGCCGATGTGCTGACGGACTTGTTCCGCACGAACAGAATCAGCGACTGCTCGTCACTGTCGTAGATGGTCGTCGCGCGGAGCGCCGTGCGCAGGAACATGTCGGAGATGTACACCTCGCCGTTGTCCAGCCGGACGGCGCCGGATTCCATCGCAACTGCGCTGCCATCCACCATCACGGACAAACCGCTGTCCATCTCGCGGATGACGACCGTGTAGCCTGCCGCGGACAGCACCCACACGCCGCTTTCGCTGACATCCAGCTGCCAGTCGTCGATGCACGCCGCCAGCTCGCGCAGGGACATGACCGGACTGCCCACTGTGTTCACCCACAGGCTCGGACGGCGCGTGTAGCCCACGCCATCCTGCGTGACGGTCATCGTCAGCGCCTGTCCATTGCCGCCGCTGCCGAGGAAGATGCTGCCATTCGGGAGCAGCGTCAAGCCATCCGGCGTATACACGGGCGCTTCGGTCGTCACTACGTCCACGGGGAAAGCGTCCGTCACATCGGGCAGGGGCAAATCCTCCGCCGTGGGCGCGGCGCTCGGCGCGGGCGTTTCCGGCGCGGGGGTCGGGGTCGCCGTCGGCGGCACGGTCGGCGGGGAGTAAGGCACAACGTTCGGGTCTTCAAACAGGCGCGTCTGCGTCGCCTGACCCGCAATGCCGTCCACGGACAGCCCGTTCGCCTTCTGGAAGCGGCGGACGGCGGCGGTCGTCTTGCTGCCGTACGCGCCGTCATCCTCGCCCTCTGCCAGATAGCCCAGCTCAATCAGCTTTTTCTGCACCTTCAGCACGCCTGAGCCGCGGTCTTGCCACTGCACGGTCCTGTAGCCCATGTTGGGCGTTATCGTGGGTTCGGGGATGGGCGAGGCAGTCGGCGTGGCGGTGGGCACGTCGGTCGCGGCGGGCGCGTTGGGAATCGGGGATGCCGTCACGTTCGGCGGCAGGGGCGTCGGGGTCGGGACATCCTGCGGCAGCGGCCCCTCCTGAACGGAGAAGGCGACGGTCAGCGCGACATACGCCAGAAGCGTTTTCAAAAAGTCCATGAGGAATGTTCCTCCTTGCATTCTAAATCAGTTTCTATTATACGACAAAATTCTGGTTTGCGCAACCTGATAGCGCGTTTTTTCCGTTTGCAGATTGTAAAAATTGCGGATTCGCGCTATAATGGCGGCAGGAAAAACTCATCAGCAGGAGGAATCAGCCATGAAAGAACCGATTTTGGTGATGATGGCGGCGGGCATGGGCAGCCGCTACGGGGGACTGAAGCAGCTGGATCCGGTCGGACCGGACGGCGAGGTCATCCTCGATTACAGCCTGTACGATGCGTACCAGGCGGGCTTCCGCCGCGTCGTGTTCCTGATTAAGCACGAGATTGAAGATGCCTTCAAGGCGATGGTCGGTTCGCGCGTGCCGGCGGGGATGGAAGCAAACTACGCCTTCCAGCAATTGGATAAGCTGCCGGAGGGCTTTTCCGTCCCGGAAGGGCGCGTGAAGCCGTGGGGCACGGGGCACGCGGTGCTGTGCTGCCGCGAATTCCTCGATGCGCCGTTCCTCGTCATCAACGCGGACGATTACTACGGCGCGGGCGCGTTCAAGCTGGCGTATGAGTACCTGCGGACGCTGCGGGGCAAGCGCGGCGAGTACTTCATGGTTGGCTACGCGCTGAAGAATACGCTGACGGAGAACGGCTATGTGTCGCGCGGCGTGTGCACGGTCAACGAGTTCGGCTTCCTGAAGGAGGTGCGCGAGCGCACGCACATTATCGCCAGCTGCGACGGCCCGCTGTTCACGGAGGATGGCGAAATGTACCGCCGCCTGCCGGACGATACGACCGTCAGCATGAACTGCTGGGGCTTTACGCCGGATTTCCTCGATGCGCTGGCGGAGGGCTTCGTGCCCTTCCTGAACGAGGCGATGGAGAACAACCCGATGAAGGCGGAGTATTACCTGCCGACTGCCGTCAGCCGCCAGCTTGACCGTCACCGGGCGACGGCGCGCGTGCTGACCTGCCCCGACCGCTGGTACGGCGTGACCTACCACGAGGACAGGGCAGTCGTCGCCAAGGCGATGCTGCGCAAGGCGGAGGAAGGCGAGTATCCGCGGCCGCTGTGGGGGAAGAAATAATTCGGAATGAGTGTGCTGGTGCGGAAATAATTTGCGCGGAGTGCTTGCATTTGCGGCGGGCGTGGTGTATAATCACAGCAGAGCGATGAACGGTTCTGACGCGAGGAACGTCCCGGAAAGCGAGTGCGCGGCGGTGGAAGGCGCATGGGGAGCGGGCGCGTCATCCCGACCGGGAGCTGCGGCTAATCACCGCCGGTTCGTCTCCGAGAGCGGACGCAAGAGAGAGGACAAGGGGGGAACATCCGCCTTTGCCCTAAGCCGGGTGGTACCGCGAAGCAATGCAAGTCAGCAATGCCTTCGTCCCTGCAAAATCAGCAGAGGCGGAGGCTTTTTCTCATACTATTTCCAGATTCGCCTGTGCTATCTGCTTGCGCCTTTTCCCCGCTGTCGTCCGCTCATTCCACTTAGCGTAGCGCTGCTACGCTGCGTTTCATTCGCGTTAGACAGCGAGAAAAATTCGCGGCGCATCTTAGCGCATTCTCATCAGGAAATAGTATCGCCTCGAATCATCAATCATCAATAATGGAGGGAAAAAATCATGGCCAAGGAAAAGAAACAGGAATTTGTCACCCACATCACCCCCCGCGACGAGGATTTCTCCCAGTGGTACACCGACGTTATCCTCAAGACGGAATTGTGCGACTACGCGCCCGTTCGCGGCTGCATGATCGTGCGCCCCTACGGCTACGCGATTTGGGAGCGCATTCAGGCGGAAATGGACAAGCGCTTCAAGGAAACGGGTCATCAAAATGTGTATTTCCCGATGCTGATTCCGGAATCGCTGCTGCTGAAGGAGGCGGAGCATGTGGAAGGCTTCGCGCCGGAAGTGGCGTGGGTGACGCAGGGCGGCACGGAAAAATTGCAGGAGCGTCTGGCAGTGCGCCCGACCTCCGAAACCATCTTCTGCACGATGTACGCCAAGTGGGTGCAGACGTGGCGTGACCTGCCGATGAAGTACAACCAGTGGTGCTCCGTCATGCGTTGGGAGAAGGCGACCCGCCCGTTCCTGCGCACGAGCGAATTCCTCTGGCAGGAGGGTCACACCATCCACGCGACCGCCGAGGAAGCGCAGGAAGAAACGATGCAGATGCTGCACGTCTATCAGGAAGTGGCGGAAAACGTGATGGCGCTGCCGGTGTATGTCGGGCAGAAGTCGGAAAAGGAAAAGTTCGCTGGTGCGCGCGCGACGTACTCCATGGAAGCCATGATGCAGGACGGCAAGGCGCTGCAGGCAGGCACGAGCCACAACTTCGGCACGAATTTCGCCGAGGCGTACGGCATTCAGTTCCAAAACAAGGAAGGCAAGCTGACTTACGCCGAGGAAACGAGCTGGGGCGTATCGACCCGCCTGATTGGCGCGATTATCATGACCCACGGCGACGAGCGCGGCCTGCGCCTGCCCCCGCGCGTTGCCCCGATTCAGGCGGTCATTCTGCCGATTGCGGCGCACAAGCCGGGCGTGATGGAGGCGTGCGAGAAGCTGTTTGAGGAATTGAAGGCGGCGGACATTCGCGTCAAGCTCGACGACCGCGACACGGTCTCCGCAGGCTACAAGTTCAACGACTGGGAGATGAAGGGCGTGCCGGTGCGCCTGGAAGTCGGCCCGCGCGACCTCGAAAACGGCGTCGTGACCGTGTTCCGCCGCGACCTGTGCGAAAAGGTGACGCTGCCGCTGGAAAATCTGGCGGACGAATTGAAGGCGCTGCTGGACGACATTCAGCAGACCCTCTTTGACCAGGCGAAGAAGTTCCGCGACGAAAAGACCCACGTCGTCCACAACATGGAGGAACTGGGCGCTGCCGTCGAAAATGGCTTCGCGAAGGCCATGTGGTGCGGCGAACGCGCGTGCGAGGACGAAATCAAGGAGAAATTCAACGCCTCCTCCCGCAATATGCCCTTTAACCAGGAAAAGGAATGGTTCGGCGACACCTGCGTCTGCTGCGGCAAAAAGGCGAAGAAGGTCATGTATTTCGCGAAGGCGTACTAATTTTCCCGGCAAATTGCCTGAAATTTTCCCGAAAGGCGCGAATTAACCATTTACAAACGGGAAAAAATCTGATACAATAATGGATGGGTCTGCGAACCGTTTGCGCGGACGACCGAAGACTCCGACGGCGCACTGCGTGAACAGGCGATTGCCCACGGGCATTGCCCGAAATAAAAATTTGGAGGATGAAATTCCATGACCAAGAGCGAAATCATTGCCACCTACGCCCAGCATGAAGGCGACACCGGCTCTCCCGAAGTGCAGATTGCCCTGCTGACCGACCGCATCAACCACCTGAACGAGCACCTGAAGACCAACCGCAACGACCACCACTCCAACCGTGGTCTGCTGCTGATGGTCGGCCGTCGCCGTGGTCTGCTGGAGTACCTGAAGAAGACCGACATCGAGCGTTATCGTGCGCTGATCGCTAAGCTGAACCTGCGTAAGTAATTTTCGCAGCGAAACGGCGGCTTTGCGCGCAAGAGCCGCCGTCTGGAGACACGCGGCAGGGGAGAATCCCCCTGTGCATTCCTCCTCACGGCGGCTTTTTGCGGCAAGGCGGCGCAGAACATGGGCAGGGTCTGGAGATGTTATCCCTTGAAAATCCCGAATCGCCTGATTCAGGGGGTTTTCATATGATAGCATCTCCGGGCGGTTCAGGAAGGCGGATGGCTGCCTTTCTACGACTGAGTATAAGGAGATTCTCAATGGAAAGCAAAAAGTACAGCATGGATCTGGCGGGCCGCGAGCTGACGCTGGAATTCGGCAAATACTGCGAACAGGCGGCTGGCTCCGTCTGGGTGCATCTGGGCGATACCGTCGTGATGGTGAACGCGACGATGGCGCCGACCCCCCGTCCCGGCGTGGACTTCTTCCCGCTGGCTGTGGACGTGGAGGAAAAGCAGTACTCTGTGGGCAAGATTCCCGGCGGCTTCATCAAGCGTGAAGGCCGTCCGACCGAAAAGGCGACCCTGACCTGCCGCCTGATCGACCGCCCGCTGCGCCCACTGTTCAACAAGGGAATGCGCAACGATGTGCAGGTCGTTGTGACCGTGCTGAGCGTTGAGCAGGATGTGCCGCCGGAAATCCCCGCGATGATCGGTTCGTCCATCGCGCTGGCGGTCAGCGAAATTCCGTGGAACGGCCCGACGGGCGCGGTGGTTGTCGGCCGCGTGGACGGGAAGTACGTCATCAACCCCGATGAAGAGCAGCGCGCAAAGAGCGACATGCACGTTTACCTCGCCGGCACGAAGGACGCCATCATGATGGTGGAAGCGGGCGCGAACGAGGTCAGCGAAACGGCGATGCTCGATGCCATCATGTTCGGTCATGAGTACATCAAGCAGCTCGTCGAGTTCCAGGACAAGATTGTGGCGGAAATCGGCAAGGAAAAGGTCGAAGTGCCGCTGAACGTGACTGGCGACGACGTGAAGCAGGCCGTGCGTGAATTCGCCTACGACAAGTGCGTGTGGGTGTTCGACACCTTCAACCGTCAGGAGCGTCAGGCGCGTGAAGCGCAGGTGAAGCAGGAAACCATCGAAGCGCTGGCGGAGCAGTTCCCAGAGCGCGAAGCCGAAATCGCCGATGCGCTGTACTACCTGAACAAGGAAGTCATGCGCAAGAAGATTATCGAGCAGGGCATTCGTCCCGACGGCCGCGGCGTGACGGAAATCCGCCCGATTTGGTGCGAAGTGGGCGTGCTGCCGCGCGTGCATGGCTCTGCCGTGTTCACCCGTGGTCAGACGCAGGCGCTGACCGTGACCACGCTCGGCTCTACCAGCGAGGGTCAGGTGCTGGATGGCCTGTCCAGCGAGGACTTCAAGCGCTACATCCACCACTACAACATGCCGCCGTACGCCACGGGCGAAGCGGGACGCCTCAAGAGCCCCGGCCGCCGCGAAATTGGCCACGGCGCACTGGCGGAGCGCGCACTGCTGCCCGTCATCCCCTCTGAGGAAGAGTTCCCCTACGCAATGCGCCTGGTGAGCGAAATCCTGTCCTCCAACGGCTCGTCCTCCATGGCGTCCGTGTGCGGTTCCACCCTGTCCCTGATGGACGCGGGCGTGCCGATTCACGCGCCGGTCGCGGGCGTTGCGATGGGCTTGATTAAGGACGTGGAGTCCGGCAAGGTGGCTGTCCTGACCGACATTCAGGGCCTGGAAGACTTCCTGGGCGACATGGACTTCAAGGTCGCAGGCTCCATGAACGGCATCACCGCCATCCAGATGGACATCAAGATTGCTGGCATTGACCGCACGATTCTCGAAACCGCGCTGGCGCAGGCGCTCAAGGGCCGCCTGTTTATCCTCGAAAAGATGCTCAGCTGCATCGGCGAGCCGCGCAAGGAACTGAGCAAGTACGCGCCCAAGATTGTCCGCTTCACCATCAATCCGGAGAAGATTCGCGAGGTTATCGGACCCGGCGGCAAGATGATCAACAAGATTATTGCCGAAACCGGCGTGAAGATTGACATCGAGGACGATGGCCGCGTGTTTATCTCCACCCCCGACGCGGAAGCAGCCGACAAGGCGCGCCGCATCATCGAGGGCATCGCGAAGGACATCGAGGTTGGCGAGGTGTACACGGGCAAGGTCGTGCGCATCATGAACTTCGGCGCGTTTGTCGAGCTGCTGCCCGGCAAGGACGGCATGATTCACATCTCCAAGCTGGCGAACCACCGCGTGGAGAAGGTCGAGGACGTTGTGAAGATTGGCGACACGCTGGAAGTGAAGGTCGCGGAAATCGACGCGCAGGGTCGTGTGAACCTCGTGCGCAACGACATCACCTACGACAACACCGCGGCGGCTGCCCCGCGTCGTGCGGAAGGCTTCCGTGCGCGTCCTCCGCGTCGGGATGGTCGGAACTAATCGCGTTTCCGACAACCTTTCGGCGGATGAATGCCATCCGGCTGAATGACTTCTGCATAATTGGCTGATTTTGCAGCAGAGGGTTTCGCTCCTGCGGGAGCGACCAAAGGGCAACGGAAACGGACGAAGTCCGCGATCGCCCTTTGGAAACCTTCGGATGCACACTCTCTTGCTTGAACTTTATCGAAAGTTAAATTTAGAGGGATGCCCCTTTATGCGGAATCAGAATGAAATAATATGAAGAAATTCGCAAAAGTCCCTGCGATTGCACCGGGCTTTTGCGAATTTTCTGCTTTTTCGGGGGAATCGTACGAAACGATGCAATTGTGCATCAGAAAGGAATCAAATGGATAGCATACTGAAAAACGTAGCGGGAGCTGATGAATGTATGCGTGATGAATGGGTGCTGCCGAATGGCCTGCGTGTGCTGGGGGAACGCCTGCCGCATCTGCGGTCGGTGTCTATCGGCGCGTGGATGCATGTGGGTTCGATGATGGAAACGCCGGAAGAAAACGGCCTCTCCCACTTCATTGAGCACATGATTTTCAAGGGAACGACGAGGCGCACCGTCCGGCAGATTGCCGAGGAAATGGACGCGGTCGGCGGGCAGCTGAACGCCTTCACAGGCAAGGACTGCACCTGCTGCTACGCCAAGGTCATCGACGAGGACATCGAACTCGCCATCGACATCATCGCCGACATGGTGATGAACGCGACGATGGACGAGAAGGAGCTGGACAAGGAACGCGGCGTTGTGCTGGAAGAAATCTCGATGGACGAGGATTCGCCCGAAGATTTGGTGCATGACCTGCTGGCGAAGGCGCAGTTCGGCACGCAGTCGCTGGGGCAGCCGATTCTGGGGCCGGCGGAACAGGTGGCGGCGTACACCCGCGCCAACTTGATGGACTACAAGAACAAGCACTACCTGCCGAGAGAAACGGTGGTGGCGCTGGCGGGCAACTATGAACCCGCGCAGGTGCAGGCGCTGATGGAAAAGTATTTCGGCACTTGGCAGGGCGGCGAAAGCGCACTCGTTGTGCCGAAACAGCAGGTTTTGACCGGACGGCGCATTGTGAAGGAAAAGGACACCGAGCAGCTGCACATCTGCCTTGGCTATCCGGGATTCGCTTACGGCACGGACGACGTGTATGCCGTTGCGGTGATGAACAACGTGCTGGGCGGCGCGATGTCCTCCCGGCTGTTCCAGCGCATCCGCGAAGAACTGGGCATGGCGTACTCCATCTACACCTACCCGAACTCGTATCAGGGCATCGGCACATACGGCATTTACGCCGGCATCAGCCCGAAAAACGGCGATAAGGTGCTGGAGGAAATCGACAGCGAACTCAAGCGTTTCCTGAAGGACGGCATGACGGACAAGGAGTTCCGCGACAGCAAAACGCAGCTTCGGTCGGGCTATTTGATGGGGCTGGAAAGCTCCGGCAGCCGGATGCAGGCGATGGGGCGCTCAACGCTGCTCAACGGCCATCCGACTGATCACCAAAAGACGATTGCCGCCATCGAAGCCGTGACGCCGGAAATGGTGATGGACGTGGCGCACAAGGTGCTGACCGCCGAGCCGTGCCTGGCGGTGGCGGGCAAGGGCGCGGAAAAATACGCGGAGTAAAGAAACATGAACGAACGGATTATCGCGCTGGACATCGGCGACGCGCGCATCGGCGTGGCGGTTTCGGACGCGTCGCGCCTGATTGCCACGCCCATCGACACCATCTACCGCGTCGGCTACGGGCCGGACGTGCGCAAGGTGGTGGAAATCTGCCAGCGCTACGACACGACGCAGGTGCTTTCCGGCTGGCCGCTGAATATGGACGGCACGGCGGGCTTCCAGTCCGAAAAGGTGAAGGCATTTTGCGAACAACTGGAAAAAGCGGGGCTTTCGGTCGTCTATCAGGATGAACGCCTGACGACTGTGACCGCGACGAACGCGCTCATCGAGGGCAACATGCACCGGGCGGAGCGCAAGCACAATGTGGACAAGGTAGCGGCGGCGGTGATTTTGCAGCAGTATCTGGACACCTGCCGCAACCAGCAGCAACAGGAGGCAGCGAAAATGGAAGAACAGGACAACATCATTGAACTGATTGACGACGAGACGGGCGCGCCGATTCGCTTCCAGCATCTGGCGACGATTGAACATGAGGGCGAACTGTACATTGCGCTCTCCGAGGCGGATGCGCCGGAGGACGGGCAGTGCGAGGTGTTCATCATGCAGGTCGCGCAGGAAGAAGACGGCACGGAAAGCTACATTCAGGTGGAAGATGAGGCCGTTCAGCAGGCGGCGTTCGACAAATTTCTCCAGCTGGTGAACGAGGGCAGCGGCGATGACGAATAACAACGAGGGCAGCAAACTGGAAGCAATGGGCGAACCGCTGATTGAACTGACCGCCCCTGACGGTACGGTGATGCGCTTCCGCTTCGGCGCGGTGATTCCGCTGGACGACATCGAATATGCCGTGCTGCTGGAGATGGAGGACAACCCCGACGGCGAGGAGCAGGTGCTGGTGACGCGCATTGAGCCGACGGACGACGGCGGCATGACGTTCGTGGTCGAGGAGAACCCGCAGAAGGTGGAGCAGGTGTTTAACAGCTACGTCAACCTGCGCACGCAGGAGGGCTTGACGGGGCTGTAACACTGCGCGAAAGGAGGGCATCCGCCCATGAAAAAAGGGAAAAAACGACTGCTTCTGGGATGGATTTGCCTGCTTCTTTCGTTGTGTATGGTGACGGTCGCATCCGCCGAAACGGACGGCACGCCGATTCAGCCCTGCCATCAGGTGACGATGACCGAGCGGAAATCCACCGCGCAAAACGGCGCGTCCATCAGCGTGTGGCACATCACAACCGCGCTGGGCACGGTGGATACCGAGCTGAACGCGCTGGCGGATGACTACGCGGCGGAACTGTCGCCCCTGCTCCAAAAGCCGGGGAAGGAACGCACGCTGAACAGCAGCCTGACCGTGCGCATCCTCCACAGCCGGACGGGAATGAGCTGGATGAGCTTCATGGTGCAGGCGCGGCAGGAGTATCATCGGCAGATTCAGCAGGTGCGGTTCACCACGCGCACTTACGATATGCTGACCGGGCAGCGAATCGCGCTTGCCGACATTTTCCCGGCGGATTCGCCCGCGTGGACGCTGATTTCGCAGACCGTGCGGGACACAGCAAATGCCTATTATCCGGACGAAACGCCCGATGCGGCGGCGGTCGAGACGCTCTGCGAAAATCTCGCTCAGGCGGATTTCATGCTCTATGGCATGTCGCTGGTCATTCCGCTGCCGTCGGTCTATGAAGATCATCCGCAGCTGATGCAGGCGACGCTGTACTATCCGCAGATTCGCGCGTACATGACTGAAGAAGCGCAGCGGCAAACGGACAACGCGAGCCTGTACCGCTTCTGTGCGCTGACGTATGACGACGGCCCGAACCAGTGGATTACGCCGCATGTGCTGGATGCGCTGATGAAAACCGGCGCGCGCGCGACGTTCTTCCTTGTCGGCAGCCGCGTCAGCGACTTTCCGTATCTGGCGAGGCAGGAGCACGACGAGGGGCACGCGATTGCGACGCACTTCTACGAGCACCTGTACGCGAATCAGGAGCAGGGCGGCAAGTTCCGCGCCATGTACGACAAGGTTAACCGCGCGCATATCGCCGCCATCGGCATTGCCCCGGCGTACGCCCGCGCACCCGGTGGACAGTGGCAGCGCATGGGCAGTTACGGCGTCGGATGGCCGCTGATTCAGTGGACGGCGGAGGCGCAGGACTGGAGCGGCGGCGATCAGGGCCCCGATGCCTACCGCACCGCCAATACCATAGCCGCCAGCACCAAGGACGGCGGCATCATCCTCATGCACGACATGAAAATCAACTCCGCCAAGGCGACGGAGATGTTCATCCCGAAGCTGGAGGAGCGCGGCTTCATGCTGCTGACGGTGGACGAGCTGTTCGCCAAGGACAGCGTGACGCTGGAAGCGAATCAGGCGTACTGGCGCTGCCTTGACGGGGTCACGACGCAGTATTAACCGTACGATTCCGCAAAATGCAGAGGACAGCGAAAAGGCGGGAAAATACGCGTACCTGTGCCGCTGTCTCTTTTTGCGCAAACAAGTGCGAATTTTGTATTTTCCACACGAAAAACAGCGCAAGGGAAGTGCCGACAAGCCGGACAGCCGCCGCTGCTCTTTCCCGCAAGAAATGGAAGCGGCGGGGGGAGTCCAGAGGGGGCTGAAGTCCAGACTTGCACCCTCTTCAGCCCCCTCTGGGCGCTCTTTGGTTACTTTCTTGCGCGCCAGAAAGTAACAACTTCGCGTCCGCAGACGCGACGGGAGCAGCAAAAAAACAAGTTTGTTTTCAGCATCACCTGCGGCACAAAAGCCGCAACATTCGCGCGCATTGGAAAGGAGCATTCCGATGATGAAGAAGTACATTGCCTGCCTGCTTGCAGCTATCCTTCTGCTGACGATGCTGCCCGCATCCGCATCGGCGGAGGGCGGAATGCAGGCGTGCCACCGCGTGACGGCGAAGTATACCGATTCCAAGCAGAGCAACAAGAGCGGCATCCGGCTGTGGTCGGTCAAAACCGCATTGACGAGCGTCGATGACGAAATCAACGGGCTGGCGCAGGCGTACGCGGACAAAATCGCCCCGACGCTCCAAGCAGGGAAAGCGAACGGCGATAAGAATAGCCGGCTGGACGTCGAAATCCGCCATAGCAAAACGGGGCTGACGTGGATGAGCTTCCTCGTGCAGGCGCGCACGACCTACCACCGCGACCTGATTGCGCAGGAGTTCACCAGCCGCACGTTCGACATGACGACCGGCGAAAGAATCCTGCTGACGGACATTTTCCCCGAAGGCAGCGAGGGCTGGACGATGCTGCGCGAGAAACTCGAAGCCCAAATCAACTACTATTTCCCGGATGAAACGCCTGACCCGGCTGCCGTTGCGCAGGTGCTGTCGGACGAGGGGCTGCGGAATCTCGACTTCACGCTGCACGGCATGTCGCTGGTCATTCACCTCTCGGCGGACGCGTTCTATCCGGAGCATCACACGCTGATTGAGACGACGCTGTTCTACCCCGACATCCGAGAGTACATGACCGAAAAGGCGCAAATCGAGACGGACAACCTTTCCTATTATAAGACCGTCGCGCTGACGTTTGACGACGGCCCGACGCGCACAAACTCCACCAAAGTCCTCAACAGCCTGATGGAGGTCGGCGCGCCCGCTACATTCTTTATGATAGGCAAGAACATGAAGCCCTACGCCGATTTGGTGCAGCGCGCGCACGACGAGGGTCACGCCGTCGCCAGCCACAACTGGACGCACGGCGACGCGCGGAAAATCAGCGCCGCTGCCCTCCGCGCGATGCCGGAGAAGGTCAACAAGGCGTTGATTTCCATCATCGGCATCCCGACGCGCTATGACCGCGTGCCCTACGGCGTGTATCCGGCGATGATCAAGGCGAAAGTCGGCTGGTCGTACATCCAGTGGTCAGTGGATACCTACGACTGGCGCGGGCGCAGTACGTCGCTGATTATGAGCAAGACGAAGAAGCAGTTCACCGACGGCGATATTGTGCTGATGCACGACATCAAGGACAACACGCCAAACACCGCGAAAGTGATGGCGGAATGGCTCTACGAGCAGGGGTACATTCTGCTGACGGTGGATGAGCTGTTCGCCAAGGACGGCGTGACGCTGGAGCCGGACACAGTGTATTTCCGCTGCGACGACGGCGTGACGACGATTAAGAAGTAACGGAGGGTGCAAGGGATGAAGCGAATCGCTGCACTGCTGACGGTGCTGTGCCTTCTGCTGGCGCAGGCGCTGGCAGAAACGACCATCGACCCGAAGGAAGCGCGAAACATTTCCCTGACGGAAGCGGGGACGAACGAAACGCCCGACGGCATCAGCCCGACGACCGGGCGGACGCTGAGCAAGCTCTATGTACCGGAGGGGTACGCGGGGCTGGCGGCGACAGGGCGCTATCTGCCCATGCTGGTGCAAATCGGCAATGACGGCGGCGGCGTGGGCAACCGCGCGCCGTGGGGCGTGGCGTGTGCGGATATCCTCTACGAAACGCCGCTGACAAGGAGCCATGAAACGCGCATCACCGCCGTTTTTTCCGATATGATCCCGGATTCGGTCGGCTTCGTGCGCTCGGCGCGCATCGGGCATGTGTGGCTGAGCGAGGAGTGGGGCGGCGGCTTCCTGTTCTACGGTCAGCAGGAGGTGGAAGGGAGCGACGTGAAGGCGGAAATCAAGCGGCTCGGCGCGGACTTGAAGAGCGTTGCCTTCAGCGGCATTGCAGGCGGCACGAACTTCAAGCGCTACTTTACCAGCCGCGCGGGCGCGAAATCCCCTTATGATGTGGATGCAAACGTCGCCGCGATGAGCCGCCTCGTGCCGGAAGAACACGTCGCGCCGAACCACGCCTTCCGCTTCACCGACGATGCGCCCGATGGCGACAGCGCCACCCGCGTCTACATCAAATGGGGGGACAGCGCGAAGCTCTACAACTCGCGCCTTGTCTACCGCAAGGAGTGGAACGGCTACCTGCGCTACATGGGCACGAGCAAGACGAACTGGTACGCCGACCGTGATTCGGACGACAGCGCCGTTGCCTTCCAGAACGTGATTGTGCAGTTCACGCGCGTGGACTACAACCACAACAACAAGAATGAGCCGATTATGTACGTCATCGGCGAAAACGGCGAAACGGCGGAGGGCAATGCGGATTTCTTCCTGGGCGGCAAGCATATTTCCGGCTATTGGAAGCGCGACGGCATGACCTCCCGCACGGTCTACTACGATGCAAGCGGCGAGGAAATCGCCCTCCTGCGCGGACGCACGCTGATTGTCATTTTCCCCGATGACGCGGCGTCGAAACGCTCGGTGTCTTACGAGTGAGCAAATGCATATCCCGCAGGGCGGGAGAATTTTGTGCCGCGCAAAAACAATTGGAAACGGCATGAAAAGCTGTCATTTCTTTCTCCGGGCATTGCGTCCCGGAGTTTTTTGTTGCCGAAAAAAATAGGAAAATGATAGCCAAATATGGAAAAACACTTGACAATCCTTGCCGAAAATCGCTATAATTAAACAGGTAAATTCATACGATTTCTGAATCAACATGAGCCATCAGCCTGCACGTTTTTCCCTTTGACGTCCGCGCATTTCACTTCGCGGCAGCCAGATGAAAAAATCCGCAGCGTATTTTGGCTTGTTTTCATTCGGAAATCGTATCAGGTTGAGGGAGTGGTTTTGGAAAATGGAAAGCGGTGCAAACACAAAGGAAGTACTGACCCCGAAAAACGTCTATCGCTTTTTGACGGATAATCTGCCGGGGCTGTATCCGCATGGCGTGATTCCCGCGGCGGAACGCAAGGGATTGACGCTGGTGAAGTTCTGGGCGCAAGTGCTCGACGGAATCATTCCGCCAGAATGGCACGCGTCGCTCTTTGCGGGAACACAGCGCTCGCGACGGCTGAGCGACATGATGAACCGCACGGGCGTGCAGCCGCTTCCGCCTAAATTGCAGCAGGAGATGAATGCGCTGCTGTCCGGGGAGACGCTGATTCGCCTGAGCCAGCAGGTGCAGGATTTCCTGCGCAGCGCGCACTACGATGCCGATGCCCTCACGCGCGCCCTGCCCGACTTCGTGTGCATGATGATGGAAAACGAGGAGTGCATGAAGCCGGAGCATGTGCAGGTGTTTGAGAACCTGCGGCAATCGCGGGAGACGCTGCCGCGCACGTTTGTGGACATGCTGACGCTCTCGTGGCTGGTGCTGCTGGCGTTCTATGGGGAAGAGATGTGCTGCCGGGAATTGATGGATTTCTGCCAGGCGCAGGAGCACTCGGCGCAGGCACTGTATCTGCTTTCGTCGCACGTCACGTTCGGGCGGCGCGTGCCGCTGTCGATGACGGGGCGCAACTGCGAATTGTGCCGTCAGGGGCTATCAAAGGATGAATACGTCATGGATGCGGCTTCGTGCCTGCCGCAATTGACGGACGCGATTCGGCAGGGCGGCAAAATCGCCGTGACGGGCATGGGCGGCATCGGCAAAACGGAAATGACCCGTCAGGCGCTGGCGGTGCTGGCGAAGGAAGAGCTGTTCAGCCGCATGGCGTGGGTGCAGTACGAAAACAGCCTTGCATCCAGCCTGCGCATGGCGTTTGACGGCTTGGACGGCGTGGCGGAGGAGAACGTGCTCTCAACAGTGCGCGAGAAGCTGGAAGCGCCCTATCAGGGGCGGACGCTGCTGCTGATTGACAGCGTCGATATGCCGCCCGAAGCGGACGAGGGGCTGCGCGAGATTGAGCATTGGGGCTGCGATGTGCTGGTGACGACGCGCTTCCCGCTGGGCGCGGGTTTCCGGAATATCGCCGTGCCGCTGCTGTCGGAGGAATCCAGCCGGGCGCTGTTTGTCCAGCACGACCCGTACTTGAAAGGCATGGGCAGCGAGGAAACGGAGGCGCTGCATCAGGTGCTTTCGCGCGTGGCGGGGCATCCGCTGGCGATTATCCTGCTGGCACATCTGGCGAAGATGAAGCGCTGGACGATGGCGCAGCTGCTGGAAGAGCTTGACCGCATCAGCCCGGAGGGACTGCGGCTGGCGGGCGGCAAATTCAGCGCGATTGCGCAGAGAATCGCCCAGATGGTGTCCACCGACGCGCTGACCGACCGCGAAAGGCAGGTGCTGGCGGTTTTCGCCACGTTTCCGGCGTGGACAATCCCGGTGCGGGACGCGCTGACCCTCCTGCGCGACTTCGGCACGGAGGATGAGCTGCTCTCCGCGCTCGAAACCGCGGCGGATTACGGCCTGCTTGCGTCGAACTGGCGCGGATACGCCATGCACCCCGTGCTGGCGGAGAGCTTCCGGCCGCTGCTGCCGCCGATGGAGAAAGTGCCGAGGCTGGCGGAGGTGTTCGAGGAGTGCAAAGAGCATTACCGCGAGACAGATTATCGGACGGCGCCGCTGATGTCGCTGGCGCTGTACGCAATTTCAGACTTCGATGATGCGCCTGTGGAAACCATGGGCGGCATGACAGTGGCGATTTTTTACCTTTTGAATCTTCGTGGGGGAGAAATTCCTGCCGCACGACTGGAATTGTGGCGACAAAAGAAGCAAGGTGAACTTCAAAAGACAGAACATGGACGCTTCTTGGACGGATGTTTCAGTTTAGCACTTGATTCCATTCTGGGCGGCGATTTGGTGAAAGATGGCGAAAAAGTGATTGCGAATCTTTCCAGCGCTTGTGAAGATGATATAGAGTTTATGCTGCTGACCTGCGGCAATCAGGCGCAGCAGATGGAGCGTGAAAATACCAGCAAATTCCTTGCCCGAATTGGCGAACTGATTCCGCTGAACCATCCGAATGCAGCGGCAATGAGAGCGGAGAAAACAGCTATTGCACTGCTGAACAAGGAAAATGTGCCGCAAGAAGATTTGGATGCAGCCATTTCCTGCTTTATGGAAGCGTTGGATGAACCAAAGCGCGTGGTTGATGCGGCTGGGCAGCTTGCGCAGGTGCTTTGTGCAATGGGACTGGCAGGTATGCCCAGAGAGCGAATCAAAGCACTGGCGGAGCTACTGGAAGAAAAAACGAAGGATGTTGACAATTTGCCGTTTACCTTCTATGAAGGGTGCGAATTGGTTTTTCATATTCTGGAGGAATATGAAAAGGCACTTTCTTACGCGAAGGCTGCTGTTGAGCATACGCCGAAAAACACAAAAACGTATTTTACGGCACTGTACAATTATGTGACGATTATGCAGGAGATGGGGAGAAGGTTGGAAACACAGGAGACTGTAGTTGATGCGCTTAAAAAAGTGCAGAAACTATTTGGCGAAAACAACTCACTGTACTGCATTTTCAAAATGGCGTATATCTCTAATTTGCTCGAATTAAAACAAGGAGAGGAAGCAAATGAAGCCCTAAATCAGGTGCTGCCGATTGTGCGCCAGCAGATGGGGGAAATTGATGCAAAGGTGGTCGAGTCGGCGCGTGTTCGTGCACTTGCACTGCTGGGACGTGAGGAAGAAGCAATCGAATTGGGCAAACAGGTGCGTGCATTCTTTGTTCAAATCGGCGGTGAAGAATGGACACAGGTGAAAGCACTCGACAGAATCATCAGCAAAGTAAAAAAAGGGGGCTATCGGCAGGAAACGTAATATTGCAGCACAATTCCTGCAAGTTCGGCTGCAATGAATGTAACCCGCTTGACAATCTCCATTGTCGCCGTATAATGGAAAGTGGAATCCTGCATTCGGATAACCATTTTCTATTATACGGCATTTTTTGCTGCCGGACGCAAAAGAAAGGAAAAATCCATGACGCTCAAGGAATTTTATGCCGCAGTCGGCGGCGATTATGACGCAACCCTGAACAGAATCCCCAAGGAGTCGATGGTGCTGCGCTTTGTGAAGAAGTATGCCGACGACAAAACTTACGCCCAGCTGACCGAAGCGGTGAAAGCGCAGGACTGGGAAACGGCGTTCCGCGCGTCGCACACGCTCAAGGGCGTGGCGCAGAACCTCGGCTTTGACGGGCTGTACCGCGCCGCGTTCGCGCTGACGGAAGAAATGCGCGGGGGCAAGCCGCTGACGGATACTGCCCTCTACGATGCCGTGACGCAGCAGCAGCAGATTGTGCTGGACGCCGTGCAGCAGCTGGCATAAGGACAAAAAACATGCGTGAACAGAAATGGAATCTTGGGCGGTTTATCGGGAGGAGCAGTGCGCTGCTTCTCCTGTTTGCGCTGCTCTTCCTGCCGTCGGCGTGGGCGGAGGAAGGGGAGAATCTGCCGAAAATAATCATCGGCAGCGACGAATATCAGCCGTACAGCTACTATAACGTGGATGGCGCGCCGCAGGGCGTGGACGTTGAAATGGCGCGCGAGGCCTTCCGGCGCATGGGCTATGAGCCTGTCTTCCGCCATGTGGCGTGGGAGGATAAGGACGAAGCGCTGGCAGACGGCACGGTGGACTGCCTGTGGAGCGGGTTCATGATGAACGGCTGCGAGGACAAGTACACATGGGCGCGACTCAACCTGTTCAGCCGTCTGATGGCGGTGGTGCGCGCGGACAGCGCCTATGCGGATTTGGCTGATCTGGCGGACTGCCGCGCGGCGGTTCAGGCGACGAGCTGGGCGGAATATCTGCTGATTCGGCAGGATCAGCCGGGCATCCCGAAGGTCAAAACGGTGTACAGCTTCTCGTCGATGGAGGAGGTGTTCGCCGTCATGCGCAAGGGCTACGCGGACACGATTGTCGGGCATGAGTGCGTGCTGAACATCTTCCTTGCGGAGAATGAAGGACGCTACCGAATGCTGGAAACCCCGCTGGGCACGGCGGAACTCGGCGTTGCGTTCCAGAAGGGTGCGCACGAGGAAATGGCGCGGCAGCTGGAGCAGACGCTGACCGAAATGGCGGCGGACGGCACGGTGGCGAAGATTCTGACGACATACGGCATCAGCGGCATTGTCCGCATGGGAGGAAGCGAAAGCAAATGAAACGGGAAACCTCTCATAAGCGGCACGGCTTCATCAGTATGCTCTGGATGCCGCTGACGCTGTATCTGGTGCTGCTTGTCACAGCCTTTATCGTGCTGACGTGGCATGATACGCGCTATGTCTGGGAGGCAATGGATGTAACGCTTGACTTTGCGGTGGCGCGGCTTGAACAGTATTCCAACGTCATGTCGAACGACCGCGCCATGAGCGAAATCCGCCTGCTGGACAAAACGGTGGAACTTAGTTCCCGCATCGCAGAAGCGGGGCTGATAACAAACGAACAGCTTGACCAGTACGCTGAGGCGCAGCGGCTGACGGGCATTGTCATCCTCGATGCGGACATAAACGCCGTTGCCCAAACGACGAGCGACGGCGATACGGCGGCGGCGCTGCAATCGATTCTGCAAAAGCCGACGGTGCGGGAGATTGTGGATTACCCCGTGAAGGCGTACATGACGCGGACGCAGGTGGGCGACCGCCTGGTGGATTTTGCCGCTGTCGCGCGCGAGGACGCGCGGGGGCTTGTTGTGGCGTACGCCGAGCGCGAGGAAGAGGACGAGAGCGACATGAAGCTGGAAACGCTTTTCAACGGCTTCACGTTTTCAATGGACGGCGTGGTCACAGTCTCGGACGGCAGAACCGTCATTGCTTCCAACAGCGCCGAAATCATCGGGTGCGACGTAAAGAAAATTGAGGCGGGCAGCATCCCCCATGCGCAGTGGGACGAATCGGGGCGGCTGCACATTGTTGACGGGTCGACGGCGTGGTCGGGCAAGCGCACGGCGTTTGAGAACTACTCGGTTTACGCCATGTTCCCGGATCATGCCGTCTACAATTCCCGCAACACCATTATCCTCTACGGCACGCTGATTTACATGGCAATCTGGCTTTGCTTCGCGTGGCTGCGCGCCCAGCAGTCCCGCCGCGCGCTGGAGAAAAACAGCGAGCAGGCGCGGATTATCAGCGCCATCAGCGAAATCTACTGCTTCACGTTCCTTGTTAACGTCCAGCGCGGCACGGTGCGCATCATCAAGCACCCGGAGGAGCAGCTGATGAAGAGGGAACGCGCGTGGAGCATGAACGAAGTGGTGCGGATGCAGGCGGAACACAACGTTGCGCCAGATTTCCGCGAGGCGTTCATCAGCTACTGCGACCTGACGACCTTGGCGCAGCGCTTGAAGGAGAACCCGAACCTGACGCTGGAGTTCCGCGACCCGAAGGAAAAGGTGTACCTGATGACGACGCTGCCGCAGAACTACGACCGCCGCGGCAGGCTCGAATCGGTGCTGATGGTGACGCAGGACGTGACGGCGGAGAAGGAACGCGAACGCGACTATCAGCTGCAATTGAAAAAGACGGCGGAGGACGCCGAACGCGCCAACATCGTCAAAACGGACTTCCTGCGCCGCATGAGCCACGATATCCGCACGCCGATTAACGGCATCCGCGGCATGGTGGAAATCAGCCGCCGATACGCGGGCGACGAAGCGAAGCAGGAGGAGTGCCGCAAGAAAATTATGACCGCATCAGGCTTCCTGCTGGATTTGGTCAACGATGTGCTGAACATGAACAAGCTCGAATCCGGCGCGGTGACGCTGGAAGAGAAGCCGTTCAACCTGCGCCAGATGGTCAGCGAAATTGTGACGATGGTGGAGGGGCAGGCGTGGCACGAAAACGTGCAGGTGTCCTGCAAGACGCTGGCGTGGAATCACGAAAACCTGATTGGCTCGCCGATGCACCTGCATCAGGTGCTGCAAAACGTTGTCGGCAATGCGGTCAAGTACAACTGCCCCGGCGGCAGCGTGACCATCTCCTGCGAGGAGAAAGGCTTTGACGGCACGACGGCGACGTTCCTTTTCACCTGTGCCGACACGGGACGCGGCATGAGTGCGGCGTTCCAGCAGCACGCGTTTGAGGCGTTCGCGCAGGAGGAATCCGGCGCGCGCACGGCCTACAAGGGCACGGGGCTGGGGCTGCCGATTGCCAAGGAACTTGTCGAACAGATGGGCGGCAAAATCCACTTTGAGAGCGAACTGGGCGTCGGCACAACGTTCTACATCACCCTGCCGTTCCGCGTAGATCCGAATCCGCCGAAAGCGGAATCCGCCAAGCCGGAGCAGGCGGCGTCCATCAAGGGCGCGCACATACTGCTGGTGGAGGATAACGAGCTGAACATGGAAATCAGCCAGTACATACTGGAGGGCGCGGGCGCGATTGTCGCTCAGGCTTGGAACGGGAAGGAGGCGGTTCGCCGCTTTTCCGAAAGCGAACCGGGTACGTTTGACTGCATCCTGATGGACGTAATGATGCCGCTAATGGACGGACTGGAAGCAACGCGGACGATTCGCGCGATGCAGCGCCCGGATGCGGCGACCATCCCGATTGTAGCAATGACCGCGAATACCTTCTCCGAGGACGAACAGCGCAGCCGGGCAGCGGGCATGAACCTGTTCCTGAACAAGCCGATTGACGCCCAGAAGATGCTCAGCACCGTTGCACAGTGCCTAAAAATACGGCAACAAGACAACTGAATATCGGCAGCGGCATACTTGTGAAAACCTTGACAAGTACAGAAACGCGGTGTACAATAGAGCCATGATCGGCGCGATTCTGAAAGGAATTCCGAAAATACAGGACGCGCGAAAGGAAGGGTTTGTTTTATGAAGAAGCTGCTTGCGCTGGGTTCTGCGCTTGTGCTGGCTGTCTCGGCGATGCCGGCAGTGCTGGCGGAAGATACGGATGCGTTCACCTCTGCGTCTGTGTCGAGCTACTATGGGGATTTCGCCCTGACCGGCGATGAGCTGATGAACGCCATCAACTCCTTCTCCGGCACCTATCTCATCTGCACCACCAATCCCGACGGCACGGCGAACGCGGGCGTGTTCATCTTCGCGTGCGTGAAGAACGAGGACAAGTACTACATCCAGATGGGTCTGGCGGAGAACCAGACGAAGCAGAACCTGCTCCGCACGGGCGAAGCGCTGGCGGTCTACGCCGCGAACCCCTCCACCGAGGAAGGCGCAAAGCCCTACATCACCGCCGGTGCGCGCATGGTGCTCCAGCAGGTGACGGACGAAGAACTGCTGAAGGTGCTCAACGTCAAGGGCAGCGAAACCGCGCTGTTCTTTGAAATCACCGAAATCAAGCCGCTGGGCTGATTGACAAACGGGGCGCACTCTCTTCCCAATGCGAAGGGGGTGCGCTTTTTTTTTCGGGGGATTTGCGGCGGAGCGGGCGTTCCCTGCGCGCTATTCCAAAACACTCAAAATCCATAGGAATTTGCATATTCCTCTTGACAAGCATGGGAATCGGGAGTAAAATCCTATTGCGGAAGTAGGTTATAACCCACCGCACAAGAATGATCTATCAATCAGCCAGAGAAAGGGCTTTTGCAATATGAAACACGCTGAATTGCTGTCCGTCCGCGACCTGCACGTTCAGGTGGGCGACAAGGAAATCCTCCACGGGGTCAATCTCTCCGTCGGCACGGATGAAACCCATGTCCTCCTTGGCCCGAACGGCACGGGCAAATCCACCCTCGGCTATGCCATCACCGGCAACCCTGCCTATCAGGTGACGCGGGGGAGCATCACGTTTGACGGCGAGGATATTACTTCTATGCCCGTCAATGAGCGCGCGAAGAAGGGCGTTTTCCTGTCCTTCCAGAACCCGCTGGAAGTGCCGGGCGTGACGCTGAGCGCCTTTATCCGCACGGCGCTGGAGCAGAAGAGCGGCAGCCGCATCCGCCTGTGGGACTTCAAGAAGAAGCTGAAGGAAACGATGGCGCTTTTGTCGATGGATGAAAGCTACGCCGAGCGCGATTTGAACGTCGGCTTCTCCGGCGGCGAAAAGAAGAAGGCGGAAATCCTGCAAATGCTGATGCTCGAACCCAAACTCGCCATTCTGGACGAAACCGACTCCGGTCTGGACGTGGACGCGGTGCGCACGGTGTCCGAGGGCGTCCGCCTGTTCCGCGAAAAGACGCACGGTTCGCTGCTGATTATCACCCACAGCACACGCATTCTGGAGGCGCTGCGCGTTGACCGCACGCACGTGATGGAAAACGGCGTCATTGTGCGCGAAGGCGACGCGGCGCTGGTGGAAGAAATCAACGAAAAGGGCTTCAAGGGCTGATGGGGGAGCGGCATGACAGAGAAGAGCCAAGTTGCGGACATTGACCGCAGCATTTATGATATTCGCGACGCGGAGCATGACGCGTACCGCATGGAAGCCGGCTTGACCCCCGCCATCGTCGAGAAGCTGTCCAAGGAGAAGAACGACCCGGCGTGGATGGAGCAGTTCCGGCTGGAATCGCTGCAAATCTACAATAATATGCGCGTGCCGGACTGGGGGCCGTCGCTGGACGGGCTGGATATCGACCACATCGCGACGTATGTCCGCCCGAACACGAAGATGCAGAACAACTGGGAGAACGTGCCGCAGGACATCAAGGACACGTTTGAGCGGCTGGGCATTCCGCAGGCGGAGCGGAAGTCGCTGGCGGGCGTGGGCGCGCAGTATGACTCGGAACTGGTGTACCACAACGTGCGCGCGGAAGTGGCGGCGCAGGGCGTGGTGTACACCGACATGGAGAGCGCGCTGCACGGCGAATATGCCGAGATGGTGCGCAAGTACTTCATGAAGCTCGTTCCCCCGCGTGACCACAAGTTTGCGGCGCTGCACGGCGCGGTTTGGTCGGGCGGCTCGTTTGTGTACGTTCCCAAGGGCGTGCAGGTGTCCATTCCGCTGCAATCGTATTTCCGCCTGAACGCCAAGGGCGCGGGGCAGTTTGAGCATACGCTGATTATTGTGGACGAGGGCGCAAGCCTGCACTTTATTGAGGGCTGCTCTGCCCCGAAATACAACGTGGCGAACCTCCATGCCGGCTGCGTGGAGCTGTACGTCAAAAAGGGCGCGAAGCTGCGCTATTCGACGATCGAAAACTGGTCGAAGAACATGTACAACCTCAACACCAAGCGCGCGCTGGTGGAGGAGGATGGCACGATTGAGTGGATTTCCGGCTCGTTCGGGTCGCATGTGGGCTGCCTGTATCCGATGAGCATCTTGAAGGGCGACCGCGCCCGCATGGAGTTCACGGGCGTGACGTTCGCAGGCGCGGGGCAGAATCTCGACACGGGCGCGAAAGTCGTGCACGTTGGCAAAAATACCAGTTCGTACATGAACACGCGCTCCATCAGCAAGAGCGGCGGCATCAGCACGTTCCGATCCAGCGTGGTGGTGGAGAAGAGCGCCAAGCAGGCCAAGAGCGCGGTATCCTGTCAGTCGCTGATGCTCGACAGCGAGAGCCGCTCGGACACGATTCCCGCGATGGACATCCGCACGCGCGACGCCGCCATCGGGCATGAGGCGAAAATCGGCAGCATCAGCAACGACGCGGTGTTCTACCTGATGAGCCGCGGCATGAGCGAAGAGGACGCGCGCGCGCTGATTGTCAGCGGCTTTGCGGACAACGTGTCCAAGGAACTGCCGGTGGAATACGCGGTGGAGATGAACAACCTCATCCGCCTTGAAATGAAGGGCAGCATCGGCTGAGCGGAAAGGAGCATCCATCAATGGAAAAAATGGCCATCAATCAGCTGCCCAGCCGGACGTGGAATCGTCTGGGCGTGAATGAAGCAACGATTGACTGGGACGAAAGCGCGACGGTTGTGCTGCCGGAAGAATCCGCAGAGAAAACGGAAATGCTGATTGCGTCGGACGCGGCGTATGCCCGCAAGTGCGTGACCATTCAGGCGGAAAAGGGCGCGAAAAAGTTGCTTTTCCAGACGATTCGCACGGCTGGAAAGCTGCATGTGCAGACGGAGCTGACTGTCGAGGACGGCGCGGAAATGGAGCTGATTCAGCTGGTCGCGCCGGGCGAAAACGCGCTGGTGTATGATGAAGTCATCGGGCACTGCCACGGCAGCGGGCGGATTGTGCTTCGGCAAGTGACGCTGGGTCATGGCGATGTGTACGCGCAGACGGGCATCGGGCTGGACGGCGAGAACGCGTCGTTTGCGGCGAATATCGGCTATCTGGCGCGGAAAAATCAGACGCTGGACATGAACCTCGTCGTCAACCACTGGGGGAAAAAGACAAAGTGCGAAATCAACGCGTCCGGCGCGCTGAATGACGCGGCGAAGAAGATTTTCCGCGGCACGATTGACTTCAAGCGCGGGTCGTCCGGGTCGGTCGGCAGCGAACAGGAAACGGTGCTGATGCTGGGCGAGGACGCGGTGAACAAGACCGTGCCGGTCATCCTCTGCGCGGAGGAGAATGTCGAGGGCACGCACGGCGCGACCATCGGCGAGATGGACGACGATACGCGCTTCTATTTCGGCAGCCGCGGCATCGACCGCGAAACGGCGGAAAAGCTGCTTTCGCGCGCGGCGATTGCCCGCGTAGCGCAGCAGGTGAAAAGCGAAACGGCGCGCGCGGCGATACTGAACGAACTGGATGGGGAAATGGATGAAAACGACGGATTACAGGCGTGATTTTCCGCTGCTGATGCAGGAAACAGCGGCGTATCTGGACAACGCGGCGACGGCGCAGCGCCCGCGGTGCGTGCTGGACGCGGAAAAAACGTTCTATGAGACGCAGAACGCCAATCCCCTGCGCGGGCTGTATCCGCTGAGCATCGCGGCGACGGAGGCGGTGGAGGAGGCGCGCTTGGCGGTTCGCGATTTCCTGCACGCCAAGAGCAGTCAGGAGATTATCTTCACGCGCAACACGACCGAGGCGCTGAACCTCGTGGCGTACAGCTATGGGCTGTCTCACGTCCACGCGGGCGACGAGGTGGTGGTGTCCATCCTGGAACATCACAGCAACCTGCTGCCGTGGCAGATGGTGTGCCGGCAAACGGGCGCAACGCTCAAATTCATCGACTGCGAAATGGATGGACGGCTCGACCTGAACAGAGTATCGGAAATCATCACCGACAAGACGAAAATCGTTGCCGTGACGCACGTTTCCAACGTCATCGGGCGCGTCAACCCGATTCGCGAAATCGCGGACATGGCGCACCGCGTCGGCGCGGTCATCGTGGTGGACGGCGCGCAGTCTACGCCGCATATCCCCGTGGATGTGCAGGCGCTGGACGCGGATTTCCTTGCGTTTTCGGGGCATAAGGTGTTCGGCCCGATGGGCATTGGCGCGCTGTGCGGCAAACGCAGGCTGCTGGAAAAGATGCCGCCCTTCCTCTCCGGCGGGGAGATGATCGAGTCCGTCACGCGCACCGGGGCGACGTATGCCGAGCTGCCCTACAAGTTTGAGGCGGGCACGGGCAATGCCGCCGGCGCGGTCGGGCTGCACGCGGCGATTCGCTATATGCAGTCCGTCGGCTTTGACACCATGCACGAGCGCGAAACGGCGCTGGTTGCCCGCATGATGGCGGGGATGGCGGATATGCCGTTCATCCATGTGCTGGGGTCGGAAAATCCTGAGGAACACAGCGGCATTGTCACGTTCACGGTCGATGGCGTGCATCCGCATGACGTGAGCGAAATCCTCGCGGCGGACGGCGTGTGCATCCGTGCGGGGCATCACTGCGCACAGCCGCTGCTCAAGCACCTCGGCTATTCCTCGACGGTTCGGGCAAGCTGCGCGTTCTACAACACGCCGGACGAGGTGGATCGGCTGCTGGACAGCCTGAAAACAATCAGGGAGCGAATGGGCTATGGAAAACAGGAGCTTTTATAACGAAATTCTGACAGAACACAACATCCATCCGGAGTTCAAGCATGACCTGCCGGACGCGAACATTGAGCTGGAAGGCGTGAACCCCAGCTGCGGCGACGACATCACGCTGAAGCTGAAGGTGGATGGCGACGTGATTACCGACGGTGCGTTCATCGGCGACGGCTGCGCGATTTCGCAGGCCTCGGCGGACATTATGCTGGGCATGATTGTCGGGCGGAAGAAGGAAGAAGCGCTGCGCTTGGGCGAAATCTTCCGCAAGATGATTCAGGGCGAAGCGACGGCGGAGGAAATCGACGAGCTGGAGGAAGCCGGGGCGCTGAAGGATATTTCGCACATGCCCGCGCGCGTGAAGTGCGCCGTGCTGGGCTGGCGGACGCTGAAGGAAGCCATCGGGGGAGAAGAGGAATAAGAAAACCGGACGGGGCGCGATGGCTCTGTCCGGTGCTTTTATTCATACGGTGGAGAAATTTATGTGTGTTTTGAAGATGCTTGATTTTGTCCGCTGCTCCCGTCGCCTCTGCGGAGGCGAAGACGTTACTTTCTGTTGCGGCAGAAAGTAACCAAAGAGCGCCCAGAGGGGGCTGAAAAGTGAAAGAGCGGGGATTTCAGCCCCCTCTGGACTCCCCCCCGCCACTGCAATTTCTTGCGGGAAAGAGTGGCGTTTTGTTTTGTGCAGCCGCATTCGTCCGCTTTCAATAGGTTTGTGATGCGTGAATGCTGGTTCGGGGTAAAAAATCGCTGTCCGCGTCCCGGCAGCGTTTCAGCCGACAACAATATTCGCAAACAGAACCCGACCGGGCAGGGGAGAAATCCTCCGTCCGGTCGGCTTTTTGCTGCGGGATGTTTGAAAGCAAAAGAAAAGGTCAGGGCTTTTCAACCTTGACCATCCGTGGAGCATAGGAGATTCGAACTCCTGACCTCGACAATGCGAATGTCGCGCGCTACCAACTGTGCTAATGCCCCAAGCGCTTATTCTCTTTGTGTCAGGCGGTGAAGCGCTGAGCACAGAAAGTATTATAGCATAGTTCTCGGAAAAATGCAAGGGGTTTTTTGAAATTTTTTCGGGAAAATTGCAAACTTTTTTTCAGGGGGCATTTTGGACAGACTTCAGAATACACGTTCGCTTATTTTGCGCGAAAAACTGCTTTTCTGCCCGGCGACTCTTGTGCATATGCGCCGATTATGGTATAATGCCCATGATGAAGCAAACGGAGGAGAGAACGGATGGATGCAGAAATGCTGCGGAATGTGCTGACGATGCTGGGCACGGTGCTGGGCGCGATTTTGGTGCTGATGCTGGTGGCGAAAATCACGAGCATGGTGCATGTGGAGGCGGACGATGCGCGCGCGCCGATTGACAGCATGGAAGCGAGCGTCGTCGGCAAGCGCACGCTGGTGACGCAGGAGGACGGCGCACCGAAAACCATCTACTATATGACCTTCCAGAAGGTGAACGGAATGCGGATGGAGCTGGAAGTGCCGGGCGAGGACTACGGCTTGGCGGCGGAAGGCGATCAGGGTGTGCTGGTCGCGCGCGGGGAAGAATTTATCGTCTTTAAGCGAATGATTTGAAATTATTGGAGCTTCCCAAACAAGTGGCGGCGCCGAAGGGGTGAAGGGGGCGAGCGGAAAGCCCCCTCCTCGCGTCCGCAGACGCGAAATCCTCTGCAATAATCGCATACTGTAAGGAGTAAAACAGAAATTATGGCATATCAAGCACTCTACCGCCAGTGGCGCCCCAAAGACTTTTCCAGCATGGTGGCACAGGAGGCGGTCATCTCCACGCTGCGCAATCAGGTGATGAGCGGGCGCGTCGCCCATGCGTACCTCTTCTGCGGCAGCCGCGGCACGGGCAAGACGTCCACCGCGAAAATCCTCGCGCGCGCCATCAACTGCGAGCATCCCGTGGGCGGCGACCCATGCGGGCAGTGTGAATCCTGCCGCCGCCTGCTGGCGGACGAGTCGATGGACGTGATGGAAATCGACGCGGCGAGCAACAATGGCGTCGAGGAAATCCGCAATCTGCGCGAGACGGTCAAATATCCGCCGCAGCAGGGGAAATACAAGGTCTACATCATCGACGAAGTACACATGCTGTCCACTTCCGCGTTCAATGCTTTGCTGAAAACGCTGGAGGAACCGCCGGCGTACGTCGTTTTCATCCTCGCGACGACCGAGCCGCAGAAGCTGCCCGCGACGATCCTCAGCCGCTGCCAGCGCTTCGACTTCGGGCGGATTCCGGCGCACCAAATCGCGGGGCGGCTGCGTCAGGCGGCGGAGGGCGCGAAGGCGGAAGCGTCGGAGAACGCGCTGATGCTTATCGCCCGCGCCGCGGAGGGCGGAATGCGCGACGCGCTGTCGATACTGGACATGTGCCTGGGCTATTCCAATCAGGTGACGGAAGACCTCGTGCGCAATGTGCTGGGCACGAGCGACCGCAGCTTCCTGTTCCGCTTCGCCGATGCGCTGGAAAAAGAGGACGCGTCCGCCGTCATGCGGATGATTGACGAATTGATGCGCGCCGGGCGCGAACCGATGGTGTTCGCCAAGGACGTCAGCCAGCACCTGCGCGCGCTGCTGATTGCCAAGTGCAGCCCGGACGACCTGAGCGCCCTGCTTGACCTGACGCAGGAGGACGCGCAGGAATACGCGCAGCAGGCGGAAAAATTCACCACGACGCGGCTGATGAACATGCTGGAATTGTTCATGCGCGTGGAGACGGATTTGCGCTGGGCGTCGTCGCCGCGAATCGTACTGGAAAACGCCGCGCTGAAAAGCTGCCTGCGGACGAGCGAGGCGGATACGGCGGCGCTCAACGACCGCATCAGCGAACTGGAAAAGCAGCTGACCGCCTTGCAGGAGAAGCTGCAAAGCGGCGCGTTTACCCCCGCGCAGCCCGCGAAAAAGGCGGCAAAGCCTGCATCCGAGCCGAAGCAGGAAGCGCCCAAGCCCGCCGCGCCTGCCGTGATGACCCCGACCGGCAAGACCGACGCGGACGCGTGGAAGGAAGCCATGAACATCCTGAAGCGCTCCGACCCCGGCACGTTCGCGATGCTGACGATGGGCAAATACGCCGGGTGCGACGGCGACACCTACCGCTGGCAGGCACCGATGGGGCAGGAACTGTACGTCGGGCTGATGAATCAGGAGAAGAAACGCACGGCGATTGCGTCGGCGCTGACGCAGGCATCGGGGATGCAATGCCACTTTGAGGCGATCGGCGCGGTGAAGGAGAAAAAAGCCGACCAGAGCGACGAGTCCTTCCTCGCGGCGCTGGAAACGACCTTCGGCAAGGCGAACACGATGGTGCAGGAGGACGTGAAGGGGTGAGCAGCGCGGACATTCGCGGGATGTTTGCCGGACTGCCGGGTGCGCACGGCATCATCGAAGCGGCGCTGAACGGGCAGGGGCTTGTGATGACGGATGATTCGGCGCATCCGAGCAGCGCGGCAGTGCTGGCGGGCGATTTCCTCTTCTTCGGCGGCGAACCGTCGGAAGCGCTGGTGCGGCGCGCACTGAACGCGGAGAATCGCGCGTGGATTGTGCAGGGGAGCAGTGCGTTTCTCGCGCTGGTGCAGGCGCAGCGGTCGGGAACGTGGTCGGAGCGCATCGCCTTTGACCCGTGCCGTCAGCCGGAGGATGCGCACCTGACCGCGCTGCTGGCGAATCTGCCGCAGGGCGTGACGCTTGTGCCGATTGGCGCGGCGGAAATGGCGTTCTGCCGCAAGACACCGTGGGCGGCGGACTTCGTGAATCAATTCACGGAGGATGAATATGCGCGCAGCGGGCTGGGGGTGCTGGTCTGCGCGGACGGGGCGTTTGTGTCCGGCGCATCCAGCTACGTGGCGTATCCCGGCGGCATCGAGGTGGAGGTGGACACAGCACCGGCGCACCGCGGATACGGCTACGCGACGCTGGCAGCGGCGAAGCTCATCTTGACGGCGCATCAGCAGGGGAAAATCGCGACGTGGGACGCGGCGAATGAAACATCAGCACACATTGCGCAGAAACTCGGCTACCGCGTAACCTGCGCCTATCAAGTCTTCACAACGGCGTAACCATTGGCGCACCCGTCAGGATGATTCGCATTCCGCGTTTCCTGCCGGGTGCATTTTTTGACGAAATTTCATCGGTTCGGACGATTTTCACAAAAATCCTGCTGGATTCCTCAGAAAAACCACAAAATTTTTCCGGGCAGCAGGAAATAGGGGGGACATGTAGAATTAGAAAAGTCGGGCTAAATTGTAACCTCAACTTTTCCCGCCCCGAAAGGGGCATGACATGGAGGGAGTTTTGAACATGAGTGAGCAGAACCTGAAGCAGGTGCTGGCGAAAAAGCAGAGCATCCTGCAGGGAGACGCGGAACGAATCGCAAAGCAGCGCGCGGCTGGCAAGCTGACCGCCCGTGAACGGGTGGCGAAGCTGCTGGACGCCGGCTCTTTCGTGGAGACGGACGCGCTGGTATCCCGCAATGGGGATTACGCCGGGGTCGTGACCGGCAGCGGCACGGTGCAGGATCGCCCTGTGTACGTGTTCGCCCAGGATTTCACGGTGCATGGCGGCGCGATGGGGCAGATGCAGGCGCAGAAGATTGTCAAGGTGCTGGATCTGGCACAGAAGACGGGCGCGCCCGTGATCGCCCTGTGCGACAGCGCCGGTGTGCGCATTGACGAGGGCGCGGCGGCGATGAACGCCTACGCTTCCGTTTTCACCCGTCTGGCAAAGCTCAGCGGCGTGGTGCCGGTCATCGCGCTGGTGCTGGGCCCGGTGGTCGGCGGCGCGGCAATGATCGCCCAGCTGGCTGACATCACCATTGAAGCCGAAAACGTTGGTCAGCTGATGGTCTATGGCCCGCAGGTCATGAGCGCCATTTCCGGCAAGACGGTGGATGCCAAGGCGGTCGGCGGCGCGAAGGCGATGGCTGCGCAGGGCGGCGTCGCGCTGACGGCCAAGGACGAGGACGAAGCCATCTCTCTGGCGGTGCAGGTGCTGGACTATCTGCCCGGCTGCAACGCGGAGGATGCCGCGATTGTTGATACCGACGACATGAACCGCATTCTGCCCGTACTGGACGCGGCGGACGCGGAAAGCCAGCTGGCTGCCATGGCGGACGGCGCGGCGTATGTGGAGCTTTTCAAGGACTACGGTAAGGAAATCCGCGTTGCGCTGACCCGCGTGGGCGGCCGTCCGGTCGGTCTGGTGGTTGGCAACGGCAAGGAGAACGACGGCGTGCTGACGGCGCAGTCCGCGAGCAAGGCTGCGCGCTTCATCCGCCTGTGCGACTGCTACAGCCTGCCGGTCGTGTCCCTGATCAACAGCAAGGGCGTTGCCGTCCCGGCGGTTGACGAGCAGGCGGCGACCATCAAGGCGACCACCCAGCTGCTTTACGCCTACGCGGAAGCGACGACGGCGAAGGTGTCCATCGTCACCGGCAATGCCATCGGTCAGGCGTATGTCGCCATGGGCGGCAAGAGCAACGCTGATGTCACCTACGCGTGGCCGGGCGCGGTGATTTCCGCCCTGACCCCCGAAGCGGCGGTGCAGGTGCTCTACACCGACGACCTGAAGGCGGACAAGAAGCCGGCGCTCCAGTCCCGTGCGGAATTGGAAGCGAAGTTCGCTGCGGATGTGGCGGACGGCGTGGCGGCTGCCGCGGCTGGCATGGTCGATGACGTGATTGATCCCGCCGAAACGCGCAAGTATGTCATTGCGGCGCTGGAGATGCTCTCCTCCAAGCGCGAATCCAATCCCCCGAAGAAGCACGGCAACCTGCCGCTGTGATTGAGGAAAGGATCGTGTAAAAAATGGGCTTTTTGAATAATCTGGGCTTCGGCTTGATCGTCACACTCATCGGCATGCTGACCGTTTTCTTCGGTCTGGTGCTGCTGATTGGTCTGATCAAGCTGATGGAAAATGCCACCGCGAACCTCGGCAAGGGCGGCAAGAAGGCAAAGAAGCAGGCGGAAGCGCCCGCTCCCGCGCCGGTTGCCGCGCCCGTGGTGGAAGAAGTGCCCGTGGCGGATGACAGCGAGCTGATTGCGGTCATTTCCGCCGCTGTGGCGATGATGATGGAGGATGGCAGCGCCTTCACGGTGCGCCGCGTCCGCCGCGTGCAGAATGCGCCCGCCTGGCAGAAGGCTGGCCGCGAAGAACAGGTGTACAGCCGCTTCTAATATACTATTTCCTGCATTCACCTGTGCCATCTGCTTGCGCCTTTTCCTTTCTGGCGTCCGTTCATTCCACTTAGCGTAGCGCTGCTACGCTGCGTTCCATTCACGTTAGCCAGAAAGAAAAATTCGCGGCGCATCTTGGCACATGCTCATTTGGAAATAGTATCGGCTTGAACATGACAACAAATTGAACGATTTTGACAGGAGGAAATCCCATCATGCGTACCTTCAATATTACGGTCAACGGTCAGACTTATGTGGTGGATGTGGAAGAAGTCGGCGGCGTGCAGACCGCTGCGCCCGTGCGCGCTGCTGCCCCTGTGGCGGCTGCTCCCGTGGCGGCTGCTCCCGTGGC
>ERZ773157.631-NODE-631-length-40937-cov-11.438873_pt1 | contig 40937 bp, 37 predicted proteins | sample MGYA00511480_ERZ773157 | MGnify/ENA primary metagenome ERZ773157 (study PRJEB29015, sample SAMEA2737863) | human gut metagenome | biome: human gut; feature: human-associated habitat; material: faeces | place: China | collected 2012 ... | reverse complement strand
TAAGGATGAATTAAGCTTTACCGCTTACGGCAATCCGTTTTTTACCTATAAGTATAAAAAGACGGGACTGGTGGAGACCGATGCGGAGCTTTTGATGGGCAGAACCGAGGAATTATTGGAAGAAATGAAAGAATTGGTGCTGGAAACAGAGCCGGTTCAGAATAATTAAGAGAGTTTTATGGGACTTTAAAAATGATACCTTTTTATCAGAACAGGGAACGAAAGGATTCTGATAAGGAGGTATTTTTTATGAAAGGATATGTGACTGCCAGCGGATATATGGGATATGTGGAGAATGAATATATCTTATTTGCCAGCGAGGATGACTATTTTGAATATGTGGATTCGTTAAATTTTTAATTAATGTCCAGTGTCTTTACCGAGGCTGTGTATATGTGATATAGTACAAATGTAAAGAAAAAATGTAAGGGGTTTCAACGCTGCACTGTAAGGAGTAACGGTGAAATTCTGATAAAGCATTTGGCAAAATATACAGATGGGAGTTTATATTATGGAACTGACTGAGAAGAAGGAATTTGACCTGACTCTTGGAGAACTTACAGACGAAGAGAGACAGATTATCCTGAAAGGATGTCTCATCAACTACAATAGAGTATAAGAGAACATTTCTGCCAGCGGGGTGAAGCCTGCTGGCAGTTATTGCTTTTGGGGAATATCAAGATTCATGCGAAAGGGACGAATCGTGCAGTTTGACAATGCAGCACAGGCCCGCTCCCGCTACGTGAAAAACGTAGTGGTCACGTAAGGCGCTATTGCAAGCATAGCTTGCATACCGCCTAAGTGCCAACGTTTTTCAAGTACCTGTTTATGCATTGTGAAAACTGCACGATTCTGTAGCTTGGATAGGAAAGGATATGGCACATGAGTGAGAATGCAATTTATGATAGAAGGAGTATCCGTAAATATCAGGATAGAGAGGTTCCAACGGAGTACATAGAGCAGCTTATAGATGCTGCGAGAATGGCGCCTTCGGCGAAGAACAGGCAGCCGTGGAAATATATTGTGTATACAGGGGATGGGAAGCAGAAGCTGACAGATGCAATGGCGAAGGGAATTGAACGGGAAGAGTCAGGGGAAGCGAAGTTCCCAGATTTTCGATATGGAATAGCGGACGCTAAGAATACGGTCAGGGTTATGAGGGAAGCACCGGTGGTTATTGTGGTGTTAAATACCAATGGTAAATCGCCTTTTATTCCTGTGAAGGAGGATGGACGCATTGTGGAGCAGTGTGATGCACTGTCTATTGGGGCATCCATTCAGAATATGCTGCTTAGGGCGCAGGAGCTGGGGCTTGGCACTTTATGGATTGCCAATACCTGCTTTGCCTATCCGGAACTGGAAACGTATATTAATACAACAGATCAGATTATCAGTGCCGTTGCGGTGGGGTATCCAGATGAAGCGCCAGGGCAGAGACCTCGCAAAAAGATAGAAGAAATAATGGTCAAAACGCCTTTTTCATGTTAAGATGGGATGATATGGCAGAACAAAAAACGAGAATTTGAATATTAATATAATAATAATGTACTTTCAAGCCGCAAAGCAGCGACTTGAGGTGGAGGTTGACATGGAAGTATATTTAGACAATTCTGCTACCACCAGATGTCTGCCGGAGGTAGCGGCTCTTATGACCAAGATCATGTGTGAGGATTATGGTAATCCATCCAGCATGCATTTTAAGGGTGTAGAGAGTGAAAAGTATCTTCGCTATGCGCGTGAAACGATAGCAAGATGTCTCAAGGTACAGGAAAAAGAAATCCTGTTTACCTCAGGCGGAACGGAATCAGATAATATTGCACTGATAGGTACGGCTTATGCCAATTGCCGTGCGGGCAGACATATTATTACAACGCAGATTGAGCATCCGGCAATTCTGCAGACATGTGCATATCTGCAGGAGCAGGGATTTGAGGTGACTTATCTGCCGGTAGATCATAATGGTGTGATCCGCCTGCATGATCTGGAGTGTGCGATGAGAAGAGATACCATACTGGTGTCCATTATGCATACAAATAATGAGATAGGCTCCCTACAGCCTGTTGCAGAAGCCGGAGCATTGATCAAGAGAATGAACCCCAATACAGTGTTCCATGTAGATGCTGTACAGGGCTTTGGTAAGTTCAGAATCCTTCCTAAGAAAATGAACATTGACCTGCTTTCTGTCAGTGCTCATAAGATTCACGGACCCAAAGGTGTGGGTTTCCTGTATATGAATGAAAAAGTCAAGGTCAGACCAATCATTTTTGGCGGAGGACAGCAAAAAGGCATGCGCTCAGGTACGGAAAATGTACCGGGAATCGCGGGAATGGCACTGGCAGTTGAGAAGATATATCAGAACCTTGAAGCGGAAAACGATAGGCTGTATGCATTAAAAGACAGATTTATACAGGGCGTAACGAGGATAGAAGATGTCAGAATCAATGGACTTATGGGAAGGGACAGCGCCCCCCATGTAGTCAGCGTATCAATCGGTGGAATCAGAAGTGAAGTATTGCTGCATTCCTTAGAGGACAGAGGTATCTGTGTATCAGCAGGAAGTGCCTGTTCAGCGCATAAGGCAACGACCTCTTCCACCTTGCAGGCAATCGGTGTAGAGAAGAAATATCTGGATTCTACATTGCGTTTCAGCTTCAGTGTATTTACAACTCAGGAGGAAATTGACTATACATTGCAGCAAATGTATGATATGATACCTATGCTTCGTCGTTACACTAGGCATTAGTATGAAAGGACTATAATATGTATAAATCATTTTTGATAAAGTACGCTGAGATTGGCGTGAAGGGCAAGAACCGATATATCTTTGAAGACAGACTCTGCGACCAAATCAGATATGCACTGACTCGTTGCGAGGGTGAATTTGAAGTAACCAAAACACAGGGCAGAATCTATGTCAATGCTTTGACAGATTTTGATTTTGATGAGACAGTTGATAATCTCAAGACTGTATTTGGTATCTCTGCCATTTGTCCCGTTGTTCATGTAGAGGATGAAGGCTTTGAGAAGCTGTGTGAAGATGTAGTTGCCTATATGGATTCTGTATATCCTGATAAGAATATTACTTTCAAGGTAGAGGCAAGACGTGCAAGAAAGAACTATCCCAAGTGCTCCATGGACATCAACTGTGATCTGGGTGAAGCGATTCTGAAAGCTTTTCCTGAGATTCGTGTAGATGTACACAAGCCGGATGTCATGCTGCATGTAGAGGTTCGTGAGAAGATCTATATTTATTCTGTAGTGATTCCAGGACCGGGTGGTATGCCAATTGGTACCAATGGTAAGGGCATGCTTCTTCTGTCAGGAGGTATTGACTCCCCTGTTGCAGGTTATATGATATCCAAGCGCGGCGTGAAGATAGATGCAGTTTATTTCCATGCACCGCCATATACCAGCGAGCGTGCAAAGCAGAAGGTCGTAGACCTTGCAAAGCTGGTATCCAGATACAGTGGACCTATCAATCTGCACGTTATTAATTTTACAGATATTCAGTTATATATCTATGAGAAGTGTCCTCATGATGAGCTGACAATTATCATGCGAAGATATATGATGCGTATAGCAGAGCATATCGCCAAGGAAAACGGCTGTCTTGGATTGATTACAGGAGAAAGTATCGGTCAGGTAGCATCCCAGACAATGCAGTCACTGATGGCTACCAATGATGTGTGTACAATACCTGTATACAGACCGTTGATTGGATTTGACAAGCAGGAGATTGTAGAAGTATCTGAGAAAATCAACACATACGAGACTTCTATTCTGCCATTTGAAGACTGCTGTACGATCTTTGTTGCAAAGCATCCGGTAACGAAACCGAACCTGAAAGTAATCAGAGCACATGAGAAGAATCTGGAAGAGGGAATTGATGCATTAGTGCAGACCGCACTGGATACAGATGAAGTGATTACAGTTAGTTGGAATGAGTAGAGAGGTATATGAAACCATGAAAACACTCTTGTGCGAGCACATCGTGTTTTTATGGTTTATACCCCTGGTATCATATATATACAAAAACACCATGTATATATCATACATGGTGAATTTCTTGTTTGTGCATATTCTAAGTATGTTGATTAGATTAAGTATGGCTTTAAAACTTCCATAACTTCATCAGCATTGCCTTCTGCATGGATATTCAAATCGATTGGTTTGGATAAGTCTAAGCTAAAGATACCCATAATGGATTTTGCATCAATGACATATCTGCCTGATACGAGGTCGAAATCATAATCGAATTTTGTAATATCATTAACGAAGGACTTAACCTTGTCAATAGAGTTTAAAGAAATTTGAACAGTCTTCATTCTGACTACCTCCTTATTATTTGGGCAACGATACCAGTGTACCGCACCACATACCTTCTTACTTAATAATAAAGGGAAATACAGGAAAAGTCAACCAAAGAAGCTAATCAGTTGTCATAAAAAATGACGAAAATATCTAATAAAACTGTACAGATTGCTATTAATTACAGTGAATGAGAGAATTAACACAGAATTAACCGCCCCGAAGAGAAAACGGGAGATACGATAAGAACCGGAGGAAACAACATGAGCAGGAAAGCTGCATTCCATAATCTTGGCTGTAAAGTGAATTCATATGAAATGGATGTAATGTTACAGGAATTAAAGAACAAAGGCTATGAAATTGTGCCTTTTGAAGAAAAAGCAGATATTTATATTGTAAATACTTGTACTGTTACAAACATTGCAGACCGCAAGAGCAGACAGATGCTTCATAAAGCTAAGAAGACCAATCCGGAAGGAATCGTAGTGGCGGTGGGCTGTTATGTACAGTCTGATACACAGGGCGCCAGGGAAGATGATGCGGTAGATCTCATCATTGGCAACAATAAGAAGAAAGACCTGGTTTCTATCCTTGAGAATTACATGAACGGCGTAGAGGAAGAGGCAGTTATAGATATCAATCATACTGATGAGTATGAGGAGATGAAGCTGACAGGGACACAGGAGCACACCAGGGCATACATCAAGATTCAGGATGGATGCAATCAGTTCTGTTCGTATTGTCTGATTCCCTATGCCAGGGGAAGGGTCAGAAGCAGAAGGAGCGAAGATATCGTTGAGGAGATTACAGGGCTGGCACAGGTTGGTTATCAGGAATTTGTCTTAACCGGTATTCATATCAGTTCTTATGGAATTGATTTTGAGGAAAAAGGCAGAGCTGTCTATGGAGCTGAAACCAACTGGCATCTTTTAAAATTATTGCAGGAAGTAGATAAAATACCGGGAGTGACCAGACTTCGCCTGGGTTCTCTGGAACCACGTCTGATTACGGAAGAGTTTGCACATGGAATCGGGCAGTTAAAGACAATATGTCCTCATTTCCATCTTTCTCTCCAAAGTGGCAGCGAGGCTACATTGAAGCGAATGAACCGTCATTATACCCCGGAAGAATTTAAGCAGGGAGTGGCACTGCTGCGAAAGACATTTGAACACCCGGCTATCACAACGGATGTCATTGTGGGATTCCCACAGGAGAGCGAAGAAGAATTTGAAGAGACCAGAAAGTTCCTGGATGAGATTAGCTTTTATGAAATGCATATTTTCAAGTTCTCCAAGCGGAAAGGAACAAGAGCCGCAGTCATGGAAGGTCAGATTCTGGAAAAAGACAAGACGAAACGCAGCAATATTTTGCTGGACATGGAGAAAGAACAATCCAGAGAATTCAGATTCTGTTATATTGGCAAAGAAGAAGAGGTACTGCTGGAGGAGAAGAAGGAAATTCTGGGACGGGAATACTGGATTGGTCACACAAGAGAATATGTCAAGGTCGCTTATCCATCAGATGAAGACTGCCGCAATAAACTGGTGTCTGGCAGGATTGAAAGCGCATTAAATGATGAAATTCTTTTATTAAGTACAAAAGGGACAACTTTTCATTGAATTTTCAAACAAATTAGAGTATGATAAAGGATAAAGACATGAAAATACCTCTCGAAAATATGCAGCTGTCAGCGTATTCAGATAGCAGACAGTAATGGAAAGGAGCATGGACAGATGGAGGATTTAACACGTACACAATTTATTCAGATTCTTCCGGAAGAGTTAGAAGAAGCTTCAACAGTGAAAGATGTGCTGTCTTCTGTATATGCTGCTTTAACAGAGAAGGGTTATAATCCGGTCAACCAGATCGTTGGTTATATTATGTCAGGGGATCCTACTTATATTACCAGCCATAAGAATGCGAGAGCCTTGATTATGAAGGTAGAGCGTGATGAACTTGTAGAAGAAATGCTCAAGGCATACATCAGAAATTCCGGTTGGAATAATTAAGAAAGTGGACAAGCGGTTAACAGGAGAAAATTGCATGAGGATAATGGGATTGGATTTTGGGTCAAAGACTGTTGGTGTAGCCATCAGCGACCCGTTGCTCATTACCGCTCAGGGAATAGAGATTGTACGTAGAAAGTCGGAGAATAAACTGCGTCAGACATTGGCAAGAATTGAAGAGCTGATAGTAGAGTATGGAGTAGAAGAAATCGTACTTGGCTATCCTAAGAATATGAATGATTCACTGGGCGAGCGTGTAGAGAAAACGCTGGCTTTTAAAGAAATGCTCGAACGCAGGACAGGACTGACTGTACATCTCTGGGATGAGCGGTTGACAACAGTAGCAGCAGATAAAGCAATGATGGAAGCCGGTATCAGACGTGAGAACCGTAAGGAATACGTCGATCAAATAGCGGCAGTTTTTATTTTGCAGGGATTTCTTGACCTGCGCAAGAATAAGGAGAACGCATAATGGAGAAAATTACCTTTGTGCCGGATGGCGGTGAAGCTGTTGATTTCTATGTGTTGGAACAGACTACGATCGGTGGTGTAAATTATATACTTGTAACAGATGCAGAAGAAGATGAAGAGGGAGAAGCCTATATTTTAAAGGATATGTCAAATGCTGAAGCAGAGGAACGTGTCTACAGCATGGTAGAGGATGATACAGAGTTCGATGCAGTATCAGCAGTATTTGAGAACATACTGGAAGATATTGACTTGATATAAGCGATAAAACAGCAGGGTGCTGTTATATATAGAAAATTTTAGAGGGAGGTTTACTTTGAAACAAAATAAAAAAGAAAATACATCAAAGCTTAAGATTATTCCTTTAGGAGGTCTTGAGCTGATTGGTATGAACATTACTGCCTTTGAGTATGAAGACAGTATTGTTGTAGTTGACTGCGGTCTGAGTTTCCCGGAAGATGATATGCTGGGCGTAGATCTGGTTATTCCTGATATTACGTATCTGAAGAATAACGCAGATAAGGTAAAGGGCTTTGTGATCACACATGGTCATGAAGACCATATTGGTGCACTTCCTTATGTATTGAAGGAGCTCAATGTCCCTGTTTATGCAACGAAGCTGACAATGGGAATTATAGAGAACAAGCTTACAGAGCACAATCTGATTCATAATGTCAGAAGAAAAGTTGTAAAATTTGGTCAGAGCATTAATCTTGGATGCTTTAGAATTGAGTTTATTAAAACAAACCACAGTATCGTAGATGCGGCTGCACTGGCCATTTATTCTCCAGCCGGTATTGTAGTGCATACAGGAGACTTTAAGGTAGATTATACGCCGGTATATGGCGATACAATCGATCTGCAGCGTTTTGCAGAGCTGGGTAAGAAGGGCGTGCTGGCACTGCTTTGCGACAGTACGAATGCAGAGAGACCCGGATTTACACCATCAGAGAGAACGCTTGGCAGTGTGTTTGATACGCTGTTTGAAGAACATAAAAAGACAAGAATCATTATTGCAACCTTTGCATCCAATGTTGACCGTGTACAGCAGATCATTAACACCGCATATAAGTTTGGCAGGAAAGTAGTCGTGGAAGGAAGAAGTATGGTGAATATCATAGAGACTGCTTCCAACCTGAACCGTATTAATATTCCTGAGAACACACTGATTGATATTGAGAAGCTGAAGAATTATCCGAGAGATAAGACAGTTATTATCACAACCGGAAGCCAGGGTGAGAGTATGGCTGCACTCAGCCGTATGGCAAGTGGCATGCATAAGAAGATTTCTATCAGTCAGGGAGATACGGTTATCTTCTCCTCTAATCCTATTCCGGGAAATGAGAAGGCAGTAACCAAGGTAATCAATGAGCTTTGCAAGAAGGGCGCAGATGTTATTTTCCAGGATACCCATGTATCAGGACATGCGTGTCAGGAAGAGATTAAGCTGATCTATACATTGACCAAGCCTAAGTATGCAGTTCCTGTCCATGGAGAATATAAGCATCTCAAGGCACAGGCAAGAATTGCTTCAGAACTGGGCTATGATAAAGAGAACATCTTTATTTTAAGCTCCGGTGATGTATTGGAGCTGGATAATAATGGTGCAGCTGTAAATGGTAAAGTACCGGTGGGCACAGTCCTTGTAGATGGTCTTGGTGTTGGTGATGTAGGAAATGTAGTACTGCGTGACAGACAGCATCTGGCAGAAGATGGTATTCTGATTGTGGTCATGTCACTGGATGGTGCAACAGGAGAATTACTGGCAGGACCGGATATCGTATCCAGGGGATTCGTCTATGTGAAAGAGTCGGATGCATTGATGGATGAGGCACACAAGGTAATTGAAAAGGCAGTAACTACCTGTCTGAAGAAGAATGTAACAGACTGGGGTAAGATCAAGGGCAACATTAAGGATACTCTGGGTGAATTCGTATGGAAGAAGACAAAGAGAAGGCCTATGATCCTGCCGATCATTATGGAGATAGAGTAAGCAGTATCAGCATGGAGGAGACAGTATGGATGTAAAGCAGCTTTTAGGTGCGATTACCGCAATGATCGCTAAGATTGCCATTGCAGCAGCCGTCATTGTTGTTGTATTTAAGCTGGCCGTAGGTGCTTATGATTTTGGGTTCCAGGTATTTGCAGACATTCCGAAAGATGAAGGAGACGGAAGAACCGTCAGTGTGACTGTATCAGAAGGTCAGAACAGCAAGGATGTAGGCAAATTACTGGAGAACAAAGGACTGATTGATAATGCGACGGTATTCTATGTGCAGGAAGCATTGTCAGAATATAAAGACGAGATCAAGCCCGGTACGTATGAATTGAATACAGCCATGTCTGTAGAGGAAATGTTAGAGACTATGTGCGCAGCAGATGAGGCAGAAACGGAGGAGGGCAATTGATCGCAGATGAAAGAATGATGACTTTTATCCATTCCTTTGATTCCGGGAATCCGCCTTATCTGTATGAGCTTGAGAAATATGCAAGAGAAACCAATGTACCGATCGTCAGACCGCAGATGCAGAGTCTGTTAAAGTTTCTGCTGACCTGGGGCAGACCCATGAAAATTCTGGAGGTAGGAACGGCCATTGGTTTTTCTGCGTTATTGATGAGTGAGTATGCACCGCAGGGGTGTCATATTACAACGATAGAGAAGTACGAGAAGAGGATTCCTCTGGCAAAGGAGAACTTTAAAAAGGCAGGAAAAGAAGATAAGATCACGCTGTTAGAGGGTGATGCGGTAGAAATACTGGCTGATATGCAGGAGACCTTTGATTTTATATTTATGGATGCTGCAAAGGGACAGTACATTCATTTCCTGCCGGATATTTTAAGACTGCTGGAACCGGGTGGTCTTCTGGTATCTGATAATATTTTACAGGATGGAGATATCGTAGAGTCCAAATATGCAGTAACGAGACGTAACCGCACGATCCATAACAGAATGCGGGAATATCTGTATGCACTGACGCATCATGAGGAACTGGAGACAGTAATCCTGCCGGTGGCAGATGGAGTGACTCTATCCACAAAGAAAATGTGACTTTGACTGGAAATATACAGGTCACTGAAAGGGCATGGTTATAAAAATGAGAAGAGAAAAACCGGAATTGCTGGTTCCTGCCAGCAGCCTGGAGGTATTAAAAACAGCTGTTATTTTTGGCGCTGATGCAGTATATATTGGTGGAGAAGCATTTGGGCTTCGTGCAAAAGCCAAGAATTTCTCCATGGAAGATATGGCAGCAGGCATTGTTTTTGCGCATGAGCATGGTGTAAAGGTGTACGTGACTGCGAATATTCTGGCGCATAATGATGATCTGGAGGGCGCAAGAGCATATTTTAACGAGTTAAAAGAGATGAAACCGGATGCATTGATTATTTCTGATCCGGGTATGTTCATGATCGCGAAGGAAGTCTGTCCTGAGATTGAGATTCATATTTCGACACAGGCTAACAATACGAACTATCAGACATATCTGTTCTGGTGGCAGCAGGGAGCCAGGAGAGTGGTATCTGCAAGAGAACTTTCCCTGAAAGAAATTGCCGAAATCAGGAAGCATATCCCGGATGAAATGGAGATAGAGAGCTTCATTCATGGTGCAATGTGTATCTCTTATTCAGGCAGATGCCTTTTATCCAATTATTTCACGGGAAGAGATGCAAACCAGGGTGCGTGTACGCATCCATGCCGCTGGAAATATGCAGTCGTGGAAGAGAAACGCCCCGGAGAATATCTGCCGGTCTATGAGAATGAGAGAGGTACCTATATCTTCAACTCCAAGGATCTGTGCATGATCGAGCATATCCCTGAAATCATAGAAGCGGGAATTGACAGTCTCAAGATCGAAGGCAGAATGAAGACCGCCTTGTATGTGGCATGTGTGGCAAGGACTTATCGTAAGGCTATTGATGATTATCTGGAATCACCAGAGAAATATCAGGCGAATATGGACTGGTATCGTGCGGAAATTGCAAAGTGTACCTACAGACAGTTCACGACGGGCTTCTATTTTGGCAAGCCAAGTGAAGAGACGCAGATTTATGACAATAACACATATGTGAATGAATATATTTATCTTGGAATCGTAGAATCCATAGATGAGAGAGAATTTGCCAGGTTCGAGCAGCGCAACAAGTTCTGCGTAGGTGATACAATCGAGATCATGAAGCCGGATGGAAGCAATGTAGAAGCAAAAGTACTTGGTATGTATAACGAAGAGGGAGAAGCAGTAGAGAGCTGTCCTCACTCCAAGCAGGTATTGTATGTGCAGCTGGATGTCACTCCACAGCAATACGACCTCATGCGTGTTAAGGCAAATTAGATAAAAGAAGCAGTGCATTTTAAACAAAATTGAAATGTGCTGTTTTTTTATTGTGCAAAATGTTTATAGGAATATGCTACAAAAATAAACATTGTGTAGTATTTACTGCTGTGCAATATAGCGGTTAATATGATATGATAAAACAGATGAAATATTTCACAATTTCTTGATACCGAAAGTGAGGAAGAAGATAATGAGCGAACTGCTTAATGTTGAAGAATTATTCGCATCCAATGTATTTACAGTAGCCAAGATGAGAGAAAGGCTGCCTAAGAAAGTATTTCAGGAAGTAATTCGTGTTATGGAGCACGGAGGTGAGCTTTCCATGGCGACGGCAGATGTAGTGGCAAAGGCAATGAAGGACTGGGCTGTTGAGCATGGTGCAACCCATTATACACACTGGTTCCAGCCGCTGACAGGCATTACAGCTGAGAAACATGATGCATTTGTAACACATCCTGACGAAGAAGGAAAAATGCTTATGGATTTTTCCGGAAAAGAACTCATCAAAGGCGAATCTGACGCTTCTTCTTTCCCATCTGGAGGACTTCGCGCGACTTTTGAAGCAAGAGGTTATACAGCATGGGATATCACATCTCCAGCATTTTTGAAGGAATCTGCATGTGGCGTGATCCTGTGTATCCCCACTGCTTTCTGTTCTTACACAGGTGAAGCCCTGGATAAGAAAACCCCATTATTAAGATCCATGGAAGCATTGAATGAACAGGCACTTCGTATCGTGCGCTTATTTGGCAATACAGAGGCTACGAAGGTTACTGCCAGCGTAGGTGCAGAGCAGGAATATTTCCTGGTGGATAAAGATCTGTTCCTACAAAGAAAAGACTTGATGTTTGCAGGCCGTACTTTGTTTGGTGCTCCCGCTCCTAAGGGACAGGAGATGGAAGATCACTATTTTGGTGTTATCAGAGAGCGTGTCGGCGCCTACATGAAGGATTTGAATGAGGAATTGTGGAAATTAGGTGTTACGGCAAAAACGCAGCACAATGAGGTAGCACCTGCACAGCATGAGCTGGCGCCTATTTATGAGACTGCCAATATTGCGGTAGATCATAATCAGCTGGTTATGGAAGCTATGAAGAGAGTTGCGGTAAAGCATAACATGAGATGTCTGCTTCATGAGAAGCCATATGAAGGTGTGAGCGGTTCCGGCAAGCATGATAACTGGTCCATTACTACAGACAATGGAATCAATATGTTAGATCCGGGTGACACACCGAATGAAAATATTCAGTTCCTGCTGGTTCTTGCTTGTATCATGAAAGCAGTCGATACACACGCTGACCTGCTTCGCCAGTCCGCAGCTGATGTAGGAAATGACAGAAGATTGGGTGCAAGTGAAGCACCTCCAGTTATTATCTCCATTTTCCTTGGTGAACAGCTGGAGGATGTTGTAAAGCAGCTGGTTGAGACAGGTGTAGCATCCAGTGCCAAGAAGGGAGAGAAGCTGGCAACAGGTGTATCCACGCTTCCTGATTTTGTAAAAGATGCAACAGACAGAAACAGAACGTCACCTTTTGCTTTTACAGGAAATAAATTTGAATTCAGAACAGTAGGTTCTTCTGACTCTATTGCTTCTCCAAATACAACGATTAATGCTATTGTTGCAGAGGCTTTCTGCGAAGCAGCTGACCGTCTGGAAAAGGCAGAGGACTTCGATATGGCAGTACATGATCTGATCAAGGAATATATGACCAAGCATCAGAGAATCCTGTTCAGTGGAAATGGTTATTCTAAAGAATGGTATGAGGAAGCCATGAGAAGAGGACTTCCTAATATCCAGTCCACAATAGAAGCAGCACCTACCCTGACAACAGATAAAGCAGTGAAGCTCTTCGAGAAGTTTGGTATCTTCACCAGAGTAGAGTTGGAGTCCAGAGAAGAGATCATTTATGAAACCTACGCAAAGACTATCAATATCGAAGCGCTGACAATGATCGATATGGCAGGAAAGGACATCATTCCCGCAGTTGCAGCATACACCGGAGAGCTGGCAAATACCGTAGTGACTGTAAAAGAAGCCGGTGCACCTGCCACAGCCCAGACAGAGCTGTTGGTTGAAGTAGACAGTCTCCTTGCCGAGGCTAAGAAAGCTCTGAAACATCTGGAAGAGTGCACAGTCCATGCGAACAAGATCGAGAATGCCAAGGAAAGAGCATTCTACTACAAGGATGTTGTAGATGTTGCCATGACCGCATTAAGAAAACCCGTCGATAAACTCGAAATGCTCGTTGACAGCGACATCTGGCCCATGCCTACCTATGGTCGACTCATGTTCGAGATATGATTGCGTGTATCTAAGTGCGCCTTTTGGTCGGCATTGTGCAGTAAAATACAAAAAATTAAAATTTCCTATTGATTTTTTAAAAGCAATCAGTTATGATATGCCTAACAAGTGAATAAACGAGTTAAAGAACAAAGGTGTTCCAAAAGTATTTTTGGGACACCTTTTTGCGTATTCAAAAGTTTTACCGGGTATGCAGGGCAAATGAAAAAGGAACATATAAGGAAAGCGAGGAAATAAAATGAGAGAATTATTAAACGTGGAAGACATTTTTGCATCCAAAGTATTTACTGTTGCAAAGATGAGAGAAAGACTTCCTAAAAAAGTATTCCAGGAAGTAACCAGAGTCATGGAACATGGCGGTGAGCTGTCAATGGCAGCAGCAGATGTCGTTGCAAAGGCAATGAAGGACTGGGCTGTTGAGAATGGTGCAACACACTACACACACTGGTTCCAGCCTCTGACAGGTATTACTGCTGAGAAGCATGATTCCTTTATTACACATCCTGACAGTGAAGGCAGAATGTTAATGGAGTTCTCTGGTAAAGAGCTGATCAAGGGTGAACCTGACGCATCTTCTTTCCCTTCAGGCGGACTTCGTGCTACATTTGAAGCAAGAGGATATACAGCATGGGATATTACTTCTCCTGCATTCTTAAAAGAATCCGGATGCGGCACAATCCTTTGCATTCCTACAGCATTCTGTTCTTATACAGGTGAAGCACTTGATAAGAAGACTCCGCTTCTTCGTTCCATGGAAGCATTAAGTGAGCAGGCACTCCGTATCGTAAGATTATTTGGCAATACAGAGGCAACCAAGGTTACAGCGTCTGTAGGACCTGAGCAGGAATATTTCCTGGTAGATAAAGATCTGTATATGCAGAGAAAAGACCTTATGTTTGCAGGACGTACACTGTTTGGTGCTGCGGCCCCTAAGGGACAGGAAATGGAAGATCATTATTTCGGTGTCATCAAAGAGCGTGTTGGTGAATATATGAAGGACTTAAACCTGGAGCTGTGGAAGCTTGGTGTTACAGCTAAGACACAGCATAACGAGGTTGCTCCTGCACAGCATGAATTGGCACCTATCTATGAGACAGCTAATATCGCAGTTGACCACAACCAGTTGGTAATGGAAGCCATGAAGAGAGTTGCTTATAAGCATGATTTAAGATGTCTGCTTCATGAGAAACCATATGCCGGTGTAAATGGTTCCGGTAAGCATGACAACTGGTCTATCACAACAGACAATGGTGTGAACTTACTTGATCCGGGTGATACACCAAATAAGAATATTCAGTTCCTGTTAGTACTTGCCTGCATCTTAAAGGCAGTAGATGTTCACGCAGATCTGCTTCGTCAGAGTGCATCTGATGTTGGTAATGATCACAGACTTGGCGCTAACGAAGCACCTCCAGCAATCATCTCTGTATTCCTTGGTGAGCAGCTTGAGGATGTTGTAAAGCAGTTGATCGAGACTGGTGATGCAGCTAAGGTTAAGGAAGGCGGTAAGCTCTTAACTGGTGTATCTACACTTCCTGATCTGCAGAAGGATGCTACAGACAGAAACAGAACTTCACCTTTTGCTTTCACAGGTAATAAGTTCGAGTTCCGTATGGTTGGTAGTGCAGACTCTATCGCAAGCCCTAATACAACACTGAATGCGATCGTTGCAGAAGCTTTCTGTGAAGCAGCAGACATTCTGGAAAAGGCAGACGATTTCGATATGGCTGTACATGATCTGATCAAGGAATACCTGACCAAACATCAGAGAATCATCTTTAACGGAAATGGCTATTCAGATGAATGGGTAGCAGAGGCAGAGAGAAGAGGACTTCCTAACATCAAGTCCATGATCGAGGCAGCTCCTACTCTGACAACAGATAAGGCAGTGAAGTTATTCGAGAAGTTCCATATCTTTACAAAGGTAGAACTGGAATCCCGTGAAGAGATCATTTACGAGACATATGCTAAGACAATCAATATCGAAGCATTGACTATGATCGACATGGCTGGTAAGGACATCATCCCAGCAGTATCTGCTTATACAGGAGATCTTGCTAATACAGTACTTGCAGTGAAAGAAGCAGGTGCTACGGCTTCTACACAGGTAGAATTACTGAAGAAGGTAGATGGCTTACTGACAGAGGCACAGGCTGCGCTTGAGACTTTACAGGCCGAGACAGCTAAGGCGTCTGCAATCGAAGATGTGAAAGCACAGGCATTCTACTACAAGGATACTGTTAAGGCTGCTATGGATGCATTACGTGCACCTGTAGATAAGCTGGAAATGGTAGTTGACAGCGATATCTGGCCTATGCCTACATACGGCGAATTAATGTTTGAAGTATAAAAATAAGGTGATATTATAAAAGGCGTTTTACAGTGAGAACTGTAGAACGCCTTTTGTTGTCTGCAGTGTTTTGAGAAAAGAACAAGAAGAAAGCTTGAAAAAGCATTTTTCATGAGCCATAATAGCAACTGATATTTTATAATGAAGTAAAATTAAAGAGGAAGATTATGAAAAAGAAAAAAGAGCGGCTTATGGCTGTGGATAATATGAAGGCATTTCTGATAGGGTGCGTTGTATTGGGGCATTTGTGCGAAGTAATCAAGTTCCCATACAGTTCATACCTATATCTGTTGATTTATTCCTTCCATATGCCGGCATTTGTGTTTTTATCGGGATTTTGCAGCAGCAGGGAAGTACACTATGATAAGATCGCAAGAAACTATGTGTATCCGTATGTGGTATTTCAGATTCTGTATGTATTATTTGACCGCATTGTATTAAAGAATGACAGCGATATGCAGTTCGTGAAACCATACTGGTTATTATGGTATCTGCTGGCGCTGGTAATATGGAATTTACTGATTCCTTTTGTTGTGACTGATTCACGAAAGAAAAGAGCTGTGATCATGACAGCGGCTGTAGCCATGGCACTGCTGGCTGGATTTGATGAGAATATTGGATATTACATGAGTTTATCCAGAATTATTGTCTTTTTCCCATTCTTTCTGGCGGGCTTATACAGTCAGGAATATGGCAGATTCGTGTTTCCACAGTGTTTTGGAGAAAGTGCCAGTCATAAACAGCTGCTGAGAATTACCGCAGCAACGGCAGCTGTGGGTATTGCGGTGCTTTTATTTGAATACCGCAAGGGAATCAAGGTGTCCTGGCTGTATCAGGCGGCTGCCTATGAGAAATGGCATTATAACGTGGTAATCAGGCTGGGAGCGATTATCTGTGCAGCTCTGCTCATCCATTTTCTGTGTGTATGTATGCCAAACCGCAGAATCCCCTTTGTAACGAAGCTGGGGCAGAATACCATGCCGGTATTTCTGCTGCATGGGTTCGTAATCAGGTTACTGAAGTATTATCCGGTTCCTGCAATGAAGCAGTATCCGGTTCTGTGCAGTGTATTACTTATTGTCGTATTGCTGGTAGTATTATCCAGTAAAGTGATAAAGAAATTATGCAGGCCCATATTGTATTATCCGTTTTAAAACAATACAGATTAATTTTACATAGATTTTACATGAAAAAGGTAATTTTTTTTACACAAAAATGATATTATATCGTATAATTAGGTTGAATTGGATAAAGCATGTAAAATAATTATCGAAGGAGACCTATTATGAGTTTATTTGGTTTGTTGTCTATGATAGGCGGCTTGGCACTGTTCCTTTATGGAATGCACATTATGAGTGAGGGTCTTGAGAAGGTATCAGGCGGTAGGCTTGAGAAAGTTCTGGAGAATCTTACCAGCAGCAAATGGAAGGCAGTGCTTCTTGGCGCAGGAGTGACAGCTGTCATTCAGTCCTCATCAGCGACAACAGTAATGGTAGTTGGTTTTGTAAATTCAGGCATTATGAAGCTCTCTCAGGCAATCGGTATTATCATGGGTGCCAATGTGGGTACTACGATCACTTCATGGTTACTGAGTCTGACAGGTATTCAGGGAGATAATATCCTGTTACAGTTACTGAAACCCAGTTCTTTTTCTCCTGTTCTTGCGCTGATTGGTATTATCCTTGTAATGTTCATTAAGGATAGCAAGAAAAAGGATATTGGTACGATTTTTATCGGTTTTGCGATTCTGATGTATGGTATGGAAGCCATGTCAGATGCAGTGGCACCGTTGAAGGATGTTCCTCAGTTCACTCAGATATTTACGATGTTCACGAACCCTATACTTGGTCTGATCGTTGGTGCAGTACTTACGGCAGTGATTCAGTCTTCTTCTGCATCTGTAGGTATTTTACAGGCGTTGTGTGATACGGGGGGAGTCAGCTATGCGGCAGCGATTCCTATTATTATGGGACAGAATATCGGTACGTGTATCACAGCAATCATGTCTTCTGTAGGAGCCAGCAAAAATGCAAAACGTGCAGCAGTGGTACACCTTTTGTTCAATATTATCGGAACTACCATATTTATGGTTGTCTTCTACAGTGTCAATAGTGTTGTACATTTTGAATTCCTTGGTGAAGCAGCAAACAAGGCGGGCATTGCAGTAGTGCATACAGTCTTTAATGTGGCAGCAACTATTGTGTTATTACCATTTTCCAAATTGCTGGAGAAGTTATCCTATATGGTAATCCAGGTGGACGAAGAAGAACGCAAGCAGGCAAAGCAGCAGGAAGATTTTGTCAGGATGGATGAGCGTTTCCTCAATACTCCTTCCTTTGCTCTGGAACAGGCATATTCTTATGTTGTGAAGATGGCAGAGATTACCAAGGCTTCCCTTCAGGAAGCAATGGGACTGTTCATTACATTTGATAAGGAAATTGCAGCAGATGTGGAATTCAAGGAGAATCTGGTAGATCAGTATGACGATGAAATCAGTGGTTATCTTGTGAAGCTTTCCAGCCGTAACCTGAGTGAGAAGGATTCCAAGAAAATGACAATGCTGATGCACAGTATCGGTGATTTCGAGAGAATCTCAGATCATGCCATTAATCTGGTAGATGCGGCAAGAGAGATGCAGAAGAAGGAACAGACATTTTCTTCAAAGGCATTGGAAGAGCTGGAGACATTCTCCAGAGCTGTCAGCGACATTGTTGATATGTCCGTCAATATCTTTGAAAAGGAAGATGTAGAAGAAGCGAAGCATGTAGAGCCTTTTGAAGAAGCAATTGATGTGATCCAGAAAGAGATGAAGAAACGTCATTCAAAGCGTCTGCGTAAGGGCAAGTGTACAGTGGAGCTTGGTTTTGTATTATCTGATATTACAAACAACTATGAGAGAATTGCAGACCATTGTTCCAATATCGCAATCAGCGTCATGCAGCTGAAGGAAGATGAGACACATGCACATGAGTATGTTGATACACTTCCAAAGGGTGAAGGCAGCGAATTTGATATTAGACTTCAAAGCTATCTTAGAAAATATGAATTGCCCTAAGATAGGTTGCGTAAGTAATAAGGGACAGCGGTCATGCCGCTGTCTTTTTTATGACTGGCGGTAGAGCAGTAGAATAAAAAGGAAGCAGCAGTGCTGCAGAAAGGTACGGTTATCAACATGGCACTTATTTATATAGTAGAAGATGATAATGACATTCTGGAAGTAGAGACATTTGCCCTTAAAAACAGTAATTATGAGGTAAAAGGCTTTACCAATGCGAAGGATTTCTATGCAGCAGTAGAAGAAAAGGTTCCTTCTCTTGCAGTTCTGGATGTTATGCTTCCGGATGAAGATGGACTGCAGATTGTGCAGAATATAAGACATAATCCAAGGGCGGCGCATGTGCCTGTTATTATGGTAACAGCCAGAACCACGGAAATTGATAAGGTTAAGGGGTTGGATATGGGAGCGGATGATTATCTGACCAAGCCTTTTGGTGTTATGGAACTGATAGCCAGAGTGCGTGCACTGCTGCGTAGAAGTGGTGATGGTAAAGAAGAGAAGAAAGTTTTAAGCCTGGATGAGTTGTCCATGGATGATGAGAAGCATGCAGTATATGTGAATGGGAAGCCATGTGAACTTACTTTCAAGGAGTACGAATTGTTAAAAATGTTTCTGGATAATGTGGGAATCGTACTTACCAGAGAGAGTATTATGAACCGTATCTGGGGAACTGACTACAGTGGAGAGACCAGAACTGTGGATATGCATATCAAGACGCTGAGACAGAAGCTGGGTGAGGCAGGTAATCGTATCAAGACCATTCGTAATGTAGGATATATGTTGGAATAATGTGAAAATTTGTGCCTGCACAAGGTGCTAAAATATACCTGAAAGTATGCAGATTATGGAAGGACAGGGTTACTTACATGAAAAGGAAGATATATATACATTGTATGGCTCTGGCGGTCATTGCCATATTAGAAACGTTACTGCTTACTCTGGGAGTGTCATATGACATGCTCAAGAAGCAGATCATGGAAGAAATACGATCTTATGCGTATCTGATATCAGATCTGTCGCAGCAGGAGGAGATTCCATGGGAGAGATTCGATTCCAGTCAGGAAGAACTCAGAGTTACAATAGTAGAGAATGACGGAATTGTAATATATGATAATTACGCAGATTCCTCAAAGATGGAGAATCATGCGCAAAGAGAAGAAATACAGGAAGCCCTGCAGTCCGGGGAGGGTGAAAGCATAAGAAATTCTGATACATTGTCACAGAATCTGTTTTATTATGCTGTTAAGAATCCGGATGGATATATTATTCGTGTATCCAAGCAGGCAAGCAATATATGGGGAATTTTATTCAGAATGCTGCCTCTGATGGGATGTATCGTGGCTCTTTTACTGGTAATCTGTGCAGCACTGGCTCGTTTCATTACCTATAAGATGATAAAGCCGATAGAAAATGTTGCGCAGCATATGGATGATCTGGATTCAGTAGAGGTCTATGATGAGTTGAAGCCTTTTGTGGCAACGATCAGTAAACAGCATGAAGACATTATGAAGAGTGCAACGATGCGTCAGGAATTTACGGCGAATGTCTCTCATGAACTCAAGACTCCGCTGACCTCCATATCAGGATATGCAGAGCTGATGGAGAATAATCTGGTAGATGGTGAGAATGTTGTAAATTTTGCCAGTGCGATTCATAAGAATGCAGACAGGCTATTGACGCTGATCAATGATATCATCCGTCTGTCTGAACTGGATGGGGTGCAGGCTGCACCTGAATTTGAGGAGCTGGATCTGTATGCCATTGTGCAGAACTGTGTACAGACGTTACAGGTCAATGCACGTAATCATAACGTCAGCATCAGTGCCAAGGGAACAGGGCAGTTGATCAAAGCCAACAGACAGATGATAGAAGAGCTTGTATACAATCTGTGTGACAATGCAATACGTTATAATAAAGAAGGTGGCAAGGTGGAAGCCGGTGTGGCACGTACCAGGGAAGGTGTACAGCTGATCGTGCAGGATAATGGAATTGGAATTCCAAAGGAACATCAGGAAAGGATATTTGAACGTTTCTACCGTGTGGACAAATCCAGATCCAAGGAGACCGGAGGAACCGGACTTGGACTTGCTATCGTAAAACATATTGCGCAGGTACATAATGCTTCGCTGGAGGTAATCAGTGAGGAAGGTCAGGGTACCAAGATTCTAGTTACTTTCCATGCATAATAAGTGTACTGCATATTTATTCATTCGAGACACAAGATAACGCACACGAAAAAACAGTAAAACGTACAATTATTTGTGAAATAATCACAATGAAATTCAGCAAAATATACCAAATTGTACGTTACAGTAGATTTCTGATTGTGCATGAAAAAAAATTCGATTATAATATGTTTTGAGAAAAATTTAGCACGGTAAAGTGATGTTGTATCCGGCAGTGCCAGAGGGATTTCTCATAATTCTATGTATACTAAACTAAGGAGGTTTTATTACAATGTCTTATGTAGATGAAGTACTTGAGTCAGTAAAGAAAAAGAATGCAAGTGAACCTGAATTTTTACAGGCAGTAACAGAGGTTCTTGATTCATTGAGGCCTGTTATTGATGCTAATGAGGATTTATACAGAAAGAATGCAATTTTGGAGAGAATTACAGAACCGGATCGTCAGATTATGTTCCGTGTACCTTGGGTAGATGATAAGGGACAGGTTCAGGTCAACAGAGGTTTCCGTGTACAGTTCAACAATGCAATTGGACCTTACAAGGGAGGTTTAAGACTTCATCCTTCTGTAAACCTTGGTATTATTAAGTTCTTAGGTTTCGAGCAGGTATTCAAGAATTCACTTACAACACTTCCTATCGGTGGTGGTAAAGGTGGTTCCGACTTCGATCCTAAGGGTAAGTCAGACAGAGAAATCATGGCATTCTGCCAGAGCTTTATGACAGAGCTTTCCAAATATATCGGCGCAGACGTAGATGTACCTGCTGGTGACATCGGAACAGGCGCAAGAGAGATCGGCTTCATGTTTGGCCAGTACAAGAGAATCCGTGGATCATTCGAAGGCGTTCTTACAGGTAAGGGACTTACTTATGGTGGATCTCTTGCACGTACAGAAGCTACAGGATATGGTCTGTTATACTTAACAAACGCTTTATTAAAAGATCATGGTATTGATATCGCAGGCAAGACATGTGCAGTATCCGGTTCCGGTAATGTAGCTATCTACGCTATCGAGAAAGCACATCAGTTAGGTGCTAAGGTTGTTACATGTTCTGATTCTACAGGCTGGATCTATGATCCTGAAGGAATCGATGTTGCATTATTAAAGGAAGTTAAGGAAGTTAAGCGTGCACGTCTTACAGAGTACGCAGCAGCTCGTCCATCAGCTGAATATCATGCTAAGCAGAACGGTGAGCATGGTGTATGGCAGTACAAGGTAGATCTGGCACTTCCTTGCGCAACTCAGAACGAATTAGACATTGAAGATGCTAAGATGTTAGTTGCTAACGGTGTTACATCTGTAACAGAAGGTGCTAACATGCCTACTACACTGGAAGCAACCAAGTACTTACAGGAGAACGGCGTATTGTTCGTAGGTGGTAAGGCTGCTAACGCAGGTGGTGTTGCTACTTCCGCATTAGAGATGAGCCAGAACTCCGAGAGACTTCACTGGACATTTGAAGAAGTTGATGGAAAGCTCAAAGGCATCATGGAGACAATCTATGCTAACATCAGCGATGCTGCAAAGAGATACAATGCAACTGTTGGTGGTCAGGCAGACTATGTTGCAGGCGCTAACATTGCAGGCTTTGAGAAGGTTGTAAATGCCATGTTGGCTCAGGGTGTTTGCTAATCTGTTGAAACACGCATATATGCTGGATTTTCAAGGATTTAAATTATCAAAAAATTCTGACAATAAAAATTAGCTAAAGGTAAAATACCTAGTGGGATACACGTGGACGACAGGTGGGCGACACGTGGGCGACAAACCTGCTAGGTATTTTTTATTGTGAAAATACTTGATTATAAAAATGAAAACCATTGACATGTATTGAAAATCTCGAGGTTAGTACATATAATAAGGAAAAAGAATGAAAATTTTACAGGCATTAGCCAGTAAGATAGTGGAAATGTTGTACGAATAAAGAAAGCAGGTGGGATAGTGAAAACTTTGGCTAAAGAAAAATATGATATGAGATTAAAGCGACTATTGGGTGGAAAACTATCTTACGATGTTTTCCGCTCCGAAATATGTCATATGTATCATTTTGACGGAGATTATGAATTTATCAGTAAGGTAATGAGAGTTAATCTTGTTATGGTATTATGGAATAACCATGAGTATGACAAAGCCCTTTATACACTTGCAATGATAGACTACATCTCATGGAAAAATGGTGTTATGTTGTATGAAGGATATGCAAAAATACGAGCTTGTAAACTAGAAAAAATTTTATATCCCGAAGGAATTATCTTATTAGATAAAATTGAGCATAGTCACAAAAATAGAGATGAGGCAGTAAAAATTTGCAGCCATGACCAATGTGGTGCCTTTTTCTTCCGCCATAATATAATAGAAAGGAATATTGAGGATGTCGTTTGAATTTAATCGGTCAAATATTGATCATTATTTATACTTGGTTGCTAAAGAATATAAGAAGGCAAACAGAGCTAACCCGGAAGCCGAAATTATTATTGTTGGTGGTGCATCTATGATCATGAATTATAATTTCAGGGATACCACGACAGATATTGACAGCATTATAAGAGCAGCTTCATCAATGAAGGAAGTTATTAATCGAGTTGGAGATGAAAATGATTTGGGGGATGGTTGGTTGAATGATGATTTCAAGAATACATCTTCTTATAGCCATAAATTAATTGAATGCAGTCATTTTTATAAAAAATTTTGCAACTGCCTAAGTGTAAGAACTGTATCAGATGAATATCTTTTAGCGATGAAAGTAAGATCAGCCAGAAGCTATAAAAATGATTTGTCGGATATAGTCGGTATCATCAAAGAACATCAGGAGATGGATAGAACATTAAATTTTCAGATCCTAAATGAAGCGTATAAAAGTTTATATGGTGAAGATATTCATTCAGATATAGCAGATAAAATCAAAAGTATATTTGCAAGTGATGACTTAGAAGATTTATTTTATAGTATAAAAAAGGAAGAGCAGGCAAATAAAATTGCTGCGTTAGAGGCAGAAGAAATATATGGAAGAACTGTCAATGAAGATAACGTGGAGAAATTTATTGAGCATTTCAGACCGTCAGAAGAAAAGGTTAAATTAAAAACTGAAGCTGATAATCAGGAATTTACAAATTCGCTGCATCGAAAAAGAGGAAGATAAATTGAACTGAACTCAATTATCAGAAAATAGTAGGCGACAGGTGGGCGACAAAAGTGCTTGGAAGTGGCTAAAATGCTGAAAACCTACGCAGATGCTATGTTAGCTCAGGGCGTTTGCTAATCCTCGATTAATGCCAGAAAAATGTTTGCTTCGCTTGACATAAAAGAAGCAAATTCATATAATAATATTACAAAGATAGATGAGTCTATCTGGGTGTGCTGACACCTTAAAAATCTGACACTTTAGCCAGTTCGTAGGCTGGCAGGTTGGGGAGCAACAGAAAAACTCCACAGTTAAGCCGCACATAGAGAGGCGGACGGTTGGCAGACAACAGAAAAATCAGCATCAAAAGAAAAGAGGAAAGGTTGTCCGAAGGGGCAACCTTTTTGTAGTTAATGAGGTACAAATGGCAAAATATGATAAGAAAGCAGCCTTAAAGATTATGGTAGAAGCTGCAAAGAACTATGAAGAAAAACTGAATGATAAGCATTTCCTAATTGTATATCGAGAAGGGAATGATACAAAGACAGTAAGTGTAGGATTTCGGGATATGAATTTTTTGCATATGACTGGTGTGAAAACAAGATTGTCTGCACAACAATTCTATTCCGCTTGTCTGGAGTCAAAACTTTCTGAACATGATTTTGAAATTGATAATAAAGGAAAAGTACAACAAAAATTGATGGTGTTACCATATTTGTCAGAGCTTCTATATCATCATTGTATGATTGGAGATTTTATCAATAGTGGAATATGCATCAGAGCTGATTATTTTGTAGGAGATACCAGAGCAGTTTTAAGTGTTGGATTTAGAACTGGAAAGAGAACAGATTTTCCGGTTACTTTATATAATGAGGATGTTAGAAAATTGTCACAACCAACCAATAAGGTGCTTGCAATTTTTTCAAGATATTATAGAAATCAGCATTATGATAACTGTACATATCTGGCGAAGAATCAGAGTATTCGTGAGCTTGGAGTAAGCGATGAGGTATTTGAAATGATTTTGGTGGATGAGAAATGAAAATAGTAATACAAATATAATATACAAAAAGAGAAAAAATCTAGTAAATATACGTATTGTCGTGTTATTGCTATGCTTGCACAGGGTGTCTGCTAATTGCGAATTTCTAAGATAATATAAGATATTGATAAGTCCTGTAAACCCAGTGTTTATGGGACTTTTCTTTATGTGTTGAAATGACAAAAGAATTGTCAGAATATTCATGAATAGAAGATAATTTACGTTATTTTGAGGTCGTTATATACACGTGGTACACAAGTGATATACAGGTGGTATACACTCTGTATTTGCTGTTTGGGGATGATTTTTCCTGTTTTTCATCCGTTTGATTTAGTAAGCTTTTGGCTGAATATGAGTGTAATGCCTAATGTGTTTCAGCATTATAAGTGTATCCAGCAATCCTAGCGAAATGATTTCATTTGCTTACAAGGATGAAATCATGAGCGGTGTTTGAAAATTTATTTTCAAACATTGATTTGTGTTTTAAATTTTGTTCACTTCCGTAAGAAATTCTTCTAAAGTCTTATGGGTATATACGCCTTCCTAAAGTCTAATACCATGATGTCCACCATCGATTATCATCGTAGACTTGATAGAAATAAGTACTCTGAGTGAAAAACACTCCGGCAACATCCAGCTAATAAACAATTCAGATAAAGGTAGCGGCAATATACTCCAGTCAAGTAGTCAAGCTACAGAAAAATCAAAAGTCCATAGTATCTGAATTGTATTGAACCATTATATTAAAAGAAAGGAAAGTGTGATAATTAACTTCCTAATTATCATACAAGATTAAATGAAAAAGTTAACAGTTGTTATTCCATTATATAATCAACAACAATATATAGAACAATGTCTAAAAAGTGTTCTAAATCAGAACTTCAAAGATATTGAAGTTTTAGTTATAGATGATGGATCAACAGATGATAGTTTTGCGATTTGTAATCGTATAGCACAATCTGATCATAGAGTAAGAATTATACATCAGGAAAATAAGGGATTGTCAGAGGCAAGAAAAACAGGAATTATTAACTGTAATACAGAATATATAACATTTGTTGATGCGGATGATTTTATATTGGAAAATGCGTATGAATGTGCTTCTGATGCAATGAAAAAAAATATTGATATGATTTTTTTTGAGATTGCAAGATATTATAATGAAAATAATATAAAAATAGAACATCATGTTTTGCCTGATGGTTATTATGACAGAAAAAGAATAGAACAAGAAGTTTATCCAAGATTAATATGGGATTTTAAAAGAAATGTGCCTGGAATTGAATGCAGTCAATGCGTCAGGATTGTGAAAAAGGAGATTTTGGAATTAACATATGGAAAAATAATTGATGGAGGATTTTATTATGGAGATGATGTAGCAATAACATATCCTGCGCATCTTTTTATAAATAATATGCAGGTAATTAATCATAATTATTATATGCATAGACAAAGAGGGGGAAATATTGCTCCATACATTAAAAAAGATAGCTTTTTTAAAGAGGCTTTTAATTTGTATAACTATTTGATACATGTCTTTAGTGAGAGTCATATTAGTGATATAAGAAGACAAATTGAATATTTTTTTATGTACTCAGTTAATTTAAAGAAAATGAAATATAATGACTATGTATATATGAGAGAATTTTTATTTCCTTTTGATAGAGTGGAGAAAGGGAAAAAAATAGTATTGTATGGTGCTGGAAATGTTGGAAAAACATACTTTAAACAACTTACTAAAATTGGCTATTGCAGAGAGCTTTATTGGGTAGATAAAAATGCTGATTATATATTGGATAAATGTGTTAAATCAATTGATTATATTGAAAATATTGAATTTGATTATGTTGTTATTGCAATAGAAAATATTAATATATGTGATTCAGTTAAGAATTGGCTGATTTCAAAGGGAATTGATAAAGATAAAATAATTTATCAGGAGTATTAGATTATGATTAATATATTTTTATGGGGAACAGGTGAAAGAACAAAATATTATATTTTAATGGATTATTTTAAGGAATGTAATATTGTTGGATTTATATGTTCACAAAAAGAACAGGAATTTTATAATGGAAAAAAGGTATATTCTTTCGAAGAATTAATAAAACACCAAGAAGAAGCTGATTATATTGTTATTGCAAATGAATTTTATGAAGAAATCTTAATCGAATGTCAGAAAAAAGGTATTGATATGGATAAAGTTATAATAACAGATAATATTCCATTAGAACCTTATAAGACATATTATAAAAGAGTGAAAAATGTATCGTTGGATTTATATGAATTGTTAGAAAAAACTCCTTTCATTTTATCTAAATCAAATGAATTTGATTTAATTGATACTTCCATGCTTATGAAAAAAGGAAAGTATTCAAGATCAATATACATGCAGGACTATTTTAGATTTCGTACATTTGAATTAACAGCCAATGAAATTAATCATGATGATATTCCAGGGGCGGTAGCAGAATTAGGTGTATTTAGAGGACATTTTTCATCGTTGATAAATGAGCATTTTAAAGATAGAAAATTATATTTATTTGATACATTTGAAGGATTTAATGAACAAGAAGCACAAGCGGAATTGAATAATGGAACTTGTGATGAAAGATTTATTAAAGAACATAAGGATACTTCAGTAGAGAAAATGCTTAGTAATATTCTATATCCTAATAAAGTAAAAGTTTGTAAGGGATTTTTTCCAGAAAGCGTAACTGAGGATGCAAAATCAGAGAGCTATGCATTTGTTTCATTGGATGTTGATTTGGAGGAATCAATGTATGAAGGTTTAAAATTCTTTTATCCAAGGTTGTCTAAGGGTGGAAAGATATTTGTACATGATTATAATACATATTATCTGGAAGGAATAAAGAAAGCGGTTCACAGATATGAGGCAGATTTGGGATGCAGAATGAATAAGGTTCCAATTGCTGATAGAGCAGGAACATTAATTATAACAAAGGAATGATGATGAAAAGATTAATTCTATTTGGAGCGGGATATTTAGGAAGGGAAGCTTTACATAATTTGGGCTTAGATAATGTTTATTGTTTTTGTGATAATAAATGTTATGGTGGAGATATAGAAGGAAAACCGGTTATTAGTTATAACGAATTATTATGTATATATAGTGAATATATCATTGTAATTACTCTGAATTCTGTTAATACACAGATGGTTATAACACAGCTTGAATCAGATAACATATCAGATTATGTTCCATATCTTGGTGTTAAAGGGAAAAAATCAATTATGTGGGATTGCGATGAACCTTTACGTTATTTTAATAAGATTGAAAATCGTTACAAAGCAAAGGCTGATTATTATAAGGGACTGTATTGCTATGAGAAACAAAAACTAAACTATTTGAAAGAACATAGTGATATAACAAAACTTAAGCCGGCTGAGGGTAAGCTGAGAATAAGACAGCAGGAATTAATACAATTTGTTAAAGAGGTGTTGGAACAAATAGAACATTTGGAGATAAATCCATTTCTAATTTCTGGTAATTTACTTGGAGCATACAGGCATGGTGGATTTATACCCTGGGATGATGATTTTGATATGGGGTTAATAAGAGCAGATTATGATAAGCTTGCAAATGAATTTAAAAACAATGGAAAAGCTTATTTTTGCCCTATACCATATAAAGAACAGAATGGTTTTAACAGACATGAATACATGATGAATTTGGGAAAGAAGCATCCTAATGAGATACTGATGGATATAGATATAGGAAAGATAATTTTATTTAAAGATGATGGGAATGGTCATCGTTTATGGATTGATTTCTTTTCGTTTGATTATTATGATAATGAATATGATTTTCAAGAACATAAGCAATATATTATGGATCTTGAGGGCAAAATAAATAAGATTAAATATACTCAGAATATATATGAATATCTGCATAATGAAATTGAATTAAATCCTAATATATCAATGAAAAAAACGGATAGTGTTTTTTTAGGAATAGATAATGATGAATCTTATGATAGAAATATAATTAATCGTGCAGACAAGTGGATTAGTACAGATAATATATTTCCATTAAAAAATATGAAGTTTGAGAGTTTAATTTTGAAAGCACCAGCTAATCCAATTGAAATTATGGAGTTTGAATATTCTGATTACATGTCATATCCAAATGATATGGGAAATCAAAAGCATGCTGGTTTTGGAGATTACTTGTTTGAGTAGAGAAAGAGATATCTATGAAAAAATTATTTTTGTATGGCTGCGGGGAAAGATGCAGAATATTGCTTGATAATATAGATAATACCGAATATAAAGTGTTGGGGGTGTTAGATAGTGATTCTCAAAAATGGGGGAAAATAATATATGGCATAGAAGTATTTAACCCCGAAATATTAATCAAACAAAAAGATGTGTATGTATGTGTCACTTTTTATAGTTCATTGGTCAACGAACCATTATGGGATGTTTTGAAAGAAAAATATGGCATTGATTATAATTATCAGCTGACATTTCATGATTTACTTATTAAGTCATCTGAGAGTATTTTCAATGGTATTTATTTTGATAGATTTTGTGAAAAAAGAATCTTTATGGATGCTACATGGGGATTAGGGCTAGGCGGTGTTGAATCATGGATAAAAGATAGTGTGGGCTATTTTGAAAATGCAGGAATAGACATTTCTTTATTAACATCAAAAACTGAAAATGATATATTCTTTGATAATATTGTGGATTTTTCGTATGAAAACAGTATGGTATTTTCTAAAGAATATATATCTAAAGGCATAGATTTTATAAAAGGGAATATGCCATGTACTATAATTTTTTCAAGAACCAATGAGTTGCTTTTGGCAGCTTATATTATAAAAAATATATATCCTGATATGATTAATATTATTATGGTAGTACATGGTTCGAGTGATGGTATGATAAGAGATGTTTTGAGTTATAGACATGGAATAGACAAGTATATATGTGTCAGCAAAAGCATAAAAGAAAATATTATATCTAAAGGTATTAACTCACATAAAGTATATTATATGACTGTGCCGATAAAGCAAGATTTAAATAAAAAAAGAACATATTTGTATGATGTAAAGAATCCTATAAAGATAGGGTATGCGGGACGGATAGAAATATTTGAAAAAAGAGCGGATATAATGCTTAAATTAATACAGACATTAGAACATATCAAAATACCATATGAAATGAATATAGCTGGTAGAGGAAGTTATTATAACAATATTAATGATTATATTCTGCACAATTGTTTGCAAGATCATATTCATATGCTTGGACTTATATCAAGAGAGAATATACCGGAGTTCTGGATTAATCAGGATATAGCAATAAATGTTTCAGATAATGAAGGAAGACCAATTTCCAATATGGAAGCAATGTTATATGGCGCCGTGCCAGTTGTTACAGAAACAATGGGAATCTTGGATGATGTCAGGAATGGTGAGAATGGGATTATTGTACCAATTAATGATTATAAAACAATGGCTGAAAAGATTGTGTATTTGTCAGAAAATAGAGATGTTCTTAAGAGTATGAGTCAAAAAGCCAGTAGTGAAATTAAGAGTAAAATATCAATGGATAAATATATTTCATTGTGGAAATCCATATTATATGATTAATAGGATATATGAGGAGACAATATGCTGCATTTGTTAAATTATTTACCGAACCAGCTGGCTCAGTATATAAAAGATAAAAATAAAAAAATTTATATTTATGGTGCCGGAATGATTGGCAGAATTGTTATCCCAGATTATCTTATTAGAAATAATATTCAGGATAAGGTTATTTGTTATATTGATTCTGATGTAAGAAAACATGGAGATACAGTTACTGTAGGAGAAAGAAACATAACAATATATTCCTTAGAAGATATAAGAGAATGGAATCAGGATATCGTATTAATTATTACAAACAGTAATTATAGTGAGATTGTTTCTCAATTTGATACATTAGAGTATATGGATTGTATAGATGCAGTAGTCTATCCGATAATTGAAGCTATAGAAGTGGAAAATAAAAAAGATAATAATGCAGAAGTATTGGTGGATTATTGTTCAAACAAGATTCCGAAGGTGATACATTACTGTTGGTTTTCAGGCAATCCTATTTCAGATTATCTGAAAAAATGTATGGAAAGCTGGAGTGAGGTTTGTCCTGATTATGAAATAAAAAGATGGGATGAAAGTAATTACGATGTAGAGAAAAATTCTTATATGAAACAGGCATATGAAGAATGTAAGTGGGGATTTGTTCCGGATTATGCTAGACTTGATATATTATATAATTATGGAGGGTTTTATATAGACACAGATGTTCAATTGGTTAAATCATTAGAACCATTAAGAATGCAAGGGGCCTTTTGCGGTGTTGAAAAATGGGGTAATGTTAATATGGGTGGATGCAGCGGAGCTGTAAAACATCATCCAATGATAAAGAAAATGTTGGATTATAGAGCCGATATTCAATTTAAATATGAAGATGGTACATTAAATCTTAATACATGCGGAGTGTATGAAACACAGCCATTTATCAATTTGGGTATGAGAGTTGATAATACAACGCAAAGAATTAATGATATGACAGTGTTTTCATCAGATTATTTTCATCCATATGATTACATGAGTGGAAAAACTGTTATCACGGATAATACATTTTCTATTCATCATTTTAATGGTGGCTGGCTTGATGAGAAGTCTAGAAATATTAGAATGATGACGTCAAAAAAATATAATAATGTTATAGAGAGAATGGAAAAAAGTTAATGGGTAATTGTAAGATATCAGTTATTATAACAATATATAATATGGAACAATATCTTGATAAATGCATACAAAGTGTAATAAATCAGACATATAAGAATCTAGAAATAATACTTGTAAATGATGGTTCTACGGATAAAAGTTTAGATATATGTTTGAAATATTATGCTCTTGATAAAAGGATTATAGTTTTGAATAATCCTAATGAAGGAGTAGTGAAAGTAAAATTAGCAGGAATTAAGCGTGCTACAGGTGATTATATTACATTTGTTGATGCAGATGATTGGTTAGATAGTAATGCATATCAACTCGTTATGGATATGTCTGATAAAGAAGATATGATTTCATATGGTTTAATAGAAGATTACAATTTTAAAAGTGTTCAAAAGTTTGATCAGATTGATGAAGGAATGTATATGCGGGCTGATATAAAAAATAAAATTCTGCCTAATATATTTGACGTAAAAAATTTCTTTACATTTAATGTTTTGCCCAATCTTGTATGTAAATTTATTAAAAGAGAGATATTGCGTAATTGTGTCAATAAAGTTAATTCTTATGTGAGAATGGGAGAAGATTTAGATTTTGTTGTGCAAAGCCTTAGCTTTGCACATACATTAAGGGTTATAAAGATAAGTCCATATCATTATGTTCAAAGAGAAAAATCACTAGTTAGGACATCAGTAGGAACTGAATCGGTTATTGGATTATATAACGATTTAATGTCGATAGAATCGACTGAAGATAATGCAAATTGGCAGCGACAAGTATGCATATACATGTCGTTTATATTGCAGTTGAAGAAAATGAATATGTTTATTAAGAATTCATCTTTCTTTGATAAATTAAAAAACAAAAAAATAGTTGTTTATGGAGCAGGTAATTATGGATGTTCATTTATTGAGGCGGCAGTGAATGAATTAGGGGGCAGTATTGAGGCTGTAGCAGATAGTAATTGGAAGAATATTGATTGGAAAGATGAAGAAGTTATTGCACCAGAGGAAGTTATGGAAAGGGATTTTGATATCATATATATTGCAATATTAAACGAAAGAATTTGTCAAACTGTAAAGAGTAATCTAATTAATATGGGGATTCAAGAAGATAAGATTTTATATTATGGAATTGGTGATGTTAGAACAGATGAAATAAAAAATATTTTGGAGATAATGGCAGGGTGAAAAAGATAATTTTATTTGGATGTGGAAAATACGGATTAGAGGCATTGGATTTTTTCGGAAAAGAAAATGTTTTATTCTTTGTTGATAATAATACTGCATCCCAAGGTAAAGATATAAATGGTATAAAAATACTATCGCCAGGGGAGATGATATATTATACAGATTGTGCTGTGATTATTTTATCAGCTGGATATGAAATATGTAATCAAATGGCATATCAACTTCAAGAAATGGGAATAGGATGCTTTTTGGTATATAGGTTTATAAAAAGCTATATATCTAAGAAAAAAATGCATGTAGAATATTTTTTGAGAAAAATTGAAGATATGTCAAATGTTTATGAATTGATGTATAAATATTCGTTAGACAGACAAAAAGAATTGGAAGAGAGATTAGAGTTTTTTTTGAGATATTCAGATATTCGAAGTGTTAAGCCAGTTCAGGGAAATCTTAGAAAAATACAAATGGCATGTGTTGAAGCAGGTGTATTAGTGGATGAACTGGCAACGGAAATTGGAGTGAAAGTTATTCTTGCGGGTGGAAATCTATTAGGTTTATATAGGAATAGTGGTTTCATTCCTTGGGATGATGATTTGGATATGTATTTAATCAGAGATGAATATAATTTATTTATTGAAGGGTGTAAAGAAAAAGGTATATATCATCAATCATATGTGTCTAAAAACAGTGAAGCTGAGCTATACAAGGAAATGAGAAGTATTTTACAAGTTGGTAAAAAGATAGCTGTTTGTGAAAATGGAACATTTATGAATGCTTATGTAAAACTTGATAATGATACCATTATTGTTGTTGACATATTTCCCATTGATTATTATAAAAACGGAACTTCATATAATAAGGTGCTTGAATATACTATAGAAAAAAGTATTGAGAAGAAAAGTATAGATACAATATCGGATGTTATTGATTTTAATGCTTATCTTTTAGAGAATAATCCATATACGTCTAAAGAAAGAACGAAAAATATGGGATTTGGATTAGAATTGATAAATATATTTAAAACGTTTAAGGGATTTTATAATACAAATGATATGTTCCCGTTAATAAGAAAGGAATTTGAAGGTTATAAATTCTGGGTACCCAATAATATAGAACAAATTCTTAGTACAGAGTATGGAGATATTTATCAATGGCCAGAAGATGCGGGGAAGGCATGCCATGGAACCGAAAGACATTATATACCTTATGATAAAGACAATAATGGAATACATATATCTTCTAAGGAGCAATTAAAAGATGTTGAATGGGAATGTAACGACTGTAAAATAATTATTGATAAATATAAAATTAATAACTTATCAGATTATTTTGAAATTATAGAAGAGATTGAAAAGAATAATGGGGATTATTGTGTATATTCTTGAATTACATTATAAATTTTAATATTTGAAGGTTTGTTGACAAAACCAGTAAAAAGTAGTAAAACAAATTAGAACCAGTAAAAAGTAGTAAAACAAATTAAAACCAGTAAAATTTATGGAGGTTTTCATGGATAATCCATATTCTATGGTATTTGGGAAAGAGCCGGAGCTTTTTGTTTCAAGAGCAGCTCAGGAAAATAAGGTGATTAATGATTTTAGTGGTGATAATCCTACTTATCAGACATATCTTCTGACAGGAGTGAGAGGTTCTGGAAAAACTGTTATGATGACAGAAATCGCCAATAAATTACGCAAATCTGATGAGTGGATTGTAGTAGAACTTAATCCGGACAGAGATTTGCTTAACGGACTTGCGGCGAATCTCTCAAGCAATAATAAGTTGGCAGCCATATTTAAGGATGCGAGAATTAACTTGTCGTTTCTGGGATTTGGTGTTGAGATTAGTGGAGTTGCACCTATTACAGATATAGAAGTAGCTTTACATGAAATGATAGCAAATCTTAAAAAGCATAATAAAAAAATACTGATAGCAATAGATGAAGTGACTAACAACGAAAATATAAAAGTTTTTGCGAGCGCGTTTCAAATTATGGTCAGGAAGGATTTGCCAGTATTCTTATTAATGACAGGGTTGTATGAGAATATTAATGCAATTCAGGACGAGAAGAATCTTACATTTTTATACAGAGCACCGAAGCTGGAAATGAAGTCATTAAATATAGGTGCTGTAGCACAGAAATATGCTGATACTTTTGATATAGATTCGGACAATGCAGTTGAAATGGCTAAACTTACAAAGGGATATCCATTCGCATTTCAGGTATTAGGGTATCTTACATGGAACAATAATGGAGATTATAAAGGGGTATTAGCAGAGTATCGTCAGTATCTTGAAGAATATGTATATGAGAAGATATGGTCTGAGTTGTCAGCAAAAGATAAGGAAGTTGCATTTGCAATTGCTAAGTGTGATACAGGTAAGATTAAGGATATCCGGGAATTACTGCATATCGATACGAATCAGTTCAATCCATACAGAAAGCGCCTGATAAAGAAGGGAATTGTGGATGGCAGCGAATATGGTATTGTAAGATTTACATTGCCATTTTTTGAACGGTTTGTCATAGAGAATTACTACGAGTAGTTGTTTAGATACAGGAAGGAATATATATGTACACAGAATTAACAGCGTCTATGATGTGTGCCAATTTTGGCAATTTAGAGAAAGAGGTCAGAGAACTTGATGCGGCAGGAATTGATTCATTCCACATTGATATTATGGATGGGCGTTATGTACCGAATTTTGCAATGTCCCTTAATGATATGAGATATATCCGTTCTGCAACGGACAAGCCATTAGATGTTCATCTTATGATTGAACATCCTAATACACATATTAATCTGTTTCTTAATTCACTTAAGGAAGGAGACACTGTATATATTCATCCTGAGGCAGAATATCATCCTTCTACTACATTACAGAAGATAATTAATGCAGGACTTATTCCGGGAATAGCTATTAATCCGGGAACAAGCATTGAGACTGTCATGGAGATGCTGCAGATTGTAGATAAAGTACTTGTTATGTCTGTTAATCCGGGAAATGCAGGGCAGATGTATCTTCCATATGTCGGTAAGAAGATAGAAAGACTTCTTAAGATTCGGGAAGAAATGAATTTTGAAGTGTACTGGGATGGTGCATGTGGTGCAGACAAAATATCTACATTTGCACCGATGGGAGTAAAAGGATTTGTCCTTGGAACAACTTTGCTCTTTGGCAAGGGGAGGCCATATGCTGATATATTAAAGGAGATAAGAAGATTATGATTCTTGATAATAATGTCTACGATATGTCAGAAAATATGATAATTGAATATGCTAATAAGTTAGCAGATGCAATAGAATGTAATCAGCTTCTTGAAGAGTATAATTCAGGACAATTAACATATGAATATCTTATTGCAATGTTTTTGGCAACACAGGCAATGGAAAATGGAGACAAGCTATATAATTATTGCTACGATGCAGTTATTGCATGTGGAAAAAGAAATATAGATTTTAAATTAAAACAAAACGAAAAAATTAAAGTGGCTTTTTTGCCTATATCAGCGGCAGAATGGCCAGCAGAATACATATATAGAAAATTAGAAACGGATACAAGATTTGAACCGGAAGTAATACCAGTTCCATTGATTGGAAGACCTAAAAAGGAACGCGGTAAGGTATATATGCAGACATATGACTTTTTTGCTAATGGTAATTACAATGTAAAGAAAGTATATAATGCTGAAACAGAAGAAATTGTTGGCTGGGAAGATATTGGAGGTATGCCGGACATTGTTGTGCATGTTACGCCATGGTATCTTAATATAGCTAAGGATTATCAGGTTGGACAATATCCGTTACATGTACTTAATGTGTATATTTCATATGGGGTGACTCTGGGAAATTCGATTGATGGTACATATGCAGAAAAATGTCTGTATAACAAAGAGTTTGTTAATATAATGTGGAAAGTTTATACTGAGACCACTACGAACTATGAGTGTTATAAGAAATATCAGGTGTTAAAAGCTAAGAATGTAATTAATAGTGGATATATTAAGATGGATTATTTTGTTGAAAAACATCAGTATTCTGACGATTATATCAGAAAAATATGGCCGTTTCCGTCTGGTTCGGATATAAAAGGCTATAAAAGAGTTCTTATTACACCACATTTTTCGGTTGGAAATACTAATATATTATCGTTTTCAACATTTGACAAGAATATGTATTTCTATATATATCTGGCAAAGAAGTACAGGGATAATGTTTCATTTATATTTAAACCACATCCAAATCTGCGCAATGGACTTATCGAAAATGGATATATGAAATCAGTTGATGAGTATGAAGCATATCTGGATGAGTTTAGAAAGCTGCCAAATGCATCTGTATGTGAAGAAGGGGATTATCTTGCACTTTTCGATACATCTGATGGTATTATAAATGATTCTATATCGTTTATTGGTGAGTATTTGTATGTTGATAAACCTATGCTGTTTCTTGAACGGCCAGAACAGTGTTTTGATGAATTAGGAAGGACACTTATCAAGGCCCATTATAAAGCTTGTGGAGAAGATTATATGGGAATTGATAATTTTGTCAATGATGTTGTGATTAATGAAAATGATTATATGAAACAGCAAAGGGAAGAAATATTTTCAGAGGAACTGGATTATTATTCAAAGAATGGAATAAAGGCATCTGAATATGTGTATAAAGACATTGTGGATGGTGTTTTCAGGCTGTAAAGGAGTAATATGAATATAGCATTAGTGCTTGCCGGTGGAACGGGTACAAGACTTGGAGCAGATATTCCAAAGCAGTATATTGAAGTGCGTGGAAAGATGATAATTGATTATTGTCTTGAGACAATGGAACATTCGAATGATATTGCTGAAGTGTGGATAGTTGCAGATGAAATGTGGCGTGAACACATTAAGAAAGTTGATAAGTTTAAAGGATATGCGTGTCCCGGTAGAAACAGACAGTTATCTATATATAATGGATTGAAAGCAATTGAGGAGTCATTAGCTGATAAAGAGAAAGAAGTTAATGTTCTTATTCATGATGCAGCAAGACCATTTCTTACGGAAAAACTTATAAGAGAGTGCGTTAAGGCGGTTGAGGGTCATGATGGAGTGCTTCCGGTTCTTCCTATGAAAGATACAGTTTATTATAGTGAAGACGGAAAAGTTATTTCATCACTTATTAATCGTGATAAGTTATATGCAGGACAGGCTCCGGAGTTATTCAGGCTGCAGCCTTATATTCAGGCAAATGAAGCTTTGCTGCCAGATAAGATTCTTTTGGTTAATGGTTCTACAGAGCCGGCAATTATGGCAGGGATGGATATTGTTATGATTCCGGGAGACGAGAATAATTATAAGATAACTACGAAGACAGATATGAAGCGGTTCACAGAAATGATGTAGATTTATTTTTTCAGGAGAAAAATGATGAAAGCACAAGTGTTATATGGCATTGGTGATTTAAGATATGAGGATATAGAGAAACCACAGCTTAAAGAGGGCTGGGTAATGGTTAAGGTTATGGCAGCAGGCGTATGTGGTTCGGATATTCCAAGAATATATAATACAGGAGCACATGTTCATCCTATTGTTCCTGGACATGAATTTTCAGGTAAAGTAGTAGAAACATTTGATAAGAACTCCCGATGGAATGGAAAAAGAGTCGGCGTATTTCCTTTGATTCCATGTGGAAAATGTTCAAGCTGTAAAAAGAAAATGTATGAGATGTGCAGTAATTATAACTATCTTGGTTCAAGATGTGATGGCGGTTTTGCAGAATATGCTGCTGTACCAGAGTGGAATCTTATAGAGCTTCCAGATAATGTGACATACAGGCAGGCTGCAATGATGGAACCAATGGCAGTTGCAGTACACGCAATGAGAAGATTTAGTATATCGAAGGATTCAACAGTGTGTGTTATTGGACTTGGTACGATAGGATTGCTTCTTACAATGTTTCTTAAATCAGAAGGCATAGAAAATGTATATGTATTTGGAAATAAAGATGTGCAAAGGGACTATACAAGGAAATTGGGCATTGATGATGAATATTATAATGCCAAACATATAAGTGCAGATTATGTATTTGAGTGTGTTGGAAAGAATGAAACTGTCAATCAGGCAATAGAATTAGCAGCACCAGCTGGACATATTACTATGGTTGGAAATCCTTATTCTGATATGGAGATTTCTAAAGATTTATATTGGAAAATATTAAGAAAGCAATTAAAAATAAGCGGAACATGGAATTCATCATATACAGGAGATGTTGATGATGACTGGCATTTTGTGCTTAATAAGCTTGAAAAAGCAGAAATTGATCCAGAAAGATTTATAACGCATGAATATTCTATAGACGGTATACAGACGGGAATGGAAATTATGCGGGATAAGTCAGAAGATTATGTGAAGGTTATATGCATTAATGAAGAGGACTTTTAATGATAAGAGTTGATATATTATCTCCAGTGGGGGGAAAAGTAGGGGGAATAGAGAATGTTATTAAGTTATGGACAAAGAATCTGTCGCAGCCAGATTATGTCGTAAGAGTAATACATATGTCGCTGGGAACTAAATACCTTGATGGTTATGAGCACGCATATGCATTCTGTGATAAGGAAGATGAAGATTTTAATGAAAAGCTTAAAAGATTTGTAAAAAATTATGCAGGGTTTATTAATGAATACGGCGCACCAGATGTATGTATAGCTACAAACTGGCCGGTTATGTGTGTTGTTGCAGAAACTGTAAGAAGAATATTAAAATCTGATTATAAAATTATTTCATGGGTGCATAGCAGCATTGCAGAATATAAGAAAGCAGGTCTTGGTGGGATTGATGAAATGCTATGTGCGGATGCACATTTATGCATAAGCAGGAATAATGAACGGCATTTACTGGAATACGTGGAAAGAACGAAAGTATATTATGTTGGAAACCCGGTTATTATGCAGCCATTTATTGAAAAAACACATGGTGAAAAGCAATTGTGTTATGTGGGCAGATTACAGGAAATAAAGCGGGTTGATATTATTTTAGAGGCTTTATACAGAGCACATAATAAGTGGAATTTAAGAATTATTGGAGATGGTGAATCTGCACAGGATCTTAAGGAAATAACCAGGTATCTGAAATTACAGGACAGAGTTGAATATACAGGATGGAAAGAAAATCCGTGGGAATATTGCAGGGATGCATGTGCATTAGTTGCTGCATCAGAATATGAAGGATTTATGCTTACAGGGGCGGAAGCAATGTCTATGGGATTGACGGTTATATCAACACCTGTTGAAGGGTTAATAGATTATCTTATACCGGGAAAGAATGGCTATCTGTTTGAAAAAAATAATGCTGAAGAGCTTGCACAGGTTCTTGATTATTTATATGATGGGAAATTGCCAATGTGTGATAGAAAAGCATGCAGAGAGTCCGTTGATAAATACAGCGAGAATAATTATATAAAAAAAATTAAAAAAAATTTAGAAGAGTGGTTAAGTATTTGAAATGCTATCCGATAAATAATACATAAGTGATAAACAGATAAGAAAAATAAATAATGTTTATTATCTGATATAAAAATGGAGTTATACATATCAAGGAGGAATTAATTATGGTAGTACAGCATAACCTTTCAGCAATGAACACAAACAGACAGATGGGAGTAGTTACAGATGCCCTTCAGAAGTCAACAGAGAAGTTATCATCAGGATATAAGATTAACAGAGCAGCAGATGATGCAGCAGGTCTTTCAATTTCAGAAAAGATGAGAGCACAGATTAGAGGCCTTGATAAGGCATCTGATAATGCACAGGATGGTATCTCTCTTATCCAGGTAGCTGAAGG
>ERZ773157.620-NODE-620-length-41728-cov-8.225638_pt1 | contig 41728 bp, 35 predicted proteins | sample MGYA00511480_ERZ773157 | MGnify/ENA primary metagenome ERZ773157 (study PRJEB29015, sample SAMEA2737863) | human gut metagenome | biome: human gut; feature: human-associated habitat; material: faeces | place: China | collected 2012 ... | reverse complement strand
GCATGGTAGATGGACAAAGCGCATATCCAATACCCATTAAGATACCACAGATTGGTAGACACGCTACAGGAAGCATTAAAGCTTTTCCTAATTTCTGTAAATACTTCATCATACTAAAAGCCCCTCCTTTTTAATAATCCCTTTTAGTTTTATTTTATACCGTTATAAACACGGATATAATACATTTTATCAACTCTGCATTGACCTTTATTTTGTTGTTCTTTATTTATTAAGTATCAGTACTGTGTCACCTGGACTTACTTCCTGATCTGTCACTGTTTCCACTGCCTGATAATCCGATGTATTGCACACAACCACAGGTGTGATCACATCATAACCTGCTCCTTTTATAGCATCCATATCAGCTTCAATCAGAAGCTCTCCCTTTTTCACGGAATCACCGTTGCCTTTATATGCAGTAAAATGTTCTCCCTTTAGTGCAACCGTATCAAGTCCGATGTGTATCAGTATTTCTACACCTTCTGAAGTTATCATGCTTACTGCATGCATTGTATCAAACAACATCTCAATCTTACCATCAGCTGGCGCATAAATCTTACCTTCCGCAGGCATGATTGCAACGCCTTTTCCCAAAATCTCCTCTCCGAAAGTCGGATCGCTTACATTGCTGATTGCAACTGCTTTCCCTTTTACTGGTGAACCTACCTCAATTCCTTTGTTTTTTTTCTTGCCAAAATTAAACACATTCATCCCTCTTTTCTGTATTGTGTTCAGATTTATTCTGTCATACGCACACGTTTTATATGTATTGCAAGAAACATGATTTCCTCACCGGCAATCTTGCTGCCATATTCCTTTTCGATATATGCCGCAACATGTTTACTGCATTCATATTCTTCCGGATACTTATTTTCCATCATCCTTGCAAATTCAATCTCCTCATCCTTCAACAGCTCATGCCGGTAAAGGCGCTGTACAAGAAACTTAAGATGAGTGACAAACCTCTCATAATGCAGGGATTCCTCATCAAACTCAATCCCCAGTTCCTGTTTAACCAGCTCTAAGATCTCCTGGATCATATTTGTCATTGCAAAAGTATCATTGATCGTTGTGTTATATTCTGCATTCACAAAATGGAGTGCTATAAATCCTGCCTCATCTTCCAGAAATTCTGTCCCTAACTTCTCATTCAAAAGATCAATTGCATATTTTCCCATCAGATATTCCTGGTGGTAAAACTTCTTAATCTCCCAAAGCAATGCATTCTTTAGTTGAATTCCCTGTGACTGTCTTTGAATTGCAAAATTAATATGATCCATCAAAGTGATATATATGTTCTGATTCAATTGTACATTCAGATTTTTTCTGGCATAGGAGATAATATCACTGGTAATCTGCATATGCTCTAGCGGAATATTTTCTAAAATCTCCTGAAACTGTCTGGAAAGCTTTTCATTCTCGATACGGAAAACCTTCTCTATCCTGCCCTCATCGATCGAATCCCCTGTATGCGCCTTAAAACCGATTCCTTTACCCATAATAACAACTTCCTGCCGGTTCACGTCATATGCCGATATTACATTGTTATTAATCACTTTCTGGATAACCATATTTCACTCCATTTTTATTTGATACAGGCTCTTTATATAGAAAAAACCAAATTTTACAAAATCCAAGTAAGATATGTAAAATTTGGTTTTGCCTGTTTACCAGTAACAATCCAATGTGTCTCTTTTATTTAAGAAAATTTTAACACTATTTGTTCATTATGTCAATATTTATTCTGATTATTTTTCTTTCTTTGTAAATATCAACTATACATCTTTCGAAAATACTATGCATAATCACCAATTTTTTTATATTCATTGTTTTAATGTAAGCAAAATAACAGTTCCCCTAGCTGTGAATACCATGCCATCTCAGTACTGAAGTCCAACTCCGTCCGGTATTTTATAAATTTGCTTCAAAGAAAGCTTTTAACGCATCATATGCTGCCTCTTCATCAGCACCTTCTACTGTTACAGTCACAGTCTGGTCTTTTTTAATCCCCATACTCATAACTGCCATCAGACGACTTGCATCAATAACCCTTCCATCTTTTTCAAGAGTTACTTTACTTTCAAAATTTTTAACCTCTTTTACAAGCATTCCCGCCGGTCTTGCATGAATTCCCAATTCATCCTTTACTGTGTAATTGAATGATTTCATTTTCATTTCCTCCTTAGACTATGCATTTATTATTTTATCTCTTACAGGCAGTACCATCGCAGGTGATACCGATAATTCATCAATTCCCATTTTCATGAATGTTTCTGTCAAAGTCAGATCCGCTCCAAGCTCTCCACAAATTCCTGCCCAGATACCCTCTCTGTGTGCACTGTTAATAACCATCCGGATCATTTTGAGCACAGCCGGATGATGTGGATCATAGAAACGGTCAAGCTTTGCATTCTGCCTGTCAACAGCAAGAGTATACTGCGTCAGATCATTTGTTCCAATACTGAAGAAGTCTACTTCTTTTGCAAGATCATCTGCAATCATGACTGCTGCCGGAGTCTCAATCATGATTCCAAATTCAACATCTTTAAATGGCAGCCCCTCTGCAGACAATTCTGCTTTCAATCCTTCCATCATTTCTTTTACTTTTTGCACTTCCCATACGGATGCGATCATGGGAACCATAATGGAAATATTACCAAACGCACTGGCCCTCAGCAACGCTCTTAACTGTGTCCTAAATATTTCAGGCTGACTCAGACAGATTCTCACTGCACGATACCCCAATGCAGGATTATCCTCATGGTCAAGTCCAAAATAATCAATCTGCTTGTCCGCCCCGATATCTAATGTACGGATAATCACCTTTTTCCCTGCCATCACCTCTGCAACTGTTTTATAGGAGCGGAACTGTTCTTCCTCTGTTGGGAAATGGTCACTCTGAAGATATAAAAATTCACTTCTGAAAAGTCCGATTCCTTCTGCATCATTCTGTAAAACAGCTCCCAGGTCTTTTACCTCACCAATATTGGCATAAAGCCTGATCTTTTTCCCTTCTTTCGTAACAGTCGGTTTTCCCTTTAACTGCTGTAATAATTCCTCATGCCGCTTCTCATCCTGCTGTTTTCTCACATATTCTTTTAATACGGCTTCTTCCGGATCAAGAATCACAATCCCTTTAAAACCATCTACAATCGCAGACTTCCCATTCACTTCTTTTGGAATTGCGGTCGATACCAATGCCGGAATATTCATGGTTCTGGCAAGAATCGCTGTATGTGAATTTGCTGAACCCTGTCTTGTCACAAATGCAAGCACCCTTTCACGGTCCAACTGGATTGTTTCACTTGGAGCAAGATCATCTGCTACAATAATATATTTTTCCTTTTCCTCTTCGGATGTATGTATGTTTTCTTCCTTCCTGGACAAAATACGAATCACACGCTCAGATATATCTTTTACATCTGCAGCACGTTCCTTCATATAATCATCATTCATTTCTGCAAACATCCTGGCAAAATTATCTCCTGTCGCTGCCACTGCAAATTCTGCATTCACAGCTTGTACCTCTATGATGTTATGGATTGAATCCAGATAATCTTCATCTTCTAACATCATCTGATGTACTTCAAAAATTGCTGCATTTGCTTCTCCGACTTCTTTGACCGCCTTATCATAAAGTTCCTTTAATTCCTGTGCCGCCTGATCTCTGGCTGCTTCAAAACGTTCGATTTCCGCCTGTACATCATTAACCTTCACACGTCTTACCACATTGGTTTCTTTAGAAATTTCTTTGATTTTTCCAATCGCAATTCCTCTGAATGCAATTTTTCCATTTATGTTCTGCATTTGTCCCCTCCTCTCTGAATAACAAACTGCAATATTTCACCACTTCTGCTGCAAAAACCAAAAAAACCGAAAAAGTGTACGCAGCCATAAGCGTATTACTTTTCCGGTTTAGTACATTTGCATGTGAACTATCCTTCAAATATATTTTTATTATATATTTTTTACATTTTTTTGTCAATGCTTAAGTTATTATATGACAATTTTGCATAACTTACCTTACCTTTTTATCTGTAAGGATTCCCCTCTTTCCGTTTTATTTTATTCACAATATTATATTAGTGCGAACTAACCCAAATGTTAATAGACTATTTCCCATTTTCCATATATAATTCTTGTAAGTAATCATACACAGAAAGGTTTAATGAACGATGAGTATTTTAAATGTAGAGAATCTTTCCCACGGTTTTGGGGACAGAACTATTTTCACCAATGTATCCTTCCGTCTCCTGAAAGGCGAACACATCGGTCTTGTAGGCGCTAACGGAGAAGGTAAGTCTACTTTCATGAATATTATTACCGGTAAATTAATGCCGGATGAAGGTAAAGTAGAATGGGCTAAGAATGTACGTGTAGGCTATCTCGACCAGCATACCGCTCTTCAAAAAGGCATGACGATCCGTGATGTACTTGCTTCTGCCTTTGATTTCCTATACGAAATGGAGTCCCGCATGAATGAAATCTGTGACAAAATGGGTGAGGCTTCTGAAGCAGAACTGGAAGAATATATGGAAGAACTGGGAACTATTCAGGAACTTCTCACACAGCATGATTTCTACATGATTGATTCCAAGATTGAAGAAGTAGCCAGAGCATTAGGTCTGTTAGATGTTGGTCTGGATGCAGACGTCACCGATTTGAGTGGTGGTCAGCGTACCAAGGTTCTGCTTGCCAAACTGTTACTGGAGAAGCCGGATATCCTGCTTCTGGATGAGCCGACCAACTATCTGGATGTGAATCATATTGAATGGCTCAAACGTTATTTACAGGAATACGAAAATGCCTTCATTCTGATCTCACATGATATTCCTTTTCTGAACAGTGTCATTAACATTATTTATCATATGGATAATGCACAGCTCACCCGTTATGTCGGTGACTATGACAAGTTCCAGGAAGTCTATGCCATGAAAAAGGCACAGTTAGAGGCAGCATACAATAAACAGCAAAAAGAAATTGCTGATCTGAAAGATTTCGTTGCCCGTAATAAGGCAAGAGTTGCAACCAGAAATATGGCAATGTCTCGTCAGAAGAAGCTGGATAAAATGGATGTTATCGAACTTGCAGCAGAGAAACCAAAGCCAGAATTTCACTTTAAGGAAGCCAGAACCAGTGGCAGATATATCTTTACTACCAAGCGTCTGGTCATCGGCTATGATGAAGCCCTCTCCAAACCTCTGAACCTTTCTATGGAAAGAGGACAGAAAATCGTACTGACAGGTGCTAATGGTATTGGTAAAACAACTCTGTTAAAGAGCATACTGGGGCTTATCCCTGCACTTAATGGCGGTGTGGAATTAGGTGATTATCTGGAGATTGGTTACTTTGAACAGGAAATGGATCAGTCTGTTACCACGACATGTATTGAAGAGATATGGAAAGATTTCCCATCTTTAAGCCAGTATGAAGTACGTAGTGCTCTTGCCAAATGTGGTCTGACCACCAAGCATATCGAGAGTAAAGTCAAGGTATTAAGCGGTGGTGAACAGGCAAAGGTCAGATTGTGCAAGCTGATTAACAAGCCGACAAATATACTGCTTCTGGACGAGCCTACCAATCACCTGGATGTAGATGCCAAGTCAGAATTAAAGAGGGCTCTCATGGAATACAAAGGAAGTATTCTTATGGTCTGCCATGAACCTGATTTCTATGATGGACTGGCAACAGACGTATGGGATTGCTCAGAGTGGAGTCTTAAAATATAAATTCACACAATCATCCATACAACTGCAGCAGATATCATAATCTGAATAATTGCAAATTTGAATACTGTCTGCGCATTTGACCAGTTCTTATTCTTTCTCACATGGTCATGAAGCGGTGTACGTACCTTCGTCAATATCTTAATATGCAAATACCGAAGTAATGACACCTTTACCAGACCAATACCACCATCTACCATAAGAACACATGCAACCAGCAGATATAAGAAAGGGCTTCCCATCTTCATCACTGCAATGGCAATAAATAATCCAATTGCACGGGAGCCCGCATCTCCCATCATCAGACAGCTCGGTGTGGCATTATACCAGAGATACCCCAGAATACATGCAATGAACAGCAGAATCAAATATGCAAAATCCGGCGCAATCTCCTTACTTTGCATAATCAGATATACGGTTGCCAGTGTAATGCTGGCAAGCGTTCCCGACAGACCATCCACACCATCTGCGCAATTCGTTACATTAATAGAGCCCCATACGAGAATCACTGCCAGAATACCATATACTACAGGATTCAATGTAAATGTCTGTCCTGTCAGTGCAATGGTTATATCACTTCCATTGAAATTAACATAAGTAATTGCTGTCATAATTGCTATCACAAGATCAAGCAGACCCTTACGAAGCTCTCCCCAGGAGACCTTGGCGCAGTCATCCAGAAATCCTGTCATCATAGCAGCTACTGTCAGGATAAGATAGATAACTGTCTCTCTTCGCATATCTCCAAAAATAACCGCAGTTACTACAAACACCAATATAAAGATAAATCCCGCTCCTCTGGGCTTACCGGCTGACAACACTCCATCATGCGCATATGCACGTCCATGGTCTCTTGGCAGTCGGTTAATTCCTGTTCCCAACAGAATGCATGTTGCCAGATATGCAAAAGCCACACCAATGAAACCTATTATACTGTACCCTGAAACATTTCCTAAATAATTAATCATGTTTCAAATCTCCTTTATTATAGTTTATTGTACAACCTGTTTAGATATTCCATAATTATATGCACATGCTATCAGGCACTGAACTGGCTCTGATATAGACCTGCATAGAAACCGCCTTTGGCAAGAAGCGTTTCATGATTACCCTGTTCAATGATATTACCATCTTTCATAACCAGAATAATATCTGCTTCCCTGATTGTAGAAAGTCTGTGTGCTACGATAAAGCTTGTTCTTCCTTCCATCAAAGTAGCGAAAGCCTTCTGTATCTTAATCTCTGTTCTCGTATCAATAGAAGATGTAGCCTCATCCAGAATCAGAATTGGAGGCAGACACAGCATGACTCTGGTAATACATAATAACTGTTTCTGCCCCTGTGAAAGACTTCCCCCATCCTCTGAAATCACTGTGTCATATCCATTAGGCAGGCGCTTGATAAAGCTGTGTGCATGAGATGCCTTTGCTGCAGCAATAACCTCTTCCATTGTTGCATCCGGCTTACCCATAATAATATTATCCTTAATTGTACCTGATTTCAGCCAGGTCTCCTGTAATACCATTCCATAGCCTTTTCTCAGGCTGTCTCTGGTAAGCTTACGTATATCTACGCCATCTACCTGAATACTTCCCTTATTCACATCATAGAATCGCATCAACAGATTAATTACTGTTGTCTTACCACATCCTGTAGGGCCAACAATCGCTACTCGCTGTCCTGGCTTTACATGAAGATTCAAATCTGTGATCAGCTTCTGGTCTTCTGTATAGGAGAATGCCACATCCTGAATATCAATCTCGCCCTTAGGCTGCTTTAATACGATTGCGTTCTCAGCATCTGGAATCTGTGGTTCTTCCTCTATAAATTCAAAAATTCTGCCTGCGCAGGCAATTGCATTCTGTAACTCCGTTACAACGCCTGATATTTCGTTAAAAGGCTTGGTATACTGATTAGCATAACTTAAGAAGCTGGATAACTGTCCTACACTGATTCTGCCTCTGATTGCAAGGAATGCACCTACGATTCCTACACCGGCATATACCAGACTGTTTACGAAACGTGTACAGGGATTTGTCAAAGAGGAGAAAAAGATTGCTTTTACACTTGCTTTTTCAAGTCTGTTATTTACTTCATCGAACTGCTCAATTACCTTTTCCTCTCTGCTGAAAGCCTTTACTACTTTTTCATTTCCAATCATTTCATCAATCAGTGCTGTCTGCTCGCCTCTTGTCTCCGACTGAAGCTTAGACATCTTAAATGTTCTTTTGGCGATAAAGTTTGCGATAAAAAATGACAATGGTGTCAGAACAACTACAATAAGTGTTGTTGTAACATTAATGGAGATCATGAACAATAATGTACCGATAATGGTAATCACACCTGTAAACAGCTGTGTGAATCCCATAAGCAGACCGTCTGAGAACTGGTCTACATCTGCAATGATACGGCTTACAATATCACCATGTGCATGACTGTCGATATACTTTAACGGAAGAATCTCCAGCTTACGAAACGCTTCGTCTCTTACATCACGGATTACCTGATATGTGATCTTGTTATTGCATGCATTCATCAGCCACTGGACAATAGCAGTAAGCAGGATGATCACTGCCATTTTCTTTAAAATTACCAGAATTCCTGCAAAATCTACCTGTCCCGGTCCAAGAATACAGTCTACCGCATTACCTGTTAAAATAGGAATATATAATGTCAATGCTACGGATATTGCTGCCAGAATAATTGACAGTAAGAGAAATATCTTGTATTTTCCGATATAATCCAGTACTTTCTTAATGATTTCCTTATTATTTTTCATTACCTGCTGCCTCCTTTGGGAACTGAGAATAATAAATCTCCTGATATACCTCGTTCTCTGCTAACAGAGAGTCATGTGTACCAATTCCAACCACCTTACCATCATCCAGTACAATGATCTGATCTGCATACTGTATAGAAGAAGATCTCTGTGATACAATAATGACAACCATGTCATTTCCCATTTCCCGGATAGCATGTCTTAATTTCGCATCTGTGGCAAAGTCAAGAGCAGATGCACTGTCATCCAGAATCAGTATTTCAGGATCTCTGACTACAGCTCTGGCTATGGTCATTCTCTGTCTCTGTCCGCCTGACAGGTTCTTACCACCCTGTGCAATCTTAAAGTCTAGTCTGCCTTCCTTTGTATCTACGAATTCCTTAGCCTGTGAGATCTCCAAGGCTCTTTCAAGCTGTTCCTCTGTGGCGTTCTCATTACCCCACATCAGATTCTCACGAATTGTTCCTGCAAATAATACAGCCTTCTGTGGTACGATTCCTACCTTGGAACGAAGCTGCTTTGGATCATAAGTCTTCACATCCTGTCCATCTACATACACAGTTCCTCTGGTTGCATCATACAGTCTCGGTATCAGATTCACAACAGAGGTTTTACCGGAACCAGTACCACCGATGATTCCTATTGTCTGACCTTTCTTTACTGCAAAATCAATATCTGTCAGGGATTCTTCTCCACCGCCCTGATAAGTCAGACCCACATGTTCAAAACGAATCACGTCATCTGTTTCAGCCTTTGCCTGCTGTGTCAAGTCTTCTATCTGCTGGGAATTCTCCACTGCGAGAATACTCTCAATACGCTTCGCACAGGCAAGTGCCTTGGTAATCTGGATAATCAGGTTTGCCATCTTGATCAGCTCTACCAGAATCTGGGACATGTAGTTTACCAGCGCTACTACTGCACCCTGTGTAATAATACCGCCATCTACACGGATTGCTCCGGTCCAGAGCAGAACTACCAGTGCAATATTTACAATGATATAAGTAAGCGGATTCATGACTGCCGATATCTTACCTACAAATACCTGGATATTTAACAGTGCCTCATTCTCTTCCGAGAAGGATTCTATCTCCTGTCCTTCTTTACAGAAAGCGCGGATTACTCTGGCGCCTTCCAGATTCTCTCTGGTTCTGCCAAGCACCTTATCCAAAGCAGCCTGCACCTTTTTATAAAGAGGCAGACTCACAATCATAATTCCAAATACAACAATAGATAACAGTGGAATTGCCACTACAAAGATCAACGCTGCTTTCACATCTACTGTAAAAGCCATGATCATGGCACCAAATACAATAAACGGAGAACGTAACAGCAGACGCAGTGTCAGATTGACACCTGACTGCAGCTGATTTACATCACTGGTCATTCGTGTAATTAAGGTATTCGTTCCCAGTGTATCCAGCTCCGCATAGGATAATCCCTGAATATGGGAAAACAGCGCATGTCTCAGCTTCGTAGCAAAACCAACGGCTGCCTTTGCACTAAAGAACTGTGCTGTCACAGAACAAGCCAGACCAATCAGCCCTAATGCTACCAATACGCCACCCATTCTGAAGATATAACCCTTGTCATGATTGGCAATACCGGTATCAATAATTGCCGCCATAACGAGCGGCACGAATAATTCAAAAGATGCTTCCAGCATTTTGAATACGGGTGCAAGAATACTTTCTTTCTTATAGTCTTTTAAATATTTCAGCAGACTCCTCATATATTTCCTCATTTCCGGTACTCAGCATACCTGTAATATATCATATTGTAACTATTCAAAACTACATGCGCAAAATCGCAGCTTCGATGCTTTACTTCTCATCATACCACAGTTTTCCAAAAAGAAAAACCTGCTTGCAATGTTTTCTTATGCATGCTACGCTGAAAAAAATACTACTGGAAAGGAACTGCCATGAATTTAGATATAGAGTCCGGTCAATCTACCCGTTATATGCAAGTATATGATTATTATAAGGAACTGATTCTTACCAGAAAGCTTCCTGAAAATACGAAAATGCCCTCTATCCGCCGCTGCTCCGAACAGCTTGGTCTAAGCAGGACAACGATAGAGACCGCCTACTTATGCCTTGCTGCGGACGGCTATATCATATCCCGACCTCAGAGTGGTTATTATGTGACAGGCCGCCCCTTAGTTCCATCCACATTATCTGCGCAAATTTCAAAAAATATCCACAATACAACACCCCAGATAGTCTATAATTTCACCTCCAACAATGCAGACGCTGACAGTTTTGACTTTAACCTGTGGAGAAGATATATTAAGAGCGCCCTTCGCCAGGATAAACGAATGCTGACCTATGGAGAACCCCAGGGTGAATGGGAGCTTCGCGAAACGATATGTAATTATGTCATCAACAAAAGGAATGCGGTCTGTACGCCGGATAATATCATCATTGGTGCAGGTTCCCAGAGTCTTCTCAACATTCTGTGTCCTCTCATCAGGGATAAACACTCCGTTGCTTTTCAGGATTCCAAGTTTGAACAGGGTACTGTTATTTTTGAAGATTATGGATTTGCGGTCATTCAGGATAAAGAACACGCAGATGTTCTCTATATGACACCCTCTAATATGACTTCCCTTGGTGATGTCATGCCCATGGAGAAAAGACTCAGCCTGTTACGTGATGCCGTATCCCATAACAGACTTATTATCGAAGATGATTATAATAATGAATTTCGTTATTTCAGCAAGCCACGCCCCTGTCTTCAGGGCTTAGCCGGCGGAACTAATGTCGTATATCTGAGTACCTTTTCCAAACTGCTGCTGCCCTCCATCCGTCTAAGCTTCATGATTCTGCCGGATGAACTGCTGCCGCTATACCAGCGTAAAGCAGCATTATATAACCAGACCGCCTCCAAAGCAGAACAGCTTGCATTGTGCCAGTTCCTCCGTGACGGACACCTGGACAGTCAGATTCGTAAATTAAAGCGTCTCTACGCAGGTAAAGCCAAGGCTCTGGCAACCGAACTGGAACAGACCTTTGGCGATCAGGCATTTGTCACCATGGGAGAATCCGTTACTCTGGTACATCTTCATATCAAAAGCACGCTCACCAATCAGCAATTCAAGGAAAAAGCCGCAAAAAAAGGCATCCTCGTATTCGCTTCTCCAAAAGAAACGAAGGAGTATGCCCATATTGCTCTATCCTGTTGTGAAGTACCGACCACAGATTTTCATGATGCCGCCATCCTTCTGCACGATATTGCCTTTTGCAATTAATGTGTCTGCTTATTGATATAGTTGGTCTTGAATTTGGAATATACAATCTTCTGGCTTCGATACAATCCTGTATAGCCGGATAACATATAACTGAAAGCTACCGCCAGCAGGAAATATGGCATTCCATCATATCCAAATAATTCAAAGCTGATCAACAGCGATGTAATCGGACAGTTAGTAACACCACAGAATACGGACGTCATACCTACTGCCGCACACATGGCTGGGGAGAATCCGATTATATTACCAAACAGACATCCAAAGGATGCACCGATAAAGAAGGAAGGGACTATCTCACCGCCCTTATAACCTGCTCCCAGTGTCAATGCCGTAAACAGCATCTTCATGAAAAACGCTTCCGGTCTTACATTCCCTTCCATACAACTGGCAATCACGGATACACCCGTACCATTATAAGTCTGGGAGCCAACCAGCATCGTAAGTATGATAATTACGACACCGCCAGCTGCCGCACGAAGATAAGCATTTTTAAATAGTTTACGATACAGCCATTCACTGCGGTGCAGCATAATACAGAACAAAATGCTGACAATTGCACACATAGCTGACAGAAGTGTCAGAATTGCTGCTGACTGTAATGTAAATGCTGGAATCTCTCCTATGGGAAATAATTCTGCCGCAGCACCAAAGGAAACGGCAATTGCATGTGCCACCAGAGAAGATACCACACATGGCACCAACGCAGAATAATGCATGATACCTACTGTTACGACCTCCATAGAGAAGATTGCAGCTGCCATAGGCGTTCCAAACAATGCCGAAAAAGCCGCACTCATTCCACACATGATCATAACGTGCTGATCCTTCTCATCAAACCGGAACAATCTGCCCAGTGTATTACCCAGACTTCCTCCCAACTGTAAAGCAGCACCCTCACGTCCTGCAGAACCGCCAAATAAATGCGTCAGTAACGTGGTCGCAAAAATCAGGGGCGCCATTCTAAGCGGTACACTCTCTCCCGCCGAAATAGCAGACAGTACAAGATTCGTTCCTGTATCCTTCTCATCATGAAGTAATTTATACAAGCCTACAATTGCCATACCACCAAAAGGAAGACCTAACACCAGCCAGGGATGCGCCAGCCTTGTAGCCGTTACCCAGTCCATAGCGAAATAAAAAGCCGTTCCTACCAGTCCCACGACAACACCTGATACAATAGAAAAAACAATCCACTTAATGACCGTCCCTAATCTTCTTCCATTGTGATCCAGCTTGTGTCTGATATACGCATTTGTCAATTTTTCACTGCCTGTTTTCATCTTATCTGCCATGCCTTCCTGTTACTTCTTTTGTTTTATACCTTGACTCCATTTTATTAAATTTCTATAACTTTTCAATACTTTTTTTGAAAAAGAGCTTGAAAAAAAGCCAAAATCCAGTATAATAATAAAAGCACTGATAAAATTTCTTTCGATGCGTGGCTCAGCTTGGTAGAGCGCTGCGTTCGGGACGCAGAGGTCGCAAGTTCAAATCTTGTCGCATCGACTCAATATAAAAAGACTGGATTCTTCCAGTCTTTTTATTGTACATCCTGCAAATCTAAGAACCATTAGGAAAATACCTGTTACAGTATTCTATTTTGTAATATCTTACAGCATCAGCTGCCCTTCCATACCTTCAAAGTCTACTTTACGGGTACTTCCATTCTTTAATCTCACCTGTACCGGTCCATAGCCGCCCTTCTTTTGAGGGTCAGTATAGATTACACTTTCTATCGGAAATAATTCATCCTCTGTGAAATCTTCCAGCGTTTCTTTGGTAATTACCTGTGAAATCAGAATAGAAGGTTCATAATGATTCTGATTCTTTCTCTCCAATTTAGCATATACAACAATGGAATGCTCCGAATCGGGATTCGTACCACAGCTCTCTACATATGCAATATCATCCCATCCATCATAAATTGTCATGGCAAGCTGCTTCTCCCTGCCTGCAGCATCATGTCCCTTTAAGATAACAGCTTTGGCTTTGCCACCTTCATATGGCTGTTCCTTTAACATTATCTGCGTTCCGTTATCCGGGAAGCCATATGCGCCAAAGGTCAGTGAAACAGGCTTCTTAAAGAGTCTGAGCTTATCTACTCTGATCACACCACATGGTACTGTGAAATCAGCCAGATTCATCGCCTGTATCCAGTGACACTCTGTCTGCAGATTATAACCAAAGAACTGACGTCTATATAACACATCACCTTTTTGTCCATGCCAGAATGTTACATTTGCCTTATCATAGGTATCTGTCGTTACATCGTGAAGCACATACTGCTGCGCCTCAATATCTTTTGCAGGTGCAGATTCCCATGGATACTTTGTGTTAAAGCACAGCTTGGAATAATTCCACATACCATGCTCGTCTCCCCTGTCCTTTACTACCTTGCCAGTTCGTAATATCGTCTCGCCATTTGCCTGATGATTGGAGAAGCATAATGCAGGGCCATCCAGTGCTGTTACTTTTACTTCCTGATCTTTTAATTTCTCCCATGTACCATTATTCTCTTTCGCTGTCCAGAATGGATGGTCTTTGGGTAAATGCAGACACAAGAAAGCCTTGCCAAGCCAGAATGGAGATTCTGCACAGGAATAGCCCTGAACCAAAGGAGTGAACTGACCATAGAATCCCAACGTAGGTACGCCCTTATACAGGAAGTCCTCCCTTTGCAGGAACTGTAACAGAGAACCGGAGGAAATTCTTCTTGCAAGCCCGGGATCAGCTTCCCAATGCTTCAGCATCATATTGCCATCGAAGGCACTCGTAGCCGCATTTCGATATATGTTGCTGCGTCCCCACATGTTTGTAAAGCCATCCGCATCGAAGAAATCCGCATATGTCTTCATTAACGTATTGGAGTATTCTTCAAATTTTGCTGCCAGATATGGTTCCTTCCCATATCCATACCATTGGTTCCAGATAGGTGCATATACATTAAAAGCCCAACAGGAATAATAATCAAAAGACTGTCCGTCACGATACCAGCCATCCCCTGCATAATAATTCACAATAGCCTGGGCATGTTCTCTCATAATATCCTCATCAATAGGATATCCCTCCATAGACAGAAATGCCAGATCCAGCATATTGAACAGACGCCAATTCTGCGGTACGGTATTACCATTTGCATATCCATAAAGGAACTCTGCTATCAGATCTTTTTCCTTCTTGGTATAGGTATCCCATATCTGCTCCTTGCTGATCCAAAGACAGATAACCAGCGCACAAGTCTCTACTGTCTGCTGAAAAGCTCGGAACGGATCTTCTTTTCCTGCCAGTTCTACCAATTCTTCATATCTTCCTACTGATAATTTATCTGAAGGTGTACAGGCTCTTAGTACATGATTTTTGTAATACTCTTTGATGGAATATCCATTGATTACAAGCTCAGGATTATTTGCAATCAGTGGCGCTGCAACAAAGAAAGATCTCGCCAGTCCTTCAAAATATTCTGCTTTCCACTCCCAGATTGCATCTGCACTATGCGGATAGGTTACTTTTGTTTCTTTTCTGGGCATAACCACCGGATCGTCAAAGGACTTGATATTATTGAAAATCCCCTGCAAAAGATACTCTCCTGCTTCTATCCAGCTCTGCCTTGTAAGCCCTGTATATGGACTTAATTCATAATCAACTGTCTTTGGCTGAAATACCATTTCTCCCCCTCCATTCACCAGTTCATTACCATATGAACATCTCTTTATCACATAATTTCCAGATTGCTTCTATAAAATAATAATCTCCATAAATAATGGAAAATTCATGATCCTTGTCATGGTAAGCTGCTGTACACTTCTCTAACAGATTATCCTGATTCTCATCCCAGTTACATCTCTTTTCTGCCAATACTTTCAGCATTCTAAGAGCTGCTTCTTTGTATTGGGCGCCTTCTTCCTCTGACAGATGAGAAGCAATCTCAAGCATACCACAGGCCGCAATTGCTGCTGCCGTGGAGTCTTCCCACGCCGGCTCTGCCGGCTGTCTGAAATCTACAGGAATCAGACCGCTCTCAGGAATACAGGATATAAAATATGCTGCTACTTTTCTGGCTGTATCCAGATATTTCTCCTGCTTCGTATGACGGTAGCTCAGTGCAAATCCATAAATAGCCCATGCCTGTCCTCTGGTCCAGGAAGAACCTACCCCATATCCCTGTCCACCTACAGACTGCACAAATTCACCTGTCTCTGCATTGAAGTCTACAATATGATTGACAGAACCATCATCTCTGACAAAATATTCCATGGCTGTATCTGCATGCATCTTAGCCACATGATAAAATTTCGGGTCATGAAGTTCATCACCAGCCCAATACAGTAATGGAAGATTCATCATACAGTCAATAATTGCTCTGCCCGCAAAAGAGCCGTCCTCATTGCCATCCCAGTTATTCCAGGCTCTGATAAAACGTCCAACCGGGTTAAATCTGCCAGCAAGATTATCTGCTGCCAGCAATGCCCTGTTTCTGGATTCCCCATTTCCATCCAGACGATAATGTGCTGCTGCTGTTGGAAGCCATTTAAAACCGCTGTCATGGTCCATGCCCTGTCTGTTCATCAGATTTGCATCCAGTTTTTCTTCATTCTCGATTGCAATCTCACGATACAGCTCATTTCCTGTTGCATGATAAAGCTGCCACATCATACCGCCCCAGAATCCATTGGTCCACCAGCAGATCTCTTTACCACTCTTATCATCAAATACACCATCTTTCGTTGTATATGGTATCTTGTGTGCATTTCTCTTTGCAACCTGTTCTTCTTTTGTCAGTATTTTTTCATATACCTCTTTTACCCACTTCTCTGTCATTTTGTAACCTCCCATATTTGTACTATGTACTCTATCTATAGATAATATATTTATAGATCGGATTCCCCTGAGCTGAGAATTTCTCCTCATACTCTGTCATAATATTCCCTGCACACAGCTTTTCATCATGATGCAGATCCCTGGTCACTGCCTCTGCCTTCCAGCCCGCAGGCTCTAGCTCTTCCAGTGCAAAATCAAACAACTCTTTGTTATCTGTCTTAAATTCCAATCTGCCTCCCTTTACCAGGAATTGATCATATCTAGCCAGAAATTCCCTGGAGGGCAGTCTTCTCTTGGCATGTCTGTCCTTAGGCCATGGATCTGAGAAGTTCAGATATATCTTGTCTATCTCTTCCTTATCGAATACTTCGCAGATATCCTCTGCATCCATACGGATAAATACTACATTTGGCAATTCGTTTTCTTCCATTTTCTGAATGGCACGCAGAAGTACTGTAGAATACTTCTCGATTCCTATGTAATTAATATCTGGATGAGCCTGCGCCATTCCCATGATAAATTTACCTTTTCCCATACCTATCTCTATATGGATCGGTCTGTCATTTCCAAAGACCTCACTCCATTTTCCCTTATGTTCCTGCGGCTCATGAATCACGTACTGACTCTGTGCTATCATATCCTTTGAACCTGTTACATTTCTTAATCGCATAAGTTCCTCCATTTTGTGCTTTTATAGATTTGATTTTACACCAGCCCTTGCGCTTTGTCACGGTATTTTAGGTCTATTTATTTTATAGAAAATGGTGTAAAATAATATAGATTATTCAGCATTTTGGAAAGGATTTTCTTTTTATGATAAAGACACTGATTCGTTATACTGCGACCGCTCTTACATGTGTTATACTTGCGGTCTCTATCCCCTTTACATCCTATGCAGATACCACCAATGAGTATCAGCAGCAGATGGAAGAACGCAAGTCTCTTCCCATTCAGTCCAATGAAATTGCCAACTGGCCGGAAGGACCTGCCATTGGTGCAGAATCTGCCATTTTAATGGAAATGAATACGCATACCATTCTTTATGCCAAGAATATTCATGAAGAGATGTACCCCGCCAGCACGACCAAAATCATGACCTGTCTTCTGTCTGCCCAGAATTGCAACCTGGATGAAAAAGTCACTTTCTCCCATAATGCCGTGTACGGCGTGCCTAGTGATGGTTCTAACATGGGAATAGATGAAGGCGAAGTGATTACCATGGAACAGGCAATGTATGGCATTCTGGTCGGCTCTGCCAATGAAGCAGCCTCTGCTGTCGGTGAGCATGTTGCCGAAGCTCTGGGAAAAGAACCAACACAGGAGGCTTTCGCCCAGATCATGAATGATAAAGCAAAGGAGCTTGGATGTGAGAACACCCACTTTGTAAATGCCAACGGTCTTTTTGATGAAAATCACTACACCAGTGCCTATGACTTGGCATTGATTGGTTGCGAATTTTTTAACAATGAGCTGCTATGTAAAATGTCCTCCACATCACATTATAATATTCCACCTACAGATACCCAGCCCGATGATATCTGGATCAATTCCAAGAACCAGTTATACAAGGGAAAGGAGCATGCCTATCCATATCTACTGGGTTCTAAAACCGGTTTCGTATCCCAGGCAAGACAGACTCTTGTATCCGGTGCTGAAAAAGATGGTATGAAGCTTGTCTGTGTTGTATTTATGGAAGAATCACCTAATCAGTTCACTGACACGATTCAGTTATTTAATTATGGTTTTGAAAATTTTCAGAAGCTTATGGTAAGCGACAATGAAACAAAATACAAGATTGATAATCTGGATTCTTTTGATACCAGCAATGATTTATTCGGTGATTCCACCCCACTTATGAACATGGAGTCTGATGCTTATATCATTCTTCCTAATACCGCTTCTTTCCAGGATGCGGTATCTACTCTGGAATATGCGGACACCAATGAATCCTCTGATTTGATTGCAACAATTGCATACACCTATTCTAACGTTCCTGTAGGAAGCTGTAATATATACTTTTCCAAAGAACAAAAGGAATCCTTTCATTTTGCTGCAGACTCTAATCAAAATACAACAGACACTGCAATGAACACAGACACAAATGCTACATCTAAAGTGATATTTATTAATATCAAAAAAGTTCTTCTGGGTGTCCTGGCTGTTGCAGGAATCATCATCTTTATCCTGATCCTGATTTCCTTTATCAACAGCTACAGCTTCTCACCAAGAGGACAAAGCAGCAAAAGACGACGTCAGCGCTCCAAGGAAGCCAGAGCCGCCAAACGTAACGCCAGACGTAATGCACGCCTGTTCAAAAAACAACAAAAGAAGCGCCGTAAAGCTTATAAAAAGCGCCACTAAAAACACCGCTTGTAGTTTCTCACACTACAAGCGGTGTCTTCTTTCTTTACGTACTTCTCTCGTCTGCTGTTTTCTTTTCAATATATCTGTTACACCATTCTCATCAATGGATTTTAATGTTTTCACCACATAGATGCAATCATCCTGTACAGATTTACGCATACGTATCTTTCCTTTCAGATATCCATGGGTTTTGCAGCAGACGACAGTGTAATAGTGTTTTCCATTGTTCACAGAGAACCATGGAATTCTGCGTTTGGTATTGGCACCACACAGAAAGCATCTTGTAGATATTACTTCCTTATCCTGCATGGCAGTTAATTTATCCGGAAATGGTCTTGATATATATTTCTCATAATTTTCAAAAATTGCATGAACCTCATCTGCCCGGCTCTTTGGGAGCTGGTATGTGTCAAATGAATAATTATCAAATAATGCAGGATTATAGAAGTGAGACATTACCTTGGCTGTATAATAGGCATCACTGTCTGCTCTGTGAAATGCTATATCCTGCTCTATCTCCAGATAATCTACTGCATATTTCAAAGATCTTCTGGTCTTCCTGTCTTCATAGGCAATACTGAACAGTTTCTGTATATCATAGTATTTTAACGGACCACCACTAAGAGAAGACATATGATAATATTCCATATTTCTTTGCAGCTCTGTCAGATCAGCCCCGCCCCATGTACAGAAGACATAATCCTCTCCACACCATTTCAGAAAATCCCCGGCCACTTCTTCAAATGACCGGCAATTACTCAATTGCTCCATCTGTATATGGATTAATTCACCTGTTACCTGGTTCATACGATGAAATACCTGTGGCTTGATCAATTCATGAAAGCTGTCAATCTGATGTTTCTTATCATTGAGTTTGACAGCACCAATTTCTATAATCTCAAACAATAACTCATTTGCAAGCTTTGTCTTCTCATCAGAAGCCTGATTCCATTCCAAGTCCATTACAATATAGTTCATAATTATCAATACTTTGAGAATTCCAATATCTTCTTGGCATTCTGTACTCTTTCTTCTGAGGGAGGATCTACTCCTTCAAGCTTATAAGGAATGCCGAGTTCCTTCCACTTGTATTCTCCTAAAGTATGATAAGGAAGTACTTCTACTTTCTTCACAGTATCCAGAGAATCAATAAACTCTCTTGTTCTCTTCAGGTATTCATCATTGTCTGTAATACCCGGAACCAGAACGTGTCTAATCCACATGGGAATACCCTGCTCAGAAAGATATCTAGCACAATCCAGAATATTCTTGTTTGTATGACCTGTAAGCTTCTTGTGTTCTTCATCATCAATATGTTTAATATCCAGCATTACAAGATCAGTATATTTCAATAATTCGTTAAATTTGAAAAAGAAAGGCTCTTCTCTGGTAAAAGGCTGTGCCGAAGTATCCAGATTGGTATTAATGCCTCTCTCATGTGCCTTCTTAAAAAGGTCTATCAGAAAGTCAATTTGCAGTAAAGCTTCTCCGCCGCTGACGGTAATTCCGCCTTCCTTGCCCCAGTAACTGCGGAAACGTTCTGCCTTGTCCAAAAGCTCATCTGCAGTCTGCAGATTGTCAGTATCCGGATTCCAGGTATCTACGTTGTGACAATACTGACAACGCATATTACATCCTTTCAGGAAAATAAGATAGCGGATTCCAGGGCCATCTACTGCGCCAAAAGATTCTAATGAGTGAATTCTGCCTTTAATCATTATAATAATCTCCATTCTCTGCCATTCTGGCAGCTGAGGGGTGAAGGTAAGTGACTTAGATTTCTACTTAGTATTACCAAAAAAGGGGTCGGACATTCCTGCCCGACCCCAAATACATCAATTATCTTAAAAACCTGTTAAGATTACAGTTTCTTATGGCAAGTTCTTGCGATAACGTCATCCTGCTGTTCCTTAGTCAGGCTGATGAACTTAACAGCATAACCAGATACACGGATGGTGAAGTTTGCGTACTCAGGCTTCTCAGGATGTGCCTGTGCATCTAACAACTTCTCTGTACCGAATACGTTAACGTTAAGGTGATGAGCACCACGATCAAAGTATCCGTCAAGAACACCTGCAAGAGTATTCTTCTGCTCGTCAAGGTCATGACCAAGAGCTGAAGGAGCCATTGTCTGAGTATTGGAAATACCATCCAGAGCATACTCATAAGGCAGCTTAGCTACAGAGTTCAGGGAAGCAAGTAAGCCGCTCTGCTCTGCACCGTAAGATGGTGATGCACCAGGAGCAAATGGTGTGTATGCTGCTCTACCATCAGGAAGAGCACCTGTAGCCTTACCATATACAACGTTAGATGTAATAGTTAAGATAGATGTTGTAGGCTCAGAATTTCTGTAAGTATGATTCTTCTTGATCTTCTCCATGAAAGTCTTCAGAAGCCATACAGCGAATTCATCTGCTCTAGGATCATCGTTACCATACTTAGGGAACTCGCCTTCTGTCTTGAAGTCAACAGCGCATCCCTGCTCGTCACGGATAACCTTAACCTTAGCATATTTAATAGCGGACAGAGAGTCAGCTACGTGAGAAAGACCTGCAATACCAGTTGCGAATGTTCTTCTTACATCTGTATCGATCAGAGCCATCTCAGCTGCTTCATAGTAATATTTATCATGCATATAATGAATCAGGTTCAGGATGTTTACATACAGAGCTGCACACCAGTCAAGCATGATGTCATATTTATGCATAACTTCATCGAAATCAAGGTATTCAGAAGTAATAGGTGCGATTTCAGGACCACACTGCATATGCTTGCCATCTTTGTCAAGGTGCTTCTCATCCTTACCACCGTTAATAGCGTACAGTAAGCACTTAGCCAGGTTAGCACGAGCACCGAAGAACTGGATTTCCTTACCAGTCTGAGTAGCAGATACACAGCAGCAGATGCTGTAGTCATCGCCCCAGATAGGCTTCATAACATCATCATTCTCATACTGGATAGAAGATGTTGTTACAGAAATCTTAGCTGCATACTTCTTGAAGTTTGCAGGAAGAGCGCTAGAGTACAGAACTGTTAAGTTTGGCTCTGGGCTAGGTCCCATGTTCTCAAGAGTATGTAAGAAACGATAATCGTTCTTAGTAACCATATGACGGCCATCCATACCGATACCACCAACTTCAAGTGTAGCCCATACAGGGTCACCGGAGAATAACTGGTTGTATGAAGGAATACGAGCGAATTTAACCATACGGAACTTCATTGTGATATGGTCGATTAATTCCTGAGCTTCCTTCTCAGTCAATGTGCCTTCCTTTAAGTCTCTTTCAATATAGATATCAAGGAATGTAGAGATACGTCCTACGGACATAGCTGCACCATTCTGTGTCTTGATAGCTGCTAAATATCCAAAGTATAACCACTGAACTGCTTCCTTAGCGTTTGTAGCAGGACCGGAAATATCATAGCCATAAATCTTAGCCATTTCCTTCATGCCCTTGAGAGCCTTGATCTGGTCAGCAAGCTCTTCTCTTAAACGGATGATGTCTTCTGTCATTGTTCCGTTACCGCAGTTCTTCTTATCTTCCATCTTCTTCTGGATCAGGAAGTCGATACCGTACAGGGCAACTCTTCTGTAGTCACCTACGATACGTCCACGTCCATAAGTATCAGGAAGACCTGTTACGATATGTGTATGACGTGCAACCTTCATCTCATCTGTGTATGCATCAAATACAGCCTGGTTATGAGTCTTATGGTACTCATTGAAAATCTTGTCGTATTTAGCATTTACTTCGTAGCCATATGTGCTGGCTGCCTGCTGAGCCATCTTAATACCACCATAAGGCATAAATGCTCTCTTTAATGGCTTGTCTGTCTGCAGACCAACGATCTGCTCAAGATCCTTCATAGACTCATCGATATATCCAGGTCCATAAGCTGTAAGACTGGATACAACCTCTGTCTCACACTCTAAAACACCGTTGTGTTCACGTTCTGCCTTCTGTAATTCCTGAAGTCTTCCCCAAAGCTTATCTGTAGCTTCTGTAGGTCCTTCCAAAAAGCTCTCATCACCATCATACTGAGTATAGTTTCTCTGAATGAAATTACGTACATTGACATCTACATCCCAATGACCGTCTTTCACAAAACCTCTCCATGCGTCTGCCATGAAAATTTACCTCCTTTTGGTAAAAAATAATATTATCAATAGGGAATCCTGCTGAAGATTTCACCTACTGTTGTTTACACTCAAAGTGTACTACTTATCACGGTCAAGTGTCAACAGTTTTGAGCAATGAACGTACTTTTGTACATTCCATTCTCCTAAAAATTCCATTTTTTGCTTTTACACCTGACAATTCCATCTAATTGTTCCATTTTTTCATACATTTCCGCCTTTATTATACATATCTGTAATACTTTTTCATATGTCCGGTACAGATAATTTGCTGCTAAAAACAACCGTGCAGCTATCTCATCCTCTCTATGATGTGCATACTTTAAAATTCTATCTCAAAGTCAGTACCACCCGCTCTGTTGCCTTTTATCTCTATACTTCCTTCATGCACCCTGACAATCTCATTTACAAGCGCAAGTCCCAGACCTATGCCGCCAAGTTCCCTGCTTCTTGACTTGTCCACACGGAAAAATGGTTCAAATATTCTGCTTCTTAATTCTTCCGGTATTCCTTTTCCTGTATCAGACACCATAATATGGATATGTTTATCCCATTCTCTGCAGGTCACTGTAACCTGTCCACCATCTATGTTATATTTGACCGCATTTTCCACAAGATTATATACAAGCCTGTAGATAAGGATATCGCTTCCCGTCATGGTGACGGGCTCACATTCCCGGACCAGCCTGATATTTTTGCGTGCGGCAAGTGATTCCAGATCAGTAAGCACTTCCTCTATCAGTGCATCCAGGGCAATCACCTCATCCCTGGCTACTGTCTGAAGCTCACTCATATCCAGAAGTGTCTTGACCATTTTGCCAAGACGCTCATTCTGCTCCGTCATCATTTTAATTGTTTCCACAGCTGCCTCATCATTACCAGGATGCTCACATGCATTGTAGGTATCTAGCTGCACCTGCATCAGGGCAAGAGGTGTGCGCAGCTCATGGGCTGCATTTGCAGTAAATTGTCTCTGTGCCTCAAAGGCATCCGACAAACGCCCCAGCATTTTGTTGTACGACATGCTCAGTTGGTTTAATTCCTTGACTTCGTTCTCCTCAATCCTTGAGTCAGCGAGATTTTGTGCCTGCACCTTTTCTATTTTATCCGAAAAAACACGGAGAGGTTTTAATGCATGTCCACTGATGAAATAAGTGATAACTCCCCCCAGCAATGCCATAAGAGCCGATATGATAAGACTCTTCTGTCTGTAATCAAGCTTATTGTTATACACCTGCACAGAAAAATCCTCCACGAAACCATCCCATGCACCATCCGGAATCCCTATATATATTTCATTTTCATCCTGTAGTGTCACAGCATCCTGTAATGAATTTATATAATACACACCATTACTATATACAAACATTGTCAGGCATCCACATATAAGGGCTATAAATAATGTTGTAATAATTGTAAGTCTCCACTGCAGTGACAACTTCTTCACTCTCTATCCTCCTCCTGCTCTGTCATAATCTGCCGTTTTCTTTTTCAAACAGATCTTTGGATTATATTTTCAAACGCTTTATTCAGAATACTCCGTGAGTATATTGTAGCCATCCCCGATCTTATTCACGATCGGGTCATATCCAAGCACCGCCTTAAGCTTTCTCCTAAGTGATGACATATGTACACGGATAGAACCGCTAAAACTGTCTACAGAGGCATCCCACACATGCTCGATCAGTTCTTCCTGGCTTACCGGTCTGCCCTGGTTTAGCAATAAATATTCCAAAATACCATTTTCTTTTCTGGTAAGTGTGACTGCTTCCCCTCTGGCACTTGCCTGGCGCTTTACAGTATCAAAGGCTATATCCCCGCAATGAAGGCATACATTCTTTTGCACAAACTTTCGTCTTGTCAGGCTTCTTATCCTTGCCTCAAGCTCCTGCAGGTGAAAAGGCTTCTCCATGTAATCATTAGCTCCTGCATCAAGTCCTTCTACCTTGTCTGCGATCTGGCTCCTGGCAGACAGGACAAGCACCTTTGTCTCCTCATCTCTCTGCCTGAGTTCCCGCAATACATCCATGCCATCCGTACCCGGCAGATTGAGGTCTAATACAATAAGATCGTATTTTTCTGCAAAAATATAATCCAAAGCCTCGTCCCCATCATAACAGGTATCAACCTCATAGCCTGCTCCATATAAGCTTTTTGCTACTGTATCACACAGCTTCTTCTCATCTTCAACAATTAACAATCTCATGATAATTTCTCCTTTTCTTAACAAGGATTTTACATCTCCTATTGTATAATCCAAATGTCGATAGGTCAAATACAATACCATAAAGAAGGAGCTGTAACTTTGAAACCAGAGAAAAATATACTAAGAATAGCCAGGTTTGTGCTGCTAGCCACCGGAATAAGCTTTATTTCCTATGGTGCAGCCAGGGGCGAAGCTGCCGTGGTACTCGGCAAGGCAATAAAATTATGTCTGGAGTGTGTTGGAATTGGATAAAAAAATAGCAAAATTAAGATGTCTCATACAGGCTGCCGCCGCTCTGCTCAGCAATATCCATCTGCCAAATTTCTTTAAGGGCAAAATATATCAAGGCAACGGCAAAACTGTATGTGTTCCGGGATTAAACTGCTACTCCTGTCCTGCAGCATCAGGTGCATGTCCTATAGGTGCTTTTCAGTCAGTAGTCGGTTCCTCAAAATTTAATTTTTCCTACTATATTACAGGTTTTTTCATTTTGCTCGGTGTGATATTCGGTAGATTTATATGTGGTTTCTTATGCCCTTTTGGATGGTTTCAGGATTTATTACATAAAATCCCCGGCAAAAAGCTTTCTACAGCAAGACTGAAACCTCTTCGTTACCTGAAATATGTAATCCTAGTCGTTTTTGTGATCCTGCTTCCTATATTTGTCACAAATCCTATCGGAATGGGAGATCCTTTCTTCTGCAAATATATCTGCCCCCAGGGAGTGCTGGAAGGTGCCATCCCCCTTTCACTTTTCAATGCAGGTATCCGCTCAGCACTTGGCAGGCTTTTTACATTCAAAAGCATTATCCTGGTTACGGTTGTAGTACTCAGCATCCTGTTCTACAGGCCTTTCTGTAAGTGGATCTGCCCGCTTGGGGCAATATATTCACTTTTCAACAAGGTATCGCTGACCGGCATAGAGGTTGAAAAGACTAAATGTATCGGATGCGGCCAGTGTACAAAAGCATGCGGGATGGATGTAAATATACTCAGGACACCGAAGCATCCGGAATGTATACTCTGCGGAGCCTGCATAAAGGCTTGTCCTAAGGATGCCCTTCACTATCAGTTTGCAGGAAAGCCATTATGCCATTCCTGTAAAAACAATCCATAGATTCCAATAACCTCCCTTTGCAGGGCATTTGGTAATCTGACAGTAAAATATTAAGGAGATTTTATCATGAAAAAAAGAAGAAACATTATCGCAGCCCTCACACTTTTCACAGCACTATCGCTTACTGCGTGTGCCGGAAACAGCACAGGTGAAAGCAATAATACGCAACAAAGTTCAGCCTCTGTAACAGAAGCAGACGAAAGCACGGATGATCTTCAGGCACAGTTGACAGCCCTGTATGAACAGGAACAGAAAATATTTGATGGCCATAAAGATACCTGGGATAAAGTGTTTGAAGTGATGGATAAGGTAGAATCAGATTCAGATTCCGACTACGCAGATTTTCTGCTTTCGGCGGTAGAATATAACAAGAACAATTTATCTTCCGAAGAACTGGATATGCTTACAAAAGATATTGAAGCAATACGAGGTATTGAGAAAGACATAAATGATATTGCAGAGAAGCTTCTTTCAAATGACAGTTATGTATCCTCAGTTGATACGGCAGCTTCCTCAGATGATTCCGATGCATTTAAGCACATATCAGGCACAGATCTGGATGGAAATGAAATAGACCAGAGCCTTATCTCCGATAGTACTGTGACTGTCCTGAATTTCTGGTTTTCGGGATGCAAGCCCTGTGTTGCTGAACTGTCCAAGCTTAATGAACTAAATGAAACAATCAGTTCAAAGGGTGGTCAGGTAATCGGGGTGAATGTAAATACATTTGATGGCAACGACTCTGCGATTGAAGAGGCTAAGGGTATTCTTGAAAGCCAGGGTGCCAAATACCGTAATATCTGCTTTGCCTCTGATTCTGATGCAGGTAAATATGCATTAGGCATTATGGCATTTCCAACGACTATTCTGGTTGACAGAAACGGGAATATCGTAGGTCAGCCACTACTAGGCGGTATTGACAATGAAGAAAACTTTAACAAGCTTATGGAACAGATCCAGTCAGTCATGGACACCGATAACGCAGACTAAAAATCAACAGGCGGCAGATGCCATCCATCTATGATGTAGCACTGCCGCCTGTTTGTCATTATGATATGCCGGCATCTTGATGCATGGGCTTTATCATTTTACCTTTTTGAACAATATTTATTACCCGCAGTTCTTTATCCAATAAAAGCAGATTTCCATAATTTCCAACTGCAATCTTACCGTAGTCTTTCTCCACTCCAATAGATTTTGCCGGATTTTCAGTTGCCGCAAGAACTGCATTCTCAAGTGGGATTCCCATATTCTGTACACAGTTTCTCATACAGTCGAGCAGATTCGTGACACTGCCTGCGATTACATCCGGATTTTTCGTCAGAATAGCTTTTCTGCCTTTTACGGTCACGCCCTGTCCACCAAGCTGATAGTCTCCGTCCAAAAGCCCCGTAGCTTCCATACTGTCTGAGATCAAAATAACTTTATCTGCACCGAAAATTCGGAATGTCATTCTCACTATTGCCGGGTGGATATGGATGCCGTCTGCAATCAGTTCTACCTCTGCTCCCGCCTCTAGTGCTGCTATGATTGGTCCCGGATTCCTGTGATTGATTCCCGGCATTGCATTATAGAGGTGTGTCATGTGGCTTACGCCTTTCTCTAATGCCTCGCATGCTGTTTCGTAATTACAGCAGGTATGTGCAATAGAGATTTTAACCTGTTCATGGCACTGTTCAATAAAATCCATTGCACCTTTTTCTTCCGGTGCGATATCTACCAGTTTGATCAGTCCACCGCTTCTTTCCTGAAGACGCAGAAACATTTCCTTATCTGCCGGCATAATGTATTCCGGATTCTGTGCCCCGGCTTTTTTTAAATCAATAAACGGGCCTTCCATATTAATGCCGACCAGATCTGCTCCACTTTCTTCATTATAGTCCGCTGCCTTATCCATAACTTTTCCCAAAATTTCTTCATTATAAGACATTGTGGCAGGACATATGGCGAGGACACCATTTGCAGCTTCATACTCTGCTATTTTTAACAATTCTTCTTTCGATGCCTGGCAAAAATCATGCCCTACTGCACCATGGAAATGAATATCCACCAGTCCCGGTATTGCATATAACCCTTCTCCATCAATCACATTTTCATCCGGATCCGTGAACTGTCCGTTCTCTGCAATTTCTGTAATCCGTTCATTCCTGATTCTGACATCTTTTTTCTCAAACCGGTGATTTTCTGTATAGATCAATGCATTTTTTATAATCATATCTATCCTCCTTAATCTCCTGTCTCTCTAATGATAGCCCACTGTTAAATTTCTGAAAGTGCATCCTTATCTGCTATCAATGTAAAATCTGGATGCATCTGCAGAATAGATGCCGGAACTTCCGGTGTGACTGGTCCGGTAAATGCTTTTTTGATAATATCCGCTTTATTCCTGCCATTTGCAATCATGATCACTTTCTTTGCCTGCATGATTGGCAGAATACCCATGGTATATGCCTGATGAGGAACTTCATCTTTACTATTAAAAAATCTCTTGTTTGCCTCAATTGTGCTCTCCGTCAGATCTACACAGTGTGTATTTTTTTCAAAATGGTCCGCCGGCTCGTTAAAACCTATATGTCCGTCCAAACCAATCCCAAGAATCTGCATATCAATGCCACCGACGGCTTCGATGATCCTATCATATTCCCTACAGACTTCCTCCGCATTAAGATTTTCCCCATTTGGAATGAAAATACGGTCTTCTCTTACATTTATATGTTTAAACAGATTTTCGTGCATAAAGCTCCAGTAGCTCTGTTCATGGCTTCTTTTGATTCCCCTGTATTCATCCAGGTTAATTGTCGTAACTTCGGAAAAATCAATTTCGTTATTGTTATATGCCTCCACGATTTTTTTATATGCCCCTACAGGTGAGCCACCTGTAGCAAGTCCTAAAACTGCATCAGGTTTTAAATTTACCTGTCCAAGAATCATATTGGCTGTCCTTACAGAAACTTCATCATAATCTGTTACTTTGATAATTCTCATGTAATCTTCCTCCTTCTTATTGGCATGAATCATACGACATCATAAAATGCTCTTCCACCTGTTTTGTATCAATACCACACATTATACAGCACATAATGCACGCACCATATATCGGTGGATAGTCCGGAACATCTAATATGATATCCGGATGCAGCATCTCTTTTAACATTACCCGGAAAGCAGGTTTCTGTTTTAAAATTCCGCCGGATGCAACTACATATTTTCCAACATCGCAATGATCCACAGCAAAATTGATCAGTTCCGCTACGCATCCTGCATTATTCTTTAAAATCTGTTCTGCAATCTTATCTCCGTTTTCATACGCAAGAAATACACACGGTGTAAAAGATGCGATATAGGACTGGTTTTTACTGTATATATCCTGGATACTCTCCCATACGGTATTTCCAATTTTATCCTCAACCAGATCTGTCAATATTGTGTGTTTCCCTGTTCCGTCTCTCGCATCCTGAGCCGCACAGATTGCATCCCGCCCAATGTGAAAGCCACTGCCTCCCTTATCAAGAAGATATCCCCGCCCACCAAAATGTTTCAGATTACCATTCCGGTTCGCATAAACAATCATTCCTGTTCCGCAGATTGCAGCCACACACTGGTCAAGATTTTTTCCACATGCAATGACATTAAAAACATCATTTTCACACCGGATTTTTACCTTTGGATATTTTTCTTTTAACATCTTTTTGATCTTTGATGTGTTATTCCCGGAATCCAGTCCTGCCGCACCTACGAAGATTCCGCTGATTTTCCCCTTAATCCTCAGCAGCGTATCAATGCCAAGCTGTAAGATGTTGATTGCATTCTCCATTCCAACCGTATTTGGATTAGAGCCGCCAAGAACAATCCTGTTCAAGACCCTTCCGCTCTCTGAAAATAATACAAACTCTGTTTTGGTTCCACCTCCATCGATTCCGATCATCATCTTTTCGCTATCGCCGCTTCCACTAAGCAGCGTATCAATTGATATGCCAAAAATCTCTGAGATCATACATAAATTTTCGATACTCGGACAAGACTGTCCACACTCCCATTTAGATACTGCCTGTGGGCTGATTCCTAATTTCTCTGCAAATTCATACTGGTTCAGTCCCTTATTATTACGGTATGCTTTAATGTTTTCTGCCATTGTCATGATATCAAACATTCCGCGTCACTCATTTCGTTTTTTAATTCCATTATAAAACCAATAGTTGATTTTTCAAGCATGTGTTAGTTGTTTTTTCTTGACTTCAAATCAACTATAAGTAGATACCATGCATGCATTTTTCCCTAAACTGCTTCCTTGTTTTTTTCTTGCAGTTAAACTATAATAATATTATTATAGTTTAACTCAAAAGGTCGATCAGGGACTTTTATTGGTATACAAAAATATACGGAAAGGTATGGGTTCACTATGGCAACGATTGAACTGGAAGTAAAAAAATATATCCCGATATCAGCAAATCAGAGCAGCGCGCTGCAGATTTTTTTCTGAATAACAAAGAGGCAATCTTCCACTATCCTTTAGCAACACTTGCAAAATTGTCTAAGACAAGCCAGGGTGCCTGGGTACGTTTCTGCAAATCCCTTGGTTATGATGGCATGAAAAGTCTCAAGAATGCCCTTTTTAATGAAATTAATAACGCAAAAGAAGAGGCTGATGAAAATGCAATTGAATTTTCTGATATTCATGAATGTTCCTCTATTTCCGCTATTGCCAAAAATGTCTGCAACAGCAGTGCATCAGCAATCCATATGACGTATCAGTTATTGGATGAATCTCTGCTGGAAAAAGTTGCCGAACTTGTAATCCATGCCAGGTCTATCCGCCTGTTCGGACTCGGTGCTTCCTGCAAGCACAAGTGGAATCTGTTCCCCCTCCGGCACATGCAATTGCGCTGCTACTGCCTTTACACAGGAAACCAGCTCTTTTGCACCATTTTCAAGTATCTCTTGTACAGACTCAAGAGCAAGAAGTTCCCCATCTGTCAGAATGGATGCAATCATCGCTATCTCCCTTTTGGTATGCTTTTTATCATAGATATAAGCAATCATTTCCGGAATAGAAGTAATCCCGATTTTTGCAAAAACTGCCTTTGTCAGGATTGTCTTTTCCTTTCTTCCATCCCATTCCATGACAACTTCATGGAGCAGATCCCTTCCGATTGCATATGCGCTGCCCCCATCATCAATCAGATGTCCAAATCCTCCGGCACGCACCGGCTCTTCTCCGCTCCCTGTTTGTCCATAGCATATCGCTCCCGTCCCTGCTATCAGAAGGATTCCACATGCATTTTTGAATGCACCCTTTAAGGCAGTTACATGGTCACCGGTGATAAGAAGACGGCATAAAAATCCCCCTTCCATAAAAGTTTCTTTCAGAAATGCTACGGCATCTTCATTTCCGGTACCGGCACTTCCGATACAGATACCAAGGCAGTCTGCCACATCAAGTCCATGATCCTGTAAATAGTTTCTGATATCTGTCACATTCTGCTGTATCACTTCTCGTGGAGCCTGTCACAACCTCCGGACCTACAACCGGTGCAATACATATATCCACTTCTCTTTCCAGCATGTTCTGAGAGTTTGTCGTAACTCCGATGGTGTATGCTCCCACTTTCCTTGCCTTACGGATAACTCCAATCACATAGGGAGTTCTTCCGCTTGCTGCAATCCCGACTACAACATCATCCTCTGTGATATGATGCTTTGCGATCTCGCTTTCTCCAAGTTCTTCACTATCTTCACTGCCCTCCACTGCCGTACGCAGAGCCGTATCGCCTCCGGCAATATATCCCTGTACAAGCTCCGGGTCCACACCATAAGTCGGAGGACATTCAGAAGCATCTAAGACACCGAGCCTTCCGGATGTTCCTGCGCCAAAGTAAAAGAGTCTTCCCCCTCGCTTCATGGAATCTACAATAGTATCAACCGCTGCTGCAATCTTAGGGATCGTCTCCTTTACAGCTCCTGCAACAAGGGAGTCTTCCTCATTGATCAGCATAAGGATCTCTGTCGTACTGCATTCATCAATATGTTTTGTTCTCTCGTTAACACTTTCCGTAGTCAAATTGCCTAAATAATCGTTCATATTTTCCCTCTCCTATATTGTTATTTTATTTCATATTCAGGTATTCTTTTAACAAGTGAACCTAAAAGACTCCTAAACACATAAAAAACTAATGCCATCCAGGAAACCAATTCCCTGATATGGCATTAGCCTTATTGAATCATTATATAAGCAAATTGATGTATTAAATGTTATACCATTTGATCTCGTTTGCTTCCATCTCCAGCGAAAAGCTGCTGCCATCGCCACGGTAAACTACAGTTTTCTGGGGTTCATATGTATTATTGACCACACAGAATTTGCCATTTTTCACATAGGCATGCACTTCAACGTTGAAGTTGGAGCTGAACCACCGGTGCAGCTCCTTCTCACCGTGGGTACTCCACAGGATGCTGCGGTATAGGATACGGCTGTTCTCAAAGCTATACGGCAGCCCACTGATATAAACACAGCGTCCCTTTCCAAACTCATGAACTGCCATCTGCACTTCTTTCTCCCGCTGTACCAAGATTTCTGTACCTTCGTAAGCGAAGATGCTCTTCTTGCCCTCACCGAAATCCACGGCTTGCGTGATATCTTCCAGAATGAAATGATCCGGATGTTCCTCCCAGTTGTATTTATCATAATTTAAGGTGAACCCTGTTTCTTTTTCCACACCAAGCATATCTGCAAGTTGGAAATAATGTCCTTGGAACTGATGACCGGAAGGCTCGCCGACACCGATAAAGCCGCCTCCATTGTATACAAACTCACGGATAGCGGAAGATACGGCAGCATTCTCCCAGATACTGCCACCTGTATGGGCAGTATCCCCATCTCCCACATTAATGACCACATCCAGGTCTTTGAGAATTTCCGGTTCTGCCAGAATATCGTCAAATGAAATAAAATGTACATCAAAGGGTGCACCACTTAACACCTCGATGATTCCCGCATAGCTGTAATTCTGTTTCTGGTACAGGGCATGGTGCACCATATGGCATCCCCAGCTTCTAATCTTGCCCCAGCTGTTCAAAACAGCTACTTTCTTGACACAATAGGGAGTAATTCCTTTTGCATTGGTATATAACTCACGGAACTCATTGCACATATTCTCCACATAGTCAAGAAATTCCGGGAAATCCAGAGTCAGTTTCAAATATCCTCCATAACCAATTCTGTCAATAGGCTTTCGCAGAATAGCACGCCTTGCGGTAATCCAGTTCTCCTTTGCCTCCTTCACCGGGTCACCACCCTCATGGAAGGTATCAGGGAAGAAATAAGGTAAAAATCTGCCCTCCGTATATCTGACACCTTCAATATCCGAGATGAGGCGAAGAGTACTGCCATTTCCCACACTGCCTACCACAGCATCCAGACCGATGGTGGAAAACTCCTCCATAAACGGTTCCGTTCCAATCCAATGATCACCCAGAAACATCATTGCCTCTTTGCCGTACTCATGCGTAATGTCTACCATCTCTTTGGCAAGTCTGGCAACTTCTCTGCGCTGGAATGCCTGGAAGTCCTTGAACTCCTTGCTTGGCACGCGGTACTGGTTGTTGTAGTAGCCTTGGTCAATGATATATTCAGGCCGGAACTTGTAGCCCACTTCCTTTTCAAACTGCTCTAAGATATAAGGGCTGACAGAGGCAGAATAACCGTACCAGTCCACATATTTTTCTCTTCTTAACTCATCAAACATCAGGGTAAACTGATGGAAAAAGGTGGTATAACGGATTACATTCACATAAGGATGCCCAGCGCAGTATCTGCGAAGACGCTCCATGGAATACTTATGAGTCTTGGGCTGTCTCACGTCAAAAGTGATCTGATGCTCGAAGTTTTTCCAATCATTGGTGACCGCATTGTACATGTGTACGGGATCCCAGATAATGTAGGCTAAGAAGCTGACAGTATATTCATGGAAAGGAACTGCATCATGAATGACTACACAGCCCTTATCCTCGTCATATTCCCAGTGATCAACCGTCACAACTTCAGCAGTAGAACGGTTAATGACTTCCCACCACCGTTTTATGTCGTCTCTGGTATTGACCATCATCAGGTCTTTGGAAATGCCTTTCATAAGTGGAATCTCCAGATCAGGCTTTACTGCGGTATAAAAAGCAGTCATCACATAGCATTGCTGTACTTCGTCCGGGTTTGCTTTTGCCCACTCGTTATCCTTCCGGGTAGTATAATAGGTTGCATATATTTTTGCCCCAGTCTTGACCAGATCCTCCGGGAACTGGGTGCCGTCGCAGTCACGAATAGCATCGGCTCCCCAGCGTTTCATCAGTTCTATGGTTTCAGGCACCACATCCAGGTTAGTGGGAATGGTTACCCTTCCTTCTTTTAAACTCATTGGTATCTTACCTCCTGAAAAAATAAGTCATTGCAGCAGCGGTTTACAATGGGATGATTGTGTTATCTTCCTCGGTATAAGCCCCACCATCCATTTTGTTACGAATAAAGGGCACTCCCTTCCTTACATAAAAAGTGTTATGGGCAAGTAAGGCATCCGGGTTTTCTGACGGACTCACTGTGCCTCCAAGATCGTCAAAGCTCACATTATGGCGGAATGTATTGTGAATTGCCTCCTGTAAGCAAAACATAATACATCCACCTTCGTTTTGTCTGCTGTAATTATATTCGTAAATAGTGCCATCACCGGAATCTGCATCGTAAGCCATTCCGTCCTGGTTCAATCTAGTGTCTGCCACTTCATTATAGCAAAACAGGGCATCCTTACACTTCCAGGGCCAGATGCCCGCTGCCACTTTTCCGGCACGGTTCTCCGGCCGGCTGTAAATCCTGTCATTAATCTCACAGGCAACAGAGTCTGCTGTATTGTGTTCCACCAAAGGACGCAGCGCATACATTGCAGTAATGCCATCACCACCTGCGGCTTTCACATAATTGTCCCGGATGACCATGTTTTCATGTCCATATTTCATAAAAATATCTGTGGACAGTTCCGCTCCCCGGAATTTATCATGGGCATATGTGTATCCTACGGCAATACCCCAGCGGCTGGTCTTGTATACAAAACAGCCTTCCACTGTAATATCTTTAAAACGTGCCACTCCGGTAGCTTCTTCATCGGCAGGCTTTAATGCAGTCATATAAATGCCGCCATTATTCATATGCTTGTCGTAGACGTTACCATTCACATCATGGATAGAAAGATTCCGCAGGGTGATACCGCTGCGTACGCCCTTATCCTTTGCTACTACAGCCACACCTGTACGATTCATTTTATGCGGAGCGCTGTAGCTTTCCCCCAGAATCTCCCCTGCCCGGTTTGTAATCTCAATATCACGGATAACCACATGCTCTACATCATACAAAAGCACGGCGGAGGACACATATCCTTGATAAACATGGGTGGGGGAATCCAACGGTATGCCATAGTCCTGATACCAGATGCCTTGCCCCCCGGTTGCAATCAAAGGAGCGTTTTCCCCCTCCTCTCCTGTTGGGGAATAAGAACCGATCTCAATGGGATGCTCTTTCGTCCCACTGTCTTTAATCTGCAGAAACTGCCCTGTAAAAATAGAATCTTTGGCTAACAGTACCCTGTCACCAGGATTCAGTGTCAATGTGTTTATGGGAAAAAGACTGGCAAAAGGGGAATCCATAGACATCCCGTCATTGGTGTCACTCCCGGTTTTGCAATTGACATAATATGTCCTGTATGAGCTTATCATAGGCATCCTCCCTCAGTCTTTTTTCGATAATCTGGCGGACATCCTCATAATCAAACAAATCCCCATGATAGCGTCCAAACAGATCCTGGTTATTTTCATAAAACGCCCTCTTTTCTTCCTCTGTAAAGCTGGGACAGACACCCAGCTTTTTTATCTGTTCCGAGGGCTGCACGAAATCCAGCTTAAAGCGTGTGAGTTCATATTGAAGATACATGGGCGGGGAATAAAATCGTACACCATAAAGGGACTTTTCCTCATTTTTCTTAGATCGTCTTTTCTCCAAAGCCTCTATGCCGTCATCCTCAATGAGTCCAAACCGCTTTGCAAGAAGAAGGGCAGCCTGCGCCCTCTCCCATTCTTTTTTATCCAGACAATATTTTCGATTCATTACTTCACTGCTCCTGCAATTCCATTGGCAAAACTTTTTTGTAAGCTTAAAAAGATAACTGCGGTAGGAAGGGTACAAATCAATACACCCAACATTAACATACCGTAGTCTACGCTGTAGCCACTTTTTAAGTTAGCAACCAGCATTGGCATGGTAACCTGATTGCTGTCCTGTAAAATAATAGTGGGCCACAGGTAGTTATTCCATGCGTTCATAAAGGTTACAGTCATGGCTGCGCCGTAGGTTGACTTCATAATTGGCAGAAACATAGTAAAGAAAATTTTGATCTCACTAAGTCCCTCCAGACGAGACGCCTCAATAATATCGTGGGGGAAAGAACGGGCTGCCTGTCGGAACATCATAATGAGAAAAGGTGTAGAAATCGAAGGCAGTGCCAGTGCAATCCAAGTGTTGACCAGTTTCCAGGAAGAAAACAATTTAAACAAAGGGATCATAATGGCAACAAAGGGAAGCATCATGGCAAGAAGCAGTATACTCATCAGAAGATCTTTGCCCTTATCATGGTAAATCTCAAATCCATATCCCGCAATGGAGCAGACCAGCAATGCGATTACGGTAATCACAATAGCGTTGCGGAAGGAATTGAACATGGCACGTCCCAGATTCTGGTTAGCAATGAGACTTTGATAATTTTCCATCAGATAAGTGCCTGGTAACAGTTTACCCCGGACAATATCAATACTGGAGTTGGTTGCCCCACAAATCATATAATACAGGGGAAACGCCGACAGAAAACTGGCAACGATCAAAATAATATAAGAGATGGTTGTTTTTACTTTAGTCACGTTTGTCACCTACTTTCATCTGGATTGCAGAGAGGAATGCCACACTCACAAGGATAAATACGGAAATTGCCGCTGCGTAGTTAAATTTTGGTGTTTCCACGAAGGAGATATTATAAACGTAGTGTGCCAGTGTCATGGTGGATTTACCAGGTCCTCCGGAGGTCAGGTTGACAGACTCATCGAACAGCTGTAACGTACCGGAGGTTGACATAATGGCAGTCAGAAGAATGGTGGGTTTCAATAAAGGAATGGTAATCTTCATAAACTGCTGGAAAGGGGTCGCTCCATCAATATAGCTTGCCTCATATACGGAATAATCTATATTCTGCAATCCTGCCAGATAGAAAACCATATTATATCCTGTCCATCTCCAGATCAATGCAACAATGATAACAAAACGGGCTGCCCATGCATTCTGAAACCAGTCTACCCTGGCAAATCCCAATGCCATGATGATATGGTTTACCAGACCGTCCTGAGCAAATAAAGATTTAAAAATCATAGAATAAGATACCAGAGACGTTGCACAGGGAAGAAAAATCAGAGTACGGAAAATACTCTTTCCTTTAATCTTCGGACTGTTCAAAAGCTGTGCCAGTCCCAGTGCCAAAATCAACATGACCGGTACCTGGATAATAAAGTAAAATACGGTATTAAACAAACACTGCTGAAAGGTCTTATCCTTTAATATTCTCCGGTAATTTGCCAGCCCTACAAAACCTGATCCTTTTTTAGAAAAAGACAGTATGATTGCCTGAATCATGGGGTAAAAGCAAAAGATAAAGATAAGAAGTGCAGCCGGAATCAAGAATGCCCATCCAGTCAGGTTATGCTTTTTTTCCAAACTCATTTTTGCTTTCTTCTGTTTCATATAAATTCTCCTGTGAAAAAATACCGGGAACGCAATACGCTGCATCCCCGGTACTGGCTCATTTTTTACTTACTTATTCACTAATGTTAAACTCAACAGTATCCTGTGCGTTCTGAATTTCTTCATCAATATCAGCACCATTCTGTACTACGTTAGTGATTGCATCGGTCAGTGCACTTCTAATGTCATTGTAGTATGCACCATAGTTGATAGCGGGAACTTTGCCTGCGAACTCAACGATGTCTTTGTATACAGCCTGTCCGCCATAGAAATCAGAGGTCTGGTTGTAAATGTCAGACTGAGCTGCCGGCAGATAACTGGAGATTGCACCAGCGTTAGGAAGCAGGTCATCATACAATTCAACACTGCCACCAAAGGTTGACTTAAGGAAATCAAATGCTAACTCGGTGTTCTGACAGTTGGAAGATACCGCCCAGCTTGCACCACCGCAGTTTGCATAATTAGTAGCACCATCAATACCGTCTAAAGCAGGCATATTTACGACAGCCCATTTACCGGACTGATCTTCTGCAGCCTGAATGGAAGACATGATCCAGCATCCCTGGATAACACCGGCAGCATCACCCTTGTTCATGGATGCAATGTACTGATCCCAGTCGGTGTAGTCAACCATAATACCCTCATCAATTAACTCTTTGTAAACTTTGATTGCTTCTCTCAGAGCTTCATTGTCAACCATGCAAACCTTGCCATCAACGATAGGAGATGCACCTGCGGACTGTAACATTTCGATAACAATCTCAGAACCGCCGGAGCTTGTCAGCATTGGTACTCCGTTTGCGTCAACAACCTTTTTCGCCAGATCCATGAACCCAGACCAAGTTGTGTCTTTGAAGTCCTCTACGGTAAGACCAGCCTTCTCTACCATATCAGAACGGATTGCCATAATGGATGCACCATTATCGAAAGGAATACCGTAGTGTTTGCCATCTGCGGTAGAATCTCCTAATTTACCACCGGAGAAATCATCAAAGTTGATACCGGAATTGGATAACTCTGTGAAAACTTCAGGATAATTTGCAATGTTTTTCTGGAAAGAATTATCCTGCATTAAGAAAATATCAGGCAGTGTGTCATAGTTACCAGCCTCAGCAGCGGTAATGATGCTCTGCTCAATGTCAGTGTAAACCTTCTCCTGAATGTCCAGTTTAAAGTTGGGATGATCTTTCTGGTAAATTGCCTCAGCCTGTTTCATTGCATATACATTGAAGGTTGGATCCCAGCACCATACAGTGAGAACTTCTTCACCATCGACTACTTCCGTCTCTGCTGTACTTTCCACTTCTGTAACAGACTCTTCTGTGCTCTCTGTTGTCTTGGCTGCATCATTGGATGCAGGGTCACCTGCCGCATTATTGCTGCTGCCACAGCCTGCAAGTGTAACAGCGGTCATCGCAGTAACAAGCAATGTACATGCTAATTTCTTTCTCATATTGTATCCTCCTTTAAAACAATACTTCGTTTGTTGATGGTTTCATTATAGCTTTATCTATCCTCCTATTCAATTTCTATATTGTTATATTTTTGTAATTTATTGCGGTTTTTATATATATTATTTGTTGTTTTTAATTATTCTTTCAAATTTTATATATATTTTTCGTCATTTTATCTTATTTTTATTTATTAATTCCACATTCGATGTACAAAATGATGATGTCATTGTTTTCTATTTTATTATATTGTCGAGCAAGATATTGATAATTTGCAACAATTTAACACAATACAATACTTTTTTTTCGTAGTATAATGACAACAAAGGGGTTTTTTAGGAGGTTTTTATGGGAAATGAACGTTTCGATATCTCCACTCCAAAGGAGTATTTGACAAAAGATAAAGCAAGACTTTTATATGTTTCCTCTGCAACCTACGGTGGTGACTGGATCAGTACGCCCCATACCCATTACTGCTCTGAACTTTTCTATGTAATCGAAGGCATGGGACAGTTTCAGGTAGAAGACAATATTTTCCCGGTTTCTGCCAACGATCTGGTGGTCATCAATCCCAATGTGTCCCACACGGAGCTTGGTTTTAATGCCAACCCGCTAAAATATATTGTTTTGGGAATCGAAGGAATGGAACTTTCCGCAGAGAACTTCTGTATTGTAAATTTCAAGGAAATCAAGGATACCGTCAACTTCTATTTAAAAATACTGCTTAGGGAAATCGAAACCCGGTCTCCCGGCTATGAAACCATCTGCCAGAATCTGATGGAGATTCTCATTGTCCTTTTTGGACGCCAGACTGATTTTTCTACAATTCTCAGCCCTGTAAATAAAAAAACGTCCCACCTCTGTGATTCCGTGCGACGCTACATTGACCAGAACTGTGGGGATGACATCTCCCTGGAGCAGCTGGCAAAATTTTCACATGTGAATAAATATTATCTGGTACATACCTTTACCAATGAATATGGAGTCTCTCCCATCAGCTATCTCATGCATGCCCGTGTGAAAAAGGCAGAAAAACTGCTGACGACCACAGACTACTCTCTTTCTGTCATCAGCCGCACCTGTGGTTTTTCCTCATCCAGCTACTTTTCCCAGACCTTTAAAAAAATAACAGGAATGTCTCCCAGCTGCTGCCGCAAGATAAGCAAATCTGACCAGAACCTTTAAGGATAATCTGCTTAATCTTATAGCAAACTGTTCAGCACTTCCTCAAATACAACCTTGTTATAGCTCCGGGTGACAGACCAGAAACCCAGAAGGTATGACATCCAAGGACATTCGCCGTATGAGCGAGGATGAACTTCTGGATATGGATTATTTCTTAAATGATGACGAACTTGATGACGATTTCGGTGAAGAAGGTTTCTATATCTTCTAAGCCATCTATCGTCTGTTTGTTGTGCCCGCCTCCGTGCGAGCCTTTTTCAATTCAAGAGAGCGCCGTAGGCGGTCTTTCCTATAAAGTTAAAATATCTCCATCATTTCAAAAGAGAATGACGGAGATATTTCGCCCTGCTTATTCTTGTAGCAACCAATCGGCTATATCGTGAATTTCGATTCCTTCATAGCTATATTGGGGATGTTTGGTTCTGGCAATAATCATTTTCGGATAAGCGTCTCGAATCTGAAGCAGAGGAGAGCATTCTCTCTCAAATGTTTCCTGCCCGGAAATGTTGTCGCTGACCTGAATATAAATCTTTTCGCTACCTCTCTGAGCAACAAAGTCGATTTCCTTTTGATAGAGCTTGCCGACATAGACATCATATCCACGGCGAAGAAGCTCGATGCAAACGATGTTTTCATATACTCTGCCATAATCCATATTTCTGCTTCCCAGTATTGCATATCGAATACCGCTGTCACACAAATAGAACTTTTCAGAGCTTTCAAGGTATTTCTTACCTCGGATGTCGTATCTCTTAATATCATAAAATACAAAAGCATTGCACAAATACTTAATGTACTTGCCGACGGTTACATGATTGGTTGGAGTCTCATTTGCTGTCAGTAGCTGACTGACCTTATTCGGAGAAGTCAGGTTGCTGA
>ERZ773157.586-NODE-586-length-43151-cov-8.096065_pt1 | contig 43151 bp, 42 predicted proteins | sample MGYA00511480_ERZ773157 | MGnify/ENA primary metagenome ERZ773157 (study PRJEB29015, sample SAMEA2737863) | human gut metagenome | biome: human gut; feature: human-associated habitat; material: faeces | place: China | collected 2012 ... | reverse complement strand
AAAAATCCCACACCACATTTCTGTGATGTGAGATTTCCTTAACTTAATGCCATTGAGAATTATTCTCCCAGCTTTTTTAATAAACATTGATATATTTCAGTCTGATTTTCTTTGAATTTTTGGCACGCCTTACGAGCTGCTTCCTCGGAGGGAACGGCAAAGGAAAGCGAGAATAATGTGTTGCCGCGTTCCTGTACTAAAGCAGATGCCAGATAGTCTCCGGAAGGAGTTACCGAATAGTCGGTGTGGACTGTGGTAGCTTCTAAAATATCAACTTTATTGTCTCGCAGATATTCATCAATCTGTCGTATCGTGTCTCTGGGAAGCATGGAAGAGAAGTATTCTAACATCTGCGATCCCTTTTGTGTGATCTTGTAATATGTCGTTTTACGAGTTGCCTCTTCCTCAATCAGGGCATCTTCTGTCAGAAGTGCTAATGTTTCCTGAATTGAAAAAAAGTCTGTATAGCCATGCCCTAAAATGAAATCGCACAAAAAAGCATTAGGTAGTCCCTGTTTTGTGCGGCTTAACGCATATAAAATAATTAATTTATACAAACGCAGTGTGTCTGGTGTCATAGGTTTCCTTTCTGCTTGCTGTAATATTTCCCCTGATAGACCTGCTCTGTTTTGAGAGAGTGTGCTATTTGGTTAAGAACAGCCCGTTTGTTGCAGCTCCAGTGTGGTGCGATCAGGAGATCTTTTGGACCATCTCCGGTCAGGCGGTGGATCACAATCTCCGGAGAGAGATTGCCGATGCATTGGATGACCAGATCTACATACTCTTCCTGAGTCAGGATATGCCAAGGATGTTCTTCGAGATAAACTGCCAGATCCGTTCCTTTTAATACATGCAATAGCTGCAATTTGATCCCCTGAATATGTTGTGTGTTCAGATATTGGATCGTTTCAAGAATGTCTGCTTCGGTTTCGCCCGGAAGTCCAAGGATCACGTGGACGATCACCGGAATATTGAGTGTATGCAGCGTGTGCGCAGTCTGCTCAAAAACATGCAGAGGATATCCACGGCGAATGAAACGAGCCGTATGCTCGTGCACCGTTTGCAGACCGAGCTCGATCCATGTCGGTTTCATCTGCCTGCATTCATCGAGCAGGGAAAAAATCTCCGGGGAAAAGCAATCCGGTCTGGTAGCGATAGAAAGTCCGACGATATCCGGATGCGCCAGCGCTTCCAGATACATCGGACGTAATATGTCGATGGGAGCATATGTGTTGGAAAACGATTGGAAATACGCAATGTATTTCTGACCGGTTTCCTTGGCGCTGCCGTTTAGGCGACAGATCGCCTCATCGATCGCAGCCGTGATAGATCGGTTCGTCGTGGCAAAATCACCGGAACCGCCCTCGCTGCAAAAAATACAGCCTCTCGTGTCCAGTGTTCCATCTCGGTTTGGACAGGTCATTCCCGCATCTAATGCAATTTTATAGACCTTTTGTCCAAACGTTTCTTTGAGATAATAGTCTAAGGAATAGTAGGGCTTTTCACCCCAACGAGATCTAACGGATGTGTGATTTGACTGCATCGGCCACCACCTGAGCTGCGCGTGGGTCAAACGCTTCCGGTAAAATATGTTCGTCGTTTAATTCTTCGTCAGAAACGAGTCCGGCAAGTGCAAGAGCAGCAGCGAGCTTCATTTCTTCTGTAATGTCGGTCGCTCTGCCGTCTAATGCACCCTTAAAGATGCCAGGGAAAGCAACAACATTATTGACCTGATTTGGAAAATCAGATCGACCGGTTCCGACAACGCGTGCACCGGCAGCTTTTGCAACATCAGGCATGATCTCCGGAACAGGATTTGCCATGGCAAACAGTATCGCATCGGAATTCATGGATTGAACCATTTCTGCGGATACAATATTAGGAGCGGAGACACCAACGAAAATATCGGCACCACAAAGTGCGTCAGCCAGTGTTCCGGTTTTGCCGGACAGATTTGTTACTTCCATCATTTCCTTCTGCATCCAGTTTAAGCCCTCGCTCTTTTTAGATAAGATACCGCTGATATCGCACATTGTTACGTCGGTAAATCCATAGCGGAGTAATAATTTTGTAATAGCAACGCCGGCGGACCCGGCACCGTTTACAACAACTTTGCAATGTTCTTTCTCTTTGCCAACCACTTTCAAAGCGTTAATAATGCCGGCGAGAACAACGATCGCAGTACCGTGCTGATCATCGTGAAATACCGGTATATCTAAGGCTTCTTTTAGACGACTTTCGATCTCAAAGCAGCGTGGCGCAGAAATATCTTCTAAGTTAATACCGCCAAAAGCCGGTGCAATGTTGATCACGGTTTTGATGATCTCCTCAGTATCCTGCGTATCTAAGCAGATCGGGAAGGCATTGACACCGCCAAATTCCTTAAAGAGGACTGCTTTGCCTTCCATAACCGGCATAGCAGCTTCCGGACCGATGTTACCAAGGCCGAGGACGGCACTTCCGTCAGAAACAACAGCAACGGTATTGGATTTGATGGTATATTGATAAGCTGCTTCTTTATTTTCTGCAATGACCTTACATGGTTCAGCAACACCTGGTGTGTAGGCAACAGCCAGATCCTCGCGGGATTTTACCTGACATTTGGGAGTTACATCCAGTTTGCCATTCCATTCTTTATGTAATTGTAGAGCTTTTTCTGCATTTGTCATTCGACTTAACCTCCATTTTCTGTAGAATTATTTGTAATAGCAATCGCAAACTATATCATAGCATACATCGAATTGGAAAACAATAAAGCCGAAAAACTTCGTCCGACAAAAGATGTTTTGTGCGAAAAAAGACGAACGATGTCGAAAAAACAATAATATTCATAGGATTTTGCGAAAATTTTTGAAAAAGTCATTTACAACGCTGTTAAAATGCTTTATATTATTTAGTGCATGTAATTACTCTAATACAGTAGGTCATAGATACATAGGCGAGACAATATCGTCGTGATCGATTTATTATTCATTATAATCCGACCTAATAATTGCAGAAAGAATCATGTTAGCACAAGTTGAATTTTTTTATTGGAAAGGGATATTTTTATGACAGAATACGATAAGTTATCATTGGTTGAATTACGAATTGTAGCGAAGAAGATGGGCATCAAAAGTGTTACCAGTTACAAAAAGTTAGAGTTGCTTGCAAAAGTGAAAGAAGTTGCAGCAACAATGGAATCTACAGATGCGACACCTGAGATGGACGATATTCAGAGTGTAGATCATGTTGTAGAGAGCACAGGAGAGGCTGTCGACAGTCCGATGCCAAGATCCAGATATGCGAGTGAATCAGACAATTCCCGTATGGAGGAAAGTGGACGAGATATGAATCGTGGCTATGTCAGTGATAGAGAACCTATGAGAACATCCGGTTATATGAGGGATCCTGAGATGGGAATGGCTCGTGGAGGATACTCCCGTAACGAGGGAATGAGCCGTGGAGGATACACCCGCAATGATAATATGAGTCGCGGAGGATACTCCCGTAATGATAATATGGGTCGCGGAGGATACATGAATCGCGGCGATAATATGAACCGCGGAGGATACATGAATCGCGATAATATGGGACGTGGTGTATACAGCCGCAGTGAGAGCATGAATCGTAGCAATTATTCCCGTAACGAAGGCTATCGAAACGATGGTTATCGTAATGATAATATGGATCGTGGCGGATATGTACGCAATGATAACAGAGGCTATCATGCGGATCTTCGTCCGCAGCTGCACCGGGCACCACAGCACGAGTTGACACCAACGGAGATCGCTGAGTTGGATAGTGGTGTATCACGTGAGGGTATTTTGGAAGTACTCCCGGAGGGATATGGATTTATTCGATGCGACAATTATCTCCCTGGAGAGAGAGATCTGTATGTCTCACCGCAGTTGATCCGTAAGTACCATCTGCGTACCGGAGATATCCTAAATGGTAATATTCGTATTCGTAATCAGAATGAGAAATTTGCCGCATTATTATATATCAAAGAAATCAATGGCAATGATCCGGATGAGATGATAAATCGTCCAAAGTTTGAGCAGTTGACACCGGTATTTCCGGATGAGAGACTTCGCTTAGAGACACCGGGCTGTCCGATATCCATGCGTATGATGGATCTGATCGCACCAATTGGTAAAGGACAGAGAGGAATGATCGTATCTCAGCCTAAGACAGGTAAGACGACATTATTAAAACAGGTTGCCAAGGCTGTTAAGACAAATCATCCGAAGATGCATTTGATCGTATTGTTGATCGATGAGCGTCCGGAGGAAGTGACAGATATCAAAGAGTCTATCTTAGGACATAACGTAGAAGTGATCTTCTCCACGTTCGATGAACTTCCGGAAAATCACAAGCGTGTATCGGAGATGGTTATTGAGCGGGCTAAGCGTCTTGTAGAGCAGGGCGAAGAAGTTATGATCCTGTTAGACAGCATTACTCGTCTTGCAAGAGCTTACAACCTGACAGTACAGCCAAGCGGCCGTACTTTGTCCGGCGGTTTAGATCCGGCTGCATTGCATATGCCAAAACGTTTCTTTGGTGCAGCACGCAATATGCGTGAGGGCGGAAGTTTGACAATCCTTGCAACTGCACTTGTGGATACCGGAAGTAAGATGGACGATGTTGTATTTGAGGAATTTAAGGGAACCGGTAATATGGAGCTTGTTCTTGACCGCAAGCTTTCCGAGAAGCGTGTATTCCCGGCGATCGATCTTCCTCGTTCCAGTACGCGCAGAGATGATCTTCTTCTGACACAGGAGGAGATGGAAGCTAATTTCCTGATGCGTAAAGCACTTACCGGAATGAAATCCGAAGAGGCTGTTGAACGGATCATTGAAATGTTCCGTCGTACTAAGAGTAATCAGGAATTTATCCAAACGATTCGCAAGACAAAAATTGTATAAAAGTGCTTGCAATCCGCTTTTGACTATGCTATACTGAAGAAGTTGTGTAAAAATGAGAATCGAGAAGGCTTTTTTCAAAGTTTTCTTCGCAATAGTAACCGACTGCTGAGAAGCGGCGGAATGGAAATGGAGGATAAAGCGATGAGAGAAGGAATTCATCCAAACTACTATCAGGCAAAGGTTGTATGCAACTGTGGAAATGAGTTTGTGACTGGTTCTACTAAGGAGGAAATCCACGTAGAAATCTGCTCCAAATGTCATTCATTCTATACAGGTCAGCAGAAGGCTGTCAAAGCTCGTGGTGCCATTGATAAGTTCAATCGCCGTTATGGTATTCAGGCAAACTAGCAAAATAAATGGTCGGAGTGCGTCCGGCCTTATGAACGGTCACAGTATTTGTGCTTAACAAGTGCTGTGACCGTTTGTGTTATACACAAATGGAGAGAAAGTGAAGTAAATTTGTGGTGTAAAAATTGGATCTGTTGCAGAATGAAACAGATCCGCAGTGTGAAAATTGTATCTGTTGTAGAATAAAACAGATGCGTGGAAGGGCATGGTTATAAAAATGAAATCATCAGGAATAGGTGGACAGGCAGTATTAGAAGGCGTAATGATGCGCAATAAGTCCAAGTATGCAGTAGCAGTACGCAAACCCGATGGAGAGATTGATATAAAGGTAGATACCTGCACAAGTGAAGGGGACCGCAAGCTGTTTTTCAGACTTCCATTGATCCGAGGTGTTGTTGCATTTGTGGACTCTTTGGTGTTAGGAATGAAGACATTGACATATTCTGCCAGCTTTTACGAAGAGGAAGAAGCGCAGGAAGCTTCAGCTGCGGATGGGAACAAGGCAGATCGTACGGATGAGAAGAGTGGCGAGAAACAAAAAAAAGAAGGCTCCGAAGCAGAAAATTCAGCATCATTGGCGAAGAAAGCAGAAAAACGTGAACAGCTGGAGATGGCGATGACAGTAATGCTGTCTATTGTACTGGCGCTGGCGGTGTTTGTTGCACTTCCGTTTGGATTATCTTTGCTGCTAAAAGATCATATTCGATCGCAGGCTGTATTAGCACTGATCGAGGGACTGATCCGACTGGGGCTGTTTATCGGTTATGTGTATGTCATTTCCTTTATGCAGGATATTAACCGGGTATTCATGTATCATGGTGCAGAACACAAGGCGATCAATTGCGTGGAAAATGGTGATGATCTGACGGTATTGAATGTGCGTAAGCATTCCAGATATCACAAGCGTTGTGGAACCAGTTTCCTCTTTATTGTTATGTTGATCAGTATCGTACTGTTTATGTTTTTACATTTTGACAGTGTATGGCTTCGTTTGTTGAGCCGTTTGCTGCTGGTGCCGGTTGTGGCAGGTATTTCGTATGAATTTATCCGTCTTGCGGGCAACAGCGATGCAAAGATCATCAATATCTTAAGCAAACCGGGAATGTTTTTACAGGGATTGACAACGAGAGAACCGGATGACAGCATGATCGAGGTTGCCATTGCTTCAGTAGAAGCAGTTTTTGACTGGAAAGAGTACCAGAGCAGATTGCAGGCGGTTAAGAAGAGTACAAAACGCAAAAAAGTGGCAGAAGAGATGCGTAAAAGCGGCATGACAGCACCGCTGCCGATCGTGGATCCGGCGAATGCTAAGAAAAAGAGTGGAACAGAACTTGCTTCTGAGATCAAAAAACGTGAGCAGGAGTATAAGAAACGTGCCGATGAGCGCAAGAAATATATGAAAGAAATGCAAAAGCGTGAGGATGAGATCGCGAAGGTAATGGATGAAGTATCCAAACGTAAGGAAGAGCGTCAAGCGCTTGCACAAGCACAGGAAGAAATGACAGAGGATGAACTTTCCTCCTTAGATCGTTTCTTTGATGATCCGGATGGTGCAAAATCAGATATGGAATCAAAGCCTTCCGTGGATGAGGTGGAAAACGGATGAAAGAGGAAATCCTTACGCTAAAGGAAGCTTTGGCGAAAGCCGTGGACAAATTGCAGCAGATGGAAGTGCCGGATGCCGACATTGATGCATGGTATTTGCTTTCCTATGTGACCGGACTTGACCGTGCGGCATTTTTCCTGCATGGAGAGGAACCGATGGCGGAGCCGGATATGATTCGATACCGAGACCTGGTTACAAAACGTGGGGAACGCATTCCATTACAGCATTTGACCGGTGAGCAGGAGTTTATGGGGCTGGATTTTCATGTGAATGAACATGTACTGATCCCGAGACAGGATACCGAATGTCTTGTGGAACGGGTTCTGCCATATGTAGACGGCAAACGAGTGTTAGATGTGTGTACCGGTTCCGGATGTATTGCGATAGCGATTGCCAAACTTGGTAAACCGCTCATCGTGCACGGAGTAGACATCTCCGAGGAAGCACTTGCAGTTGCCAGACAGAATGCAACAGAACTTAACGCTTCTGTAGAACTGTTTGCGGGGGATCTTATGACAAAGATGGATGGGCAATACGATGTGATCGTATCGAATCCGCCGTATATCCCACCGTCAGTGATAGAGGGATTGATGCCGGAAGTACGACTGCACGAACCGATGCTTGCACTGGACGGTGGACAGGATGGACTGGAATTTTATCGGAGGATTGCAGGACAGGCGGTCACACGACTGGCGCCAAACGGAAGACTGTTTTTGGAGATCGGATGTGAACAGGCTGCTGCTGTAGCGGAAATATTGCAAAAACAGGGATATCGGGAAGTGCAGGTGTTTCAGGATCTTGCCGGTAAAGATCGTATTGTGCAATGTATCGTATGAAATAGAATGGAGGAAGAATCATGTTTGATAAATTAGAAGATTTGGTGCGTAGATTGGAAGAGCTTAATATTGAGCTTACGGATCCTGATGTTATCAGTAATCAGGATAAATACCGCCAGCTTATGAAAGAGCAGAATGAGTTGACGCCGATCGTTGAGAAATATCAGGAGTATCGTGCGGCAAAAGATGGTGTGGAAGATAGTCTTGCCATTTTAGAGGAAGAGAACGATGAGGAAATGCGTGAGCTTGCCAAAGAGGAGTTGGCAGATTGCAAAGCTAAAGTAGAATCCTGTGAACAGGAATTGAAGATTTTGATGTTGCCGAAAGATCCGAATGATGATAAGAACGTTATCGTAGAGATCCGTGGCGGTGCCGGTGGAGATGAGGCGGCATTATTTGCAGCAGATCTGTTCCGTATGTATTCTAAATTTGCCGAGGCAAACCGTTGGAAAGTAGAAGTGATGAGTGCCAATGAAAACGGCATTGGTGGTTTTAAGGAAATTGTCTTTATGGTGCTCGGTCATGGAGCGTATTCCAAGTTAAAATATGAAAGCGGTGTGCATCGCGTTCAGAGAATCCCAACGACAGAATCCGGCGGACGTATTCATACATCGACGGCAACGGTTGCGATCATGCCTGAGGTAGAAGATGTTGAAGTACATGTAGATCCGAACGATTGCAAGATTGATGTATACCGTGCGTCCGGTAATGGCGGACAGTGCGTCAACACAACAGATTCTGCTGTTCGTATTACGCATATCCCTACGGGTATTGTGGTTACCTGTCAGGATGAGAAATCTCAGCTCAAAAATAAAGACAAGGCGATGAAAGTACTTCGTTCCCGCATCTATGATATGGAGCAGGAAAAGGCGAATAGCGAACAGGCAGCTGAGCGGCGCAGCCAGGTTGGAACCGGTGATCGTTCCGAAAAAATCCGTACTTATAATTTCCCACAGGGACGTGTGACAGATCACCGAATCAAATTTACCAGCCATCGTCTGGGAGAAATATTAGATGGAGATATTAATGAACTGCTGCAGAACATTATTGCGGCAGATCAGACAGCGAAATTAGCGAAATTAAACGAAAATTAATGGGGGGGAGAATGGTTATGAGAAAAAAGAAATGGTTGCGTGGCGTAATGGCAATGGCGGTAGCGGGGAGTCTGCTTATATCGGCAGCACCGGGAAGCCTGCAGGCACCGAAAGCGTCAGCAGCAGTGAAGCTGACCGGTAAGACCAAAAAGGTTGCTTATCGAAACACTTTTGTTGGAAAACATGGCAGATTACGTGTCAAAGGCACTAAGCTGGTGGATAAAAAAGGCAAAGCGGTACAGCTTCGCGGAATATCCAGTCATGGCATCAACTGGGATGTTGGAGAGCCGTTTGTTAATGAGAAAGCTTTGCGAAATCTGCGGGACGAATGGGGCGTTAATTGTTTTCGTGTTGCAATGTATACCGAGGATTACAATGGATACTGCGTGACAGATACGGCAAGCCGCAAGAAGCTTTTGGCAAAGATCGATACAGCCGTAAAAGCCGGAAGAAAGCTTGGCATGTATGTCATCATTGACTGGCATATTTTAAGTGATGGCAATCCGAAGAAAAATCAGTCTAAGGCTAAGGCATTTTTTAAGAAAATGTCGAATAAATATCGAAAAGAAAAACATGTATTTTATGAAATCTGCAATGAACCGAATGGCGGTGTACAGTGGAAGACTATCAAATCGTATGCAAAATCCGTGATCAAGGTGATCCGCAAAGCGGATAAAAAGGCGGTAGTCATTGTCGGTACGCCGACCTGGAGTCAGGATGTTGATATGGCTGCAAAATCTCCGCTCAAAGGAAAAAACATTATGTATGCCTTTCATTTTTATGCAGCGACGCATGGCGATGATCTGCGCGCCAAAGTAAACGCAGCACTTCGCAGCAAATTGCCACTGTTTTGTTCGGAATTTAGTGCGTGTGATGCCAGCGGAAATGGCAATTATGATTTTTCTTCCGCGAATAAGTGGATCAGTCTAATGAATCGTAATAAGATCAGTTATTGCTGCTGGAGTCTTAGCAACAAGCCGGAATCGGCTTCGCTGCTTAAAAGTTCCTGCAAGAAAACAAGCGGATTTAAGACGTCCGATTTATCTAAAATGGGAAGATATATCGTTAAGAAATACCGCAAAAAGTAAGAGAAAGTAAGTAGATAACGGAAAGGCACAAGATTTCATGCTTAGTAGTAATTCGAATCGTCAGATCAAAGAGTTGATCAAACTGCAGAATCAAGCGAAATATCGCAAAAAAAGCGGTATGTTTGTTGCAGAAGGTGCAAAGCTTGTCGCAGAGGCGGCGCATTATGGCAAACTGCAAAAAATATATATTGCAGAAAGTTCACAAGGCAGAGAAGAGGAACGTATTCAGCCGTTGTTAGAGGAGTTCCCATATGAAGTTGTATCTGAAGAAGTCTTTGCGGAGATCACGGATACGGTTACACCGCAGGGCGTTTTGGGATTGGTGCAGATGCCCAAATATACGATGGAGGAAATTTTGAACGCGAACAATCAACAGTTTTTATTGTTAGATGATCTGCGTGACCCCGGCAACTTGGGAACCATTATGCGAACAGCAGAGGGAGCCGGTATGGCAGCAGTGCTCATGAGCAAAGGGACAGTTGATCTGTTTAATCCGAAAGTAGTCCGTGCGACAATGGGAGCCATCTTTCGAATGCCATACTGCTATGTGGAAGATCTGCCGGCGCTTGCAGAAAAACTGCGAGAGCAGGGAATCGCAGTATATGGAACAGCCATGGAAGGCAGCGTTGTGTATGATGAACCGGATTATACCACGGGGGCGGCTATGGTGATCGGCAATGAAGCCAATGGTATGTCGGATGCGATGTTTGCAGCGATCACAGACCGAATCCGTATTCCGATGGAGGGAAGTTTGGAATCTTTGAATGCAGCAGTATCGGCAGCGATTGTCATGTATGAAATGCAGCGCCAGCGCAGACATCGTTGAAAAAGCAGAAAATGGTGGTCAGTGCAGATATAGTTGAAAAAAAGAGGGAAATGTTCTATAATGCTGACATTATAAACACACTGGAAACTTATAGTTTGAAAAATGAGAAAGGAATGTAGGAGTTATATGGAACCATTATATTGGCTGATATTGCTTGCAATCTTTCTTGTGATTGAGATCATCACATTGGGGCTGACGACAATCTGGCTGGCCGGAGGTGCATTGGTTGGCTTTCTGGCAGCGGTGCTGCATGTGCCGTTACCGATACAGATTGTGCTGTTTTTGGTCGTTTCTATTGTATTGATCGTATTTACAAGGCCGGTAGCAGAGCGTTATTTTAATAACAGCAGAGAGCAAACCAATGTCGGTGGAATTATCGGCAGAGAGGGAAAAGTAATCGTTACGATTGATAACTTTAATCAAACCGGTGCTGTTTTGATCGATGGAATCGAATGGACAGCGCGAAGTGACGAGGAGGATGTGGTCATTGAGACGGGAGAGCGTATTGTCGTTACTCGCGTGGAAGGTGTCCGCGTGTTTGTGAAAGTGAAAGGAGATCATTAATATGCCATATTTAATTGTGTTATTAGTTGTTGTAGTGATTGTCATGATATCCTGCGTCAATGTAGTGCCGCAGGCTCATGCGTATGTTGTAGAGCGATTAGGTGGTTATCAGGCAACTTGGGATGTAGGAATCCATTTCAAAGTTCCGTTTATTGACCGCATTGCAAAACGTATTCTGCTCAAAGAGCAGGTTGTTGATTTCCCGCCGCAGCCGGTTATCACCAAGGATAATGTAACAATGCGTATTGATACTGTTATCTTTTATCAGATCACGGATCCAAAGCTGTTTGCATATGGTGTTGATAATCCGATCGTTGCGATTGAGAACTTAACAGCAACCACTCTGCGTAATATTATCGGAGATCTGGAGTTAGACGAGACGCTGACTTCCCGCGAGACGATCAATACGAAGATGAGGGCATCTCTTGATTCTGCAACAGATCCATGGGGAATCAAGGTGAACCGTGTCGAGCTCAAAAACATCATTCCTCCGGCAGAAATTCAGGATGCAATGGAGCGTCAGATGAAAGCAGAGCGTGAAAAGAGAGAATCGATCCTTCGTTCACAGGGTGAAAAGGAATCGGCTATCTTGGTAGCACAAGGTAAAAAAGAAGCAGCTATTTTGGATGCGGAAGCAGAAAAACAGGCAGCGATCCTTCGCGCAGAAGCTAAGAGAGAGTCGATGATCCGCGAAGCGGAAGGTCAGGCAGAGGCGATCAAGACGGTACAGCAGGCAAGTGCAGATGGTATTCGCATGTTGAATGATGCACAGGCGAGCAAAGAAGTATTGCAGCTTAAGAGTTTAGAAGCCTTTAGCAAAGCTGCCGATGGAAAAGCAACCAAGATCATCATTCCATCTGAAATTCAGGGAATGGCAGGTCTTGCTAAATCTTTTTCCGAAGTGATCAAAGATAATTAAATGATGTTAGGTCATCTGTATACGATAGCATTCTGCAAAGGGTTACGGCCTCGGGCAGAGAGAAAAGAGGAGAAATTATGAGCGTTAATTTGAAAGGAAGAAATTTTCTGACATTAAAGGATTTTACGAAAGAAGAGATCAGCTATCTGTTGGATCTGTCTGCTGACCTTAAAGCCAAGAAGAAAAATGGAGAATTGGTTAATCATTATATTGGCAAAAATATTGCATTGATCTTTGAAAAAACCAGTACGCGTACTCGCTGCTCCTTTGAAGTGGCAGCACATGATATGGGAATGGGTGTTACGTATCTAGATCCACAGGGCTCTCAGATCGGTAAGAAAGAGAGCATTGCGGACACAGCACGTGTTCTTGGCAGAATGTTTGACGGTATTGAATATCGTGGCTTTGAGCAGGAGATCGTAGAGGATCTTGCAAAATATGCAGGAGTACCGGTGTGGAATGGCTTGACAAATGAATACCACCCAACGCAAATGTTAGCAGATCTTCTGACGATCAAAGAGCATTTAGGACGTTTGGAAGGCGTTAAGCTGGTATATATGGGCGATGCCAGATATAATATGGGTAATTCACTGATGATCGCTTGTGCTAAAATGGGAATGCATTTTACGGCATGTACTGCAAAGGAATATTTCCCGAATCAGGCATTGGTAGAACAGTGTGAACAGTACGCCAGTGAATCCGGTGGTTCCATCACGCTGACAGAGGATACAATGACCGGAACAAAAGACGCTGATGTTATTTATACGGATGTCTGGGTGTCTATGGGTGAGCCGGACGAAGTTTGGAAAGAGCGTACCTTGGCATTGTCACCATATCAGGTAAACGCAAAGGTTATGCAGAATGCCGGAGAACAGGCGCTATTTATGCATTGTCTTCCAGCTTTCCATGACTTAAAGACCAAAATTGGCAAAGAAGTATATGAAAAATTTGGATTAAAAGAACTTGAAGTTACAGATGAAGTATTTGAATCCAAGCAATCGGTAGTATTTGACGAAGCAGAAAATCGCATGCATACGATCAAAGCGGTGATGGTTGCAACATTAGGAGAGGCGTGATCTTTATGAGATCGAAGATATTACGGGAACTGATGGATCATTCGGACACGTTTGTGTCCGGACAGAAATTATGTAAAACGTTTGGCGTGAGCAGACAGGCAGTTTGGAAAAACATTTGCTGTCTGAAAGAACTTGGCTATGACATTGAATCGGTTACTAATAAAGGCTATCGCTTAATAAGTAAACCGGATATATTGTATGGTCCTGAGATTGAGGCATATTTGGAAGAGGAAAGTTTCTGTCAAAAAGTCGAATGTCATGATAGCATTGACTCGACAAACATCCGAGGCAAACAACTTGCAGAATTGGGAGAAGCTGAGGGAACATTGATCGTAGCCGATCGGCAGACAGCGGGACGCGGACGCAGAGGCCGCAATTGGATTTCTGAATCCGGTGTTGGTATTTATATGACTTACGTATTAAGACCGACAGTTCAGCCGGCACATGTGTCAGGGATCACATTATTGGCAGCATTGGCAATGTGTGAAGCAACTTATCAGGAATGCGACGTGCTTCCACAGATCAAATGGCCCAACGATGTCATCATTGATGGCAAAAAGATATGTGGTATTTTGACGGAAATGAGTTCAGAAGTTCAGTATGTGCATTATGCCGTAATGGGTATCGGAATCAATGCTAACAAAGAAAAATTCGATGAGACATTAAAGGACAAGGCGACCAGCATTTATCTGTCAACAGGCAAAAAAGTAAACAGAGCTAAGTTTACAGCGGCTTTTGCAGATGCGTTTGGTGGTTATTACAGACGATATATGCAGGACGGAGATCTGTCTGCGTTTGTGGAAGAGTATGATGAATTGCTTGCCAATAAAGACAAAGAAGTGATCATCTACCATGGCATGGTTGAGGATGCCACGCCGGACAAAATATCACGGGGTATTGCACGTGGCATTGATAAAGACGGAGCACTGTTAGTTGAGATCGATGGCAGCGTCACACCGGTCATGTCCGGAGAAGTATCGATAAGGGGGGTACAGGGATATGTCTGAAAAGGAACCGGTTGTCTTATGTGCAGCGAGTTCTTATGAACAAAAATACTACCTGAACGAAGCGTTTAGCGGATTACCTACAGCAGTCAAAGAGGAATTGCAAGTCATGTGTGTGTTGTATACGGCAGACGTTGGCGGTATTTTGACACTGCAGTTTGACGAAGATGGCAATTTACAGTTTCAGGTGACTTCTGCGGATGATGATTTTCTGTTTGATGAGATCGGCAGTGTGCTCAAGATCAAGCAGTATCAGGCAGAAAAACAGGAGTTGTTAGAGGCTCTTGAATTATATTATAGAATAAAAATACTTGGTGAAAAGGTCGATTTCGACTAATGGAGGACAGCTATGTTATTGGCAGTAGATGTTGGAAATACAGATATTACATTTGGATTGTTTCGTGAGAGTGAATTGATCACGAGATTTCGAGTCACAGTAAAAGTACCGCGCAGCTCGGACGAGTATGGCGAGTTGATCTGTGCGATACTGCAGCAGAAAGGATACTCTCCGGAAGATGTAAATGAAGTGATCATTGCATCTGTTGTGCCGAAGATCATGTACTCTTTTACAAGTGGCATCATCAAGTATCTGCATTGTCATCCGCTGGTAGTCGGAGCCGGAATAAAGACCGGAATACGTATAGAAACTGCCAACCCAAAAGAAATCGGACCGGATCGTATCGTAGATGCAGTCAGTGCCTATGAACAGTATGGCGGACCGATTATTGTTGTTGATTTTGGAACAGCGACAACATATGACATTGTTACTGCAGAGGGGGCATTTCTAGGTGGTGTGATCAGTCCCGGAATACGCATTTCTGCGAACGCGTTATGGAATAATACAGCGAATCTGCCGGAAATTGAGATCAAATGCCCGGGGGTTTCTATTGCAAAAGATACGATCACATCAATGCAGGCAGGACTGTTTTTTGGCACGATCGGTCAGTCGGAGTACATTATTCGAAAGATCAAAGAAGAGTCAGGCTTCTTGGATGCGAAAGTTGTCGCAACCGGAGGACTTGGGAAGATCATTTCAGAGCATACGGACGAGATACAGGTGTATGACAGTGATCTGACACTTCGAGGCCTACAGATTATCTATGATAAGCAGAAGAAATAATAAAATTGGAGTGTTATGCGTAGTTTTAAGATAGGAAATGTATTGATTCCCGGCAATTTAATATTAGGACCAATGGCAGGTGTAACAGATCTGCCATTTCGTTTGTTATGCAAGGAGCAGGGAGCTGATCTTGTCTACACGGAGATGATCAGTGCAAAAGGAATATATTACAATAACAAAAATACAGAAAAGCTATGGGAAATCGCGGATGAAGAGCATCCGGCAGCATTGCAGTTGTTTGGCTCAGATCCGGATCTGATGGCAGAAATGGCACGTAAAATTGATCACCGTAATTTTGATATTTTAGATATTAATATGGGGTGCCCGGTGCCGAAAGTGGTTAACAATGGCGAGGGTTCAGCGTTGATGAAAACTCCGGAGCTGGCAGCTAAGATCATTCGCAAAGTATCACAGGCAAGTTCAAAGCCTTTGACCGTTAAATTTCGCAAAGGCTTTACCGAGGATACCGTCAATGCAGTCGAATTTGCCAAGATGGCAGAACAGAATGGTGCAGCAGCCATAGCGGTACATGGACGCACCAGAGAACAGTATTATAGTGGAAAAGCAGATTGGGATATCATTGCGCAGGTCAAAGAAGCAGTAACAATCCCGGTGATAGCCAGTGGAGATATTTTTTCAGCAGAAGATGCAATCAAATGTTTGGAGCAGACAAAATGTGATGGGCTCATGTTGGCTCGTGGTGTTCGAGGTAATCCGTGGCTGTTTGCTGAGATCAAACAGGCACTCATGCAGTACGATGCCGGAGAAGAGATACAAATCTCGAAACCACAGCTTTCAGAGGTGGTTGAAATGATACGCCGTCATGGCAGGATGCAGGTGGAATACAAAGGCGAGATAATGGGGATGCGGGAGATGCGAAAGCACGTAGCATGGTACACGACAGGATATCCGCATTCGGCAGCAATTCGCAGAAAAGCAAACTTTATTGAGACGTATGAACAACTGGAAAAGCTTTGTGATAAGCTGCTACAGGCAACCATATAGAAGATAAAATGACGACCATTATGTTACGCTGAGAGGGAGAAAGTCTACCCTGAGATGCAGTAACGGTGAGCCAGGGCATGGGGAGTTTTAGTTAGTGAGGTTGTACTTGTAATTCTTTACCCAATGAAGTAAACTGCTATAAGAAATAAATTATACAGGAGGCTAATCAAAATGGATTACGGTTTGATTGGTGGAAAGCTGGGACACAGTTATTCCAAAGATATTCACGAGATGTTGGCAGATTATACATATGATCTATGTCCTTTGACAAAAGAGGAATTTGTGCCTTTCATGGAGCAGCATGCATTCCGGGCAATCAATGTCACCATTCCTTACAAACAGGATGTTATTCCTTACCTGGACAGCTTAGATGACAATGCAAAGGCTATCGGTGCAGTCAATACGATCGTAAATAAAGATGGTCGTTTGGAAGGCCACAATACAGATTTTTCTGGCTTTATGTATATGTTAAAGAAACATAACATTTCTGTAAAAGGAAAGAAATGTGTTGTTCTGGGAGATGGAGGTGCATCTAAAGCAGTCGTTGCTGTATTAAAAAAGATGGAAGCCAAAGAAGTTGTTATTGTTGATATTGTCAAGACAGCATCTGCGATCACTTATGAAGAATGCTTTGCGAAACATACAGATGCTGAATTTATTGCAAATACAAGTCCTGTTGGTATGTATCCAAACTGTGATGCCAGTCCGGTTGATCTAACACGTTTCCCGGAATGTGAAGCAGTAGCTGATGTTATTTATAATCCATTGGAGACAAAGTTAGTTGCTCAGGCAAGAGAGCTTGGAATGACTGGCGTTAATGGATTGGAAATGCTTGTAGCACAGGCGTTGTATGCGGTAGAGTTTTTCTTGGACACAAAGTTAGACGAAGCCAAGATTGATGAAGTATATCACAAAATCTATGAAGAGAAAGTGGGAGAGCAATAAAAGCTAATCTCGTTGGATTGAAAGCGGGAGAGCGATAAAAGCTAATCTCGTTGGACTGAAAGCGGGAGAGCAATAAAAGCTGCAACTGTATATATCTTGCATAAATGCAGCGATTATTATATAATCTAATTTTGGGTAAGATGATAAAGAACAAAGATGTCTGATGCCTTTGCGGCATAAGCGGACATAAACGATTAATGGAGGTCAAAAATGAGTAAAAAACCAGTTGTTTTGATGATTCTTGATGGATATGGTTTGAATGACAAGACGGAAGGCAATGCGATTGCCATGGCAAATACGCCGGTAATGGACAAGCTGATGGCAGAATGTCCTTGGCAGCCGGGTCTTGCCAGCGGTCTTGCAGTTGGTCTGCCGGATGGTCAGATGGGTAACTCCGAGGTAGGTCATATGAATATCGGTGCCGGACGCATTATTTATCAGGATCTGACTCGTATCACCAAAGCAATTGAAGATGGTGATTTCTTTGAAAATAAAGTATTACTGCAGGCAGTAGAAAATGTGAAAAAGAACGGTTCCGATCTGCATTTATTCGGACTTCTTTCCGATGGTGGCGTGCACAGCCACAACACACATCTGTATGCATTGTTAGAGCTTGCTAAGAAAAACGATGTAAAAAATGTATATGTTCACTGCTTCTTAGATGGTAGAGATACACCACCGGCATCCGGCAAAGATTATGTTGCTGAGTTGCAGGCTAAAATGGATGAGATCGGAGTAGGTCAGATCGCAAGTGTTCATGGACGTTATTATGCAATGGACCGTGACAACAACTGGGATCGTGTAGAAAAAGCCTATAAAGCATTGGTTGAAGGTGTTGGCAATAAAGCAGCCGATGGAGTGCAGGCAGTTGCAGATTCTTATGCAGCGGACGTAACAGATGAGTTTGTTGTTCCTACAGTTGTTGAGAAAGACGGCAAACCGGTCGCAACGATCAAACCAAATGATTCAGTGATCTTTTTCAATTTCCGTCCGGATCGAGCTCGCGAGATGACGCATGCATTTTGTGATGAGCAGTTTGATCATTTTGAGCGTGCCAATGGATTTATGCCACTTACTTTTGTATGCTTCAAGGATTATGATGAGACGATTGCCAACAAGCTTATCGCCTTTGAAAAAGAAAATATCGTAGATACATTTGGCGAGTATCTTGCAGCGAATGGCAAGAAACAGCTTCGTCTTGCAGAGACTGAGAAATATGCGCACGTTACATTTTTCTTTAACGGTGGTGTAGAAGAGCCAAATAAAGATGAAGAGCGTTCCTTGGTAAAATCTCCTGCAGTTGCTACTTATGATCTGCAGCCTGAGATGAGTGCTCCGGAAGTCAGCAAACGTCTTAATGAGGCAATTGCATCCGATAAATATGATGTGATCGTGATCAACTTTGCAAATCCGGATATGGTCGGACATACAGGAGTGATCCCGGCAGCAGTGAAAGCAGTTGAAACAGTTGACCAGTGCGTAGGTACTGCAGTAGAAGCAATTAAAAAAGCAGACGGAGTATTGTTTATCTGTGCAGACCACGGAAACGCAGAGAAGATGATCGATTATGAGACAGGAGAGCCTCATACAGCACATACAACCAATCCGGTTCCTTTTGTGCTTGTTAATTATGATGAAGCATACACGCTTCGCGAGGGTGGCCGTTTGGCAGATATTGCGCCTACTTTGCTTGAGATCATGGGATTGCCACAGCCGGCTGAGATGACTGGCGAGTCTCTTCTTCTTAAAAAATAAGAATCAGCTTGCTATTTCATAGACAATATGCTATGATAGTATCTGCTGGAAACTGCGTATAGACAGTTTCAAAAAGAGATTTTCAGACGGCGAACTGCGGGTAGCAGATAACCGTAAAACACAGAATGGAGGAAGTTTTCAATGATTCATACACTGCATACTATTTTATTGTTGGTATATATTCTTGTATGTTGCGTTTTGACAGTAATCGTACTGATGCAGGAGGGCAAGCAGGCAGGACTTACCGGAGCGATCAGCGGTGCCGCTGAGACATACTGGGGTAAGAACAAGGGTCGTTCCATGGAAGGTGGATTAGAGCTTGCAACAAGGATTCTTGCTGTTGTGTTTGTCGTGCTTTCATTAATTCTCAATCTGAAGATATTTCAGTAGAGCATGACAATGGAGCGATAACAGTATGGTTGTTGTTTTGAGAGAGCGTGCTGCTAAAGCGATGGCAGTATGGTTGTTGTTTTGGTGGAATATGTTACTAAAGCGATGACAGTTTCGCCGTTGTACACAAATGCATTATTACAGGGATTGCCGATTGGCAATCCCTTTTTTCAAAATGGAGGATCTGTATGAAAAAAGAAGAGTTCGATAATAAAAAGAAATTAGTATATGATTTTGTTACAGACAAAGAATATAAGCCGATGTCTGTAAAGGAAATGGCGATGGTATTACAGGTGCCTGCCGCAGAAAAGAAAGACCTGCGCCGCGTGGTCGAGGCATTGTGCGAGGAAGGCAAGATCCATATCAGTCAGCGTGGAAAAGTGCGGCCACTGGCCGACAATCTGCTTACCGGCCGCTTTATGGCAACACAGAAAGGGTTTGGATTTGTCCGTGTTGAGGGAGAAGAGGAGGACTACTTCATCCCGGCGCATCAGGTGATGAATGCACTCGACGGAGATACTGTGCGCATTTCCGTAGATGACAAGCAACGTGGCAAGCGTAAAGAAGCAACGGTTGTGAGCGTATTAGAGAGAGCCTCAACAATCTTAGTGGGAACGTATTCCAAAAGTAAAAGCTTCGGTTTTGTCGTTGCTGACAACCATAAGTTCACCAAAGATATTTATATTCCAAAGGCAGAAAGCAAAGGTGCTGTCACCGGTCATAAAGTTGTTGTAGAAATTACGGACTATGGCAGTGAAAATCACAACCCGGAAGGCAGAATATTGGAAATTATAGGTCATATCAATGATCCCGGTGTTGATATTTTATCTGTGATCAAAGCGTATGGTCTGCCGGAAGAGTATCCGGATGCAGTGATGGATCAAGTTGCGGGGATTGATGACGAAGTACCGGAAGAACAAAAGAAAGGACGCGTAGATTATCGCTCTTTGCAGACGGTAACGATTGACGGTGAAGATGCCAAAGATCTTGATGATGCAATAACCTTGACCAAAGAAGGAGACATATATCATCTGGGGGTGCATATTGCGGACGTCAGTCAGTATGTAACAGAGTCCTCTGCATTAGATAAGGAAGCCCTTAAACGAGGAACCAGTGTATATTTGGTCGATCGCGTTATTCCTATGCTGCCCCATAAGCTGTCAAACGGAATATGTTCATTAAATCAGGGAACAGATCGTCTTGCTTTATCCTGTATGATGGACATCAATGCCAAAGGAGAGATCATAAAACACCGCATAGAGGAAACTGTGATCAACGTCGATCGTCGAATGTCCTACACAAGTGTTCATGCGATTGTTGAATTGCAGGATCCTGAGGAGCGCAAAGAATATGAAGAACTGATACCGATGTTTGAACTGATGTATGAGCTGGCATCTATTTTGCGCAAGCGTCGTGATAAACGTGGATCTATAGATTTTGATTTTCCGGAAAGCAAGATCACATTGGATTCCAAAGGAAAACCGATCGATGTAGCAGAATACGAGCGCAATAATGCACATCGTATTATTGAAGAATTTATGTTGGCGGCAAATCAGACCGTTGCGGAAGATTACTATTGGCAGGAACTTCCTTTTGTGTATCGTACACACGAAGCACCTGACAGCGAAAAAATATTACAGCTCGGCATATTTATCAATAATTTTGGATATACCATTAAGACTGGTGCAGAGGATGAAATACATCCAAAGGAACTGCAAAAGTTGATCTCTAAAGTGGAAGGAACGCCAGAGGAGGGACTCATCAGTCGACTGACGCTGCGTTCTATGAAACAGGCAAAATATACGACAGGATGTGAAGGTCACTTCGGGCTGGCAATGAAATATTATTGCCACTTTACGTCGCCGATCCGCCGATATCCGGATCTGCAGATCCATCGTATCATCAAAGAAAATCTACACGGTGCCTTGACAGACAAGCGGATCAGTCATTATGAACAGATACTGCCGGAGGTGACGGCAGAGGCAAGCAGACTGGAGCGAAGGGCAGATGATGCGGAGCGTGAAGTTGAAAAAATGAAAAAAGCGGAATATATGGAGCAATTTATCGGTGAGACATTCGACGGTGTGATTTCCGGCGTGACGAGCTGGGGTATGTATGTAGAACTGCCGAATACGATCGAGGGTATGGTGCGTGTTGCAGACATTCCGGGAGACTATTATTATTTTGAGGAAGAGCGCTATCAAATGGTTGGAGAGAAGACAGGCAAAATATATAAGCTTGGCCAGAAAGTGCGCGTGACCGTGTCGGCAGTAGACAAGCTGCTTCGCACGATCGACTTCGAATTGAATGAGGAGGACGAAAACGAACATGGCGAAGAAACTGATCGCAAATAATAAAAAAGCATATCATGATTATTTTATCGAGGAAAAATATGAAGCAGGGATATCTCTTGCCGGAACAGAAGTGAAATCTCTGCGTATGGGCAGATGCAGTATAAAAGAAGCATTCATTCGCATCGAACACGATGAGGTATTTGTGTACAATATGCACATCAGTCCTTATGAAAAAGGAAATATCTTTAACAAAGATCCACTGCGCGTGCGTAAATTATTGCTGCATCGCCAGGAAATCCGCAAGATCCAAGGGCATATTACGCAGAAGGGTTATACGATCGTGCCACTAAGCGTGTATTTCAGCGGCAGCCTGGTCAAAGTCGAAATTGGCTTAGCAAAAGGTAAGAAATTGTATGACAAACGACAGGATATTGCCAAGAAAGATCAACGGCGTGAGGCAGAACGTAAATTCAAAGTAAGTAATCTGTATTAATGAATTACGATAGTATTGAATTGAATATTGTAAAAAGTGGATGAAATCTTTTCATTTATTGTGCGTGTCAAACAGCCGATTTTAACGAAGTTATTTTGCACAAAAAAAACAAATTATTAATAAAAAAATCGGCAGAATTACTTCGATAAAATTCTGGAAAAAATTTAAGAAACAAAGCATCTGTTTTATTGTATGATTTATACAAAATCAGCCGATTAAAACATTATTTGTTGGATAAAATGTATGGATACCAACATGAATTTTAAAAAATGGAAAAAAACCGAAAAACAACATGACAGATTTTAAAGTTGACAACACAAAAGTCATGTATTAAAATAACACTCGGCTGATTGAAATGTGAACAAAATGTGTTTTGTATGTCGAAAAAATACATAATATGTCATTTCGAAACAGGATGACAAAAGGTTTTGCATAATGACGAAAGCAAGCACATGTTGTGACGCAGGCAGACTGCCGGAGGGAGATGACGACTTGATAGATTTTCACACACACATCTTGCCACGTATTGACGATGGGAGCGGTAGCTCACAGGAATCTTTAGAACTTTTGTCTCTTGAGAAAGAGCAGGGAGTTGATCGGATCGTTTTTACACCACATTTTTATGCGGGGAAGGATTCGGTAGAAAATTTTCTGGATCGACGTGAGAAATCATATCAACGCTTGCTGTTCCGAATGGAAGAGAAGGGCATCGAGCCTCCAGTATTTTACAAGGGTGCTGAGGTGTATTATTTCGCAGGCATGGGCAAAGCAGAGATGGTTCCGGAGCTTTGTATCGAAGGAACGAATATTCTCTTATTAGAAATGCCGTTTGCACAGTGGGATAAAGGAGTGGTTGAGGACGTAAAGTTTCTTGTACAGAAGCGAAAGCTTACCTTGATCATTGCACACATTGAGCGTTATTATCCATTTCAAAAAGACAAAAAATATTGGGAAGCCGTATTTGATCTTCCGGTGTATACGCAGATCAATACAGAGAGTTTCCTGTCATGGCGAACCAGACACAGGGCGCTTGGGTTTTTAAAATCCGGTGACTATGAGGTAATACTTGGATCGGATTGCCATAACATGAAAACGAGGCTGCCTAATCTGCAGGAGGGCAGAAACGTCATAGCCTGCAAGCTTGGTGCACAGTATTTGCAAGAAATTGATGCACTGGGAGAAAGGATCTTACCATAATGGAAGATAAGCGTGTAGGGAAGAGTAATCGATCGAAGGCGATATGCATTACGGTTATTGTACTGTTGTGTATCGGTCTGACGGGCTTATTCTTAATGGAATATCGTTCCGGCAATACGAACCGGAAACAAAAAGGCTCGAAGAACCGCACAGCAGAGCAAACGGAGCAGCCAATTGATTGGGATTCCCTTCAGAAAGTCAAACTTAACCATCATAAATACGGGTTATTACATAAAGTAACTTCATGGTTGATCATCGGAACAGATGTCAGTGGCAATCAAGATGGCATCGGCGAGGATTATCAGGGTGCCATGGCAGATTTTATGTTATTGGTCGTATTTGATGAGGAGAATCATTCCTATGGAATGTTGCAGCTTAACCGTGATACCATGACGGAAATTCATCTATTGGACAACAAAGGTGAAGGCGAGGCAACAGCAGATATTCAGTTGTGTACAGCACACTGGTATGGAGGCAATAGACAGCAGGGATGTGAAAACACGATCACTGCAGTGTCTCATTTGCTTGGCGGCGTACCGATTGATGGTTATTATGAACTTCCAATGAAAGCAATACCGGTCCTTAATAAACAGGTTGGTGGTGTTACCGTAACGTTGGAAGACGACTTTTCAAGCGTGGATGCGGCAATGGTGAAGGGCAAGACAATCACATTATCAGATTCACAAGCGTTTCACTATATTCACGACCGTTATGGAGTTGGAGATGAAGAAAACACATCACGAATGAGAAGACAAAGACAGTATATGAGTGCATTTGCGGACAAGGCAAAGCAGAAGATTGCTGAAGATAATCAGTTCGCAGCAACATTACTCAATGCATTAGACTCATATGCAATATCCGAAATTAATCAAAATGATTTGATGCATTATTTAGACACAATTAATGAGTACCAATCCCAGGGAATGCTTACGATAGATGGCAAATTAAAGCTGGGCAAGGCGTTAGGAGATGGCTTAGAACACAGAGAATTTTATGCGGATGCAGCATCAATTGAGCAAATAGTCAAAAAATTATATCCGCTGATGGAACAGCCTAAGACAAATAAATAGCATTCTAATCTGCCATACAGAGTGCAAGAAATAGTGCTGAGGTAATAATGGCATATTATGGGAGATCAGAGATATACACAGAGCATGTTGATAAGGGGAGCTTAAATGAGTAAGTTAAGGGACAAAATTCAAATCCAGGACCAAGACAGCGAAGAAGTAGAAATTGACTTATTGGAGTTATTTCAATATTTTCGCTCACAAATTTTAATATTGATCATTGCATTGTTAGTCGGTGGTGTTGCTGCAGGGGCGATTACGCACTTCCTGATCACACCAAAGTATCAGGCAACATCAAAGTTATATGTAGTATCAGCATCCAATAACAAGATCGTTGATTTGAATGATTTGAACATCGGTACCTCTCTTTCGGAGGATTATACTGAGTTGATCAAGATCCGTCCGATCTTAGAGGATGTTATTAAGGATTGCAACCTTGACTACGAATATGAGGAGCTGCTCGGAATGCTGACGATCGCACCGGTAGGTGAGACTCGTATTTTGGCGATCACGGTAGAGAGCACCTCAGCAAAAGAGGCAATGACGATCGCAAACAGCGTAGCAGCGACAGCGGTAACGTATCTGCCGAAGCTGATGGAGACAACGGCTCCGAACATTGCTGAAAAGGCAGTGCTTCCGGAAGGACCATGTTCGCCGAATCTGGTTAAGAATACCGCAATCGGTGCTATTGGAATGTTAGTGCTTGTGATGGCAGTGCTTACTGTATTATTCCTGATGGACGATACGATGCGATCTGCAGAAGAGGTTGAGAAAGCCTTTGGTGTAATGCCACTTACCGTTATCCCTGAGGGTGATATTGCAGAAATCTCCGATAAGAGAGAGGAAGAGATCGCTAAGGAGAAGAAGAAAGCCCACAAAGAGCGCAAGAAAGCCAGAAAGCAAAAGGAAAAAGACGATCAGAAGCAAGAACAAAACAAATAATGCAGAAAGCGCAGCACTTATGCAGTCAATAAAAACGAAACAAACCGTTAGATAGCACGAAAACACAAAGGAGAGTGCGATATGAATGAAGTAACCATAGGAAATATGCCGACGCTGCCCTATGCAGTAGAGGAAGCGGTCAACAGACTGCGTATCAATATTAGTTTCCTGGGAAGCGATATTAAAAAGATTATGGTAATTAGTACTATGCCAGACGAGGGAAAATCGTTTGTAACGATGCAGCTTTGGCGTCAGATGGCAGAATCCGGAACACCGTCGATCCTGTTAGATGCCGACCTTCGTAAGTCCGTCATGACAGACAAATATGACATTACAATGAATGATGGCAGTGAAGTCTGGGGTACTTCTTATATATTGGCACATGACATCCCAATTCAGGATGCTGTGTTACATACACAGATATCCGGTGGAGATATTCTGCCGAATGTCAAAAACGTTGTCAATCCATCCATGTTGATGGAGAGCAAACAGTTTGAAAATATGCTGAATACTATGGCTGATATGTACCGCTACGTATTCATCGATGCACCGCCACTCAACCTCGTATCCGATGGCGAGAAGATCGGTTCCCTCTGTGATGGAGCGATTCTCGTAGTACGTGGTGGGTTTACACAGAAGAAAATGGTGCGCAACTCCATTCGACAGTTGGAAAGAGCAGGCTGTCCGGTACTTGGTATCGTACTTAACCGTGTCGGTGGTAACCGAGGAAGCTATTACTACAAGAAGTATGGCGGCAAGAAATACGGTTATGGATATGGTTACGGCTATTATGGCAGTAACAGCAAGGGTAATGAATATTATTACGCCTCCAAGTAATTATGGGCTGTCAGCATTGGTGTTATTGACACCTTGGTGATATGACAGCAGAGAATGAACTGATCGGTTCATATGATTATGCTGGGTCTACTGTTCCTATTTTGGGGGAACGGTTTACTCATAGATGATTCCGAATACGAAAGGAGGGAAAATGACAATGAAGGCAATGAAGAAAGTATTAGTAAGTGCTTTAGCAGCAGCATTAGTAGTTACAGCAGCAGCTCCTGCAGGTGCAGCTACATCTCCAGTAACAGCTCCAAAGGCTGTCAATGGAAAGGCTACCGTTAAGGGTGTTACTGTTAAGATTTCCAAGAAGGGTACAGCAACTGTAAGCGCTGTTAAGTCTAAAAAGGCTACAGTTAAGGTTGCAGCAACTATCAAGGTTAAGGGTGTAACATACAAGGTTACTGCTATCGGCGCAAATGCATTCAAGAACTGCAAGAAGGTTAAGAAGATTTCCGTAGGAAAGAACGTTAAGACCATCAGCAAGAATGCATTCAAGGGCTGCAAGAAGCTCAAGACTATCACTTTGACAAACAAGAAGGTTACCATCAAGAAGGGTGCTTTTGCTGGTCTTAACACAAAGAAGATCACTATTAAGGCTCCTAAGATGAGCAAGAAGGAACTCAAGAAGTTCAAGAAGGCTCTCAAGAAGGCAGGCTTCAAGGGTAAGGTAAAATAATTTATCGTACCGTTTAAGGTGAGTGTCGGGGCAGGTTGTTTGCAAATCGGAGAAATCTGATTTGTAAGCAATTTGCTTTTTTTTCAAAATAAGGGGTTATTCATGTTGCAGACCATGATAATGGTTAACTGCACTGGTGACAGGGGCGTATAAGCCAGTAGATATCTGAACATTAATAAGAACAAAAAAGCCACATCAGTGGGTATAATGATAGCAGTTTATGATAAATTCAACTGCAAGAGAAAGAAATTGAAAACAATTCTGTAGGAAATGACCTATAGTTTATATGCAGTATAGATGACAACGAATGGTAAGGCGTGGGGAACATAAGCGTATCGCTATAGATAAAAGGAAGGTGAGAGAATGTACAGACGTAAAGCAAAAGGCTGGTATAAACATATCGACTTTATTATATTAGACATAATCTGTTTGGAACTCTCATTCTTAATTGCATATGTTATCCGTCATGGTGCGGTGAATCCGTATCATTTTCAACTATATCGTAGTGCAGCGATCGTGCTTGGATTTATTGATTTTGTATTGCTCTTTGTATGCAATACATGCAAAAATGTATTAAAGCGCGGAATGCTTCAGGAACTGTATACAACCGTCAAACATGATGTGTACGTCATTTTGGCATTTACCTTATATTTGTTTGCAGTGCAAAACGCACAGCCATTTTCGCGAACCGTGCTGTTTCTGTGCGCTGCATTTTACATGCCGATTTCTTATGTGACAAGGCTTATTATGAAAGGAGCAGTCAACAAGATGCGTCGCAGCGGTGAAAAACCGGCATTACTTATCGTATCGACATCGGATGCCATTTACGAGACGTTGAAAACGATGGGGGACACATATTATCAGCTATATACGGTGCGCGGTATCGTAATATTAGATAAAGATATGATCGGCAAGCAGATCAAAGGTATTCCGGTCGTAGCGTCAGAAAGCACCGTCATAGAGTATGTCTGCAGGGGTTGGGTGGATGAATTATTTATGGCGTGTCCTCATAATTATAAAACGCGCAGGGAGTTGGTGGCACAGTTCGTCGATATGGGCATCGTCGTGCATGAAAACTTGTTTGAAAACAAGGAACTCCTTCTTAATCGTCAGATGGTAGAGCATATGGGCGGTTATACTGTGCTAACGACAACCTTAAACTATGCATCCGGCAGAGATTTGTTCCTCAAGCGATTGATCGACATTTGCGGAGGAATTGTTGGATGTATCATTACCGGAATCTTATTCGTGATCCTGGCACCGTTAATCTATATTCAGTCGCCGGGACCGATCTTCTTTGCACAGGAGAGAGTCGGTAAGAACGGTAAGCGATTCAAGATCTATAAGTTTCGCAGTATGTACCTCGATGCAGAGGAGCGCAAGCAGGAGCTTATGGAGCAAAATCGTGTAGAAGACGGCATGATGTTTAAGCTGGAGTTCGACCCTCGTATCATCGGTTGCAAAAAGCGTGCTGATGGCACGATCAAGAAAGGGGTCGGTAACTATATCAGAGACTGGAGTCTCGATGAATTTCCACAGTTCTTCAACGTACTCAAAGGTGATATGAGCATCGTTGGAACACGCCCACCAACAATGGACGAATGGGGAAAATACGAAATCCATCACCGTGCAAGACTTGCAACCAAACCGGGAATCACCGGAATGTGGCAGGTCAGTGGACGAAGTGATATCACCGACTTCGAAGAAGTCGTGGCACTCGATACGAAGTACATCAATGACTGGAGCATTGGACTTGATATTAAGATCCTGTTCAAGACAGTGTTAGTCGTGCTGCATCGTGAAGGTGCGATGTAAATATGGTTATGGTGCGGCTTGTGAAAGCAGCCGCTTCATGATATAAATATTATACGTTGTGTTTTGAGAAGTGTGCCTTTCCCGAGGTACACTCTCAAAGTATCTAAGCGCAATTGCTGCGGGGAATTATCTTTCGCAAGTAGCGTATACGTAAGTTACAAAAATCTGATTGAGTAATCGTCGCATTGTCGCGTTATGAGAGTAGGATGGTTATATTTGCTGATGATTTTCTATTGATTGCTTATTTTTTTGAGCATTTGATAGGAAGCGGCGAAGCATACCCTTTTTCTCTAAAAAATATGATAATGCACGAAGCACAAATCAAATTGGTTTGTGCTTTTTAGATTTACAGGAAACTTAAAAGACTTGGCAGAGATATTTCATAGCTTGGTTAAGATAATTTGTGGTAGTGATTTAATACCTGAAATTATGTGTGAGAAATGGAGAGTTATACTATGTGGTATGTAATGCAGGTACAGACAGGAAATGAAGAAATTGTTATTCAACTGTGTGAACAGATGGTAGATTCTTCCAAATATAAACATATTTTTTCGCCGAAGTGTGTGACCCTTAAGAAGTATCAAGGTGAATGGAGAGAACTGATTCGTCCGTTATTTCCAGGATATATCTTTATTGATACGGATGAGAGCTGTATTACAGATGTCGTGCGTGCTTGTTATGCGATTCCGGCTGTGACAAAGGTATTACGTAGTGAAGATAATTTTATTCCAATACATGAATTGGAACAATGTTATCTGCAGGAAATGATGGACGATCACAATATTGTCAGAGTGTCTGTTGGCTATCAAATTGGAGAACATATAGAGATTCTAAAAGGTCCGCTTCGATATAGACATGCTAAGATCTGCCGTGTTGATCGTCATAAACGCATTGCGGAGATAGAGGTAGAATTATTTGGCAGATATACCAAAGCAAAAGTTGCCTTAGAGATCATTGGCAAAACAACCAAAGAAAACTTACAAAATGAAAAACTGAAACAAGAGCAGCAACGAGATCTTGAAAGACAACATAAACAACAACAAACCCTGAATGCTGTAAATAGTTTGTGTGTGGGTGATCCTATACAGATCATAAGTGGAGCATTTGCGGGACTGCGAGGTACACTTCTAGACGTCAATCTGAAACGTCAGGAAGTGAAAGTTGCTATTTGTTTATTTGATAGAGAAACAGAGGCTGTGTTGCGTATAGATGAAGTTGTATGAGATATTAAGGGAGAGAAATTTTGGCAAACATTCATGTTAAAAAGACAAATATAGAAGGGCTATATGTTATTGAACCTATTGTTTTCTCTGATCACAGAGGCATATGTTTTGAAACATATAATTATGAGGCATTTTCTTCCTATGGATTAAATTATAATTTTGTGCAAGACAATGAATCTGTAAGTAAAAAAGGAGTTTTGCGTGGAATGCATGTTAATATGAAACATCCGCAGGGAAAGCTTATACGTGTTTTGAGCGGAGAAATTTTAGATGTGGTTATTGATCTTCGCAAAGAATCAAAAACCTATATGTCATGCTTTTCTATTTGTCTATCGGCTCAAAATTACAAACAATTATATATTCCAAAGGGAATGGGACACGGCTATCTTGCATTGCAAGATAGCCGTGTCCTATTTAAGGTTACGACGCACTATATTCCAGACGATGAAATTGGTTTTGCGTGGAATAGTGCGGCAATAAATATTGATTGGGGCATACAAGAGCCGATTCAAAACAGTAAGGATAAAAATAGTAAAGATTTATCAGAGGTGTGGTTATGAATGTAATGTATACGTGTGATGATAATTATGTATGGTTAATGGGAATTTCCACAATTTCATTATTTGAAAATAATAAGACTATAGAGGATTTGCAGGTATATCTTTTGGGGGACAATATCAGTCAAGAGAACAAGGATAAACTTAAAAAAATTGGCGATCAGTATGGTAGAAAAATACAGGTAATAGAGATTCCACCGTTGACTATCCCAACTGCGCTGATTTCTGCACGCTGGCCTCTTGCAGCTTTTACAAGATTATTTTCTGGTGAAATTTTACCAGTGAATGTGGATAAGATATTATATTTAGATTGTGACACCATTGTTTCGGGGGATATATCAGAACTAGAGAAAGTTTCCTTTAATGGGAACATTGTAATGGGAGTAAAAGATTGTATTAGTAGAACATATAAGAAAAACATAGGATTAGATAACAATAGTTTGTATATTAATGCAGGAGTACTTCTATTAGATGTGGCTGAATTAAGAAAAATAAATATTAATAAAAAAATGGATGAATATATGCAGCAATATGTTGATTTTATTAATTATGCAGATCAGGATATATTAAATGGTGTGTTTAAGAATTGTATTGGAGAGTTAAGTCCTAAATTTAATGTTATGACTCTTAATGTTGTTCACACATATGCTCAAATGGAGCAATTAAGAAGACCTACTAATTATTATAATTATAAAGAATGGGATGAGGCTAAAAATAATCCGGCGATTATACATTATACAACTAATATGTTAGTTGTAAGGCCTTGGTATAGTAATGCAAATCATCCTTTGAGGGGGATATTTAAGAAATATATGGAGATGAGTGTATGGAAAGACAAACAGCTCACAGAGAAGGTGTTTAATTCACCAAAAGATAGGGTGATCAGAATACTTACAAAGTTACCAGATAAATTGGCTTATAGAGCAATAGGAATTATTCATGCTGAATTAAAGCCGCGATATATAAAGATGAGAGCGAGAAAATGAATATGAAGGTATCAGTTATTATTCCGGTTTATAATGTTGAAAAATATTTATTTAGATGTGTGAAAAGCGTTATAGATCAGACTTATGAAAATATAGAAATCATTTTAATTGATGATGGATCAGAAGATAATTCTGGAAAGTTGTGTGATATTTATGTTCAACTTGATAACAGAATAAAAGTTATTCATCAACAAAATGGGGGATTATCATCGGCTAGAAATAAAGGGATTGAACTTGCTACAGGTGATGCTATTTGTTTTTTGGACAGTGACGATTATATTTCTAAAGGGTGCATTGAAGAAATGACCTCCCTTATGGAAAAATATAATGCGGATGTTTCAATTATACAAATGAAATATATAAGAGAAGATGAAAATGAGGAAAGTCAGAGTGAGGGGAAGATTATTAAGGTATTAGATTCCCAGGATGCGATCGAAGAATCGCTGTATCAAAGAAATTTTACATGTTGTGCACCAGCAAAACTTTATAAAAGAAGTGTAATTGGCGAAGTTAGATTTCCAGTTGGAAGAATTTCAGAAGATTTAGCTACATGTCATCTGTTTTTGGATAATGCAGATTGGATAGTATATTCAGACTATTATGGTTATTATTATAGACAACATGCAACAAGTATAATGCATATATTTAATCCTAGAAGATTAGATGCGCTTAAGTGGGCAAGATCAATTGAAAGATTTTGTGCTGAAAAATATCCACAAATTTGTGTGGCTGCATACTGTAGAACATTTAATGTCGCAGTTCATTTATTGTTAGATTTACCAGATCAAGGGAAAGTGCATGATAAATATATACACGAGATATGGAATGAGGTGAAGAGAACGAGGTTAAAAACGTTATTTAACAGAAAAGCTAGGATTAGAGAGAAAATTGCGATAATTCTATCTTTTGGAGGGGGAAAATTATTGAAAATGGTATGGAATAGTAAAGTAGCTATAAGAAAAGATTAAGGGATGAGATACATGAAGGAAGTTACAATAATATGTTGTTATAATAATTTAAAACAATACAAGACGTTTACAGAGTCATTAGCCAAACAAACTACAGAATGTGAGCTTATAGGTATAGATAATACAAAAAGCAAATATACATCATGCTCTACAGCGTTTAATATACATATGATGGATATAAAGACACCATATGTTATTTTTTGTCATCAAGATATTGAGTTTACTGATTCAAATAATATATCAGATTTTATACGATGTATTAAAAAAATAGATTCAGGCGATATTTTAGGTGTCGCAGGGCGAAAAGAAAAAGGTGGGAGTGTAGTTTCCAATATATTACAGGGACAAAATTTACAATATGCTGGAAAAGAAAGAGTGAAATCTTTAATTCGATGTGAAGTTATTGATGAATGTTTTTTTGGTGGATATACAGATAACTTTATAAAACATCCTTTTGATGAACAAATTTGCAATAATTGGCATTTATATGCGGTAGAGAGTTGTCTAAATGCTAGAAGTAGAGGACAACATGTATATATATGTCCAATAAAGCTTATTCATAGATCAAAAGGAAAGATGAATTATATTTATAATAAACAATTTTATAAATTAAGTAGAAAGTATTCAAAGGACATACGATATTTGAATACCACTTGTGCTTACGCATCGACTAGATTCCCTAATAGAGAAATTGCATTTATAAAAAGAGCAATCAGTTTATGGTTAGGGAGGTATTAAAAATTTATGTCGAGGAAATCAATAGCAAAAAATTCATTTTATAATTTACTATATAAAGGATTTACCGCTTTATTTCCATTACTTACAACATCATATATTTCGAGAGTGCTTTTACCTGATGGGGTGGGAATTGTTGCATATGCTAATACAATTGTCAATTACTTTGTTGTTGTTGCAGCATTGGGGATTCCCAATTATGGTGTTAAAGTAATTGCGAGTAAACGACAGAATATTGAAGGCAGAAGTAAATCTTTTGCAGAACTGTTAACAATCAATGCTATATCCACATTGATTTTTTTGTTACTTTATTATTGCCTAGTTAATTTTTCTTCTATATTTCATGGAAAAATTGTTTTAATGAATACGATGGGAATAATGTTAGTACTTAATTTTTTTAACATCGATTGGTTTTATCAAGGACTGGAAGAATACGGATATATATCAACCAGGAGTATTATTGTTAAAATTATTTCATTTGTGTTGATGTATATTTTTGTTAAAACGAAAGAGGATTACATAATATATGCATTTATATTATGTTTAGCTACAGCCGGCAATTATTTCTTTAATATTTTTAATGCAAGAAAGTATATTACGACTGTATATTTTAAAAATTTGCATCTAAAGAAACATTTAAGGCCAGTATTGATCTTACTTGCTGTATCACTTGCTACCGAAGTGTATACTATGTTAGATACAGTGATGTTGGAATTTTTTAAAGGGGATGCTGCAGTTGGATACTATACAAATTCTGTTAAGATAGTACGGATGATATATACAGTAAATATTGCCATGGTTGCAACTTTTTATCCGAGAATTAGTAGTCTTTTTGCTGAAAAAAAGCTAGAAGAGGCAAATAAACTTTTGACGATTGGTACATCTGTTTTACTATTAATTGCAATACCATCAGTAATTGGAATGTTTGGAGTTGCTGAATTTATTGTCCCTGTCTTATTGGGAAAAGCATTTATGCCTAGTATTGAAATATTGCAAATATTGTCAATTTTAGTTTTTGTATTCTCTATTGCATATTTTTTGGGGCATTTAATTTTAATGGCATCTGGAAATGAAGGGCATATTTTAAAAGCGACCGTTTGTGGAGCACTTGTTAATGTGGTAATGAATTTATGTTTGATACCTAAATATTCAGCAAATGGTGCTGCAATTGCATCTGTGGCAGCAGAGATGATAGTTACAATTGTCATGTTGTTATATTCACATCAATATTTTAAATTAAATATTGATAGGAATTTTGTGAAGTCTCTAGTGATATCTAATGTTGCAATGCTAGCGACAGTGGTCATTATGAAAAAAATTCTTACAGATATTTATTTGGGATTGATTGTGTTAGTGGTTGTGGCAGTGACTGTCTACGGCGCAACTTTGATACTGACTAAAAATCAAGTTGTTATTGAAATTTTAAATCATGTAAGGCGGTGGAAAAATGCAAGCAATTAGTATTCCAATAGTATTTTTTTTGATAATTATTTATTTGTACAAGATTTGGCGAAAAAATCCAATAATAATATTTATTGGTTCTGTATTTTTTATAGAGATGATATGGCAAATAGTTTCCATTATATGGATTGATGGAGGCGCCTATATATCTGAAGAATTAAGGTATTCTTATTATACTGGAGCTTCAATAAGATTTTGTGTCTTAATTATGCCATTTGTCGTTTTATATCCATATTTCCTTAATAAGGAACTCAATAAAGTAGAAAAAGCAAATCTAGAATATAGTAGTAATAGATCAAAACAATTGCGTCAAACTGATATTTTTACATTAATTGTACTAGCAGTTGTTTATTCAATTGCAGATATTTTGATTTCCGGTAAAATACCGCTATTGTCAGGAATAAATTATTCGACATTCTATGCATCATATTCTAGACTGCCTTTAGCGTCTTTTATACATAACTATATGTTCCCATTTATGTGTGTGTTATTGGGAGTAATGACAGGCGATAGCAAATTTAATAAAAAATGGAAATTAGTTTTTGTGTTTTTAATGATTATTGTCACCCAAGTTTTATTAAACAATAAATTTTATGGGTTATATGATTATACATTGCACTATTTGACAGGATATTTTGCATTTAAAGTGTTTACCAAAAAAAATAAAAAATTGCCTATAAAATATATTTTAGGTGTTTTAATTATTGTGGGTTTGCTTTTGTATTTGTGTTATACAAAATATTCAAAAACTATGTTGAATCCATTTCAATATTTATTGGATCGAATTTTCACGCTACAAAATCATACTTTTTGGGGCGTTGATAGATTGTGGCAGACAGATCAATTGAGCTTAAATTGGAACGGCTTTATTAAAGAGATTTTTAGTGGCTTTTCAGAGCTTGAGTTGAGCCGATTAAACTCTGATTATGGAATAGCTAGAGTTATGTATTTGGTGACCTCTAATGCATATGCGGGTGATATGCTTTCATCTGGATATCTTTTCGCAGGAAGTTATATAACAATAATATTAAGTTATATAGGATATGTTCCTGCCTTTATTGTGTCTTTCATATTGGCTTATGTTATATCAAAAATAAGCATAATGCTTTATGAAAACATCAGAGTTAAAAACTATACTATGCTTTTTTTATCATTTTTTGTCTTTAGACGTTTTTATGAATATTTTAGAGTAGGTAATATTGGCATGGTTTTAAATTGGAAATTTTTGATTGTGTATATAATATTATTTTTATTTGGATCTTCAAAAATAAAAATAAAGCGTACCAATAGATTAGACTAGGTTATAAAATTAATACGGATAGGAGGTGCCTTTTTGAAAATTGATGTAATAACTTTACAGGCTGTTAAAAATTATGGATCTGTTTTACAGGCATTTGCAACAAAAAAGCTATTTGAATCTTATGGACATAAAGTCAGTATTATAAATTTTCAGAAAACAGAAGCAAGAGAAGAAAATTTAATGAAATTTTGGGCGGGAAATAATATAATAAAAAAAATTGTAATGTTCCCTACTATTAAAAAATGGAAAAAGATTTTTGATGAGTTTTGCTTCGGTGAATTGGAGATAACCGGAGATAAGTATACATCTAAAGAAGATTTTGAAACATTTCCGCTAGATGCTGATCTTTATTGTACAGGCAGTGATCAGGTATGGAATTCTAAATGGAATAATGGTATTTTGCCTATGCTGTATTTGGACTTTGTTCCTGCGGACTGTTATAAGTTTGCTTTTGCTGCAAGTTTTGGGCAGGATCATTTGACTGAGGATGAAGTTAATCAGACAAAGGGTTACATAACTCAATACAATCGCATATCGGTTAGAGAGGAAAGTGCAAAAAATATCATAGAGGAACAATATCAATATCCTAATTGTTATTTTATAATTGATCCAACGTTATGTATGGATAGATTTTTTTGGAGAAAATATACGAAAAATTATAAGTATAAAGAAGATTATATTTTGATATACAATCTCAATCGCAGTAAGGATCTTGATTCTTATGCAAAAAAATTAGCAAAAAAAACGGGGCTTAAACTTAAAAGATTGTGTATGAGATATGATCAGATATTAAAATGCGGAGATAGTATTATAATACCTGAAATATTCGAATTTGTTAGTTTGATTGATCATGCAAGGTATGTGTTGACAGATTCCTTCCATGCTACTGCTTTTTCTATGAACATGAATACACAACCTATTTGTATTTATCCAAATGAATTTGGAGGAAGAATTGAGAGCTTTTTGAAAATGATAGATTGTTTGGGATGTCATGTGCAGGGATATAATGATTATGACGTATTAGAAAGAACGGTAGATTTTGATAAGGTAAATACCATACTTGACCAGAAACGTAATGAGGTAAAAGAGTATTTAGAAGCAGTTTTTAATGAGGCTGCTATTTTTTGTTAAAGATATTTTGGAGGAGATTTATGAAGATTAGTATAGTATTATCAACATATAATGGCTCGCAATATATTGAAGAACAATTAGATTCATTAAGAAATCAAACGTATACCGCTGATGAAGTTTTAATTTCTGATGATTGTTCTCAGGATAATACAGTACAAATTATTGAAACATATATCAAGAAGTATGAACTTTTAAATTGGGAACTCGAAGTCAATGAAAAAAATTGTGGTTGGCGAAAAAATTTTATGAATTTAATTACGTCTGCCATGGGTGATATAGTATTTACCTGTGATCAAGACGATATTTGGAGTGCAGATAAAATTCAAAAGATGACCCAAATTATGGAAGAAAACCCAGAAGTTTTACTATTAGTGTCTCAGTATACGGAGTTTTACGAAAATGGTTATACAAAAATTATGCCTAAAAGAAAAACAAAGGGATATATTGAAAAACAAATGTTAGTACATAATTTTACTGCAATTCCATATCCCGGTTGCACATATGCAATTAGAAAATCATTAGCAAGAGAGGCACGTCAGTATTGGGAACCAGATTTTCCACATGATTCTTTGCTTTGGCGTTTAGCTATGTTTTGCGAGGGATTGTACATAATAAATGAACCTTTAATTAGGATGCGAAAACATTATGATAGTACATTTACAAAAGAAAGTAGAGATTCTAAAAAGAAAAAGATAAAAAGAGATCAGTTAGATTATGAAAAGAGAATTTTTGATGGAATGACGGACTTTTTGCATTCACATAATGATATAGTAGAAAGGGAGAAAAAAGAACAATTATTAGAAAACTGCTATAAATGGAACTTGATCAGAAAAGAATTTTATGACAATAAGAATCCATTTATGGGTATACGTTTAATTAAGTACATTAATTATTATCCAAATATAAAAAGATTTTTGGCTGATTGGTTTTGGACTTATAAAGAGAAATGATCATAAAGTAAAGGAGTTTTACGATATGCTTAAATCGAAGGTAAGTATAATAGTTCCAGTATATAATGTCGAAGAATATTTAGAAAAATGTTTGTCATCTATTTGCAATCAGACATATATAAATTTGGAAATAATTATAGTAGATGATGGGACTAAAGATAGAAGTGGAGAGATTGCGGACAAGATTAGTGCAAAGGATGATAGAGTAATTGTAGTGCATAAAGCAAATGGTGGAGTATCCTCTGCTCGCAATGTTGGATTAAAAAAGGCTACAGGAGATTATATAGTATTTGTTGACAGTGATGATTATTTAGAAAAGGATTATGTTGAATATTATGTCAGCATTATAGAAGAGACAAATGCAGATGTAATATGTGGTTTGAACCATTTTAGTGTATGGAATCCTAAAGTAAATAATGATAACTCGTTCTATTCATTAGATAATATATCAGGAATGGTTGATATATATACAGAAAAAATCAATGTTGCAGTTTGGAACAAAATGTACTCAAGAGATTTGATCATAAGGGAGAATATTATATTTGATGAAAATATATGGTATGGAGAAGGAATGCTTTTTAATATTGAATTATTACAGAAAGCAAAAAATATTGTTGTAGCGAATAAGAAAGTATATCATCAAACCTTTAATCCGCATAGTGCTATGCGAGACTTTAATTTAAATAGTAATTTATGTGGTTTGAAGTCTTTAGATATACAGAAATCTAAATGGATATACGATGATAAAGAGCTTTTAAATGCATGGCAGTATCATCAATGGTATTTTTGCTTTAGTATTGTAAAAGGTCTGATGAAAATTCATGATGTGGTTGACAACCAAGAACTTTACAATCAATGTATAACGAAGTTGAGAAAAAATCGAGCAGCGATTTTTAAAGTGAATCTTTCTAAAAAGAGAAAATTAATATGCATTTTCATTTCGCTTTTCCCATCATTTGCTGCAAAATTGTTTGTGATTAAGGACAAAATTGCGTGTGTACGTGCAAGAAATGTATAAACAAAACAGCAACATGGACTCCAACGTATATCATAAAATTTCTTTTGCTTAATTTTTTTGATATTTTTTATAGAATCTCGTGTATTCTTAACTACAGTAACCTTGTTCTAAGAAAAATTAGTCACTAGCAAGTATTATTGTGAATCAGAGATAAAAGATTTGCTTTTGTATGATAATAAAGTCGAATAATGTAGATTCATATAAAAGCTGAATTATGAGTTTGATAACGACTTTTTTAGCAGTTAAACAAATAGAATCTATTTGAAAAAGACATTCTTTGTTCTGTGGAAGACATTCCGATTGTAGCAAGGGTGTTCAGTGGATTGAAAACGGCTTTTTGCTTCTATATAGGTGCATCGAATCGGGTTCCTTTGTCTTGCTCATGGACCTTTGAAGAAGAGCCAGAGTTGACCGAACGCCAGTTTCGCCTAAATCCAGAACTGAAAGGGGCTGAATTATGTGATCAATCAGGAGCCGTATATGAAAATGTTTCTGACAGGCGGACATGTTCCCGTTGACAGCACTGTCTCTGAGTAGGAAATCTGTATTTTTCGTATCGGACAGAAAAACCGGATGTTCCATAATGCGACAAACGATGTTTCTGCAAGTGCCATGCTCACACAATATTTCAGATGGATATCTCCAAACTATGCTACTGGATAGTGGCGTTAATTTAGGGATAGGTGGACGGCTTGATATTTATAAAATAATAAAAAATTATAAATATACAGTAAATTGGCTAGAAATTAATTGCCAGATGAATGATTTTATAGTATTATGATATAATAGGATAATAGGGATAGTGAGAATGCTGATCTTTCAGATATTTCTTTGAAAGAGAGAATCATTATGAAAAGGAGGAAAATAATGAATGGAATTAAAGAATATCACATCACAAATGTTTGAACCTGAGATATTTAATGACATGTGTGAATGGTATTTGGATACAACCAGTGGTGAGTGGAAATATGTAGTATTTGTGGTAAGGAGAAGTTATATTCTGGCACAGATACTGGAAAAAATTACACAAAAATATATGGCAAAAGTTGCAGGCACGATCTATTTGACCGATGCAGCTTTTTTGTTGTGCTGTGATGCTTTTGCGGAGTACTATCGGAAGAATGGGCGTTTTCCAAAAATTTTATTATGTGATGATTTTTTTATACATGGAAGAAATATCAATCATATTTTGGAAGGCATAGAGAAGAGATTGATGAAATTATTGCCTGAGCTTAATGAGTCTGTTTTGAAACGAGAATTCTCAAGGGCAACTTCGGTTAGAGTTCTTGTGAGGACAGACGCGGGTTCTTACCTTATTAATAGGTATAATGCCAATTTTTCGTATAAAAGATATGAAATTTCTAAACGGTGGCATAAACTTTCAAGCGATTTTTCGACTTTGATAGAAAATAGTGATATAGCCAATGCGGCATATATATATTCGCAGCACCTTAATAAAGATATAGTGGAAGAAAGGATTTTGGCGAGCGGGGATTTTGTGGAGACGTTTTATCAGGGGAAGAAGGAATATATAAAAGTATATTTATCTGGATCGAATATTAAGTGTGTGCCAACAATACGACTTATAAGCAATGATGAGACTGGAGGATACCGGGCTGTTCCTTTCGTGTTTTTTGCTAATCTTGATGCTGAGGTGACTGATCGACTATACGGTATTATTTGTTATAAAATTGTGGAGAGATATAGAGGTTATAAGAAGTATTTATCATTTTTGGATTTTTTGTACAATATAGATGGGAAAAGGAGCTTTAATGAAATTTTTACATTTATAATGAGCAATACTCTCTTGAAAGAATTGAACGAAAAATATGATATTAATCCTGATTTTAGCAGTAATAAGATACGAGCTGAAATTGATAAGCTTGCAAGAAATTATTGCAGAGGCGATATGGATGAAGCACGTGATATTATAAGGACCTTTGTGAAAGAGCCCTTATTTGATTCTGTTGAGGAGTTAATGATATACTTTGAGAAGTTAGTTCCGAAAAGGAATGCTTTTATAAAATGTAGGAACTTTTCAGATAATGTAAGTGAGAAAAAAATAAGGCAACGTTTGGAAGATGAGTTTTATAAAAGTGGTTGGGACGAGGAAAGGGAAGCGTGTCTCTTTTTCAGAAATCCGATATTTTCACGGGAAAACAGATTTCAAAGAAAAACAAAGGAGTGCGCCGTTGTTATAGGTCAAATGATCGATGAGTTAGAACTCGGTTATACGAATATCAAAAAGCTTTTTGGTTATTTTATGCAGATGATGGATACGGGGGTATTAGCAATATCATCTAACCCTGGACAAAATTGCGTTGTGAGTGGATTGTCGCAATTTGTCAAGACGGGTGAATTGGCATTGTTGATACTGGAATTAAGATACTATAAGTATTTGTGGATGTTAGATGAGGTTGACGAATTTTGCGAACAGTATGGTGTTGATGCAGAATACATCCTGGAAAAGATCATTATGAATAATCCAGAAAGTTTTATAAAATCAAATTCGGAAAGAATTACAGCGGCTGAATTAGCTGACGTTCTAAAGAAATTACATGACATTGATCAAAGGCCAAAAGATTGGTTAAGCAATTATGTGAGTAGACTGGATGTTTCGAAATCTGATAATATTATGGAACAGATTGGTGCAGTACTCAAATATTTGGATGAACGAGATACTATTGAGGAGAGGGCAAAGTGGGTTTTAAATTCAATGATAATTTAAAAATGGATTAAAGGAGGTTGTTATATGGAAAATAAGAGAGGTAAAATTGATTCTGATTGTAAAGTTATAAGCATTATTCAAGGGGAAGAATACAAAGAAAAATTAGAATGTGAGATAAGGAAAAACAATTTTTTTTATGAGTCATATAATGAGGCTAATAGCATTTTGCACTCTATTATAAAGCAACAAGACGAAGAAGAAAATGCATATCATCAAATTGGAAATAATTATGATATGCATATGAGAGAAAATGATAGATTTATTGATAGGATGCATATAAATAATATTATTACATTTAATGCAGATAGAGGGCAGGGAAAGACAAGTGCATTGTATACATTTGCACAATATTTAAATAATTGTTGTAGTACTGAAGATGTTTATTTAAAAGGATCGTTTGATGAGAAAATTAAGAATGAATTTGAAATATTGCCTATAATAGATCCAACTGAATTAAATGGTGGGGAATCGATAATTCGTATTTTTGTTGCACAATTATTTAAGGTTTATCAGGATATATCTGAAAATTTGCAGACTGATATGGACATGAAGCTAAAGCGTTATGATATTGTTGAGTTGTTTCAAAGATGTTACGACAACATAAATTATATTCAAGGTAAAAGAGATAACACTGAATGGACAAATGATTTGGAAAATCTTATGAAATTGGGAAATGTATCTGAAATAAAAAGAAATTTAAAGCGACTTATTGATAAGGTGTTGTTATTGCAGAGTATAAAGAGTCCTGAAAAAAAACATAAGAAATTAGTGGTAAGGATTGATGATACCGATTTGTGTATGTGTGATGCGTTCAGTATATGTGAGGATATAAGGGAATATCTGTCTCTGTCTAACGTTGTTATTTTAATGGCATTAGATATAAGACAATTAAAGTATTCGATTTTTCAAAGATATCTTATGAAATATGAAGGAATATTGAAATTTGACAACGATTACTATTATAAAAAGAGTGTTTTGGAAAAATGTGACTATATGGCGTCGAGATACATAGAAAAAATGTTCCCAAGCGGTTATGTTGTTGATCTTCCTAGAATTGATGAATTGGTTAAAAAGAATTACTCAAATATAAAAGTTGATTATAAATTAAGAAAAAATGATGAATTGCTTCCTGTAGAGACAAACAATGCCTATAAGGAGAGCAAGGATTTACATGAACAACTTTTAAATTTGTTATACGCAAAAACGGGTATCATCATAAACAGAAAGAATATAATGGCTCAGTTGTCAAGACAAAAATTTAATATTTTTATAATGAACTGATAT